>Ga0307991_1000807_pt1 | contig 22643 bp, 17 predicted proteins | sample EllFjometagen131_FD_203146 | JGI IMG/M metagenome (GOLD analysis project Ga0307991, IMG submission 203146) | Marine microbial communities from Ellis Fjord, Antarctic Ocean - #131 | ecosystem: Environmental > Aquatic > Marine > Unclassified | place: Southern Ocean | collected 2014-10-08 | reverse complement strand
CTATTTGACTTTTGGTTGATATTATATTCAACTTGAGCGATCACCAATTCCCCTCCAAATTATTATTTGAAATGGGGTATAGCAAATAAAATAAGCTTTGTCTATGCTTTTATGTGTCGCTGTAGTGCTATGACAAGTCCTGCAGCAGAGTGCAGACCTCACAAAAAGGTGACAGCATCGATCTTGCCCACGGTTCCTTCGACAATGATATCAGCATCGTGGAACAAACAATCAAGGAGATCAAAGGTGCCGACCTGGAGTTTCCGGTCGAGAATCTGAGCGGTTTTTAGGCTGGTTGCCGGAAGCTGGTTTGTTATTAACAAAGAAAAAAGGGAGGCTAAACGGTGAATAGAGGGCACATCATAACATTACTCTTTATCGGCGTCGGCTTACTGATTGCTTTGGTACTGTTGAGGGTCTTCTCGGAAGGAAAATACGATAAAAACCATCGACATCGTTTTCATTATCGTGCCGTTGTTGTTTGCCGGACTGGCGACCGGCAAACTGCGTGGCCTTGATCTGTTCGGTGTCAAGGCGGACCTGTCCGAGCTCTGGGCCGGCGCGGTGGACACCCAAATCGAACTGTAGATTTCCATGGTTCCGGTCTCGCCGGTCACATACCAACTTTTCTGTCTAAATCAGGCAGGCTTTCAAAAAAGATATTTTCTATACCGTGTCGCTGCCGGGCTTGTCCAACTAACGGTTCAGATTGTGGTTCGCTTCGCTCTCACAATCTAACCTTATCCGATAGGCGGAGCGTGAGCGGAGCATATCCATTTCACTCGGTACATCTCGCAGTCCGATAGGACGGACGGCCTTGGCCGAGCGAGCTTTAGCGAGCGGTCCGTCCTATCGTCCTTAATAACCTGCTGCAAGCAAATGCCAATAGTGGCAATGGCAAGTAAACACGAAACTTAATTAAAGCCAGAGAATGGACGTGCTTGCAGTCTGCGTTAATTTAATTGTTATAATTCTTCTCTATATTTTGATGTCGGTACCATTGACTTTAAGGCACTCCGCAATTCTTTGAATTTCTTTTCAGTTGAATCGAAGGAAATTTCAATGTTTGAAAAGTTGGTCCCCCTTAGCTTGATGGATAATTTGTCTCTGCGTAATATTGCTTCTTTAGCCCATGTTTAACAAGATTTCAGTGAAAAAGACCATTTTCGTCCAAAAATTTCAAAAAAAGATAATGATTTCAAGGATCAAATTGCTTATTTTCATTTGTAGTGCCATGAAATAAAGAATGCCCTTGATTGCCCTGAAAAATCATGATATACATCTTGACATGTTTATCCGTCGAACCAAAATTGGCACAGCTGTTTCAGGTGAAGCTTATTGCACATTTCGTCTCGTTGCTTCCAAAAGAATTGGAAACAAAGTACGCCAGCAAACATTGCTGAATCTGGGGCATGATTTTTCACTTTCCAAGGAACAATGGCCTCAACTTTGTGCCAGAATTGATGATATTCTTACCGGCCAGTTGACGTTGGAAAATCAGTCCGCAGAGATAGAGCAGATCGCCCAACACTATGCCGCGCGATTGATTGCCAACCGGGCGGAATCTCAGGATATTTTACAGAAGAAAATTACCGACTACCAGGAAGTCGACGTTGCATCACTTGAATTAGTTCGTCCCAGATCAATCGGAGTTGAACATGTTGGCCTGGAAGCCATAAAATTACTTGATCTGCCAAAAATACTTGAAGAAGCAGGTCTTAATAAAGTTCAACGAGATGTCGCTGTCGGCAGTATCATTGGCCGTATGGCAGAGCCTGGCAGTGAGCGTGCAACTTGGCAATGGCTTACCGAACAAAGCGGAATCGGCGAATTGCTGGATGTCGATTTTGAAGCCATGTCGGCAATGCGTTTATACCGGGTTTCAGACCTGCTGGTGCAACATCGTCAGCAAATTGAAGAGGCCCTTTTTGCAAATATTAGTGATCTATTCTCTTTGACCACAACCGTAACCCTGTATGACCTGACCAACACCTTCTTTGAAGGGGTAATGGCCGATAATGATAAAGCACTGCGGGGACACTCCAAAGAGAAACGAACTGATTGTCCGCTCGTGACCTTGGGCCTGGTATTGGATGGCAGCGGTTTTGTCCGTGGATCTCAAATGTTTGCAGGAAACATTGCCGAATCCCAAACCTTGGAAACCATGCTCGAGAAATTAAAGGCACCCAAAAAATCCCTGGTGATCATGGATCGTGGTATCGCTACACAAGCAAATATAGATTGGCTGATCGAGCATCACTACCGCTATCTGGTGGTAAGTCGTGAACGAACTCGCAGTTTTGATGCAGATCAGGCCGTAAATATTTCAACAATTTCAGATCATCCCATCAAAATCCAGCGGGTGATCAGTGAAGATGGTGACGAAGTCCGACTCTATTGCTATTCCGATCAACGACAAGAGAAGGAAAGGGCCATCACAGAACGGTTTGTTAAACGTTTTGAAGCTGGCTTACAGAAAATTGCCGACAGCCTTGCCAAACCTCACGGAACAAAAAAGCAAGATAAAGTTTTGGAACGCATAGGTCGCCTGAAAGAAAAAAATAATGGTATCGGGCAACACTATCAGATTAACCTTAAACTAGACGAAACAGGTACTACGGTTACCAGCATTACCTGGGATCAGAAATCTGTGGATGGCACCAAATTAACCCATCCCGGAATCTATTGTTTACGAACCAACGAACTCCGATGGGATGAGGCAACATTGTGGAAAACATACACAATGTTAACCGACTTGGAAGCCGTATTCCGCAGCCTGAAATCAGAGCTGGGCTTACGACCAGTTTATCATCACAAAGAGGAACGGGCCGATGGCCATCTTTTTATTACGGTTCTGGCATACCAAGCCGTCCAGGTCATGAGACGTCGGTTGAAAAGTAACGGTATCAACGATAGCTGGACTTCATTAAGAAAAATATTTTCCGGCCAACAACGAGTCACTGCTACATTTAAACAAAAAGATGATCATATTCTTCATATCAGAAAAACGACAATTGCCGAACCCAAATTGAAAAAGCTTTATGATGCTCTGGGGATATCAGCATCACCAGCAGGTGTACAAAAGACGATAAATTAACAAAATGAAATAAATGTAGTGCCAGTGGAACTTTTTTCAATCGCTAAGTGGTTGTATTAAATAGATATATTTTTTACGCTGTTAAACATGATGGTTTCGTAAAAAGTCCAGACCTGGATTTTTGACCACAACATGCAGTGGTTTAATGTTTCAGCTTACCCACATATGGTGGTCAATTTTGCGAATTCTGACTTTTTACAGGTCCATCAAACATGGGTTAGGAATACCTTTCAATCCAATAATCAGGTTTGCGGTGTTGGTGAGCAATAGCAATAATCAAAATATGATTACTTTCAATGGAATAGAGGATTTTATAGGGAAATTTGAGAAGCAGGCATTTGCGAACTTCTCCTTGCTCTACTGACCACGCTTTGGGATATTTTATGATTCTTGAGATTGCAGATTTGATGTCATCGCTGAACCGGTTGCTTAACCCGGATTGTTCAATTTCATAATAGTCAATAGCATCTGCCATCTCCTGTTTGGCCAACTCTGTAAATATGACATTCATCGTTCAAACTCAGTAAAAACGTCCTTCATGGGGATCCCTTTCAACTTTCCTTGGCGATAAGCTATCAGTCTGCTTTTTGCTTCTTTTGCCCAAATTTCATCAATTTTCTTATCTGGCTCGTCTAGGCTACTGATTAAGCCTTCAATAAGCAGAAATTTATCAGCTGGTCTCAGGTGCATAGCTTGATTTAGAATCTCTTTAGTTTCCATAATTTTCTCCCGTTTAAAGGTCTCTACAAAATTAGAGTTAATTGAGCTAATTTTGGGCAGAGTAAAATTACATACCCAAGAAATAATTTTATTCCGGGCCTGTTGTCCCCTGTTCTTTTATTGCCTGTCCGCTGAGGAAAAAACGATACGCCGGGATCAGATTGATTTCTTTGCCGTCGATCGTCAGCTGGTCCTCCTGCTCATAAGTGATAATGTCACCAGTTTCCAGCCCGGTTTCAGTCAGGGCCTTCACCAACGCCCGGATTTCACGGTTACGGGTCTGGTAATCACCAAGGTTATAGGCTGCCTGTATCAGGCGTGTCACTCTGCCGTTACTGGTACAGGCGAAATCAACCTCAAGATTATTTGCCGTCTTGTAATAAAAAAGTTCTTCACCACGCCGTTTCAATTCAAGAAAGACCTGATTTTCCAGGAGGTGGCCATGGTTTTCACTGAAACAGTACCCGGCGGCAATCGCCAGCCCCGTATCGATCGCGTAGATCTTTTTCGGACTTTTGATCTGCTTCCGGGCTGAAAACGAAAAAGAATCGAGACTGAACAACAGGTAGGCATCGTTAAAATGGCCGAGATAATCTTTTACCGTTTTGTCGTTCAAGCCGACCGTACCGGCAAGTTTGTTGAAGCTGTACAGCGAGGCAATATTTGAAGTCAGGTAAAAAAACAGGCTCTCCAACGTCACCGCCTTTTTAATGGAAAATCGCGGCGCGATGTCCTGATAGAGGATATTACGGGCATACATGGTGAGAATCTCTTTTTGCGTCTCCACCCGTTCGACAAAGCTTAACTCAGGAAAACCGCCTTGCCGGAGAAAATCATCAAACAATTTACGCAGGTGGTTTCTTTCCCTGGCAACCGAGATCGGACCATCCAACACCACCCCCTTAGCGGCAACATATTCAGAAAAGGAGAAAGGATAGACCTCCAGGGGCAGAGCCCGGCCGGAAAGTAAGGTAATCAACTCCGATGAGAGGAGATGTGAATTAGAACCGGTAAAAATAAACTTGGTCTCTTTTTTCTCGTATACGGCTTTAACAAAAATCTGCCACTCCATAAAAAAGTGAACTTCATCGAGAAAGCAGTATACCCGGCCTTTCGGGTTAACCAGTTTCAGATAGTCGTTATAGGCTTGCTCCAGATAGGCAACATCACTACGGTAGCGGCTGAACTGAGGGTTTTCAAGATTAAGAAACAGAATATTTTTTGGTGCTACTTTTTGCTCACGAATGAGAAAGTTTATCGCCTGACGTACAAGGGTGCTCTTGCCGGCCCGGCGTACCCCCACCAGGGCGATAATATACGGCAGATCAAGATAATCCTGAACTTTAGAGAGAACTTCACGGCGAACACCTTCTTCGTAAAGCGTCCCATCCCAATGGGGATTCTGGTCAACAATCAGTTCTTCAAACATACATACTCCGAATAAAGTCTATTTATTTCGCAGTATAACACGAATCGTTGCCGATGGCAATGGGTTAGTGGTGAGTGGGAAGTTACAGGATCATCTCCCAAAGCTTTATTACCTGCTTTAAATCGTAACACTCTGGCATTCCTATATCTCAACTTTTCTTTTTATTAAGCATAATCAAAAACCCAATTTTTTCCTCCACCCTCCTTGTCAATGAAAGTAAGACAGCTACCACTTGTAAATTAGAGTAGAATCGGGCCGGAAGAATGGTCACAATAGAAGTTTATCATACCCAGTGGCTCATGAAATGAACCTATCTTCGTTTTATTGATCAATGACAACATGCATATTTTATTAACATTAACATTGTTTTATTATTTTGTCAAAAAGGCAAAACCAATGGGGTGAATTACATGTTAACAATCTCAATTCGAAGTAGAAGACACTTTATGAGTATGCATAAGCGATGAACTTTCGAAAAATGCAACGGAAGGTGAAAAAAGGAAGCAGCAGAATATTGAAGTCAAGGGAAGAAAAGATAGGAAAATGCCTGTTCAGACCACAGAATGCGGCCTGAACAGGCATAGGTATACAGGTAGAAAAATTACTTTTTCGCGTTCAACCGCATCTGTTTGGCCATTTCCTTCATCTCAACCAGGGTTTCTTTAATCTTGGCGTAGCCATACCAGGTGGTATAATCCGGCATCTGATGGAAAGCCGCCTGGTAGGTCTTCATACGGAAATCCATGAACATTTCATAAAGACTTTCCTCAATCGGAGTCCTTACTTCATAGAAGGTCAGCAGATCAGGATAGGGGAAAGTTGCCTGATTGGTCTCCTGTTTAATGGTTCCATCCCGGTAGAGGTCAGCAACGATATTGATAGCTTCAGCAAAAAGTTTATCCGACGCTTTAATCATCAAATCGGCATTTTTCAAATTTTCTTTGGCAAAGTTAGCTGAATGACATTGCTGACAGATTGCTTCCATCTGCGTCCGTTCCTTGTCCCAGCTTTCCTTATCCAACCTAGCCAGGTTGGCGGCCTTGACCACCTCAAGCCTTGGGGTCGGTTTGCCATCTTTATCCAGTACACCAAGCGCCTGCAGAATCGTCACCCGATATCCCATCCACTCTTTATCAGCTTCAGGCAAGCGGATGGCCAGGAAACCCCAGGAAGTCATCACCCGGTGATCACCTTTTTCCATATGACAATCCTGACAGGTCGGACCGCGATGCGCCTGACGATCGGTATTGTAGGCCGCGCCATGTTTGGAATGAGACCACATTTCCCACTGGGCGTGGTCAAAACCGGTGTGGCAGCTGTTGCAGGCTTCAGGCTGCAGGGCTTCTGCTTTGGAAAAAGCATGACGGGTATGGCAATTCTGGCAGTCCATTCCATACTTGTAATACTTACGTGCTTCATTATCCCTCGCTTTATCATCGGTAACTCCCATGTTGTGACAACCATTACAGCCCTTTTGGCCAGCGATAAAAGCCTGGGGCTGCTGATGGGAAAAACCTGGAAAAGCGGTGATCGGCAACAGGCCCAGGGCATGTTTGCCGCTCATATATTGTTTGGCCTGTTTTGAATGACAGCGCTTACAGGTACTGATGGTCGGCAATTTGACCTTATCAACATCGGCAGCACTCATATGATCTTTGCCATGACATGACTTACAGGTAAGTTTCTTGGCCATTTTGCCACGGTTGAAATCCTTAACAATCCCAGGATTCAACTTTAGGTGACAATCTTCACAGGCCGAAGGCTTGGCCCAGGCGGAGGATAACAGCAAGCCAAAAAACAAAACCGGCAGGACCATAACCACTAAAAAAGATTTCCTCGCACTAATCATTCCATCCTCCATTCATTGAAAAGTTAGGTTGAAAAAGCCAAATTCGGTGGAAACATCAAGCTATTCTTTGAGGGATTCTATCACAATCATGTTAACTAATCATAGTTCGTCGATCTAAATCTGTCAATATGATTCACCAATAAAAAAGGGCAGGACCTGTAAAAAAGTCCTGCCCCCTTTTTTGCCGTTTTTTTATTTACCTGCGACCATAGAAAAATCCGGAAAATCCCCAGCCTGGATCATCCAACCTTGCCCGGAAACGATGACTATCAGAGCATGCCTGTCTTCGCCCTTCGTAAGGCCGCCTGGCGGCATGTTTTGAACAGTTTGGATATTCATGACCCCACCGATTATGTCTTGCCCGATAGATGTCACTGGATGCTTTTCCCTGCAAGCGGTACAAACGCTGCCTTTCCCCCCGGGAAAGCCAGCCATCAGCAAGGAAATGCCGCCTTTGCTTTTGTATCCGGTGTTGTTCCTTCCCAAGGTACCGGGATTCCCTTCTGGTCACCTCACCGCTGCGAACACCTTTAACAATTCTTTTCATCTGCTGATGCTGCCGTTTGGCATATGGTCCATGGGCCTGAGAAATACCCACCTGCAGAAACACCAGAACCAATAGTGTGATTCCACCGATTACTATTTTGTTTCGCATAACAATTCCTCCTTTCAGTCTATTCCCATTTTTGGTATTAGACCGGGGAAAGCTGCATAAAGTTTACACGGACTCCTGTTTCTGATAATTTTGCGGTTGACATACTGCATTATCAGTTGCATATCAAACCAAATAACCATTATAAGGCCGCCACTCTCCCTCCATGAAGCCATTACTCTTGCCTTGCAGGACAGCCCGTTTCTTAACGCTCACAGCGCAGAAGTACGAGGTGCGGTTGAGGGAGAAAAAGCCAGCAAAGGACAATTGCTCCCCCGCTTGGATGCCTATGCCGGTTATCAAAGAACCTCTGACCCCGTGGTCGTCGTCCCCATTAAAGGATTTAACACCACCGCGGTGGAAAAAGCCCTTCCTGCCATCGCCAAGCAGTTTCCAGCCATCGATTTTCAGCTTGCCGATACCCAGAAAAACATTATCACTACCAGCATCTCCAACATGACCGATGCCCTGCGGGATGCGATTATCATGACCATCGCCGTTATTTTTCTCATCCTGGCCAACCTGCGCCTGTCATTACTGGCCGCCATCTCAATCCCCTTCACCTATTGTCTTACCTTTGCGGCCATGTACGTACTTGGTTATGAACTCAATATCGTCACTCTGACGGCGATAATCGTTGCCGTCGGCCTACTGCTGGATGATGCCATTGTGGTCATTGACAACATTGAGCGCCATTACCATACGCTCCAGGAGCCCATCAAAGAAGCGGTACTCAATGGCTTAAAAGAAATCATGCTAGCCGACTGGGCCGGGACCTACACAACGGTGATTGTTCTGTTGCCCATCATGTTCATTGGCGGCTACGTCCAGAAAATTCTGCGGCCATTTACCGTGGTTCTGTCCTTGTCCCTCCTGGCCAGTTATATCGTTTCGGTGACCGTTATCCCAATCCTGGCCCCTTACATCATTCAATCCACCAGCCACCGCTTTGGGAGTTGTGTGTACCCGTCACGTCCCGCTGCGAATGTTGGGGAGGATTCCCTGGAGGCGGTCCTTTGAAGGAATTTCCCGGAAGCGGGCCCTGGGGAGCGCCACGACCACGACTTCTATAGCCATCGCTGATGGTAAAGCCGTCCGGATAGGCATCGTCGGCAGCGATGACGACATGATAGCTGTTATCGGTGCCCATGCTCCTTTCACCGATATTGCCACTGAAAACGGTCGTGTATTGTTCCCAGTCCCGTTGTGAAAACCGTTGTTCGCTTCCCGAAAAACCACCATAGACCACCACCCCTAATTTTTTCAGCAATGCACTTCTCCTTTAATAAATTTTATACCTGCTATGCCGGCCAGGCATCAAAGGCTTGTTTTTCAAGCTGCATACGGCCATCGGCGTCCTTGTAGATATTGATCCAGGCCCGCCAGTTTTTATCATCAAGATCGGGATAATCCAGCCGATAGTGACTGCAGCGGCTTTCAGTCCGCATGATGGAGGCTTTGAGCTTCATTTCAGCGGTAAGAATCATGTTCGCTGTTTCATGCGCTAACCTTAGCTCGTGCATATCAGCAGCCCTGAGCATGGGCATGTGGTGATTCCGCAACTCTTCAATATAGGCCAGTGCCGCTTTCAGGAGGTTTCCTTTCTTTATGTATATTATGAAATTGGGAATCATGATACCTTGCAGTGTTTGCGTCACCCACGCAGGATTGTAACCGGTCTTTCTCTTTAGAGGCGCCAATATCTCTTCCCGTATTTCATTGCGTTTTGCTTTAGAAACAGCCGGCATTTTAATGCGGCTGCAATATTTCGCAGCCGCCCCTGCTGCAACGGCACCCTGCACGGCCGATCCGGCCAATGATGAACCTACCTGGGTGTAGATACCTCCCGACATATATGAGCCCAGGGCATCTCCTGCAGCATACAGGCCTGGAATATTGGATTCGCACTGATCATTAATGGGGACAAGACCTTCTGATTTGTGGATAGCCATACCGGCGGATGATCCGCCCACGAGTGTTCCCCTCATTCCCGGAGGCGCCCCCCCTTCTTTGGGACCATCTCCGCCTCGACCTCTTTCACCTGGTTCTTTACTTCCACCCGGAGGTCCGCTTCGATCAAATTCAGCCAGCGTGAAAGGGCCACCCTCAATTTTCTTCTGCGATTTCATTCCAGGAGGTCCCATTTGGACAGGGTTTCCGGTCATGTAAACCCTATAATTCAAATCAACACCCAGATCATGGTGCACCTCAACACCCGTTAGGCCGGGCTTTCTATCAAACATTCCGTGCCATCCGCCATAACAATCTGCCGCATTTTCAGCCTGACCGGGATGTCCGTCATTCCACTCCTTTCCGGTTACTTTAGCACCAATTTTATAAGCCATAATAGTACCATCGTGGGTGAGGTCGCAGATGGGAAAACCGTTTGGTTTAAATCCGCCTGCCCCCGTACAGAGAATGACACTTTTGGCCGTGAAAAAATGAATCTTGGCCTCATCCATACTGAAACCTGCGGCGCCTGTGATTCTGCCTTTTTCTTTGATAAGATGGGTCAGCATAACCCTTTCCATGATCGGAATTTTCCGCTGGGTAATGGGTTTGCTGAAAGCATTGTTGTAAAGTGGCGAATCAAAGAATCCCCAATCCTTCAATTCTTTTACCCGTGCCAGGGAGTGCTCCGCCATCTGCCGGGTGTACACGGGATTGTTCGTACCCAGGGCAGAGCGGGAAACCGTTTCGACGAACTGATCAAGGCTCATTTTGGCCGTTGCCGGGTCATAAGCGAAAATCCCCTTGGCAAACGGTGTCATCCCGGATGCACCGAGCCTGCCCTTGGAAACCATCAGGACCCGGGCACCGGCATCATGGGCCTTTACCGCAGCAAAAAGGCCTGCAATACCGCTTCCCACAACCAGCACATCGGCCTCGTTTTCTGCATACGTTATTTTGTCTATATCAATTTCAGGGATATTGGCGCTGCACTCACCGTCTTTTGCGGACAATCCCATGGCAGCCATTGCCGCCAACCCTGCGGCACCGCCGGCTATAGTCATGAATTTTCGGCGGGACATGTCTTTTGGTTTTTGAACTTTTATCATTATCATGTTCCTTTTTTGTTAAATATTTTTGAAGTGTACCGTTTTCCTGTGAGCAAAACGCCTCCTGTGGTCAGCAGGGTAATAAAAATAGACATGGCAATACTTGAATGTCGGCCCAGATCGATGACGTGCCATGCGGCAATAGAACTAAACAGAATTGCCAGAATGCCGTGAAAAACCCGCCATGTCGTATATTTCATGGGCAGCTTTTTACGCGCAAGAGAAGTTATTGTAAGTGTCAGCATGAGACACCATGCAATGATTCCAAGTACAACCCCCTGGCTTGTAAAGGTGGTAATGATCGTGATGAAAGCGTCAAAAGGGGCAACCCCGGACTCAAAAAACCTTGGAACCACCAGAAGAACCGGGTGAAAGAGAAGTACGAATGCGAAGGTATACCCGATGATTTTGTGATATTTTATGACATTGCTCATCTTGAGGTCTTTAACAGCACGCCTGTTTGTCCGTGCCCAAAAAAACTGCCCCATCATCTGGCAAAATGCCAAAATCGTTATCACCGACAGTGATTCCTTGAATAACGTACGCTCCGGGAAATTACCCATTGCCCAGATAAGCAGCGGCATGCCTGTAAAAACCACCACCGACTGTCTAAAAAAATTGCTTTTTATAGTCGTACCCATTGTTTACCCCCATGAGACTACAACCGGAATAGACTTCTCCGGTGAAATGGTGATGGCATCCACAGGACAATACATCCTGCACAAATGACATATCTGGCAATCCGCTGGATACTTGATGAACGCTTTTTTCGTCTTCGGGTCCTGGCGGATCACGTCTGTGGGACAGGTTTTGACACAGGTTCCACAGCCGATACAGCCTTTAATAAGTTTGATGGCCATAATTTTCTATTTTTCCTCCTTTTTAATCTCTGGCGTTGCCCCTCTTCCTGCCGTCAAAATCTCTCCCGGGGGGATTATCAGGGGGATTGTCAGGGCAAAGGACAAGCCGATCGCCTTGCTGCTCACAGGTGCCCGTCACCGTATCCCCATGTGGGCTCACAAATTTTGCCTTATCTCCGGCACATTTTCCTTCGCAGGCCGTATAAGCCTCCGGAGGCGGACCGTGATGCCTTCTCCAGGTTTCTGCGAAGGTATATCATCTCCAAATGCATTGACGGCAATGAGAATTCCCAGTAGAGTGATAACGATGGATGCTTTTTTTGTAATATTCATTGAAAAATCTCCTATAGTTGGTTTTAAAACTCTATCTACTTTATTGTATTGACTTGGTACCCCTCCTGATTTGCCGGAGGGACACCATGCTGGATAGATAATTGACGTTATTCTTTTAAGTCGTTGGAAAGCGATATAAGATCAGGTCGTTCAACCGAACGCTGCCCAAAGATGTGTTTCTTGCCTTTTCTCGGACCTTTTCTTTTCTGATGCATGTCATGCAGCTTCAGCTTTTTGATTTGATCCGCATTCAGAAGCTTTCCAAGGGCCAGGCGTGATTCAATATTCTGGACAAACATTTTTCCCTTTATGTCCGATATCTTTTGCGCCAGTGAGAGAACCGCTGCATTGTCAATGACATCGTTGGAAAAGGCCTTATCCATTTGCAGTCGCAAGCTGTCAAGCTCTGCTTTCAACACCAGACGCTTTTCGCCGAAGGCAAAATGCGCATCGCGGACCTTTTTAGCCTGCTCCGATGTGAGTCCCAGTTTCTGAACTATTTGCGGGTTTCGCCAGATTCCCAGGGCAGACCGGTGATGGCCTTTCCTGTCAAATCCCTTTTCAGGCTTGCAATCACCTGGCGTAAACGCTCCCGCAAAAGCCGGAATGAAAAATACCGTGACCAAAAAAACCATTGCTCCGGTAAAAAATTTTTGCTTAAGATTCGAATTCATGGTGTACCTCCCTTTTTGAATTTGCTGGTTTTCAAGGAATTGTTTCCTCGGTGTTTAACTTAATATAAGTGATAAATGTAAAGAATTTATGTTAATTCCAGGGCAAAATTGTAAAGATTTTGCAAGGTGAGGTGTTCTGGTGTTGGACATCCGGCTGGTCATATCTCCCTTGATAGTCACGGTGCGGCTGAAATAATGATGATAAATCCCAGGACCCTAAGAAAGAGAATGAAAAAGCTCAACATCCCTTTTGGGTTCAAAGACCGACTTCATTTCTATTCCCTAGTTTAGCTACCCTGCACTGGTTTTAGATTTTTTCTTGTCAGGCACTGTCACTCCCCTCCGGGCGGTATCCGGTGCCTTTTCCGTCGACGATCTTGGGAAGAAGGAGCCAGATGCCCAGTATAATGCCGCCGGCCACTGCAGCCAGCAAACCGATGGTGCGGATCTTGTCCGTCCAGTCCAGGGCGATCAACCACATGGAAAAAGCTCCCAGCATAAAATAGATGAAAATCAAAAGCGAGGACGCGGCCCCGGCATGTTGGTCGACCTGCTCCAGAACCAGGTTGTTGCTGGGCGGCCGACTGAGGCCGAACGAGAAAGAAATCACGACCATGGGCAGGGCCAGGCCCAAGGGTCCCGGCAACCATCGCATGAGCATTCCTAAACCGCCTATCAGAATCCCGGCAAAACCGGCGGTCAAAAGTGCCCTTGACCCCACCCGGTGAAGAAGCCGCGTACAGGCAAAGGCTCCCGCCATAATGGCCGCAGCGTTCAAGGCGAAATAATAGCCGAAAACCTGCTCCGACAGCCCCATCCGGGTGATATAAATATCCACCGATCCGCCGATGAAGGCAAAATGCGGCAGCACGACCAGTGACATCATCAGCGCATAGCCCACATACCGGCGGTTGCGAAACAACTGCAGATAGATCCCGGCAGTCTGAAAGACGCCGGTAGTAACCCTTGTTTTCAGGGTTTCCGGCATACGGAATACACCGATCCATCCAACCGCACCAATTACCCCCTGAATAACAAATATCCACTGCCATGAAAACCAGGCCAGTATCCATCCACCGAAAACAGGCGCCAACATGGGTGCCAGGGCCATGATCACGCCAATATAGGCCAGGATTCGTTCCCGCTCGTGCCCCGCATAGATATCCTTGCTGATGGCCAGCACAAGGGCCGAGGCAGAAGCTGCTCCGGCCGCCTGGAATACCCGAAAGACAATCAGGCTGACCACGTTGTCCGAAAGGGCGCAGAGCAGGCTCGCCAGAATGTAGATGCAGATGCCAACCAAAAGCGGCGGTCGCCGGCCGAACCGGTCCGACAGCGGACCATAAAACAAAAGGCAGATGCAGTAGCTGACAAAAAAACCGACCAGCGTCAAATTGACGATGGATAATGGCTGCTGCCAGGTCTTTTGAAGCAGCGGTATGACCGGCAGATACATATCGGTTGAAAGGGGAGGGAAGGCCGATAACAGCGCCAGCAGGAGAAAGGGTCGGTTATTGTTCATTCTGTTTTCAGTTTTCATATAAATACCATCACAATGTATAAATAAAAAAACAGCAGGCGTGTTCCTCTCTTTCCGGTAGGTTGCCTACCGTTTAAGTGTTATGTTCCTGGAGCAGGTTATATGGTGTTGCTGCATACAGCGACATTTTTTCTTTTCCTAATACGGATTGCTTTCATATTCAATGATAAAACCATAAGACCGGCCGGGCGTTCGTTCCTGGCCATATGTACCCACATCATCCATATAATCGCCCCATGTCGCAACGGGTATATTCATTTCGCCAAACCCCATGACACGCTGTCCGTGTCTGGAGTTTCCGGAATCACTGGGTTGCGTATTGCCCCTTGGGTCTTTATCGGTAATGCCGTCATCCAGGTTTTCGGCCCAATTACTATAGTTCCATGCTTCGCCGCTTAACCAACGCCATCCTCCCTTTGGTTCTTCTGAACCAACCGGCTGATACCCGCCTAAAAATGGGCCGATACTGATCTGGTAGTGATTCATTCTGCCAGTTCCCTTAAGGAAGGTCCAAAAATACTTTTCGTCAGAGACCAAATCAAAGACAAATGTATTTTCCTCCTTGTTCGTTAGGGAAACCAGATATCCTCCTGCATCTTGGGCAAGGTAAGCGGCTTGAAACCAGTTAAGATTTCCGCTGGAGATATAGACGGCCTCATAATAGTGGATAACCCCGTTTGAAAAGGTAAAAGACTGCACCGGCTCACGTTCATAGATCACATTGGACGGTAGTTCATTCCAAGTAAAAAATTTATAGGCGCTGGATACATCAAAATCAATGGAGTTGATTGTCACCGTTTGAGTGCTCATAGAAGTTTCACCTATAAAATTGCCATCTATCTTACACCCAACTATTGAATAAAAAAGGAAACCATACAATAGCGCAAACATAGCAATCTTCTCCATTCTCCAGATTCTTTTAGTAAACATATATCCCTCTTTTTGGGTTCTTCGCTACTTCGTGTAGGCTCCTCGGGATATTTTTCCCAGGAGGCTTTAGTGGATTATTTTTACCCACACAAAACAGCGAGGGGCCTCTTTTTTCTTCACATTCAGAACATCGCAAGACGTCATAATGAATTGTAAAGCCCTCTTTCCAAACCGATATGGGTGGCTTGCCGGGAACCACTCGTGACCGTTATTGGCTCGGTATAGCATCAAGCTCTGCCTTCTGCGACTCTCCATGCCCCACCCATTGGTGGATGTCATCGATGAGCAGATACAGGCACGGCACCAGAATCAGGGTAATAACCGTGGCAAAGAGGATGCCGAATCCCAGCGACAGCGCCATGGGGATCATGAACCGGGCTTGGCGGGAGGTTTCAAAAATCATGGGCGCCAGGCCCCCGAAGGTGGTCAGGGTGGTCAGGACAATGGGCCGGAAACGGCGCAGGCCGGAAACACGGATCGCCTCGGCGGGGCTCGCGCCTTCACGCCGCCGTCGGTTGGCGTAGTCAATCAGCACCAGCGAGTCGTTGACCACCACCCCGGCCAGGGCCACGATCCCCATCATGCTCATCAAGCTTAGGTTGTACCCCATCAGCAGATGGCCGAGTACCGCCCCGACAATGCCGAACGGAATGGCGATCATGACGATCAGGGGCTGGCTGTAACTGCGAAAGGGAATCGCCAACAGAAAGTAGATGGCCAGCATGGCCAGGGCAAATCCGCCCAACAGGCTCTGCATGCTCTCTTTCATGTCGGCCTGCCGCCCCTGGTAGCCATAGGTAAGACCGGGGTAATCACGGGCCAGTTCGGGTAAAATGGTACTGTTGAGTGCGGCCTGCACCTGGCCGGTTTCGCCGATGGGCTCGACGTTGGCGCTCACCGTCACTGTGCGTCGGGCGTCCCGTCGGCTGATACTGGTGTAGGCTCGGCCACGTTCAACATTGGCAATCTCGATCAACGGCACGAAGGTGCCTGCCGGGGTGCGGATCATCAGATGCTCCACATGGTATTCGCTGGTGCGCTCGTTTTCGGGCAGCCGCACACGGACAGTCACCTCGTTGCGGCCGCGCTGCTGGCTGAGGGCCTCGGCACCGGAGAAGGCGTTGCGCACCTGACGGGCCACCTCGGCAGATGTCAGACCCAGGCTCTGCCCCTCGGGCTTGATGGAAAAGTCCAGCTGCTGTTTTCCCGGTGTGTAGCCGTCGTCAATATCCTTGACGTTGGAAAACCCGGCCAGGCCTTCGGCCAGGGCAGCACTGGCCTGGTCGAGCACTTGGATATCGGAATGGGAGAGTTCAACGGTCAAGGACGCCCCGGAGCCGGGCCCGCCCCCGTCCGACTCAAAGAGAATGGATTCCAGGCCGACGACAGGGCCGAGCTTTTCCCGCCACAACTGGGTCACTTCACCGGTGTTCAAGGGGCGCACCCCGGCATCGGTCAGGTAGGCTTTTACTTTCACCTGATTTTCATCCACACTGGAAAAGATCCCCTTGAGCAGCTGGTCGCCGCCGTTTTCACTAGCCACAGCATTCATGGCAGCGGACAGTTTTTCCTGAACGGCCGCCACCTTGTCCATGGGACTGCCCACGGGAAGGACAGCGGTTACCTCGGCCTGGTCCGACTCGACCCGGGGCATCAGGATCATGCCGATGCGGCCGCTGAGGGCGTAGCTGAGCACGACGATCAGCACCGTCAGGCAAAGGGCCACGGTCAGGGCCCGCCAGCGGATGCACAGGTCCAAAAAAGGGCCGTAGACTTGGTTTATGAATTGGGTCACCCGCCCTGTGAACGCCTGCTGCCAACGTTGCAGATAATTAGGCGGCAGGTCGGCTGGACGGCGCTTGAGGTGGGCCAGGTGGCCCGGCAGGATCAGCAGCGATTCGACCCAGGAGATGAGAAAAACCGTGATGACCACCAGGGGAATGACCTTCCAGATTTTTCCCATCGTCCCGGGAATAAAGGAAAGGGGCAAAAAAGCCACCACGTTGGTCAATATGGAAAAAGCGATGGGCACGGCCACATCTCGGGCACCGAGAACCGCGGCCCGGGTAAAACCCATTCCCTGCTGCTGGTACTCGTAGATGTTTTCACCGGCAACGATGGCGTCGTCCACCACGATCCCCAGGGCCACGATAAAGGCAAACATGGAGATCATGTTGATGGACACCCCCACAACCGGCAGAAAAAGCAGGCTGCCGAGAAAGGCGGTGGGAATCCCCATGGTGACCCAAAAAGCCAGTCTGAATTCCAGAAACAACCCGAGCACCGCCAGTATCAGCACTAACCCCATGAAGGCATTTTTCAGCAGCAGTTCCAGGCGCTGCTGGTATACTTCGGACATGTCGTTGCTGATGTGCCACGCGATGCCTGCGGGCAGATCAAGTTCGATTTCACCCATGGCCGTGCGCACGGCTTCGGCGACCCCGATTGGGGTCTGGGTTCCGACCCGGTAAACATTAATCCCGATGGCGCGGCGCCCGTTATAGGTGGCGGCCTGATCGCTATCCTCGAAACCCTCACGCACCGTTGCGATGTCTTCCAGGTAAACCACACTGCCATCGGCGGTGGTCACAATGGGAATCCGGGCGAACTCAACGGCCCAGTCACGGCGGTCTTTCACCCGCAACAGGATATCTCCACCGGCCGTATCAACCGATCCGCCGGGAATCTCAGTCGAGGCGCTATTGATGGCCGCGGCGATCCCGGCCAGGGTCAGGCCGTAGGCCCGCAAATGCTCCTGGGGCACTTCCACCAGAATTTCATAGTCCCGGATCCCGGACAGGTCGACCTGGGTGATCCCGGAATTTTGCAGCAACCGGTCCCGCACCTGGTCGGCGGTCTCGCGCAGGGCCATTTCCGTCACATCTCCGTAGAGGTTGATGTCAAGCACCTCCCGAAGGTGGGTGACAAGGGATACTTCGGGTTCATCGGCATCCTCGGGAAAGGTGGTGATCCGATCAATCTCCTGCTGGATTTCCTGGTAGATTTTTTGCTGATCCGCGCCTTCCTCCAACTCGGCAGAGACGGTCCCATTGCCCTCGGTAGCGGTGGCGGTCAGTTCTTTGACACCGTCGATGGCGCGGATGGCCTCTTCCACTGCAAGGATGATCCCCTGCTCAACCTCCTCGGGACTGGCCCCGGAGTAGTCGACACTGACCGTCACGGTGTCCAGATCAAACTCTGGGAAAACCTCCTGTTTGATGCGGGTGGTCATGAACAGTCCGCCTATCAGCAGAAAGATCATCAGCAAATTCGGTGTCACCCGGTTATGCACCATCCAGGAAATGGGGCCGCGAATCCGTGAAAAACGTTGGTCGTTGCTCATGACTGACCCTCCTGCTTAGCTGGATGCTTTGTTTCGGTTTGCCCGGCGGTGTCATCCGCGGTGCGCAGGGGCATCCCTGCCACGGGCGCAGATAAATCGCTGATCACCATCTGTTCCCCAGGATCGATGCCGCCGGTGACGATCAATCGATCAGTTCCCCGGAAGGCGATCTTAACCGGGCGAATCACAAGGTTTCCGTCAGCGTCCATGACCCAGACGCTGTTGCCGTTGCGAATAAACTCGCGCTCGATGGCCGCGGCCGAGGCCACCGCATTCCCCTCGATCTCCACCCGCACGTAAGAACCGATCATCATCCGGGGCTTGCCCGCACTGTCCGGCTGAAGGCTCAGGGGATCTTCCACCCGGACCAGCAACCGCGCCATACGCCCCTGGGTCTCCAGGTTCGATTCCAGCCGAATCACCCGGCCTTGCCGGTAGACCCCGTCGCCCCAGGCAGCCGCGTCGTATATCCGGACCAGGGCCCCCTGATCGCCCTCGGTTTGGGGTATCCGGACCCAGCGCAGTTGACTCACCGGCACCGATACTTCCACCCAGTAAGCATCGGTACCCACCAGGGTCGCCAATACGATTGATTCGCTGGCCCGGGTACCCAGGCTTACTGCTCGTGACTGTACCACTGCATTGAACGGCACCTTGATTTCAGTGCGTGCAAGATCCACCCGGGCCTGGTCAAGCTTGGTCTGGGCCGCTTCAAGGGTGGCACGCAGGTTTTCCATCTGGGGCCGGCGCAGCATCAGGGCCCGCTCCTGGTCGCTGACCGTTTCCCCCAACAGTTTGTATTCTTTCTGGGCGATCAGCTGGTTACCCTGCTCAAGCTGCAGGTCGGACTCGGCTTTGGCCACGTCGGTGGCCAGTTCCCGCACGGTCAGACTGTAGTCGGTGGGATCGATCTTGAGCAGCGTCTCGCCCTGGCAAAAATAGCCGCCGGGCATCAGATTGCCGTTCAATTCAACAATCTCACCTTTAACCCGGGGTTTCAGTTCAACAGTACAGGCGGCGGCAACGGTTCCCATGCCGGAAATAACCGTCTGCTGCGGACTGTAATCGACGGTCCTGACCGTCACCAGTGTCGCGTTGCGCGTCTGGGGTCGTTGTTTTGCCTGGGGTCCGGTCTCCATCAGCCAGAGGGCAACGGCCGCACCTGCGACGATTACCGCCAGCGGTAGCAGAACACGAAAAACAACGGTGACCCAGCGCCGCTGACGGCAGTTTTCAGTCCCCGCCTCGGGTATTTCCTGGTTATTGGGAGTTGAATTTTCTTGTTTTGACAGCATCTGTTTCACCTTTCGCTTTTTCCCCTTCACTTCGACGTTCTTTTGTCAAGTGAGAGGGTGTTTTTGTCTGTAGTCGTTGAAGCATAGGGCTGGCTTTCTTCCGGACGTTCCAACGCCCATCCCGTGCCAAGGGCCCGGCACAGATCGATGCGGTCCTGCACCAGATCCCGCTTGGCGGTCAAAAGGCTGCGCTGCAGCTCCTGTTGAGAGAGCAGCGCATCGAGCACCCGCTGGTAATCCACCGTCCCCTGCAGGTACCTGTCCCGCACCCGCTCGATGACCTGACCGGCCAGCTTCAGCTGCTTGTCAAGGCTGGCGATGAAGTCACGCTGGTGCCGTTCCTGAGCCAGGGCATCCTCCACCTCGCCCAGGGCGTCGAGAATGGTCTGACCGTAGGTGTGCAGCGCTTCGGACGCAACCGCACGGGTCCGGTCGACCTCGGCCTTTCGCAATCCCCCATCGATAATCGGGGCCACCAGGTTGGCGGCAAGTGTTACCAGCCAGTTATCAAACAGATCCCGGGTATGTGCGCCCGAGGTATCAACCCCGGCGGTGAGGCTCAAGCGGGGAAAACGGTCGGCAATGGCTGCCGCCAGGTCGCTGTCGGCCGCCAGAACAGCGTAATAAGCACTGCGGATATCCGGACGGCGCTGGATCAATTCAGCCGGCAGACCCGTTTGCGGCATCAAAGGCAGGTTTAACAGCTTGGAAACCCGTGGTGCCACAGGCTGGAGAGGGGAATATCCGAGCAGAATCGCCAACTGGTGTTCGAGCACCTTGACCTCGGCCACGACCTGGACCTTTTCGCCCTGGTTGGACTCGGCCAGCTGCTGCTGCTGCAGCATATCGGCGATGCCGACCTGGCCGGTGCGGAACTGCAGGGTGACCAGTTCGAGAACCTGTTCATTGGTAACAATCTGCTCGTTCAGTATGTCCAATTGTCCGTACTGTTCAACCAGATGATACCAGGTGTCGGCCACCTCTGCCGAAAGGGTGAGGGCCGCGGTCCGAAGGTCTTCCTGGCTGGCCTTTACATCGAATGCGGCGGCATCGCGACTGGAACGGATGCGGCCCCACAGGTCCAGCTCGTAGCTGGCGGTCAGTCCCAGGGAATAGCTATGGCCCTCAATGGTCTGGCCATCTTCGAAAGCACGGTTTCGTGAGTTCTCGACCTCGGCATCGAGTGCCGGGAAAAGATCCGCCCCGGCACTGTGTGCCAGGGCTTCGGCCTGACTGAGCCGATCCCAGGCGGTCTTGAGGTCGAAGTTATTCGCCAGGGCCTGATCGATGAGCCCGCTCAGCACCGGATCCTCAAAGGATACCCACCACCTGTCGGGCAACGGCGAGTTGCCGGATTCGGAGAACCGTGCCGGAGCCACCACAGGTGCCTTTAGCTCGTGAATCGCCGTACTGCAACCCGAGAGCAGTGTCGCCACTATAGCAAGCAAGAGCACCCGGGCCCGCCAGCATCCCGCCGGCGGTTGAAAGTCCTTACATAAATTTTTGTATCGAATTACCATTTCGCTTCCTCATTAAGAAGATTTCCATTTGTATCTTAATTTCCTTCTTCGTTAATCATGGGCGAAGCGTAACTCCGGATGCGTGAACAGGTCGTGAAAAGAATGTGAAAAAGATGTGAAATTTAAAAATTTTGTGGAAGAAAAACAGGAAAGGATGGATTTCGGATACGAGAACCCAAAAGGTTCCTCGCTGTTTCCTGGGGGGCGCCCCGGAATACTTTTATCCGGATGCTCAAAAAACAGCGAGGAGCCCAAAACAATCATTCAAACAACAGGCATAGTTTTCAGGCATCCTGCCACATGATCCGGGTCCGGGTCCCTTTTCCAGGCTCGCTTTCAATGGTCAGTTGCCAGCCAAAGCGTTTACACAGACGGGAGACAATGCTCAGCCCCAGGCCGAAGCCCTGACTGTTCTCCCCTTTGACATGGGATTGGGTGACCGAATCAAGTTTGTCTGCTTCGATGCCCATACCTGTATCGGTAATTCCGATATGGGCGTCGTCGATGGTGATGGTTACCGATCCTTGGGATGTAAAATGAAAGGCATTGCGGATCAGGTTCGTGACGGCGATATAAAGGACTTCTTCCTTGACCCTGACGGACTTGTCCTTGCGGACATCCATATGAAGCTGGATGTCCTTGTTTTCTATCAGGTATCGGTTATCGCTGATCGCTTTTCTTGCCACCGGCGCCACCAGACAGAGTTCATCAGTCCCGTTTTCTTCCCTGGCAAGCCAGAGGAAGGTTTCAATGGTGGTTTCCATGTCCCGGACCGACCGTGAAATTCGCTTTAGGGGATTTTTCAACAAGGGATTGGCCGTAAGTTCCGGCTGCGTCTCCATGATTTCCACCGCGCCTTTGACAATGGTCAACGGGGTTCTGAGTTCGTGGCTGGCATCCCGGGTGAATTCTTTTTCTCGTTGGATAAAGGCTTTGATTCGGTTCATGGTGGTCTCGACGGTTCTGGTGAGCATTCCGAGTTCATTGTTGGCGTGTTTTTGAGAAAACCGGGCCGGTATATTTTCAGGGTTCAGGTCCTTGATCTGTTCCATGAGGGTCACCACAGGTGCAAACAGCATGCGGGAGGTGATATAACCGATAATGATGCCCGGAATGAGCAAAAGGGCCAGGGAGATCAGCGGGACATGTCTGGGGTGGAGCCAGACATTTTCCTCGAAAAACGCCCGGCCGTGAAAGAACATAAAATAGGGGATTTCCTTATCCGGCAATTGTATGACCCCCACGTGGACCGGATGCTTCTTGTCAGGATCATCAATGGTGTGAACGCCGGGCGGCAACGCTTTTACCAGATCCCTGAACTGTACCGGCACGTTTTCAACCC
>Ga0307991_1000806_pt1 | contig 22648 bp, 20 predicted proteins | sample EllFjometagen131_FD_203146 | JGI IMG/M metagenome (GOLD analysis project Ga0307991, IMG submission 203146) | Marine microbial communities from Ellis Fjord, Antarctic Ocean - #131 | ecosystem: Environmental > Aquatic > Marine > Unclassified | place: Southern Ocean | collected 2014-10-08 | reverse complement strand
CAAACAAAATACCAATATAGAGATACGGTCACGAAAAAGCTGGGGAAATTTTTATCTCAATTTCTTCATTGTTCTTTACTTGGTCTTCTTTCTTTCGTAATTTCAACTCTGATTCTTACTATTTCCGCAACGTCCGCTCATTCCGCCGAGCTCACAATAGTATGGGATCCCAATGCTGAACAGAACATCGCCGGTTATAAAATTTATTACAAGACCGAATCTTCTGGTCCATCCTATAATGGCACAGGACTTACGGAAGGCAACTCACCAATCGATGTAGGGAATCAAATTGAATTCACACTTCATGGTTTAATTAATGATATCAATTATTTTTTGGCTGCTACTGCCTACAATACTGAAGGACTTGAAAGTGATTATTCAGAGGAACTGATTTATAACACAGGTAATCATGCCCCTCCTGCTGATGCTGGTAATGATATAGGCTGCTTTATTGCCACTGCAGCCTATGGATCTCTCATGGCAAATGAGGTAGTTATGTTGAGGAATTTTCGCGACAATGTCTTACTGCAAACTTCATGGGGAAGAAGTCTCGTAAAATTTTATTATAAAATCTCTCCACCTATTGCTAGTTACATAAAAAACAATAAACTATTAGAAGCGCTCACAAGATATTCACTTATGCCTTTGATCTATGGAATTAAGTATCCCAAGACATTTGTCTTGATATTCCTCTTCACTGTAATAACGATACCATTGACTTTAAAAGCAATGAGATCAAACCGGTTCTAACGCATTGCTTCTTTTTTTTAAAAAAAGACAGCCATATGGAATATGTATCCGAGGGCAAGGTCATAAGCGGCGCTGCCTTTTAGTTAGAATCCTATCTATTTTGGCCTGTTTCTTAAGCTCTGGAGTTTCTACTACTGCTATCTATGATTGGCAAAAATTTAAAGGCCGATAAATTTCAGTATTGTGTTTGTATATTGTAATAAAATCAAGTAAACTGCATATGAAAGCATTTGGTCGAATGTTTAGGATGACAGTAAAAATGGTTCTTTCAAAACGATTTAAATAGATGGAGATAACAATGCAGGAATTAATCGAATTTATTAAAAAAATCCAATCCGATAATCGTTTAGACTCCCTTACGGAAGCTGCCATAAAGCAGAGTATTATTTTAAAAATCTTATCGTTGCTGGGATGGGATCCATTCAATATCGATGAAATCGAACCAGACTACCATGTTGGTGCCGAGAAAATCGATTTTTTATTAAAATCTGATAACACCAATAAGATATTTCTTAATGTAAAAAAAGACCTGTCGAACTCCCAAAAGCTTCAGGACCAGCTTTTCCAGTTGGCCGCTAATTCAGACATTAAAATAGCCATATTAACCAACGGCCTCATCTGGAACTTTTTTCTGCCGCTGATTGATGGAAGTCCAGAAGAGAAGCAATTTCATGTCATAGAGATTCATAAAGAAAAGGCGGACAATATCGCCCAAGGTTTTTCAGATTTCCTGTTAAGAAAGAATGTCATTTCGGGAAATGCACTGAAAACCGCGAAAAGTATCTATCTCAATAGAAAAAAGGCAATGCTTGTAAATGAGTATCTGCCAAAGGCATGGCAAAAAATTATCAACCAACCCGATAAATGGCTCGCCGATATTATCTCAAAAGCGACAAAAGATCTATGCGGATATGTGCCTGACCCAGAAACCGTCAAAGAATTCGTGTTATCTGAAATCAAAACAAAAGCGAACGTATTAAAAGTTCAGCCCCCTCCCATAGTGGATACTATCAACAAGATTACGAAAAAAGATTTTAAAGGGAAATCGATTAAATCCTTTTCTTTTAAAGGGGAAAAACACGATGTGCATTCATGGAAGGCCATGGTATTGAAGATCTGTGAGATCATGTATGGTAAGCACAGAGATGAATTTGAGAGTATATTATATATCTCTTTAGAAGGCAGGACCTGTTTTAGTGAAAATCCCCATGAATTTTTAGAGTGTGAAAAAATAGCCGGAACAGATATCTACCTTGATCTCCATTTAACAATAAAAGATATGCTGGCCCTTTGCAAGGAAATCCTCTTGCTTTTTGGCTACAAGGAAAGCGAACTGATTATCGAAAGCAAGCCCACTCCGTCTTAATGGCTACGGCGACTTCCCGAAGTGATACGCCAACCTTCCACATCTCATAAATGTAATGTTGCATCTCGTTGAGTTCTGTGGCCTGCATTTTACCCTTATCCACCTTCTTGAACATGCCGTGCATTCGGCCGTCGTGGCCAATTCGGAACTGCGACCCATTGGCCAGCTCACCCTTGCACCAGCACGGGCACAAGCGCACTACGGTTTCCTTAGGTTGCTGTTTCTTACCCACTCCCGATGCTGCCTTGCTTGTTTCCTTGCCCTTCTTCGCTCGAATTTTAGACACCTTCTTTTCCTTGGCCGATTTCTGGCTGGCCTTGCCCTTGGATTTTGTTCCTCCCTTTTTCACCTGTGCCTCCCTATTATTGGTTGATGTGGGGTTATGCCCCTATTTTTATTTTTTTCAAGGCTCGTGCCAGAGCGCCAACGAATGCCACTCTGTGGAATCAGGAGGAACGTGTGGAACGGACGGGCGCTTTCGGGTGTATATTTTCAGTGTGGAGGGGCGGGTTATATTGGCCATTGTGGCACGGACGCCACAATGAATATGGCGCAAGATTTTTGACGGACACGGGCTCGGTGGGTGTGGTGATTGTGGTACGAGGTACACATGTGGGCAATGGGCCTTGGGAGGTGGGTATTGGGTAATGGCTAATGGATAACTAAAGAGGCTCGCCGCACGCATGCACGCCGCTCGAAGGGGAGGAGGGTTGACAATTGCCGAAATAAGTGGAATAATTGAAAATGTTATGGCCGCATCAAATCAAACCGACGCTGAGCCTAAAAAAAATAAAGCCATCCCCTCCTGGGAAGAATTCCTTGCATCACATCCCCCGGGAAGAGTCCTACCAATCTTACAAATTGTCTTCTGTGAAGTAGTCGGAGGCTCCATCGCAGGCAGTTCAACTTCGAGATATTACCTTCGGACTCCAGATGTTAAACTTTATTGTGATAATGAAGCGTGCGAAAGGGAACAATTCTTTGAATGTAAGAATGGTTCGACTCTTTTGAAACCGGATCAATGGCATCAGATATTTTTAGACTATCGATGTCGCAATTGTCGAAAGAGCTATAAAACTTTTGCTGTTGAGGTGAAATGTTTTCATGGGAGTGAGGATGGAGAGGCGATGAAGTTCGGCGAATGGCCACCATTCGGTCCTCATGTACCTTCCAGAGTAATCAGTCTCATTAGGGAAGACAGAGAATTATTTCTTGCTGGTCGAAGGGCTGAAAGCCAAGGAATAGGTATAGGAGCCTTTGCATACTATCGGCGAGTTGTTGAAAATCAAAAAGGCAGAATTATTAATGAGATTATAAGGGTTGCCAAGAAAATCCAGGCCCCCGAAAAAGTAATACAAATACTTGAGTCAGCTCGCAATGAGACACGGTTTACTGCTGCTATAGAATCTATAAAAGATGCCATTCCCCAGGTGCTCCTGATTAACGGACAAAATCTATTAACCCTCCTCTATAAACCTCTCAGTGAAGGCTTACATGGCAAATCTGATAAAGAATGTCTTCAGCTTGCTACCAGCATTCGGACTTTTCTAACAGAGTTAGCCGAGCGCCTCGGGCAAGCCCTAAAAGACCAAGCCGAGGTAGATGCTGCATTAAAACACCTTATGAAATCAGGATCTGAGAAGGGGTCTAAGACGAAGAATAAATCTATTTGACTACATAGCTGGCTAATAAAAGAGAAGGAATGTCTGTTTAATATATAATGTTAGAGATAAGGAGGAGACATGAAAGTATTTATTAGCTGGTCAGGAGATGATAGCAAGAGACACGCAGATGCCCTTCGAAACTGGCTGCCCGGAGTGCTGCAACTCGTTAAACCGTACTTCACACCATCAGATGTGGAGAAAGGTACGCGCTGGAACACAGACATCACCAAGGAACTAGAATCTTCAGAAATAGGCATTCTCTGTGTCACACGAGACAATCTTCACAGTGACTGGGTTATGTTCGAAGCTGGGGCCTTATCCAAGAGCATGGACAAGGCACATGTGTGCCCCGTTCTCTTTGGGATCCAGAACACGGACCTTGCCGGGCCTCTCAAGCAATTCCAGACGACAGAGTTTGAGAAGGACGATTTCAAAAAACTCGTCGCTGTCATAAATAACAAGTTGGGCGATGACAAGTTACCTGCCAAAACTCTGGATACCGTATTTGAGAAGTGGTGGCCAGAACTCGAAGCGGAGATCAAGAAAAATTTCGCAGAGCTTGAAGATCACAATGAAGAACCCATTCGTTCAGACCGAGAGCTTATTGAAGAGGTCCTTGAACTAAGCAGATCGACCGCACAAAACATACGCAGACCTTCATCATCAATGAATCCCGGGGCGATCCTTGATCTGCTGGCAAAGTACATCGAGTTACACGATGGTCAAGTTGCAGGTCAAGGGGGCTATCAAGAGACACTCGATATTCTTAAATCAATGAAGAAAGCTATTGATTACTTGGCAAAGCAATTCCAGGGCCGCCACCCCGCAATGGATGGGATGATTGAGAGACTTGAGACTTTGACATTCACGCGCGAGCAAGAAGAGGCGTCAGAGCCTGAGGATGACATTCCATTTTGATCTCGAACAAATGAGGCGCCCATGTTTATGTAGAGGCACCAGCGCATGTTGCTGGGAGTACGCAATGGGGACGGGGGTTTAGCCGGTTCTGATGTTTATTTCTGCGGCGGATTCCTCAGTTCCATTGGTTATCTCATAGTACCGTTTTCGAAGGGAAGCGATGAAACCAGAATACGTAGCGTTGTTTGTGAGTTTCGGGTCTCTCTTGATGGCGGCTCTGGCCCTCGGCTGGAACATCTACCGAGACCTCGTGCTCAAGCCACGCCTTAAAGTCTCATTCGGCATTCGGGGGATCTTGGGCGGACCGTTTCCCAAGGCTACGGAGTATATCGTCCTGTCGCTCACCAACTTCGGCCCAGGCTCCATCAAGTGCGGGATAATCTTTTTCAAAAATACTTCCTTGCTCTTGCGTCTGAGGAAGAAAGTGGAGCAGGGCTTCATCGTCCATGACTACAAGAATCCGCTCAGTGCCCAGCTTCCTTGCCGGATCGAGGTTGGCGAGGGAGCCGACTTCCTGTTTTCGATAACTGAAGACTGTTTTCTGTCCAAAGACATCACACACATTGGCATACGTGACTCTTTTTCCAGATACCATTGGGCACCACAGTGTCAGGTCAGGAAGGCGTTGCGGGAATTCCATAGGAGAAAGGAGGTAGAACCAGTCGCTTCATCTGATCACGTACAGACGGGGGTTTAAGGGGTTCCAGCGCTTATTTCCGTGATCGACTCATCCTCCCCATTGGTTATCTCAGCGTACCGTACCAGTGCGTTCTTTCAAGAACCGGAATCTAAAATATAACCCTTTGGCCGGCCAGACCCTTTAAGAAACGTTTCTGCACCACCCTAAGGATACGCTCTTTCCATCTTCCTGAATTGCAATGAGCATCAACAGAAACATGGCACTAAAATAAAAGAAAAGGCTTTCATTATCACTGCATGTGAATTTTTGGTCACCCATTGAATTTTGGATCAAAACCGCCATTCCGCCACTCCGCCAGTCCGCCATAAAGCCAGCGGATAAAAAGGACGGCGGGAAATCCTAAACTATTAACTAAAATTTTGGATCAGGTCTAAAATATAGGGGTAAAATCTTCATTATTCACGTTTGTATGCAAAATGGTGAAGAATAAAGACCCAACTCTAAGATGTTGAAAATAAATAACCTTTACACTATATCGGTTCCTGGTTTGATTTTATAGTTCCATTCACCGTGAAAATCTGATTGTTCTATGTTGACATTTTTAAATTCTTTGTCAGTTATCTTTCTGCCTGTTTTATAAATATTTTTATCAAGCTTTACTTTTATCTTCAACCCACTTTTAGTTTTCGTACTGCCAACCAGGTTAATAACGGTTCCAATTGTTATTAAAGGTTTTCCCCGCCAGTTTTTTGATATAAAAGAAAACATCTTATGCTCAATTTTATTCCATTTGCTTGTCCCTGGTGGAAAATGACAAACGTTTATGATCATTCCGGTTTCATTCGCAAATTTTTGCAGCTCAACCTTCCATAGCTTGACTCTATAGCCATTACTGCCACCACAATCCGCGGTAATCAATAACTCCTTGGCGTGGGAATATTTAGCCTTTCCTATTTCATGCCACCAGGTTTTTATTGAGTTGACCGCAAATTCCGCCGTGTCTTTGCTGATTCCAACATTGACAAAACCTTCATTTCTAAAAAGATCATAAATGCCATAAGGGGCTACCTTGCCCAATTCTTTATTTATAAAATCATAGACCTCCACCTCTTCGGGCTGGCCTTTTTTGCTATATTCCCTGCCCTTGTTAGCGTAATTTTCAATATTCTCTTTTTTCTTGGTGTCAAGAGAAATAACCGGCAAACCGGATTCCTGAAACATTTTTACGGTTTCATTAATATATTCAAATTGCGCGTTCCTGTCAGGGTGGCTTTTTCCTTCTCTGGTTTTCTTGTTTGATTGTAAACTATAACCCAAATCCGATAATAACTTGCCGACTTTGGGTTGACTGATTTTATACCCCTGATCAATAAGCTCATTGCGAAGATTATATGTGCTCTTGCAAGTCCAGCGAAGAGGTGATTCCGGGTCTCCCCTGGTCAGTGGCTCTACTAAACGTTCTAAATTTTCCAGGATGCCTGCCTGCTTCTCCGTAACCTTTTTACGCCCTCCCCCTGATTTTCTGATACGAGTTTTTTCTAATTCCCCTTCACTTTTTATTTCTTCTATGCCAAGATAAATCCTCGGGCGGGAAACATGCGTTGCTTTATGAACAGTCATGACGCCACCCCGGCCATATATTCTATTATAAGATCGAGCTTTAGTCGCGCACCATAAGCGAATTCGGCGTTCATCTAATGAGTGCGCGATATCCTCAAATTCTTTTTTGATAGCTTTGGCATTCTCAGGTAATTCCAACATGCCCGCTAATATACCAGAACTACCACTAAATGTAAAGGTTATTTATTTTCAATTCCTAAGAAAAATTTTACACTTGATTTATCCTGACGGTTTCGGGCAAAATGAAAAAATAATTCCTTTGGTTGTCTCTTTTCATGTCGAAATCCTTAAGGATTCAAAAATACGATGAAACCACAATTCGCAAACTTTGATCGCAATACGATCTTCCTCATACATCCATCTGTTCAGGATTGGCTGCTGGACAATCACCTCGCCCGTTTCGTGGTGGATGTCGTCTCTCGTCTTTACATATCTGCTCTGGAGAATGCCTATGCCAGCAAGGGGTCAGCAGCTCTTACCGTCCAAGCATGTTGCTATCCTTACAGTTTTACTCATACGCCAAAGGAAGATCTTCCCGAAAGCATGAGCGCCCCTGATGAACTGGCACAACGGGAAAATCGTCTCGAAGCAATCGCCTTTGCCAAAGAGCAAAAAGCCTATCAAAAGAAGTTGGAAAACGGAAAGCCAAGTATAAAGAAGACGGGAAAGAAACCCGGAGGGCGAAAACCAAGCCTCCAGAGTCTGGCCCGAAGAATCTTGAAGACAGATTTACCAAACCGGATCCCTTATCCGAGTCTGGAGATCCTATAACGGAAATAATGCATCGTCTCAAGACATTGGCGGGAAAAGCCCTTTATGCAAAGAGAAAAAGCACCATGGAGACGTTTTTAGCATCATCAAGGCTGCATGGGATTTCGTCAGTTCATGCTTCGAGGCCTGCAATTGCTTGCTGGGGAATAGGACCTCATCTGTATTGTATATAACATCAAGAGGTTATATACCTCCTTGGTGCCACAGTGATATCAAAAAATCGCACCCATAGGGCTAAGAGCCCATTCATGAGCATCGAAATGGGTGATCGATGCTTGTAGTGGGCTCATCTTAACACTGTTACAATAAAAATGCGGACTCGATTAGCCGCACTATCAGATAGTTCCGCCGGGACCGACCAAGTCTGAGACTTGCAAGACCGACGTACTGATAGGGTTGCGCCGGAATTTTTGCAATTCGGGAAATTTGCCGTTATATTTCGGAGGACATCCAGATGCCAGCAAAAGAAAAACTGATCAATGAGCTCTGTTTTAAACAAATCATCGAGGCATCATGTAATGAGAAGGGCATTGTAGTCAACGATTCCAATGGTATCATAATCATATGTAACAGAATTGCACAAAAGTTCTTCAATATTAAAGGTCGAGTAGTAGGCCGAAACTTGAAGACCATTCTGCAGGATTCTTGGCCTTGTTTTTATGATATCCTGAATGGAGTAATTCCAAAACTTAAGACAAAGGTCAGGGTGCGGGGGAACATATTGCTTGCAGACATAACGCCCATTACCGCTGGTGACAAAATCACCGGAATGGTGAATGTATTTCAGGATTTTTCCGAGTCAGAAGCAATGGCAAAAGATTTGACAACCTATAAGCAAACGAGCCGGGAACTGAACGCAATCATGGAATCTGCATATGATGGAATTTTCATTACTGACGGGGAAGCAAATGTTTTGAGGGTAAACAGTTCCTGGGAAAAAATCATCGGAGTTAGCGCGGGGGAGGTCATTGGAAGAAATATGAAGGAACTGTTCAAAGAAGGTCATGTATCGGAGTCCGTCACTCTGCTGGTGTTGAAAAAAAAAGAGCCCATGACCATTTCCGCACGAACAAAGGGAAGAAAAGAGATCTTATTCTCCGGGAATCCGGTTTTTGATGAAAACGGTAATGTGGATATGGTGATAACCAATGTCAGGGACATGACCGACCTTAACAGGTTGAACAGACAGGTAAAGCAATCAAAAAGACTCGTAAGTGAGTACATCATGAAATTGGAAGAGATGAGGCTCCAACAAAAAGAAACTGGTAAAGTAGTTGCAGAATCCAAGGCAATGAAGGACATCATTAATCTTTCAATCCGAATTGCAAAGGTAGATGTATCCGTTCTGCTTCAGGGAAAGACAGGAGTCGGGAAAGGCTTGATTGCAGAATTCATCCATCAAAACAGCCCACGGAATAAAGGAATGTTCATGAAAATCGATTGTGCAGCTATTCCGGAGCAACTATTAGAATCTGAATTGTTTGGGTATGAGAAAGGAGCTTTCACAGGGGCTCGTGAAACAGGTAAAAAGGGGCTTTTTGAACTGGCCGAAGGGGGCAGTTTATTTCTGGATGAAATCGATTCTCTTCCTTTCAATTTGCAGGGTAAGCTGCTTGGGGCATTGCATGACTTGAAGATAACAAGAATAGGGGGGGATAGGCCGAGAAAGATAGATACCAGGCTCATTGCGGCATCAGGCCGTGATCTTTCACAAATGGTGGCGGATAAACTCTTTAGAGAGGATCTTTTTTACAGGTTAAATGTCGTCCCCATCAATATCCCCTCCTTGAGAGAGAGGAGAGATGATATCCTGCCCCTGATCTATTTCTATCTTGAGAAGTTTAATTCCAAATACAAAAAGGATTTGCATTTCAATAGATCCGCCATCGATCATTTAATCGAGTACCGTTGGGATGGAAATGTAAGGGAGTTGGAGAATCTCGTGGAACGCCTTGTGGTAACGGCCCAACAGGAGGAGATTGAATTTGACGACTTGCCTTCAAACATCCGGAACTTCCACTTTGATGCCTCCGATTTTTCGGATTTCAGCATGTTGGGTGTCTTTTCTTTTAAAGAGGCAAGAGAAAAATTTGAGCAATACCTTATTGACAGTGCCGTGAAAAAATACGGCAATGCTCGAAAAGCGGCCCGCGTTTTAAGGGTGAACCCTTCAACAATAACAAGGAAGATACGTAAGGGTAAAGACCAGGTCAATAAGGGTATGCAGCCCAAATCCACCACCTAAGTGAAAACCCTGCGTGTGAGGAAACATCTATCAACCAGCTATCCTGATGGGGCCGGTAATAAGCCGGCAATCTTTGCCCGTATCCGTACTAACCACTCATAGACAGGGGCTCCGGCATTGAGGCGCAAGGACAATTGCCGAGACCGATTGATTACACGGGCTGTGATGTTGATCAGATAAAATCTCATTGCCTTCATTCGTTTCCAAACCCACTTCCCTCCCAGAACCAAAGACTTAAACGCAGCATTCAAATTCAGGGTCAGAATCATAATCCACCACCATACCGCATTCTCTCCAAAATCCCCACTCGGCAGCGTGCCTCCTGCCAGGTCTTCCTTCATTTTGCTGTGGGCCTGTCCACTCCTGCCGCATCGCTTGTAATGCCACTCAATCAGCTCCCACCCATCCCAGGCAGCATAAGTTAATCTTGCATCGGCTCCCGAATCGCCAGGCATCTATATCTAGAACCATTCCTGCTATGACCAATGGCATTGGGCACAAAACACACCTCCGCCCATTGATGCCTTGTCTTCCTCAACTCACCTGACCTGTCCCGCTTCATTAATGCCGTCCAATCTTCGTTCCCTATTTCAGATACCGCCCTTTTGAATTCAGGAGTCACATCACAGCCAACCGTAAATTCAATCCGGCCACACCACTTATTGTCTTCTCTACCACAATGCTTCAAAGATTCATGCTGATATCCTGCCGTCTCTAAATTCCGTATACAACACCACTCGCTGTTCAGACCACCATGTATTACAAGGCTGAAAGGCACGGCATCCCTTATAACACCCCAGCGCATAAGCCTTTGAGCAAATCATTGGCCACAAGGATAAACGCCTTGCCCGACTTTATCAACCCATTCTGATTCCTGTCATGAAACTCTGCTAAATACCGAAATATCGATGAATTCGACGGCACACTCCGGGTTTTCTCTTTCCTTCACAGCTTCTTTAATCCCCTCCGGCCCTTTCGGCTCAAACCGTGCCTTAACGCCTTGCTAAGAAGTCGGCAAAACCCTTCATCCAATTCAAGTCTGTTAATATCATCTACACAATCACCGCCCACCAAGTTCAGCATCATCAGCCTCAGAACATGCTCATCATACGTCCAGCCTGTGGCCCCCTTTCAGGGCCTTTACATGCCGCTCAATGCTACTCAAGATCCCAGTCATGCCTGCACCTTTATGGTCCACCCAAAATCCGCGATTGACGGTAATTTTGGAGGCAAAAAAATTGAAAAATCTCGTTGAATCAGTTAGATGTATGTTAGTAGAAGCCAACAAAAACTGAACCAACGAGGTGAAGATAAAATGATAAACCAAACCGTGCTTCCTTCCAAGCTTGAAATGACGAAAGACTTGATAACATCGCACGCTGGTCTGGCGTTGATCGGCGAATTTGCAGTGGGTTTTGGATTGAACAAGGCGTTTGACAGGTATCTTCCGGGACCTATTAGTGGAGTTGGCTACCTGGCGAGTGAACATATTTTTCCGCTTATATTGATGCTCACTGGTGGAGGCCGAAGCCTGGAGGATATCCGTGAGATCAGAGAAGATGTGGGTTTGTGAGAGATTTTGCCTTTGAAACGGATGCCCTCGTCGGATGCCGCTGGTGACTGGCTTCGTAGAAGTGGAAATAATGGTGGACTTGAAGGGCTTGAGAAAGTGAATCGGCAAGTGCTGGGACGTGGGCTGAAGAGAGAGAAAGTAAAAGGGTATCCGCTGGATATTGATGCGACGGGAATTGAGTCGGAGAAGGAAGCGGCTCAGATGACCTACAAAGGTTTTAAGGGTTATATGCCGATGGTTGGACATCTGGGGAAAAATGGTTTGGTAGTGGGGGATAAATTTCGTGAAGGTAATGATTCACCGGGATCGAGTAACTTGGGGTTTTTGAAATACTGCGAGAGGCAAATGCCGAAAGGGAAAAAGATCAAAGGGCTTCGTTCGGACAGTGCGGCGTATCAAGCCGAAGTGATCAATTATTGCCATAGTAATGAGATTAAATTTGCCATTGGAGCAGATCTGGATAGAGCGGTTGTGAAAGAGATCAGCACCATTAAAGAGGAAGATTGGGAACCTTACCAGTATGGGTACTTGGCGGAGACGGTATACTATATGAATAAAACGGATGAGGCCTTTCGTTTAGTGGTCATCCGTCGTCCCTATCAAGGGAAGTTGTTTGGTGAGGAAGAGGTAACTGAGAATTACACGGCCATAGCGAGCAATCGCGAAGGATCGGCAGAAGAGGTGGTAAAATGGTACAATCAGCGAGGGGAGTGTAGTGAGAATCGGATCAAGGAACTGAAGATCGGTTTTGGTATGGAACGAATGCCGTGTGGGCAGTTTGAGGCCAATGCGGTATTTTTTAGGATTGGCATATTGGCCTATAATGTGGGGCGATTGTTTATATTGAGCACACTGGATGTATAGTGGCATCGTCATCAGGTAGAGACACTGCGCTGGAAACTCTATAGGACAGCGGGCAGAATTGTATTCCATGGCCAGTATGTGTATTTGAAAGTTAGCAGTACCTTGCACAAACTGTTTACACTGGTGCGGCTTAGGAGTTGGGAGTTTGCACAAACATAACGGTTATTATTTCAAGGACTAAAGGAAATGGGAATATAAGGAGCAGCAGTATGCACTGATTTGGTGATGAATACCATTCATTGTTCATATCGGTCACACCCCGGCTCATATAGCCTCCCGCTGAGGTCTCCACAGCCGCGGCAGGAGATTTTTTTCTGCCATCAAGCGCAAACCATCAACTCACCCAAAACCAATCGCGGATTTTGGGGGTCCACTTCGTATTTGAATCCAAGCTCGCCTTGTGCGATAATATCACCTCGTTGACGATAGATTTTTGCTGCCAAAACTATTCTATCCGCTTGTTTTCATATGCTCAACGGGGTGTTTCTTTTTTTGACGGTGAATCTTAGGTCAGAAGGTACAAATTTGAGCATAAAGCAACAGCTGTAATGCAAAAATGCAACATAAATGCAAATGTACAAAAATAATAAAATGGAAATTCGCGGTCCGAGTAACATCTATTCGGCAAAATAGTGCCCTATTCCACAATTGATGTTGTGAGAATTTTCTGTTTTATAAATACGGATGATATAATAGAGTTAAGATATTAACAAGTTAAACAACAATGGCGACCGCCGGAGTCCGTCCTTTCATTTCCCGCCTATCTTCGAATAAAGAATTGGCCCATTAATTGCTACAATATAAATACAGGCTAAATGTGGCGGGTAAAAAGGCAAAGGACGACTTTTTGCCAATTCATCAAATATACCCCGTAAGTTAAAGAAATTTTTTTTGGTAATCAGCATCCTTCGAAGTGGGCTGATCTTTTCGGAGTCCTTCGTGCTTGTTCAATTTTGCTGGCGACCCTTTGGTATTTAAAATACCCTGCTACTGCTGTTTTTCTCGGATGGAGATGGCGTAACAAAAGAATTTGGAGGTTTTTGAATGAATCATGGCGCTGAAAATATAAATATCGGAGATTGGATCCGGAAATGGGCTCTGATACAGCCAGATAAGACTGCCGTCATTTTTGATGCTTCAGAAATTTCCTATCGGCAACTCAATGAAAACGTGAACAGGCTGACAAACGGGCTACAAAAATTGGGGATTAAGAAAGGCGACAGAGTCGGTGTCGTTCTTTATAACTCGCCGATTTTTATAGAAATTTATTTTACTCTCGCAAAAATTGGAGCGATCCTTGTGCCGATAAATTGGAGATTGTCCAGACGTGAAGTAGAATACATCCTGAACGACAGCGGGACAACCGGTCTGATTTTCGAAAAGGAATTTACCGAAACAATAGCCTCGTTAAGGTTGAAAATCCCGGTCGGAGAGAAAAGTTACGTGTGCGTGGGCGAAGATGTACCCTCCTGGGCAACGGAATATGATAAACTTATTGAAAATGAATCGACAGCAGAGCCTATGGTTCAAGTTCCCGCAGGAGGAGAGGACCCCCACATCATCATGTATACCAGCGGGACGACCGGCGTCCCCAAGGGCGCCATCCTTTCACACCGTAAGACCTTCTTCAACGTATTAAACGCGAACGTCTACTACGATCTCAGTCGTAAGGATATCTTCCTAATGCCGAGAGTCATTTTTCATTCAGGGGGGCTATTGGTGTCCCTGTCTCCCACAATGTACAGAGGTGCAACGGTCATTTTGAAGAAAAGGTTCAGGCCGGTCGAAATTCTTGAGACGATCGAAAAATATCGTGTAACCATTTTTGAGGCCCCCGCCACACTATATAAGTTCATGATGGAACAGTGTGAAATAGCAAAGTACGATTTGAGTTCCCTGCGGATCTGCTATACCGGTGGAGAAAGGGTCCCACTATCCATTTTGGATGAATATGCCAATAAGGGGATCACAATCACACAACTGTATGGGCAGACAGAAACATCGACAATCACCTGGCTTCCCGCAGAATTCGCAAAGCGGAAGAGGGGTTCCGTCGGTGTCCCCGTATTTCACGGCGATATCAGAATCGCAAAAAAAGACGGATCTGATGCCGGCATCGGGGAGATCGGAGAAATCCTTGTGTCCGGAGAGATTTCAATGACGGGGTATTGGGGGCATCCTGAGCTGACGGATGGGATAATTAAAGATGGATGGCTCTATACGGGGGACCTGGCAACAGTTGATGAAGACGGTTATTTGCACATGGTGGATAGAAAAAAGGACATGTTTATCAGCGGCGGAGAGAATGTATACCCAGCCGAAGTTGAAAAAGTTCTACTCGAAAATCCAAAAATTTCAGACGTTGCATGTATCGGTGTGCCTGATGAAAAATGGGGGGAAACGGGGATGGCCTTTATCATTCCCAGGGAAGACAAAAATCTGTTTGCTGATGAGATACAGGAGTTCTGCTCGGATAAATTGGCAAAATACAAAATACCTAAATATATCTCATTGGTCGATGAATTGCCCAGAAACGCGGCAGGGAAAATTATGCGTTACAAACTGAGAGAATTATTTTTGGAAGGTGAGTCATGCTAGAACTGCATATTAAAAGTTTTCAACCCCTTCTGATTTGACAGGAATGCCTCCACACGGCAATAAAAAAGCGGAGCCTGAATAGAATTCAAAAATGAGCGTTCCATTGAGAGGAGTGTAAGAGGATCATGGATAGAAAGATAAGGGTTCTTGTAGGAAAGCCCGGTCTAGACGGACATGATCGGGGTGCCAAGGTGGTGGCCCATGCCCTGAAGGAGGCGGGCATGGAGGTGATTTACACGGGCCTGCACCAGACCGTTCCGAGTATTATCAAACAGGCGATCCAGGAAGCTGTGGATGTGATCGGGCTTTCCATTATGTCCGGGGCTCATATCCCCATCTGCCGAAAACTGACGGCGCTCATCAAGAAAGAAAACCTCGATGATGTTCTGGCGGTTGTCGGGGGCGTTATCCCGGCAAGAGACTACCCTCTTCTAAAAGAGATGGGAATTCATGGGATTTTCCCCGGTGGAACCCGCTTCGAGGAGATGATTCGTTTTATTGAGGACAATGCAAGGCAGTAATTCACATATGCATGGTTTGTTTTTCGGGCTCATCGGAATTTTCCGGGAAAATAAAATCGGAGCGTGCGCTTTCAACCCGGAAGGGTGAATTGTTGACACTGAGAAATGCACTGCTCATTAGGAGAATTTGAGATCATGGGTGTTGCCACTTATATCAAGGATGAAAAAGACGCGATCAAGGAGGTCCTTCTCCAATCGGGAATCAAGATTAAACCGGTCTATACCCCGGAAGATTTGGAAAGGGTAGGTTTTGATTACCGAAGAGACCTGGGGGATCCCGGTGAGTTTCCCTTCACCCGTGGGATTCATCCCCTGGGATACCGGAGTCGGAACTGGACAACCCGGCAGTATAGTGGGTTCGGTACCCCCGAGGAGACCAATGAGCGCTTCAAACTATTGATTTCCAACGGCCAGACAGGTTTGAACGTGGCCTTCGATCTTCCCACGCAGATGGGATATGATTCGGATCATCCCATGTCCGAAGGAGAAGTGGGGCGTGTGGGAATGGCCGTGGATTCCTTGAGAGACTTCGAGATTGCCTTCCAGGATATTGATTTGAACCGGATCGGTTCCAGTCTCACCATCAACGCCATTGCCTCTGTGATATTGGCCATGTATCAAACGGTGGCTGAGAAGTTTGGATACCGAAAGGAAAGGATTTCAGCAACGCCCCAAAACGATATTCTCAAGGAGATGGTGGGCAGGGGCGCCTGGATTTATCCTGTGGGGCCCGCTGTGCGGCTGGTGGGGGACACCATTGAATATGCCATGAAAGAATTGCCGAGATGCAGTCCGGTCTCCGTCAGTGGATATCATATCAGGGAATCGGGATGCACGCCCGCTCAGGAGATCTCTTATGCCCTTATGATTGCCTTTGCATATATCGATAATGTGGTGGCTCGGGGTTACAGGGCGGAAGAGTTTGTGAAGGGATTGTCATTCAATCTCAATATTTACGGTAATCTTTGGGAAAATGTGGCCAAGTTCCGGGCGGCAAGGAAGTTGTGGGCGAGATTGCTGAGGGAAAGATACAACGTTCAGGATAAAAAGTCCCTGTACCTTCGCGGGATGTTCGGGGGTGGAGGGTCCGGTCTGACAAAGCAGCAGCCGGAGAACAATATAATGCGTGGTGCCTATTATGCCTTGACGGCGGCGCTTTCCGGAGCCCAGACCTCGGGCTTGTGTTCCTTTGATGAGGCCTATACGATTCCCACCGAGAAGGCGGCGATTCTCTCCATAAGAACCTGTCAAATTCTCATGGATGAAATCGGCCTAAGGGATACGGTCGATCCGTTGGCCGGCTCCTACTTCATGGAGACCCTGACCAAAGAAATGGAAGAGAAAATCCTGGAGGAGATGGAGAAGATCGAAAAGACGGGAGGCATGATAGAGGCTGTATCCTCCGGATACGTACAAAGCGAGGTGGCCCGACAGGCCTATGAATTTGAGAAAAAGCTGCAGGAAGGAAAGGTGATCAAGGTCGGGGTCAACAAGTATACCGAAGGTCAGGACATGGAGGTGGACCTCCATGAGTATGACGATGAATGGGCCAATTTGCAGATTGAACGGTTAAAAACGCTGAAAAAGAGCCGGGACAACAGGGCTGTTACAGGATGTCTAAAAGCGTTGGAAAAGGCTTCGAGGGAAAAGAGAAATGTCATGTCCTGTCTGGTAGATTGCTGTAAGGCCTATGCAACGATCGGGGAGATGGCCGACGTCTTCAGAGACGTGTTCGGAGAGCACGTGGAGCCCAGCATATTTTGATTTTAATTTTAACCCAAAAGATGCGTGAATGACTAGTTTTTCTAATAAAAATGCCTCCGACTGTAGTGCGAGAAGGATGTCCCACCAACCATCCAAACTTCAGCCGGTTTAATGGCCGAATTTAGACCCAACTTCGAAAAAAGTTTTAAATCTGCCGCGAAGCGGCTTATTTGAACATAAATATAGAGCTGACTTATAATTGAAATTTATCATTCAAAAAAACAGTGACCTAACATGTATTCATGGAATTCTGAATTTAAATCCAAAAAACATTAATCATTCAAGGAAAGGAGTAGAAGGTATGAAAAAGATGCGTTTGATTGTTGGTATGGTAGGGGTCTTTCTCTTTGTCACGCTGGTGGGTAATGCAGCATGGAGTGAGCAGATTGTCCTAAGGTATGCCGGGCAGTTGCCTGTGACCCATCACTTAACCCAGGCGGACTATCGGTTTGCCAAGATGGTTGGAGAAAAAACCAATGGAAAGGTGAGAATCGAAGTCTATCCCGCCGGGCAGCTCTATAAGGGCAGCTCAATTGTAAAGGCCGTGATGTCGGGTGCGGTGGAAATGGGCATTGTATTCAATGGGGCGCTGACAGGACCGGTACCGTTGATGGATCTGTTCGAATTGCATTTCATTTTCAGAGACTATGATCATATTTTAAAGGCCTGGAATGGCGAGGTCGGTGAGAAGATTAGAGAAGAAATGGAAAAGAATAACATCAAGGCCTTGGGTTTCGATGCCTACGGGGACAGCTTCAGTGTCGTAAACAAGCAAAGACCTGTTAAAATGCCTAAAGACTTTAAAGGTCTTAAGATCAGGGCTGCCGCGCCCATGCATGCAGAAGCAGTCAGGGCCCTTGATGCCTCTCCCGTCATGATGTCATCCTCAGAGGTCTACATGGCTTTGCAGAGAGGCACCATTGACGGGGCGATTTCCGGTCCCACATCGATTGAAAAGCGGAAATGGTACGAGAGCGCGAAATATATCACCCTTCCGGGGGCAGGTTACTCCCTCTGGCCGATAATGATTAATCTTAAGGTTTGGAAAGGGCTTCCCCCAGATGTACAGGGAGTCATGCAGGAAGTTGCTCTTGATACAATTAGGCATACGATGAATTTAGCGGACATTGAGGACCAAAAGGCGGTTAAATTGCTTTCCGAAAAGGTTGAGGTCTACACCCTGAACCAGAAAGAAAGACAGGCATGGAAGGATGCCGTGGAAGGGGAAGAGACCAAGGTATTCCTGAAGAGGACAGGGAAAGATGGTAAAAACCTGATTAAATTGGTCAAAGAGATGTGAGTATGCGATTCGATTACTATAAGAAGTTTGTGGGTCTGCTCGTTATCGGTGGCGGACTTGCGGGGGCCTTATGTTTCTTCATCGTTACCATGCTTACCTTTTACGAGGTAGTGGCGCGATATGTCTTAAAGAGTCCCACGACGTGGTCACTGGATTGCAGCATTTATCTGGTTATGTGGGGGACATTACTCGGGGCGGCCTACACGTTAAAGTGGCACGGGCATGTCGGCGTGGAGGTACTGGTTGCCAAATTCTCAAAGATGCGGCAACGGCAGTTGAAGATAATTGTCTACACCCTGATGCTCCTGTTCTGCATTATCCTTGCCTGGACCGGAATGGATTCCTGTATCGACGCCTACAGGTTTCATGAAGTCACCCTGTCGTACATACGCACCCCGCTCTATATTCCCATGTTTTCCATCGTGGCTGGAAGCGTGCTGTTGATCCTCGAGATTGTCAGCCAGCTTATTGAAATGATTCAGCGGGCAGGAGCTGAGGAATGAGTATCGCCATTTTCTTTTTTCTGATGTTGTTTCTTGCACTTGGGATGCCCGTTGCCTTTTCTCTGGCAATCGTGGGTTTTACCTCTCTCTTTTTCATTTTGGGTCCCCAGGCCTTTGTCGGGCTGCCGACAATTTTTTTTGGCAGTTTGGACAGTTTCACCCTCATTGCAATTCCCTTATTCATCTTTATGGCCAGCATACTGAATCTATCGAAGGCCAGCGACGAACTCTATGAGATGGTCAAGGACTGGGTTGGGCATTTTTCCGGTGGGATGGGCATCACGAGCTCGCTTCTTTGCACCGGTTTTGCGGCCATATCGGGATCAAGCGTTGCAGCGGCAGCCACCATCGGGCAGCTGTCGCTGCCCAAGATGATCGATGCGGGATACGAAAGGCGGTTCAGCTTCGGCATCGTGGCGGCCGGGGGTACCCTGGGAATTCTCATCCCCCCGAGCCTGTTTTTCATCCTCTTTGGAGCCATGACGGATGTTTCCGTGGGCAAACTTTTTATCGCAGGAATCATCCCGGGACTCATCATATCGGCCCTCTTTATCATCTATATCGTCCTGCACTCGAGGCACAGGGGGTACGCAAAAAGCGAGCCCGCAACGATGAAGCAGAGGCTGAGATCGACAAGGCGCGGATCATGGCTGCTGCCTTTACCGGTCATTGTCCTTGGGGGGATTTATATCGGTATCTTCACCCCGACTGAGGCCGCCGCCGTCGGTTCCGTTTATTCCATTGTCATCACCCTGATCAACAGGCAGTTGAACCTAAAGATCCTCATCGACAGCCTTCTTCAAACGCTGAGAACAACTTCAATGGTCTTCTTCATCATCTGCGGCGCCCTGCTGTTTGGCCACGTGATTACTCTCTTGCAGGTGCCTCAATTGCTGATAACGTACATTTCAAGCCTTGGCGTATCTCCTCTTTTTTTCATCATCCTCGTTTGCGTCTTATTCATATTCCTGGGCGATTTTTTGGAGGTCGTCTCCATCACGCTCATTACGCTTCCTATCCTGCACCCCGTCTTAATAGCGCTCAATGTCGATCTCATATGGTTCGCTGTCATTATGTGTATCACGATGGAGTTCGCCTTGATCACCCCGCCGGTTGGGCTCAACCTCTATGTCATACAGGGCATTGTCCCGGATGCCAATCTTATCGAGGTTTTTCTTGGGACATGGCCTTTTATGGTTCTGATGCTGCTGACCCTGATCCTGCTATTCGTGTTTCCGTCTCTGGCCATGTGGCTTCCGGCGGCTGTTATGTAGGAGATTTTTTTAAGACCCAGCATGAATAGTCAATGAGCAAAAGGGCCCGGGAAATTAGGAAATCCCTTTACGCGTGGATGGAGATAAACTATGAAGAGAAATGCAGATATGCCGTTTTCGGGGGTGACCGAAGTTGTTTCGAGATATATCGTTGAGGCCTCCTTTGAAAGTCTGCCCGAGGAGGTGGTCGAGGTCGCCAAGTGTGCTCTTCTCGATTGGATTGCCGTGACTCTGGGAGCCGGGAAAGAGCAGGCCGCCGGGATACTGGTTGATCTTATCGGCGAACAGGGAGGAGAAAAGCAGGCCAGCATACTCGGCTACGGAATGAAGACCACCATTTTGAACGCCGCCTTTGTCAACGGCACCATGTCCCATATACTCGATTATGACGACGCGCATTCGGAAACGAGGAACCATACCAGTGCACCCCTGGTCCCTGCGATATTGGCGATCGCTGAATCCAACGGGTTGAGCGGCCGGGAATTGTTAACGGCCTATATCGTCGGTTTTGAAGTAAGCACACGTATCGGACTGGCCTTGGGAAGACGCTACTACGAAGACGGATGGCATGCCACTTCGATTCTGGGACGCTTCGGAGCCGCTGCGGGTGCCTGCAGGCTCCTGGGACTGAATGCCGCTCAGGTTGAACACGCCCTGGGCCTCGCTGCGACCCAAACCGGAGGGATAAGAAGCGTTTTTGGAACCATGGGCAAGCCGTTTCATGCGGGAAAGGCCGCAATGGACGGGATGCTGTCCGCAATGCTTTCCCAGCGCGGCTTCACCGGACCTAAGGGTGTGCTGGACCGGAATTCGGAGTATGTCTCCATTTTTTCTAAAGAATATGATTCACGGCACATCACTGAGGGTCTTGGGCGCAATGATCACATTTTGACCAATTCATTCAAGCTTCATGCAGCATGTCTCCTGTTGCACCCGGTTATCGATGGACTGCTTTCAATAAGAAGGGAGCAGGATTTGAGACCGAAACTAATCGATCGTATCGAGCTGGAGGTGGCGCCTCTCTGCCTTTCCGTTACCGACAAACCAAAGCTGATTGATGCCGTCGAAGGCAAGTTCAGCATTTATTTTTGTTCGGCCGTGGCGATGTCCAGGGGGAGGGTAGGAAGCAGGGAATTTTCAGAAGCCACCATGCACGACCCGGTTATTCAGGCATTGATGAAAAAGGTCGAAGTGAAGAGCCGAACCCTGCTGGGAGAGACCGAAGCCAAGGTAACCGTGCAGACGTCGGAAGGCTCCCGATATGAGAAGCATGTTTCGAATTTTACAGGGGGTCCAGGGAGGCGACTTGGTTTTGATGATATCCTGACAAAATTCAGAGACATGGAGTTAGATGTCAAATTGGCGGATCATATAGAAAAAATCGGCGCCTGTGTCCGGGAAATGGAGACGCTTCATGATATAGGAGGTCTCATGCGGTTATGTTGTGGGGCTCGGGATTTGGGTCCGCAGTCCAAGAAATGATCTGAGACGTCGAATATCAAAACAAAGTTAATCCGGTTATGGAGTAATCAATTTGAATTAAATTACGTATATTGAGAGTGATTGAGTATGTCAGTCCACAAAACGCACGAAACTGAATTGGAAAGGCTGGAGTCCCTGGAAAAGCGCGCCGAGATGGGTGGCGGCCAAGCCGCCATTGATCGGCATCATGAGAGGGGAAAGCTGACCGCCCGGGAGCGGGTTGGCCTTCTTTTTGATTCCGGCACCTTTATAGAGCTGAATAAACTGGCGGAAACCCGGAATTTTGATTTCGGGATGGAGCAGAAAAATGTTCCCGGCGACGGTGTCGTGGTCGGGTATGGGAAGGTCCACGGCCGACTGGTCTTTGCCTACGCCCAGGATGCGACGGTTCTCGGTGGATCGGTGGCAAGGGTCCATGCGGCCAAGATCTGCCGCATCATGGACGATGCCATGAAAGCCGGGGCGCCCCTAGTAGCCCTGTGTGATTCCGCCGGTGGCAGACTGCAGGAGGGTTATGCGGCATCAGAAGGGGTCGCGGGTATGTTCTATCGCAATACGGCGGCCTCAGGGCTGATTCCGCAAATTGCCGCCATTTTGGGTCCCTGCGCCGGGCTCGCAGCATATTCTCCCGCTTTGATGGATTTTGTCGTCATGACCCGCGGGAGCCAAATGATGATTACCGGTCCAGCTGTCATCAAGGCCGTGACCAGCCAGGATGTCACCATAGAGGAACTTGGCGGGGTCCGGGTGCACAGTGAAATCACAGGTCAAGCCCATTTCGTCACCGACAACGAT
>Ga0307991_1000803_pt1 | contig 22688 bp, 25 predicted proteins | sample EllFjometagen131_FD_203146 | JGI IMG/M metagenome (GOLD analysis project Ga0307991, IMG submission 203146) | Marine microbial communities from Ellis Fjord, Antarctic Ocean - #131 | ecosystem: Environmental > Aquatic > Marine > Unclassified | place: Southern Ocean | collected 2014-10-08 | reverse complement strand
CCGGGCCAGGCATAATCCATGATCAGTCGCATTGCAGTAGGCGAAACACCGGTAATATGTTTGCCGGTAACTGTATTCTGCGTACTGATAAAATGATTGACCAGAAGGGGGATATCCTCCCGCCGTTCTTTTAGCGGAGGAATCTTAATCGGAAATACCTTCAGCCGATAAAAAAGATCCTGCCTGAAACGCCCCTCTTCAACCAGCTTGTAAAGGTCCTGGTTGGTGGCCGTAATGATGCGGATATCAATTTTTCTTTTTTTGGACTCCCCCACCCGCTCGATCTCGCGTTCCTGTAGCACCCGCAACAATTTAACCTGTATAAACGGGCTGACTTCACCGATCTCATCTAAAAATATGGTACCTCCGGTAGCCTCTTCAAAACGACCGATCCGGTCACGCAATGCCCCTGTAAATGCACCTTTGACATGGCCGAAAAGTTCGCTTTCCAACAGGGATTCCGAGAGGGCCGAGCAGTTGACCGTTACCAGTGGGTTATCTTTTACAGCACTGTTATAATGAATCGCCCCGGCCACCAGCTCTTTGCCTGTACCGCTGGCTCCCTGGATCAGTATGGTTGCGCGACTGGCTGCAGCAGCCCGGATGGCTTTAAAAACCTGCTGTATGACATGGCTCTTGCCGATTATGCTGCCGAACTGGTGTATCTTTCCAAGCTGAAAGGCGGCTTCCTCGGCTATTCGCCGGGTTTTTATCAACTCCGACATATCGGTTACGGTTTCAACGACACCCAGTATGTTTCCGTTTTCATCTTTAACGATATTGGCATTTTTGATCACCGGTACATCATAGCCGTCCTTGTGCTGAAGAAAACATTCTTTGACCTCGGACAGGCCATTTTTGATAATATTACAGTTTTGTATTCCGGCAGGACATTCCTTGCCGAAACACCGGTTAAACTGTAAAATACCACAATTTTTACCCAGGGCCTCCTGAGCCATATATCCGGAAATCCGCTCCATGGATGGGTTCCAGGAAGATATCCGGCCGGTAGTATCCAGAGTAAAAACGCCATCCGCCATGGAATTAATGATTTGACGGATAAATCGCTTATTCCAAATCTCGTGTATCTTATCATTCATGTCGAGCATTATCTCCCGGTAATATTGTTCGAACCAACATCCAACCCCAAAACGCAGGGCCTCTCAATGTATAAAACAGGGCAACAGGCAGATGATTTCCAACCATCAAAACCAATGCTCTGCAGAATCAATCGTATATACGTTACCATAACGTTCGGAACGTTACAATATTTAATTTATTAACACTGTACCCACATCAAAATAGTATTTTTTCATCATAAAAAAATTATATTAGATGGATATCAGCATCCTGATTCAGAACACAACAGATGTTTTTTCAAAAAAAATAACCCGACAAATCAAAAATGCTATCAATTGGCACGAATTTTGCCGGATCTTAATTTGGTATTTGTGCAAAATCAGCCTCGAACAACGGACGGTGTCGCCCATATTTTTATCTCCCGACATGAATGCCGGGAATGCAAACGGAGAAGCCAATTCACTGAGATATCGGCAATGAAACCTGAAAAAATATTGAATACCAAACAATTTAAATCTATTATCGGCAACGGGATCGCACTTGTGGATTTTAACGCCCCCTGGTGTGCCCCATGCAGGGCTCAGCGCCCGATTATCGAAAAATTATCTAAAAAGTTCAAAGACCGGGTCGCTATCCTTGAAATTAATGTGGATGAAAATCAACAAACCGCCATGCATCTAGGCATTGCCAGCATTCCGACCCTGATTATCTTCAAAGATGGAAAAGAAGTCATGCGGTTTGTGGGGCTTCAAAATGCCGAATCACTTTCCAATGCCATCCGCAGCACATTGCACCAGTAGATCACCCTATTAATTGAAAATGGGAAAATAGACACTTGTGATTTCGCTTTGCCCTGTCTTTTTTATATGAAAGTAGTGAGATATGAGTTTTGAGTAGTTTGGCCACTGCACACTTTTTATATATAATAACACGAATTTCAAAAGTAAGACACTAACCAAAGGGGGCCCCATGGACAGACTGTTTGCCAGGTTTACACTTGGTAGCTTAACCCTCACCAACCGATTCGTATTCCCGCCGATAAAAACCGCCTATGGGACACCGGACGGTAAAGTGACCGACCGCCAGTTGACTTTTTACAAACACATTGCCGCCCAGGGGCCTGGGCTCTTGATCCTGGAACCGGTTGCGGTCACTCAAGGCGGCAGGGAACATCCCAAACAGTTGAGCATCCATCTACCGGACAGTGCCGACCAGATTGGGAAAATTGTCAACACCATCCATGAAGAAAACCGATTGGCCTGTCTGCACCTGAATCATGCGGGTGCTGCGACTAATCCAGAGGCAGCGGGAAGCGCGCCCAAAGCGCCTTTTTCCGTCACGTGCCCGGCCACCGGGCAGACAGCAGAGGCCCTGACTCAGCCGGATATCGAAGCAATCCTTGCCGGATACGAGTCCGCGGCCCGAAAAGCTGTGGCGGCACGGATTGATCTCCTGGAAATTCAGTGCGGCCACGGCTATCTTGTGTCACAGTTCTTAAATGGTAAAATCAACAAAAGGACCGATGGTTATGGCCGGGATCGACTGCTTTTTGCCGATCATGTCCTGACGGCAGTTGCCAAGGGTGCGCCCGGCATACCGATTATCCTGCGTATTTCCGGTAATGAAATGTCTCCGGAGCTCGGTATTGAACAGCAGGATGTCAAACCGTTGCTGACCCTTGCGGAAAAAAAAGGTATATGCGCCATTCATGTGGGCATGGGCAGTTCCTGCTTCAGCCCTCCCTGGTATTTTCACCATTCGAGCCTTCCGGAAAAGCCCCAGATGGGAGCCATGGCCTGGGTCCGCAAAAACACGACCCTTCCGATTATCATCGCCGGCAGGATGGGCAGGAAAAAAAAGGTGGCACAGGTCCTGGATCAGGGCCTGGCCGATCTGGTGGCCCTTGGCAGACCGCTCATTGCCGATCCTGATCTCGTGGAAAAATGGCGAAACAATCAATATCCGAATGTGAGATACTGCGGCTACTGCCTTCAGGGCTGTCTCCACCGGCTGAAAAACGGCCACCCCCTGGGTTGCAACCTCAATCCAAAAATCGGTTTACCTGAACTAACGCATAGCTCAAATCCGCTGAAAGTTCTGGTTGCAGGCGGTGGCCCCGCAGGCATGAGTGCGGCCCTTTATCTGTCTCAAAGAGGGCACCACGTGACGCTGGCCGAGCAGAAAAAACATCTAGGTGGCCAATTCAATCTGGCATGGCAGGCCCCTGGAAAACAGCAGATGGCAGACGGCCTGGACGCTTTAAAAAATGATGTGCAGGCAAATGCCGATTCGGTGCTCACAAGGCGGATAGTGAATACCGGGCTGGTTGAACAAATCAAACCGGATCTACTGGTATGGGCCACCGGGGCTATTCAGAATATTCCGAAAATAGAAGGACTTAAAAAGCAGTATGTGATGACGTCACTGGAATTTTTCAGCGGTGACAAACCGGTAAAAGGCCCACGGATTCTTGTTATCGGTGCCGGCAGAACCGGACTTGAAATTGTTGAAAAACTCGGTGGACAGGGATTTGACGTTACAGCCACAAAACGGACCGATCCCATCGGCAGCATGATGGAAATGATTACCAAAAAACTCTGCCTCATGCGAATCGAAAAGATGGCCGATGTGACCCTGATGCCCCACACAACGGTCAAAAATTTTAAGACAGACGGCGTTGAAGTTGAAAAAGACGGAAAGAAAATTATTTTAGACCCATTTCATACGGTGATCCTTTCCTCCGGCATGCTTTCCACCGACGCACCCGACAAAAATCTCAGTACGGCCGTTGCAAATATCGAGATTATCGGAGACGCCGATAATGTCCAGGATATTTTCTCCGCCATCCATGCCGGCTACACACTATCTGAAAAATATTAAAACAACGGAGACAGGGTAATGAATCAAATATCTTTTTCAAATATCGCAATTGTTTCATGTGGGACTGTAAGTCTCGAATTGAATTATCTCAAAAATGAGGGTTTCCTTGACACCGATTATCTTTATTTTACCACCCCGGGCCTTCATGAGGATATCCGCGACCTGGAACGGCAACTGGTTGCCCGCATCGGCAAGGCAAAAGAAAAAGCCGCCAAGGTCCTGGTGGTGTACGGCGGCAAGTTTTGTTATGTGAATGCGGATGAACCCCTTCGGACCATGAAAACCATTATCGAAGAGCAGGGGCCGGATGTCGCCCGGATCAATGCCACCCATTGCATGGACATGCTGGCCAGCGAAGAAGAGCGGGATACCATTGCGCAGGAGATGGCCGGTGATGAAAAAGTATGGTGGATGACCCCGGGCTGGATCAAGTTTCGCCATAAGGTCTTCAAGGGCTGGGACAAGGGCCTGGCCAATGAAAATTTCCCCAGGCACACCGGCGGTGCCATCGTCCTGGACGGCATTGGTTATCTTGATGAGTATATGGCCGAAAAACCCGAAGCATTTCTGGAATATTCCGACTGGATGGGGATACCGATTATTCCTTATACCGTTACCCTGGACCGTTTCAAAGACCTGCTCACAGAGCAGGCAAAAAAACTGCAGGAATAGCGCAGCAAAATAAAAACTCCAGGACAACAGAAGCCGGCGTTTGACTGCTGATTGTTATGAGAATACAAGGAGCACTAAAATAAAAATAGCCGTGGCAACGGATGATGGAACGCTAATCCGTAAGGGCCATTTTGGTTCAAGTCGGTATTACCAAAATATTGAAATACTGAACGGGGAAATTGTAAACAAAGAACTGCGCCGTAACCCCTATGCGGAAACCGACGGTGAAGGCCAGTTTCACGGGCAGGTCGGCCCTATAACTGCTTGAAGATTGCAGCTTTTTTATTGACGGCAGTATGGGGAAAAAATCCGTTAGCGCCATTACTGCCAAACAGATTGATTGTGTCATTACGAAAGTTGACACCGTCGATCTCGCCCTTGACTATTACCTGAAGGGGCCCGACCACAGGTTAAAATTCTATGACGCCGATACGAGAAAATTTATTTCATGCCGGGAAAGAGAGATAAAAATAGGGCTGGCACATGGGAGATAAAATCCTGAAAATAGTGTATTGACTGATCGATTGGAATAGTTATTAAACATGGTTACCCCAAGACATTACAGGCGCAATTTTTATACTTTTACCTGGCACGCCCTTTTTCTGGCACTCGCGTCTACCTTTATTGACGTCAATACGATACTGTCCTCGTTTGTACTGAATATCGGGGGGGCAGTGTCCATGTCGGCATTCTCACCGGGATCTCCGTCGGCTTGCCCATGATCACTCAGCTTTTATTCGCCGGCTTTCTGGCCGGTCGCGTCCATAAAAAACAATTTTTTCTGGCCGGCATCTATCTGCGGGTGCTGGCCCTGGCCAGCCTGGGGTTTACAATTGTTCCCTTTTATGTCGTATTTTCCAAAACCATGTTCGGTCTGGACTGGCATCAGGTCGGTAATTTTTTATTACCACAATTTACCGACATGATCCTTTCGACCATTGTCTGGAACCAAGTTGCCAGCTATTTTAAATTCAAGGGAATTGTCTTTGGCTTTATCATTATCGCAAGTTTGCTGCCGCTGGCGGCCCTGTTTTTCTCCAGACATGGTATAGCGGTCTATCAATGGATTTTTTTATTGCCGAATTTTCTGTCACGGCCTATAAAATTTTCATAGACGGGATTTTGCTGGAAATCACCACTGATGACAACCGAGCCATATATGCCGGTCTCAGCGGTGCATTGAGCCTTACCAGCGCTGTTTTCCCCTTAATCGCAGGCCTTTTAATCGCCACCTGCGGGCATCGCTGATTTTTGTGATGATGTCTCCGATGATTATGTTCTCCGCGTTTTTTCTTTAACGGATACACTGCGGTACCCCGTGATGCCTTTTGTTGGAAATATTTTCGGATATTTTCATCGGGTGTGATGGTTCACGAATCAAGTGAGAATGTCCTGGCGGATGCTAAAAAATTATGAACAATATGATCACATTTGGGATTGTCCTCATCCTTTCACTTGCCTTCGGAAGAGCAGCAGGTTTTTTCAAGATTCCAAAGGTTACCGGATTTTTATTGACGGGAATTCTAATGGGGCCATCGGTGACTGGGGGTATCAGCCGTCAGGGCCTGGCCGATTTTGCATTTTTCAGTGACTTCGCCCTCGGTCTTATTGCCTTTTATATTGGATGTGAATTTGAGTTTTCCCATTTTAAACGATTAAAAAATAGTCTGTTCCGATTTTCTATTGGAGAGATTACAGCGACCCTTCTCGTTGTATTCCTGATTTTCTTAATTGTTTTCCATGACCATCCGACCATGGCGCTTCTACTTTCAATCCTTGCCGTTGCCACGGCTCCGGCAGCGACATTTCTGGTCATCCGGGAATACGATTCAGAGGGCCCCTTGACAGACCACATTCTGGCCATGGTGGGTATCAATAACCTGGTCTGCATCATTTTTTTTGCAATTGTTCTTACCTTGCTTTCTCTAATTCACCGACCCGGGCAGGGCTTTTTATTACCGACACTTGTCCTGGGGGTTTCGCGCACATTGTTTATCCCCTTGGTTTTAGGCGTGGCCATAGCCTTGTTCTGGCATTTTTATCTGCGCCGGGAACCCGAATCCAACGAGCTGCTGCTGATTTCACTGGCCTGCATCATGTTGGGGTCCGGACTGTCCGAATATTTTTCCGTCTCCCCAATATTGACAGGCCTGGTGATGGGCGCGGTATTGATAAACGTTTGCGACAGAACACAACTGGTATTGGAAAGAATCAAACAGATCGATTATCCGTTTTACGCCATATTTTTTGTTTTGGCCGGTGCCAGCCTTCACCTGGAATCATTCAACGAAATGGCGGGCATCGGAGGCATATATATCATAGCGAGAATAACAGGAAAATTAACCGGCGCCTACGCCGGCGTAAAATGGGCCAGGGTTGCCAGGCCCAGTGGAATCTATCTGGGAATCGGTCTCCTTTCACAGGCCGGGTTGGCCATCGGCCTTTCATCCTGGGCCGCAAATAAGATCCCGGCACTGGGTGCCCCCTTACAGGCGATTATTCTCAGTACAACGGTCATATTCGAACTGATCGGTCCTGTGCTGACAAAATATTCCCTGGTAAAAGAGGGTGAGATCAGAATTATAAAACTCCTCCCCTCGGTGACGGCGGGCAATCTTAAGGCGGATCTTCATCTGTTGATCGATCGGATTAGACAATCTTTTGGTATGACCCGAAACTATATGAAGGTAGATTATAAAAAAACCATCAAAGTTCGGCATTTGATGCGATACCATATCGACACCATCCCTTCAAATGCACCCCTGGATAAAATCGTCAAAATTCTGGAGTGGAGCCGGTACAGCCTGCTGCCTGTAGTCAATGAAGGCAGCGACTGGGTCGGCGTCATCTCCCTTTCCGACATACGGGATCTCTTTCTTGACAAAAACCTGGGCGCATTAATCATTGCCCAGGATATTGCCCGGGATATACGAAAGATATCTCCGGACCATAGTATTGAAAAAGCACTGGCGTTGTTCAAACTTGAACCACTGCCCTACCTGCCGGTGCTGGAGCAGGGTAAAAAACATTTCCTGGGTGTTATACACCATCGGGATATTTGTCTATTCCGTCTGGATCAGGAAAAAAAGGCAAAGCTGAAACCACCTATAAAAAAATTTTAAAAAAGTCGAAATGCCCGGTATGGTTGCAGCAGATGGCACAATAGAGAATTGGCGGGTATATCCGATGAAAAGATAACACCGGACCTCTGACACAGAAGATATTGACTATGCAAAAAGAAACAGAATTGAAAAACGAGATACAGAAACTGGAGGCACAACTCAAAGACCGAGAAATGGCACTCCCGGCCCATTCGGTGCGTATTCATCAGATGATGGTCATTGAAGAACTGGAAACCGAAATTGAGAAAAAAAAAGAACTGGCAGCACTCAAAACAGCCAAGTAAATTAGTAACTAAATTCTGAAATTTGTGTTTTTAATGTCAAAAAAAACAGAACATGAGGTGATGGGTATAATTGAAGGTTGAATAGTGAAGGTTGAGAATTGAAGGAATTCTGTCTATTTTAATCCGTAGATTAAGCAGATTACAATGCAACCTGGTTATTTAAATAAAATAGATAGAGCGACCCGCCCGCCTCGCCTGAGCGAGAGCGATGGCGGGCAGGAGCGATACCACAAGTTTTCACTTTTCACTTTTCAATATTCAATTTGGTTCTGGCTTTGCCAGGTTAGGGTCCCTCCGGATACGGGTTAACGGTGTTTCTCCAGAGACAAATACAAGGCGCTCCGGATTAAAAAACTTTACGCATCAACAAAAAGGGGAGGGCTTGCACAAGCCCTGAGAACAGCCAATGGAAATTCTATCTATTTTTAAACATTCCGTGATCATATCCGTTTTCGTGTTTGTCATGATGCTGCTGGTGGATTTTGTGGATACGGTCAGCCACAGGCGGATGTCGGCGGTTATGAAGGGGGGCATGTGGCGTCAGTATGTCCTGTCCTCCTTTTTTGGTTCCACACCGGGGTGTCTGGGTGCTTTCATGAACGTGAGTTTTTATGTACATGGTTTGATCAGTTTCGGTGCCATTGTGGGCGGCATGATTGCCACATCCGGAGATGAAGCATTTGTCATGCTGGCGCAGTTTCCAAAGGCGGCCATAGCGCTTTTCGGTCTGCTGTTTGTCTGTGGCATCCTGTTTGCCCGGATCAGTGATAAAATCATCCAGGTGCTTGGCATCAGTCCCTGTGAATCCTGTCTTCAAAGTAACTGCGAACACTGCCAGTCCGATACAGATGAGCAGGAGAAAATTAACGACACCTTTCGGCCTCTGAATCTGATCAACAATTTCCAGTTTCTGACCTTTACACGATTTTTGCTGCTCAGCCTGATTCTTACTTTTCTAATATCCGTCTTTCTGGGTATTATCGGTCCCTCTTCCTGGGACTGGAAACGCACTACATTCATTATCCTGTCCCTGTGCACCCTGTATATTGCATCTGTGGCCACCGAGCACTATCTGCAGTTCCATATCTGGGATCACATCATTAAAAAACATCTTTTACGCGTTTTTTTATGGACATTCGGTGCCCTTTTTTTTGTTCACTGGGGGTTGTCTTTCTGGAACATGGATGCCATAATCCGGCACCATATGGGATGGGTACTGGTAATCGGTGCAATTATCGGAATCGTACCGGAATCCGGTCCGCATCTCATCTTTGTTATGCTGTATGCTCAGGGCATTGTACCTTTTTCCGTGCTGTTCACAGCGTCTTTTGTACAAGACGGACACGGCATGCTGCCCCTTTTGTCTTACAGTATCAAAGATTCTGTTTTAATAAAAATTTTCAATCTTGTTTTCGGCCTTGCCACAGGAGGGTTGTTGTACGCCGCAGGGTTTTAAAAAAGGACCTTTACCATTGAAGCAAATCGAAATAAGCGCAGATAAAATTCAAAAACTTGAATTGATGGATTATCGGGATGACTGCTGAAAAGGTTTCCAGGACGTAAGTTTACGTCTTTCACACCTTGATGACGGTAAAAATTTCAGTTTTATCTGCTCGGCGGATCAGGCCCCTAAAATGGACCGGGTCATTGCCTTTCGCAAGGGGCAGGTGATAAAACGGCAGCGTGAAAAAGGGGGCTTCTTTTTTACGGTGAGCAAATAAGATGGACGCGTATAAAGCATTCCGGTCTTTTCTCTGGATCGGGTCCTGCGACAGATAATCCTATGAAAAAAATCAACACAAACAGAATCGCACCGCACATTACCGATATCATATTAGAGAGCATTTCCGACGGGGTTTTTACCGTGGATCCCAATTGGCGCATCACTACCTTCAATCGCGCAGCCGAGGAGATCATCGGCATATCCAGAGAGGAGGCCATCGGTAGGCCCTGCTGCGAGGTGTTTCGGGCCAATATGTGCGAAACCGATTGTGCGCTGCGGCGAACCATGAAAATGGGCAAGCCGTTTACGGACAGCACGACCTATATTGTTAACAGTGAGAAACGGCGTATCCCTGTGACCGTGTGCACGGCACTGCTCAAAGACAAAAACAGCAACGTGATCGGCGGGGTTGAAACCTTTCGCGACATGAGCATTGTCGAGGAACTTCGCAAAAAACTGGACGCAAAATGCCGCATCGGCGACATTGTCAGTCGCAGCCCCCTGATGCATAAACTCTTTGCGATTTTGCCGCAGGTGGCCCAAAGCAACTGCACGGTATTGATCCAGGGAGAAACCGGCACCGGAAAGGAGTTGATGGCCCGGGCCATTCACCAGCACAGCTCAAGAAGCAAAAATCCATTTATCGCCATCAACTGCGGTGCACTGCCGGATACCCTGCTGGAGTCGGAACTGTTCGGATACAAGGCCGGTGCCTTTACAGACGCAAAAAAGGACAAACCCGGGCACTTTGCCCTGGCCCAAGGGGGCACCCTTTTCCTGGATGAAATCGGTGATATCAGCCCTGCGTTTCAAGTGCGACTGCTGCGCGTATTGCAGGAACACATGTTTCAGCCCCTGGGGGCCACCAAACCGGTCAAGACCGATGTGCGGGTGATTTGCGCATCAAACCAGGGTGTTTTCGAACTGGTCAAAAAAGGAAAATTCCGGCAGGATCTTTTTTATCGTATCAACGTGGTGTGCATGGATCTGCCGCCCCTGCGCAAACGCAAAGAAGATATTCCGTTTCTGGCAGAGCATTTCATCCATCGACTGAACCGGCTGCACGACAAGGCCGTGACCGGTTTAAGCCAGGAAGCGCTCTCTCATCTCATGGCTCATGATTATCCCGGAAACATTCGTGAACTCGAAAACAGTATCGAGCATGCTTTCGTGCTTTGTCCGAGAGGGCAAATTACACCGGCGGCACTGCCCGGTTACCTGCTCGAAGCAAGGTCTTTTCCCGGTGGCCAGAAAACCATCGACACGACTTTAAAATCATTTGAAGCCCGGATAATTATCAATGCTTTAAAACGTAACGGGTACAACCGCCTGGCAGCGGCCCGTGATCTGGGGATGCACAAGAGCACGCTTTTCAGAAAAATAAAAGCCCTGGAAATCGTTTTGCCCAAATCCGACGGGAGAACAAACCGCAACCGGACAATTGACAATTTATCGTAAAAACGGCCGCTTGAACAAAACAAACAATCGTTTGGACGTTTTGCCGTTGTTTGAAAAAAACAGCCAATGGTGTTTGTTTAAACACCATTGGCTTGAACAAAAAAAACTAAAGCAAATTTTCTTCATGTAAACGATTAACGATCTTTGTGACCGATCGACTGCGGTCCATGGTATAAAAATGCAGACCGGCCACGCCGTTTTTCAACAGTTCGCGGCATTGGTTAACGGCAAAATCGATACCATAATTTTCAACGTCGCTTTTCTTGCCCCCAAGCAAGCCTTCTATCCCGTTTCGCAGTGTATCGGTAATCTCAGTGCCGCAGAGTTTAGCCAGCATCTGGGTCAATTTAATGCTGTAAACAGGCATAATGCCCGGGATAATGGGAACGGAGATGCCGGCAGCCCTGCACTTTTCAACATATTTGAAGAAATAGCGGTTGTCGTAAAAATACTGGGCCACAACATAGCCGGCGCCATTATCAACTTTTAGCTTGAGATATTCAATGTCTTTTTCAAGGCTTTCGGCTTGAATATGGCCTTCAGGATAAGCGGCGCATCCCAGATCAAAATCATATCGATCACCGATAAAAGCGAGCATGTCTGAAGCATACCGCAAACTGTCGGGATGGGGGGTAAATTGATTGTTGTTGCGGGGTGCATCACCGCGGATAACAAAAATTGTCTCTACGCCCAGGTCCCGATACCTGTCCAGAACCGCCGTTATCTCGTCGGGACCCAGCCCGTAACCAGCGATATAGGCGACCGTGGGCAGGTTCATATCGGCGATTAGTTGCTTGACCGTCTGATAAGAGCCGTCCCGCGTGGATCCACCGGCCCCAAAGGTAACCGACATGTAATCGGGCGCCATTACCGCCAAGTCATCAATCGTTTTCCCAAACCCTTTTTCAGCTTCTTCATCCCTCGGCGGAAAAAACTCAAAAGAAACAACCGGTTTTTCAGAATTTTCATACAACTTTAAAACTCGCATAAAAATTTAATACCTCCAATTCATCTTTTTAATGGTTAAAATGTGCCAGCTTTTTATAAATAACTTTGCAAAATACAGGCCATTTTTAATGGTACCGGGAAAAGGTGCGGTCCAGCAACCCTATGCCGGGCGAAATGCATCTTTTACAGTATGCACAGTTTTTTTTTCAATTCACCGGGTTTAAAACCGGGCTCGTCGAGGTGGTAGGTCGCATTATCGCAACCCATTTCAAGTGAATACCGTTGCATCTATGCAACCGATGCCCGCTCTGCCCAATGTTAAAAAATTGAACATATCATCAATCTATTTGGCCTGATAACATTTTTTATCTCTATGGCATATAAAATGCTTCTGATCGAATTTAAAAGGAGACGGATGCAAATAAAGACAGCCCTGTGTGTTTGGCAAGATCGAATTTCACCTGTTTTTGACTCCGCGCAAATGTTGCTGATTGCAACAATCGAAAGAAAAAAAATCATTGGCCGGTGTTATGAGGTGATGCCCTTCAATTCTCCGTCTTCGCGAACGTTAAAGATTTTTAACCTGGGGGTTAACGTGCTGATTTGCGGCGCAATTTCACGTTTGTATGCTGACATGATCGAAGCTTACAACATCCACTTGATCCCATTTGTTGCTGGAAATTCAGAGCAGGTCCTTGATGCATACTTAAAAGGCGCTTTACCTGCTCCTGAATTCCAGATGCCCGGATGCGGTATAAAACGGCTTTCCGAACTGAAACGTTAGGATCGCGAGAAAACTAAAACCACTTATCAGGCCAGCCTGAAAATATGGGCGGCCTGATAAACCAAAAATAAAATCAGGAGGTCAATAAAAACAATGAAGTTAGCGATTGCCAGTGGAAAAGGGGGGACGGGAAAGACAACCTTTTCCGTAAATCTGGCCTATACCCTGGCGGATAACGGGAAAAAAGTCCGTCTCCTTGATTGCGATGTCGAGGAACCAAACGACCATCTGTTTATACACCCTGAATTTACTGAAGAACAAGCCGTCACCGTATTGAAACCGGAATTGGATAAAACGTTGTGCACTGGTTGTGGCAAGTGTGCAGATGCATGTCACTACAACGCCATTGCGGTTGTAAAAGAGCAGGTTTTAATTTTTAACGAACTGTGTCACTCCTGCGGTGTTTGCACATATGTCTGTCCTGTCGGCGCAATGACGGAAAAGCCGGTAGAAGTTGGTCGGGTGCAGGCGGCGCCCGACAACAGGGCCTTTTATTTTGCCCACGGCACTCTGAATATCGGGGAAGCCATGGCCCCAGCCGTCATCAGTAATGTAAAAAAATACATTGATCCCGATGCCATTAATATCCTTGATGCTTCCCCGGGAACTTCATGCCCGGTCGTAGAGACTGTTGCGGGTGCGGATGTCGCTGTTCTGGTAACAGAGCCCACCCCGTTTGGCCTGAACGACCTTAAGCTGGCCGTGGGCCTGACCCTTAAAGAAAAAATTCCCACCGGAATTGTGATCAACCGCTCCGACGGCGTTGATGGCATTATCGAACGATATGCAAAGCAAACAGGGATACCTATTGTCGGAAGAATTCCGTTTCGACGTGAATATGCCGAAGCCTATTCCAGCGGCCGGATACTGACCGACAGCTTTCCTGAATTAAAAAACAATCTCTCAAAAATATTCGACCAGATCACGCAGCTCGCCGATACGATTCCGCCGGATGTCCCCGAGGAAGACGGCTTTAATGTCAGCGGGGCCATGAAACCATCTCTTACAAAAACAAATGGCCACAATTACAAAGAGATAACGATTATCAGCGGAAAGGGTGGTTCAGGGAAGACAACAGTGGTCGGCTCATTGGCAATGCTGACAGACAACAAGGTGATGGCCGACAATGATGTGGATGCGGCAGATCTTCACCTGCTGCTTAATCCGGAGGTCAAGGAAGCGCATGACTTTGTGGGTGGCCAGAAAGCGATGATCGACGCGACAAAATGTATGGGTTGCGGAGAATGCGAACACGCCTGCCATTTTAATGCGATTCGTTGCGACGGTCCATTGAATGAACGGGGCCGGGTCACTTGCAGAGTGGATATGCTGGCCTGCGAAGGATGTGGCTTGTGCGAATATGTATGCCCTGCCGGCGCGGTTTCAAGCCGGCCCAACATAACCGGTGCCTGGTATGTGTCCGACACGGCGACAGGTCCCATGGCCCACGCCCGGCTGGGCATTGCCGAGGAAAATTCCGGAAAACTCGTCACCCAGGTGCGCAATGTTGCCGCAGATCTGGCCAGAAGATTTGAAAAAAAGTACATCTTCGATGACGGACCCCCGGGAACAGGTTGCCCGGTAATCGCATCGGTAAGCGGCGCAGACCGGGTTCTGGTCGTCACCGAACCCACTGTTTCCGGTGTTCATGATATGCAACGGGTACTTGGCCTTACCCGGCATTTTCGTATTCCGGCGCTGATTATCATCAATAAGGCCGATTTGAATGTCCAACAGGCCGAACGCATTGAAACCATTGCGCAGGAGAACGGGACCCGGGTGATTGGCAAAATCCCCTTTGATCCGAATGTCAATGAGGCCCTGATGGCGGAAAAAACGGTTATTGAATACGGCAGAGGACCGGCCTGTGAGGCGATACATCAGATATGGTCCGTCCTTGAAAAAGAACTGTAACGCAATCTTTTGAGTTCAGCGTTCTTCACCGTTTTGGAGGATTGATAGGATCGATTTCATCTCTTGGGCTGGTTTATCCGATAGGGTCCGCATGGATCCTCCAAATCAAACCTTTGGCGCCGCCGGCGTCCGGGTGATTGCCAACATCAGCGGGCCGGTTTGTTTTTAAATTATCATTTTAGGAAGGGAACAAATTAAATATGTATAAAATAGAAATTGACATAGAAAAGTGCATCGGATGCGGTGAATGTGTGGATATCTGTCCAGTGGGGGTATATGAGATCCAAAATGAAAAATCCGTTCCGGTCAACGCAGAAGAATGCGTCGGATGTGAAAGCTGCGTGGAAGTATGCGAACAGGAAGCCATTACAGTTACAGAGCAATAGGAGATTGACGGCACCTATAAGGCGTGTGTCGAACAACATGCAATGGATTATTTAAACGGCGTTTTACGATACAATTATAATTAAAACGGATAATACATACCCGAAACCGGGAGTTTTGCGATAATGGAACAAATGAGCACAACAGAAGAAAACAAGAAAATCAATCAACAACAGGAACTGGAACGCCTCGAAATAGAGGGCCGCATGAGCCAGATAAAACACAAAATTCTGATTTTCTTAGGTAAAGGGGGCGTCGGCAAGAGTACCGTAGCCACAAATCTTGCCATTGCTTTATTTCAAACTGGAAAAAGCGTCGGTCTTCTGGATGTGGACATTCACGGACCGAGCATTCCAAAAATGCTCAACCTTGAGGGAAAACATGTCTGTTGTTTCATCCGGGGATAAGGGAATCCCCTATACCCAAGATCACCAGAATTCAAAAATGGCGATAGCCTTCCGCGATGCAATCAAACCTATTATTTTGTATACCAACGGTGAAAAAAATAAGTAATTTGATAAAAGGAACTATAGAATCTGGTCGGGGGCAAGAAAAAACTCAAAGAAAAAATGGGCCGAGCGAACATTTTTAATAAAATGCCTATTGGCATACAAGATATTCCCGCCGGTTATATTTTGGGACAAAACGGGCTGCGACTGGTCAGCATCGGTAAAATCCTTCAATCTCTTGAGGGATGCGCCTGTCCCATGGGGGGTGCTGAACCGTGAATTTTTAAGAAAACTTCGACTTCAGGAAAATAAGATTGCATTCATCGACATGGAGGCCGGTGTGGAACGTTTCGGCAGGGGTGTTGATGCCAGTATAGATGCAATACTCATAATTGTCGAACCGTCCTATGAGTCCATGGCCATTGCCCGCAGGATCAAAGAGATTGCTGCCGGAATGGGAAAGTCGATCTGGGCAGTTTTGAACAAGGTTAAATCAAATGGTATGACCGCAAAACTGAAAACCGAGATGGAGAAAAGTAATGTAGACGTTATCGGGGTTGTTTCCGATGATCCGGTTGTGTTGGAGGCTTCCTTTGAAGGCCGACCATTCGAATCAAAAACGGCAGCGCACGCGGCTAAAAAAATCTTGAATTTTCTCACAACCGACATGACCGTTCCCGGCAAAGCCGTGCCAGCTCATTAGAAGCCCGCTGATGGTCTTTTTCTAGATGAAAATTAAGCCAGGCCGACCTGCGGGATGCTGGTAAACCTTAACGTGAATGAGGCATCTCGTCAATAGTTCAAAAAAAATCGAATTCATTGAGATGCTTTATGCAACCATTTGTTCGAACGCAGTAAGTCGATTCAATCTCATTTACGTGCATGAGCACGTTTATAGCATAGCCGATTAACGCTGTTCCTGCTGCGAGAAAACGGTTATATGGCTATAATTAAATCAATTTATGGCACCGGGCAAAATTTCGAGCAAAAAAGGTTGACCTTTAAAAAAAAGAGCAATATCTTAAACATATACTTGAAAGAATTAAGCAATTAACTTCAGATCTACAAAGTTTTAGCCAAAAACCAATTGAAGTGAGGCAAGTCATGAAAAACAAATTTAAATACCTTTTTGGCCCGGTGCCGTCGCGCCGTTTTGGCCGCAGTCTTGGTGTAGACCTGACACCATACAAAACCTGCAGCTTTGACTGTATTTTCTGCCAGCTTGGCAAAACCCATGCAAAGACCGTGGCCCGAAAAGAATATGTTCCCACGGATGACGTACTTTCCGAACTTGATACCTGGCTAAAAACCGATGGCCAGGCCGACTATATTACCCTTTCCGGTTCGGGTGAACCGACACTGCATTCCGATTTTGGAAAAATATTCGACTTCGTGCACAACAACAGCGACATTCCGACGGTTCTCCTGACCAATGGGACGATGCTGTATCACCCCGAGGTAAGAGCGGCGGCCGCTTTGTCCGATGTGGTCAAAGTTTCCCTGAGCGCCTGGGATCAGGAGTCCTATGAATGGGTTAACCGACCCCACCCAAAGCTGAGTTTCGAGCGACAGGTCCAGGGACAGATGGATTTTCGCCAGCAGTTCCATGGAAAGCTCTACATGGAGGTTTTTCTGCTGAAAGGCATAAACGGCATGGAAAAGGATGTCCGCAAAATTGCAGCAATCGCCCAAAAAATAAGACCGGACCGTATTCAACTCAACACGGCGGTCCGACCACCGGCCGAAGAATTTGCCGCCCCCCTTTCAATGGAACAGATGGAAGCCTTTACCGGACTTTTTGACCCTCATGCCGAGGTGATTGCAGAATTCAGCACGGCCAAATTAAAGGATATTAAGGCAAACCAGGAAACCGTTCTGGCCATGCTGAAACGCCGCCCATGCACAGCGGAACAGATTGGAGAAGTTTTCAGCATGCATCTGAATGAGGTATCGAAATATTTAGGCAAACTGATCCGTACCAAAAAAATTCAGACCGAGCGGCGAAACGGGGCTATCTATTATGCGACCACCAGCAGTTAAAATAAAAATCTAAGGCAATGAAGCATATTATCTTGTTTTTCGAATGACGGATGACATACAGATCATCTGGTAAAAGGAATTATAGTTATGAAAATATCTGTCTGTGGCAAAGGCGGCAGCGGGAAGAGCACACTGATCGGGCTGATGGCCAAAGAGGCTGAAGCCATCGGCCTCAAGGTCCTAGTGGTCGATTCGGATGAATCGAATTCCGGTCTTTATCGCACACTTGGTTTTGAAAAACCACCGACACCGCTTATGGAACTTGTCGGCGGCAAGAAAAAACTCAAAAAAAAAATGGGCCATGCGAATATTTTAAATGAAATGTCTATTGGCATAAAGGATATTCCCGCTGATTATATTATGGGACAAAACGGACTGCGGCTGGTCAGCATTGGTAAAATTCTTCAATCTCTCGAGGGATGCGCCTGTCCCATGGGCGTGTTGAATCGTGAATTTTTGAAAAAACTGCAGCTCCGGGAAAATGAAATCGCACTCATCGATATGGAGGCCGGTGTCGAACATTTCGGCAGGGGTGTTGATACCAGTATAGATGCAATACTCATCGCTGTTGAGCCGTCCTACGAATCCGTGGCCATTGCCCGCAGGATCAAAGAGATCTCTTCGGGAATGGGAAAACCGTTCTGGGCTGTTTTAAATAAAATTAAATCAAACGAGGTGGCGGTAAAACTGAAAACCGATCTGAAGAAAAACCACATAGACGTTATCGGGTCAATCCCTGATGATCCGCTTGTATTCGAGGCGTCCTTTGAAGGTCGCCCGTTTGAGGCTGGTGCGGCAACTATCGCGGCTAAAGAAGTCCTGCGTTTTTTACTTTCAAGAGAATAATGCCACCATCCGAGCCGAATTCAAAAATCGTTGGAATTGATCATTTGGGAATAAAATTGAATTGATGTTCCAAAACCGTTACGAGTAACCCGGAGGATAGAAATATGTGCCTCAGTACAGTAAATATAGATTCAAAGGGGCAGTTGATAGAAGTCATGAAGGATGTTGCTTCTATCGAAGCCAGGGATGATGGGTTTGTATTGACAGGCCTGTTCGGAGATGAAAAATTTATACAAGGCACGCTAAAGAGCATGGATTTTGTCGAGGGGCAGTCCATTTTACTGGAAACCTGACGGTTAAAATAACCTTTTGCCTGTTATCGCGGCCCATCACCTGCCGACGGCCCACGTGATTCAACCGCATTCGAGAATCCGGGCCTCTTAATTTTCTCATTCTGATATCCAGATCCCTTGCTTTCTCGCCGGCCTGATTTTCTTTTTATAAATCAGGCCCGACATTTTTAATTTTCTTTCCAGGCACGCAAAGCCATCCTTTTCCCACGCTGCTGTCCGTATTCTCGGACAGCTTTTCTTACCGGTATTTTACCTTTTTTTTCGCCTGTCTCATGGATCACTGATTTTGCAATACTGGAAAAAAACAACTACTTTATTGCTTCGATCTTTCTATTTTGAATCCAGGCTTGCACGGCTTCGGGCGACATGACGGAAGGATTGCCAAGGTCTTTATCGGTGGCATTTTCCAACTCAGGTGGCAGATGATCAATTAAAATATCAAGGTCGGCTGAAGTATGGACCTCTTCATCAAGGACGCGGGCCATAGCCTGATTGTGGGGGACGTGATGTTTACGCACTGCTTTGACCAATCCATTAAGCAAGATTTGCCAGGTGGTCATTGGACCTTGCGTGATAGAGGCCGACTCGGCAAATGAATCAATAAAGGCAAAAGGAACTTTTTCAAACGGTTCGTCCATCGCAATGGTTGCTAAAATCCAGTCTGTGTCAAACGAAAAATCATACACAGTGGGATTTCGAATAATTTTTTGCAAAACGTTACGTTGGTATAGCTTAAAAGCGGCCTGTGTGTCAAGAATACCCCGCGAGAAAATGGTCTGCCCCACCATCCGTTGCATGTGTCGTAACACCTTAATCCCTATTCCCCACCTGCTCTCTTGCTTCACCAGCACGGCATCCGGATCTTTACGATTGCCCAAAATGACACATGCCTCATCATCGATGAACTTCTTCAGCAGCAATCCAATCTGCCCCAAATGAACAGAGTTATCAGCATCGGTGTAAATTACCGCGTCTACTCCGTCTTCAGCGGCTTTCATGCAGCCTAAAATCACAGCCCCGCCTTTACGTGAGTCATCGACCGACTTTAAGCCAGCCAACGGCCCATGATCAATTGGAATGGCATCGGCCAAAAAAAACACTTTCACTCGTTCACCAAGGGGATGAGCGGCGGCAATCTTCGCTGCAATTTTACCACTGCCATACGGACAGCCGTCGTCTACGGCATATATAGTCCACTCAACTCCAGAGTCACGGGTGGCCCAGTATAGCTGTTGCAGCTTTACATGCAAAACATTCTCGCCATGGGGGTTGTCGACGCTTTTGGGAAGCAATCGATGCTGCTCGCCCCACATGGCAAAAACAACGCCTATCTTGATCACTTTTCTATTTTTCAATAGAAACTTTTTCGACTCGACCAGTTTAGCCGCTATTTTGAACTCAAGTGGCGTTTTGTCGCTACGGGCTGTTTCTCGCAATTGATCCATCGAAACATCTGTTAATCCCAGCAATTGATTACTAAGCGTATAAAGGCTTTCCTGATCAGCTGGCTCGGTCAAGTCAAACTTTCCTTTGGCATTCTCAAAAAAATTTTGGGGAATAGGCATAATTTATTCTTCTATCGCAAATTTTTTAATAAGGGACATTCTATAAAATTACACGCTTTCCGGACACACATTGGTTTAGGGGGTAGGTGGAATAAATATTTCCGGTGCTTCTGTCGGCAATGTCTCAACGTAAAGGGACTGGCTGGGAAAAGCAAACGCGCTGCCCGCCTCTTCAACAATTTCCTTGATCCGATAAGCAAGTGCTTCCTTTATCTCCAGCCATTTGCCCCATTCTGTGGTTTTTGTAAAACAATATACCATGATGTCGATGGAAGAATCGCTGAATCTGTCAATACGCACAAACATGGAAACCTTTGGCGGCTTTTCAAAATACGCACTGTCTAAAATGTATTTCTCGATAGCGTTGCGAATCTGCCGGAGCTGTTCAACCGTGGTACGGTACTTTACACCGATTTTCCAGTAAATTCTTCTGTGGGTCATGGAACTGAAATTGATAACCGCATGATCGGATAATTTTGAGTTCGGCACAAAAACCGGCGCCTTATCAAATCGACGAATAAGGGTGGAGCGAAATCCGATGGACTCGACAGTGCCTTCCACAACACCGTCAACGCGAATCCAGTCTCCAATATTGAACCTCTTTTCGGCGATCACCAAAATACCGGAAATAAGATTTTTAAAAAGGTCCTGCGCCCCAAGGGCCACAGCGACGCCAAACAACCCGAGCCCTGCGAGAATCGGACCGACTTTAATACCCCATATTTCAAGAATGGTTGCTGCGCCAAGGAAAATAAAAGTAGCTTTGATCGCCTTAAGCAGCCAGTCAATCATTGAAGAGGAAAAAACCTCCTCAAGTCGTCTTAATAAAAAAGCCATGGGGCTCAGGAGGTTCACAAAGCCCCAGAATATCACAAATACGATAAGAGAACGGACAAGTTTATTGGCTATAATCTCAATTCCACCATATATGGGAAGGTATTCGGCAGCAAAATAAACACCGAGAACTACCGGTATAAACTGAACCGGTTTCTCAAGAGCCGCCAACATATCATCATCAATTACAGTTTTTGTTCTTTTTGTGACAGTTTTGATTCTGCCCATAATAAATCTTGCAAATAACCGGCGCAGGAGAAGAAAAGCAAAAAAGATAAACACGGCAACAACAAAGTGGCCGATATCTATTCCAAACAGACCATTTTTCCACACATCTTGTACCAAAAGGTAGAATTGTTTTAATTTTTCCATAATATTGATCCAATCGTTATGATCAATTCGAAAACCCCGTTAAGAAAGATCGGGGTCTCACTGAATTCAGATTATTTCTTATACCCGACAAATCTTCCCGGGTAGCGCAATTTGCCTTTTGGTAATGGATGTTTCAGAATAACACAAGATTACGAAAGGCTTTGCCTGGTCCAACCAATAGCTTATTAGTTTAATCCGGATCACTACCGGCTCCAGGCTGTCAGTTGAGGCACTTCTGCCCGCAGCCTTGCTAAAATTTCAGGGGAGTTGAACAGTTTTCGGCACAGCTCGCATTTACTATAGGTAATGATCTCGCGGGCCTTCATGCCGATAAAGGATGCAATATTTGTTATCCCCATGGTTCTAATGAGATTATGCAGCCGATCTGTTTCACTTTTAGTAAAAAGCTGCTCCATATTATTGCCGTTCAGTTTCCCAAGGTAAAAAAAATTTGTTCCCGAGAAATGGCTCCCCGCATCGCAACAGGCATACATATCAAGATCCGGTGTAAGATAGGGATTCATGTCGCAGCAGTTTGCCTGATAATCGGTCAGAATATTTCTGCGTTTGAAAGACTCGGCACGACCGGCATAGATGACGGGTTCCGGGAAAAAAGTAAGGCAATGATCACGCAGAAACTGTTCATACGGATCATCATCTTTGGAAAAATCAGTCACAAAGGAAATAAAATAATTTAACCCTATTTTTTGGCAGCTACGAGCCGCATTCAATACATTGTTCCTGTTTATATTTTTCTGGTGCCACTTTGAGTAACTTAATCTCAATTGGCAGAGTCCGTTTTCTTTTAAATCTGAAACAAGTCTGTCGGAAGCCTCCGGTGTCTTTGCCCAAAAACTATTGGTAACAATTCTCGTATAGATTCCAAGTTGTCTGCACAGTTTCACAAGTGCTGCAATTTCATTGATATAAAGAAACGGTTCACCGGCCGAAAAGCTTATTCCGCCGACATTTGCCCGGGCCATCTCGCCAATGATCTCTTTTGCCTTATCATGATTCATCTTCCTGCTGTCAGGAATATC
>Ga0307991_1000802_pt1 | contig 22710 bp, 8 predicted proteins | sample EllFjometagen131_FD_203146 | JGI IMG/M metagenome (GOLD analysis project Ga0307991, IMG submission 203146) | Marine microbial communities from Ellis Fjord, Antarctic Ocean - #131 | ecosystem: Environmental > Aquatic > Marine > Unclassified | place: Southern Ocean | collected 2014-10-08 | reverse complement strand
ACTAACTGGAAACTAATGGTTAGGAAAAAGTATAAGGGACGCTATGCTGAATATTTACAAATGAGGATAAAATTCAAATGAAAAACGGGGGGATGGCAGAAAGTAATAAAAAAATTGTTGACATGAAAAGTAAAATATACTTAATTAAAGAATGATAATATTATACACAGAAACTTATTTAAGGAGATGTTATGAGAATTATTATGATCATTTTTGCATTGTTAATTTTTGTCATATTTACTGGATGTGATGATAAATCTACCGAAACTGATAATACAGCACCTATTGTAGTTATCACCAATCCTGCTGATGATTCAGAATTTGCATCAGGTCAGATTGTAACGATCAGAGCAGAAGCTTCTGATAACAAAGGAATAGAAAAAGTAGAATTTTTGGTCAATGGTGAACTAGAAGGCGAAGATTCGAACGAACCTTACCAGTATGAATGGGATACATCAGGATTTAATGGTGACTATAACTTATTGGCAAAAGCCTGGGATACCTCTGGTAATACGGGTCTTTCGGAAGTTATTAATATTATATCAGGCGGTGATATCAATTCTCCAGATGCACCCTGTAATCCTGATCCAAATGATAATGCTGTGGATGTATCAGTTAATGCAAATTTATCCTGGTCATGCAATGATCCCGATGGAGATGATTTAACTTATGATGTCTATTTTGGAACTGACCCAATTCCGGACTATGGAGAACTGTTATCCGAAAATCAAAACACTGCATCATATGATCCACCGGCAATGAATTACGAGAATACATATTACTGGAAGATTGTTGCCAGTGATGGAGTATTCGAAACTGAAGGAGATGTTTGGAGCTTTACGACAGTTGAAGAAGCTAATTACAACAACATGGTCTTTGTCCAAGGTGGAACCTTCGAGATGGGTGACCATTTTAATGAAGGAGATGGTGATGAATTACCGGTTCATGAGGTAACGCTTAGCAGCTTCTATATAGGACAGTATGAAGTAACGCAGGGAGAATATGAAGCAGTGATGGACAGTATTCCGGCTTATGATTATGGTATAGGCGATAATTACCCCGTCTATTACGTAACATGGTATGATGCAGTAGAATATTGCAATGCTTTGAGTATTCAGAAAAGTCTAACACCTTGTTATGATCTATCTGACTGGAGCTGTGATTTCAGTGCAGATGGTTATAGACTGCCAACAGAAGCTGAATGGGAATATGCCTCACGTGGAGGAATGAACTGGACAGATAATTATCGCTACAGTGGCACAACAGACAATCTGGTAGATTATGCCTGGTATGATGAGAATTCCGGTGGACAGACTCATGAAGTTGTCACAAAGCTTCCTAACCAGCTTAATATTTATGATATGAGTGGAAATGTCTTTGAATGGTGTAATGACAGGTATTCTAATAGCTATTATGATTCCAGCCCGGTAAATAATCCGACTGGACCTGTTAGCGGGTCTAACCGTGTGATACGCGGTGGCTTCTGGGTTAGCATTGCCAATTACTGTCGTGTAACTCATCGTGATGGCGGCACTCCTGACTTTAGTTACGTCAGCATGGGCTTCCGCATTCTCAGGGCAATTGAATAATTTTAAATTTTGAGTGTTGAATTTTGAATGGAATGAAGGATAAGTAATATTCTTAGTCTCAGTTGCTGCTTCCAATAAATCAAAAATGCGCAGCGAAAAGATTTATTGAAGGCAGTAACTGAAACGATCTTTAAGGCAGCCTGGTTATCATGAAAAGAACTGGTTTCTTTGGTTAATACAGAGCACCACCCTACGCTTACGCTGCATAAAGCTACGTCACAGCAGAAAGGTGTGATCAAATTCCAGGAGGAAATATTTTTCCTCGATAACATCTTTATTTATCATTTAATAATACCCCAGATTCCAATTCAAAATAATGAGATTTTCAGGCAAGAGTTTTGTGAATCGCTGATAAATTCCCCGAAAATAAAATAGCCGTGATTATACGCCAGGCTCAAGGGGCAGACCAACCTGTCTGCCCGGAATTTGGCAAGATTAAGTAGGACCTGCACCGCTGGTGGTACTCCGCAAGTGGGGCGAGAACTACGTGCAGTTATCATGGAGTTAACAAAAAATAAGTGATGATAGCCAAGCCAGAACTTTTGAACGGTATTCCGGGCATTCAGGATACATCCTTATGTAGAAAGTCATATTGTGACTTTCCCCTGATATTGGTCGTCGTCGGGTTGGGTACATGGGTTGATGAGTGTTTTTCTACATATGGACATCCCCCGCACATGGAAAATAAATATATATCAACAATACCTGCTTCAATAATATATTTTTTAATAATAGTGATATTTTAAATTTTTTGTAGAAAACATCAATGCGTACCGTATTATCTATCTTATCAAAAAGGAAGTACTGGAAAGGATTGCCTGATGTTGAACAGTCTCCATCAGAGTAATGCCATTATATGAATAAATATCTTGACTTATATATATTAAAATTTACTAATTGTCTTGTGTGTAATTTGTTTTTTTGGCAGAGGATGTCTAAGCTGCTAAATACAATGTTGAGTAAACAAAATGCTACTTTACTAAAGCGTAATTTTTTTTACAATGTGTTTATCAACTATATGATATTGAATTATAAAAATATTGGTGTTTTAAGGATATTGTATAATATTCAAGTAAATTGAATACTTACTTGAAATTTCATATATGAAATAATAGGAGTCATTAGTGTAAAAAAAAATTATAGCAAGAAGTAGGTTTTTTATGAAAAAGTACTTATTCATGATTATGTTGATAATATTTAAAGTAGTTTTATTCTCTCAAAATATTATGCTGATCCCTGATGTCTCAGGAATTGTTGGAGAAGAGGTTACCATTTCTCTGCATATAGAAAATAATGAGAGTTTTATAGCATTTCAAACCGATATTAATTTACCAAACAGTGTAGTATATATTGATAATTCAGCCATTTTAACAGATAGATCAGTTGATCATTTACTATCAATTTCGCAACTTAGTAATAATGTGTTAAGAGTATTTACATATTCCTTTTCCAATACACCATTCATAGGAAATTCTGGAAGTGTTTTGGATTTTCAAGTTGATTGTGGAATGATACCCGGTACTTATGCCTTGGAAATTGAAAATCCAATAATTGGTAATGCCTTTTCACAAAATATACTTACAGGTTATTCTAATGGAAGCCTGGAAATTATTGAACCAGAAATCACTAATGAAATTCCTTTATTAACTGGTTGGAATTGGTTTTCTTTTAACTTACAGAATTCAAATATGGGGGTTAACGAGGTTCTAAATTCCATAGGAGAATCGGGGAATTGCATCAAGAACCAGGTACATTGTGCACTTTATTATTTAGGTGTCGGTTGGTTTGGGACTTTGGGAGTATTTGACAATTATTCAATGTATATGATAAATATGTTAGAGGAAGATACACTTGAGATCACGGGAACACCGGTTGATCCTGTTCAAATGGGATATAACATCTTTCCTGGCTGGAACTGGATATCTTATGCTCCACAAGAAACAGAAATTCTAAATTATGCCCTAACGAACTTAGAAGAAAACGCCACATTTATCAAGAATCAAACACATTTTGCAACTTTCTATCCTGGGTCTGGCTGGTTTGGTTCTTTGGGAATCCCATGCCCATCCTATGCCCATCCTATGCCCATTGAGCACCAATAGACCACTCATATAGCACCTCAACTGCGCTCGGCATAACATCATAATGTCATGCCGAGTGCAGTTTAGGTGCTCATGGAGTTGCCTGTTTCTGTCTGGAACACTCTTTCTATAATATTTTTATGAAAATATTCTCTTTGCTATTATCTCAGAGGTGGAATTTACCATTTGTATTTACTTCTGGATATATGCAGGGATTTAGTAATCGTTGTAACCAGATCATCCTTGATCTGGGTGGGGGAAAGACAGGGAGAATAATTGAAAATGTAAAATGTAAAATGTATAATGGAATGTAAGACAATCCAAGACCAGGGATGGTCTTGATACAACGTTGTAACCAGAGCTTCCAGCTCTGGGTGGGGGAAAGAAGACAAGACCAGGGATGGTCTTGATACAACGTTGTAACCAGAGCTTCCAGCTCTGGGTGGGGGAAAGAAGACAAGACCAGGGATGGTCTTGATACAACAATAACCTTTAATAATCTATATTCATCATTTCTGGCAGTAGTTTACCGGTATAATGGTTGGAAATAGCCGTTATCTGCGCCGCACCTGTGAGTACACCGTCGCTGCACATATAACTTAGTGGCTGGAATCATTTTCAATCTGGGGAGAGACGCCGGGTTGGGTGAATTTCTTGACAAAGGTGATGCAGAGGAGGATACAGGTATTACTTAATTTGGCAATAGGAGTGAGTATGAAAATTGGCGGGGTGATATTAAAATATCTTTTTTTGTTATTGCTTGTACTATTTTTCTGGAATGTGATCAACCAGTACGCCTATATCTGGCAACAGCTTGATTTTGGTGATTATGTAACATTGGGTATAACTGGTTGTCTGTTTATCGTTTTATATTTGCTTTTTCTACATAAGATCATGAATTTCTGGGAGACATTTGCCCATGAACTTACCCATTTGCTATTTGCTCTGATCACTTTTAATAAAATAGAAGGATTTAGTGCTTCTGATAATGGCGGTGCCGTCACTTATCGAGGTAGAACTAACTGGCTGACGAGTTTGAGTCCTTACTTTTTCCCGATTTATACGGTATTCTTTATCGGGTTATCACTGGTGATCAATCAGCAGTATCAGGTCTATATAAACCACCTGATAGTTATATCCTATTTGTTTTTTCTGCTCACTCTATTTCAGCAGTTTTCATTTAGTCAAACCGATATATCGAAAAGCGGATATGTGTTCAGTTGTGTATTTCTATTGATCATGAATGTATTGATCATGTTATTCATTTTATTTTATCTGGGTGATAATCTGGCAGCCTTTGGTCAAGTATTGAAGCGAGGAATTGATATCAGGAGGATATATAATGTATAGAGAAATTGAAGAAACTTTACTGGCAATTTTTGAGAGAGGAGTTATATAGTTTCAGTTAATTTTTTAAGTTTTCTATTTAGGGCAAAGGGTGAGATACCGAGAAGTTTTGCAGCATGAGCCTGGACGTTATTGCATTTCTCCATTGCGATACTGATCATTTTATACTCATTGTTTTTGAGGTTCAGGTCAATTTTGGAGTAATCAGTATGAGCACTATATTTGGTAAAATTAATAAAGCAAAGGTCATTTTCTGAGATATTGCCACTTTTTGAAAAGATAACGAGTTTTTCGATAATATTAACAAGTTCTCTAACGTTTCCGGGGAAATCATAACTAAGAAGTTTGCTGATAACCGAATCTTTCATGATCACTTTATCTCTTTTTAGTCTATTAGAGATTTCCTGTAGATAAAAATCAATAAGCAGAGGGATATCATCAATTCTATCTCTGAGTGGAGGAATGGAAATTTCCAGTGTATTGATGCGGTTTAAAAGGTCAAACCTGAAAAGGTTATCAGTTACCATCTGATCTATATTGCGATTAGTGGCGCTGATGAGGCGGAAATCAATATCAATGCGATGATCACTTCCCAGTCTTCTGATTTTTTTATTTTCCAGAACCCTGAGTAGATTTGCCTGAATATTATAAGGCATTTCGGAAATCTCATCCAGGAAAATAGTACCTGAATCAGCTTGTTCAAAATAGCCTTTCTGGCAACCCAAAGCATTTGTGAAAGCTCCTTTTTCATGTCCAAAGAGAGTACTTTGCACCAGTCCATCAGAAAATGATGCGCTGTTAATAGGGATAAAAGGTGCATTTTTTCGCTTGCTTGCATAGTGGATAAGCCGGGCGATAAGTTCTTTACCCGTGCCAGATTCACCTTTAATCAGCACACTGGCATTATTATTGTCTGCAACGAGTAAAGCCTGATGAATAACTTTTTTGAAAACCTCAGTTTGTCCTATCAAAGAGACTCCAATCTTATCGGTGAGTTCTTTTGAGATGATAGAATAACCATTTTTAAACAGTAATTGGTCGTTTTTTTCTGATTTATTACTATTGAGTAATTCATTAGTGAGTTTATCATTTATTTTATTATTTTCGAGTATTTTCTGATTTAGAAGACAAAATTGATTAAGCGTCTTGAAAGCCTTTTTATAATCGTGTATGGACTTGTAACATTCAGCTTTATCTCGCAGAATAGTGCAGAGAGTAGAATCGTTATTCATTTTTTTTATAAGTATTTCAGCATCAGAAAAAAGCTTAATAGCTTTTTCATAATCTCCTGATTTCATATAGATTGCAGCCAGGAGGTTAAAAACCAGGGATTGCTGTTTTATGTTATCAGCAATTTTGCTGATGCGAAGTGCTTCTTTGGCGGAATTTAATGATTTGAGATATTTTTTTCTGCCAAAATCAATCTTACCCTGATTAAAATAAAAGCCAAAGAGTAGTTCATCGTTAGAGTTTTTTTTAGCATATTCAAAGGCAATAGCATTTGCATTATCGGCTTTTGATAGTTGCCCTAGTTTCTGATAGTAAATAGCCATATTAATAAAAGAAGAATAATATATTTCTGGATTTCCATTTTTCAGCCAGTCCTGTTGGGTATTTTTCAGGCATTCAATAGCTTTTTTATAATTTTTGAGAAAAACATAAGTGGAGGCGAGATTCATAAGAGTGGTAATATAATCATAATCTTGAGGGATTTTATCCATGATTTCAAGGGCAGTAATAAAGTATTTTTGTGCTTTTTCATATATCTTGCGGCTGAGGAAAAGTCTGCCCATAGCATTATATGCCATAAACATAGCTTTCTGATAGTGTTTAGTCTGGGCAAATTTAATACCTTGCCAGTAAAGTTCTTCAGCCTTATCATAACAACCAGTATATTCATAGATATATCCCAGGTTAGTATAGCGGTTAGGAATTTCGTAAAGATTGGTTTCGTTTATAAGATCAAGGGAGAGTTTGAGGAATTTTTTACTGGATTCCATATTCTGAGCAAGCCAGAAAAAGTAACCGAAGCTTTGATATATATGAGCAAGCTGGACAGGGTCTTCAATAAGGAAATTATATTTTTCAAATAGAGGCAGGTATTTTTTGAATATTTTTTGATCGCCGATGTTTTTGATGAATTCAAACACAAATCTAAAAGAACCTGAAAGCACGTTAATAATATCTGAATTTGGTAAATCATCATATTCCAGGTATTCGGATAGATGAACAATCAATTGATCAAAGTAGCGGAATATAACCTGATCATGAGATTTGTAGCATAGTTTGATGATATCATAATACACAGAGAATTTTTGCAGTTTCCCAGATCTATTTAACTTAGCATTTAAACTATTAATATCCATTTTTTATATCCTTGCGATTTCACATTCCTTGCAGAAATGCAATGCAAAATTGCTGTATGTGTCAAGCAAAAAATAAAATATGGCTAAATTAACGTTCTGATAATAGAGCTAAAATCAATAGATAAAATGTAATAGATAACTTTGAGAGAACAATAATTTTAAATGGAACAAAAGTTGCTTCTAAATGAAGTAAAAGCTCAGGAGGATAAATATGGGATTAGGATTTAGATTCGCTGAGGATGATGATATCAGGAAAATCGGTAAATTTGTTTTTGATGAGGCAAATAATCGATATGGTTTTACATTAGTTTTAAAATCTGGAAATATCCAGAATTATTTTGTTCAGGGCAGTTATATTGAACTAAAGAATGAAATCAGGAAATTATGTGAAAAATATAACGATTTGGAGTATTTAGTTCAGCGTAATAGAATTAATCTTAAGATAGAAAAAAATAGATAAAAAAAGAACAAGAGCTTATTATGGAAGAATTGGTAATTGTATTTGTAATTTTACTTGTATTTTCGCTGGTAAATGCTGAACGGAGCAGTTTACAGAATTCATCAGCAAACAACTGGTGTTTTCCAGTTGCTTTTAGTGGATGTGATGGTTCAGAAGGAACGTTATTGCAGAAAGAAAATTTGGGCTATCCGTTAGAACTGAGTCTATATTGTTTTCATTGCTGGGATGGTTATTTTACAGAAACATCAGATTGGTGTTGTATATGCTATGCAAATCCTAGCTATTGATATAAATAAGGAATAAGTTATTATTAAAGCAAAAAGGGAGAAAGAAATGAAAAAAGCGATTTTATTTTCTTTGTTAGTAGTCTTCTGTATATTAGGTGCAGATACTTTTTCGATTCAGGGCGTGTTACGTGATCCATTAGGGAGAACAGTAGAGGATGGTAATTACAATTTAGTTTTCAGGATTTATGAGGTAGATGCAGGCGGGAGCAGTATCTGGGAAGAAAGCCAGGGGAGTGTGATAGTATCCAATGGTGTGTTTGGTGTGGAACTGGGCATTGTAAGTTCTTTGGATGAAGTTCCATTTGATGAAAATTACTGGATTGGTATTACAGTTAATGAAGGTGTGGAAATGGATCCTCGATTCAAGCTGACCAAATCACCATCTGCAATGAGTGTATATGGTTATGAGAATGTATTCCCATCAGTAGGAAATGTGGGACTGGGAACTCATGATCCAGAGGCTAAGCTTCACATAATCGTTTCGGATACTTCCGCAGATAAGTTGAGAGTGGAAGATGAGAACGGCGATAATGATGTAGTGGTAAAAGCAAATGGTCAGATGGGTTTAAATGTGGAACTCCCTTTGGCAGACCTTCATATAAATTCAACGAGTTCAGGAGCAGATAAGCTTTTAATCGAAAATTCTGATGGTTCAACAAATGTAATCGTGAAATCAGATGGTCAAGTGGGAATCAATGAAGGAACACCGGAAGCTGATCTACACATTGTGGCAACAGCCTCGGATGAAGATAGATTGCTGATTGAAAATATTGATGGTACGAATCAATTAATCGTGACGTCAGATGGAAAGATTGGCGTCAATGTAAATGAACCTGCGCAGGCACTTGATATTAATGGAAACCTGAAAATGCGTACTGGCGGCATCATATTTGATGATGGCTCCACGCTTTTGAGTGCAGATATGGGTGGTTCAGCCAGTTCTTTGTCAAATTTCGGCAATGCCTGGGTCACAGCAGATAGTGATGAAGACGGTACAGGAAACCTGGATCTGGTCAGTGGTGCAACTACGTGTTTAAGGATCACGCCAACCGAAAAACTGATGATAGATACTGAGAATGCGAGTGTTGATACGAATGGAACTTTCTGGATTGGATCTATAATTACGGGAAGAGTTTCTGCTAGTAGTTTAAAAGCACCTTATTGGGAAGATGCAACTGATACAACTTTTCGTGTTGATCCTAATGATGACAGTTTTTTTCATGCTCTTTCAATTGGTCATACAATGCATCCAACCGGACAACTTGATATTCGTGGAACTGAAGAAGTACGCATCTGGAGTGGCTATGGGAATGCATATCATGCTACAGGTCAAGGTGATCTTTATGTGGAAGATGATCTGGAAGTTGATGGACATATTTTTTGCGGAAAGTATTATGATAATAATGATATAAACTATTTTGCTTGTCCTGCTGAAATCAGTAAGTTTCACAGTCTGTCAATTGGTCATATAAATGATCCAACCGGAGCACTTGATATACGTGGAGATGAAGTACGCATCTGGGATGGTGACGCAACCGTAGATTATGCTACAGATGAAGGTGATCTTTATGTGGAGAATGATCTGGAAGTAGATGGCAACATTTATTGTAATGGTGATAATATGAATGCTAATGGTCTATATTTGAGACAATCTAATAGTGCAGCTTTAGGTTATTGGTATATTTGGACAGGTCCGGGTGAAAATTTGAGGTTTGATTTTTATGGTTTTCCCAGAGCTTATATTTCTCAGGCAGATGGAGCTTATTTTGTAAATAGCAGAGAGGATTCTTTGCGGGGAGTAGAACCAGAGGATGGAGGGCTTGATAAAGTCTTACAACTTCAACCTAAAAGATTTCATTTTTATGAACAAGATGATAGATCCCCAAAATGTTTAGGATTTCTGGCAAGTGAAGTACAGGCAATTTATCCTGAACTTGTGGGAGAGGATGATGGGAAATTGTCATTGAATTATGCCGGTTTTAGTGTAGCAGCAATATCAGCAATTCAGGAACTAAATGAGAAAGTGGAAGATCAGGGAAAGACAATAGAATCATTGATCAAGAGACTCGAAGCTCTAGAAATAGGCAGATGATAAAACAATAGACTGGAGTAAATTATGAAAGAGAAGCATTTAAAGAGCTTGCTCGTCGGATTGTTTATCATTCTGTATAGTGTATCGGTATGGGGTCAGACTTGTGAGCCTAATTATTCGGTACCATATATGACAGTGAACAATGCCGCAGCAACTGGCAATATGAGCAGTACACATTTTAATATGAAATTGACCGTGGGACAGCCAATGATCCAGCAGGCTACAAACTATTCGCAGAATAGTATTGTGGGCGGATTATGGTCATTTTATATGAAAGAACCACGTCCTCCTATCGTGAGAGCATCAGATGGAGATTTCCAGGATATGGTGTTGGTGGAATGGGATATAGAAGACGACAGAACGGGACCACCTGTAACAACAGATGAAGTGGTGCTTTATAGAGACGGTTATATGCTATCGACCTTACCGGCAACCCAGACAGAATATATGGATTTCAATGTATATCCGGGAGAATATTATCAATATGGAGTGCAATCTGCGAATGAGATGGGTACCAGCCATACAGAAAACAATATCGGATTTTTGAACCCTAATGGCGTGATAACCGGGCATATAGAAACACCAAGTGGCAATCCCTTGGAAGATACAAAAGTGATGCTAACCCCAAATCTGGGGCGCTCAGCATTCTTTGGACCAGGTGAACACGCTTATGTGTATTACATAGACCCGGAAACAAGCTTAAACCGTTTATTTGTGGGATTGGAATCCAGCTATACAATTGAAACCTGGTTTCGTTCTACCAATGATGATCAGGTGCAGACTATATTTTCGGCAGTGGATTCATCTACAACAAACCATTATATGAAACTGGACTTGCTGGCAGGTGGAAATCTGCGATGGCAGCATAACCCTACAGCAGGAATAACAGGTACAGAAATAGTCACGGTTAATCCTTACAGTGGATTTGATGAATGGGGTAATGGCAACTGGCATCATGTAGCCTGTGTGTTTGACACATTGGAAATGACCATGTATGTGGATGGTTTCATCGTAGGTCAAGCAGTAGCAAATGGTTATATAGAAGACCAGGCAGAGATCATGATAGGAAAATTATCACCTTACCAGAATAGTGATTACTTTTTTGGTATGATGGATGATTTTCGCATCTGGTCAATTGCCAGAGAATGGAATGATTTAAGAAAATATCAGGATATAACACTTTCCGGCGATGAAGATGGTTTGTCAGCCTACTGGAAATTTGATGAGATGGAAGGTGATATTGTATTTGATCTTACCTGCGAAGATAATGATGGTGAAATGTGTCACATTGAGCGCAGTCCCAATCTGGCACCAGTATATGTGGGAGCGTTAACTGATGCGAGTGGAAACTATTCTATCAGAGGGATCAATTATGGAAATGGAATCACCTTTACTGTTACTCCTTCTAAAGATACCAATATTGGCAGAGCATTAGAGCTTAATGGAACAGACCAGTATATCAGTTTTAGCGGAGTGCGGGTGGATATGGTCTATGAATACTGTCAGGAAGGATGGTTTAAAACGCCCTCAAGTCAGCCCCAGATGATATTTTCAGCTACTGATCCGGCTTCAGATGAATACAGAACCAAAGTGGAGATAACATCCGGTGGAACTCTGAAAGCTTCACATTTGAACACTGAGCTGGTGACTTCGTCAATAGTAGCAGACAATTTATGGCATCATTATGCAATTAGCTATGACGGTACAGAATTCTACTTATTTTTAGACGGAGATTTGATAGATTCTGCAGAGCAGTCTGAAGGCTATTCTACTCTTTCTGAGATAGTTATGGGTAGAGCAGCTCCGGAAGAAGATGATCTTTATTTTGAAGGCATTTTAGATGAGATGCGTCTCTGGGATGTATTCCGCAATCATGATCAGGTTACCGGAACAATGATGTCACCTTTGAATGGTGATGAGTATGGACTGAGTAATTACTGGAAAATGAATGAAGGCAGTGATGAACTGATCACTGATGCGGTGAGTGGCTTTGCTACAGGAACATTGCAGGGTAATATTGGGTGGACAGAGGATATTCCTCTCAATGAGATGTTTGTGCATTACTATGAACCAGAAAGCAGGCAAGTTTCTCTAAATCATACACTAACTGTCGTGAATACAGTTAATTTTACGGATATTTCAATGATTCCTGTAAGTGGATATGTGCGTTATGAAAATTCAGCTTGTTTCCAGGAAGACGTGCAGATACTTGTTAACGGAACTTCTCTGGCACCGCCAGTATATACAGATGCTGATGGTAAATGGACAATTGAGCTGGAACCAGGAAGTATTGGAGATGTGATCCAACCTTCTTATCAGGGTCACACTTATATTCCGCCAGAAATAGTATTGCCAATGATATCATCTCCGCGTACGGGATTATATTTTTCTGATCAGGAATCCAGAACAGTAACTGGAACAGTTGCGGGTGGAACATGTGAATATCCTATAACTCCAGCACAGGGAGAAATTGAAGTTACCTTGAGAGCTGTAAATGGCTGCATTGAATTAAAAACAATGCCAGATGCAGTATCAGGTTATTACACTTTTACTAATATGCCTCCTTTAATCTATCAGATTTTGATTTATCATCCAAATCCCGCAATAGATGCCTTCTTTAATGCTGATACTTTATCTTTGGAAACATCTGACAGGGAATATGATTTTATCTATCATGCTCCACCCGAAATATCAATATCCGGTATCCCAAATCCCGGAATAATTACTCTACCTGATGAGAGTGAAATCACTGTGACCGGTGTGATGGAAATGAATAACTATTATACCCTGAATATAGATGTTTTTGAATCTTACAGTTACTGGCTGGATGATGAGGAGATCATTAATATCTGCCCGGTTCAATCGGGAACGGTGAGAGTGATTGATAATTTTGGTACAACTATTGATACTACTGCCTCTTTTAGCGGGGAAGAGATCCAATATACAACTAAGCCTTTGGAACCAAATATTCTGGCTGGAGGTGAGCACCCCTATCAGAAACAGATCACAGTAATAGCGACTGATGAGTTTGAGCGGCAGGCAAGTGCTACAGAATGGGCAATAGTAACAGGGCAGAAGCCACGGACTACAGCCTTTACCACCACTACTCCAGAATTACCAATAATGATATTGCGAGATCCTCCTGGCGATGGGAGTTATAGCTCCATGTCCACCACTGATACGCATGAGATGTCAGTTGGGGTGAGTATGATCAGAAATGACAGTAGTATGGGATATGTAAAAACCTCACTGGGAGTAGATGTCAGCACTGATCTTGGTTTCCTTGTCAGTGTGGAATTAGATATAGACGTAACTTTGGATTTCACTGCAACATCAACGATGTCAACAGAAAATAGCAGTCAGTATGAACAGAACTGGAGTATCTCAACATCAGAAACTATATCTACCAGTTCTGAGTCTGATTTTGTAGGTGAAGATGGTGATGTGTATATGGGTGGTGCTATGAATCTGCTGTATGGTGTCACAGATGTATTGTCACTTACAGATGGGATATTAGCAATTGATCAAGACATGATCATTGCTCCTCAAGGATTCAGTACAACCTACCTGTATTCAGAATATCATATCTTAAATACACTGATACCTTCATTACTGACAATTGGAGATCAGGCTTCTGCTGACCGTTGGGAGAGTTTTGTTGATGAAAATCACAGTCTAAAAGAATCAGCAGTTTTTATAGAAAACCGTTCTTTTGATGCGGGTACAGTATATGAATACAGCGAAACAGAAGAGACATCAGAGTCGTCATCCTACGAATTTGAAACTTTTATCTGTACTGAAGTTGCCATGGATGTGGGTGTGAATGTAAATGGTGTTGGAGTAGTTGGTGGATTTATGGTCAATACGGAAATAACCACGGGCGAATCTGAATCAACTACCAATACTCATTCTAATACAGTAGGTTTTGTACTTTGTGATGATGATATTGGAGATAATTTCACAGTTGATGTTAAGTGGGATGGGTCTTATGGAACTCCTGTATTTGAAACTATTTCAGGAGCATCCAGCAATCCCTGGGAAGAAAATACTCTGATGATCGATCAACCCACCTTGGAAATTACTCCAGCAGCACAGATAAATATAGACCCTGATGAAGCTGCAATATTTACCCTTCTCATGGGTAATTTAAGTGAAACAGAAGCAGATCGTGAATACTGGCTGCAGGTGATTAATGATTCTAATCCTGATGGAGCAATGATTTCTGTTAATGGTGTATATATTGAAGACCATTTATCATATACTATTTCTTACGGAGAGCAAATAGAAAATACATTATCCATTGAATGTGGACCAGAAGTATATGTTTATGAAGGATTACAGTTTGCCCTTGTTCCCCCAGATGATCAAGATCGTGGAGCTTATGCAGAAGTATGCGTGGAATTTCAGCAGCCAGCGAGTGAAGTACATTTAGTACAACCAGAAGAAAACTGGCTGATAACTTCAGCAGATGAGAGTGATTCTCTGTGGGTAACTCTTAATGGTTATAATTATCTGGCAGAAAATCTTGTTAGTATTGATCTGCAATACCGTCCATCAACTTCCAGCAGGGAACCGGATGCTTTAGAGATAACTTTGTTAGATAAATCAAAACATTTGACGAGTTCTAAAGATAATATCTGGCAGAAGGAAAATGAAATATCAAGTCTGAGCGTACAAGATGAAATTATTGATATTGATACAAAAACCAGGGATGGGGAATGGTTTACAACATATTCTGTTCTCAAAGAGAACCTCAGTGAAGATTATGTATTGATGCCCTGGAATATCAGTCCGAGCGTTATTGTTGATGGAGCTTATGAACTGAGGGCGGTAACAATTTCTACTGGGGACAGTGGGAATGGGTATTCTAATATTGCTTCAGGTATTATCGACCGGGAAGGACCTCAGATATTTGGTAATCCTGAGCCGATTGACGGCATTCTTGAGCCAGATGATAATATAGCTATACATTTTAACGAAAATATCAATGGAGCTTTGATCAGTCAGGGTAACCAGGATATTATGCTTTATAACACGGTCTCAGGTGAGCCTGTAGATTTCTCCTTTACCCACGGATTCAATACAATCACAGTGGAGCCTGGTGTAAATAATGAATGGATAGAAAATCAGACATTGAGAGTTGATGTAAACGTATTGGAAGATATGTATGGCAACTCAATTGCTGAACCAATTTCCTGGGAATTCTTTGTGAATCGCAATCCAATTGAATGGCAGGGTGAAGCAATCGAAGACATCAAATATATTGATGAAATAGTTACTTACACAAGGATTTTATGTAATAATGGGGGCAGCAGTCGTTCTTATGAGATGATAGGTGGTAGAGACAATGATCTGCCCTCTGGTGAACCTCTTGCCTTACCTGAGTGGCTGGATGTTTCTCCTATGGAAGGTACTCTTACACCCGGTGAGGAGCGCACAATAACATTCAGTCTGGTTGATAATATTACAGCCGGACAATATAATACAGAAGTATATGCTAATGGTGTGATGGGTGATGAATTAATGTTTTTCGATGTAAGGATACTGGAATATCCCCCTGAGTGGACAGTAAATCAGTCACAATTTGAATATTCCATGAATATGAATGCTGAGCTTTTTGTAGATGGTATTCCATCAGAAGATATTTATGACGAGATCAGCGTATTTGTTGGAGATGAGATTCGCGGAGTGGGGCAAATGGATTATTTACCAACGATGATCCATAAATATCAGTTATTTATAACAATATACAGCAATTTACTGGAAGGCGAGTTGCTGGAATTCCGGGTCTGGGATGCTTCTGAATCCACAGTACTGGCTAATATCAATGAAGAATATGAATTCATAGCAAATTCTGTGCTGGGAAATCCTACTGCACCAATAAGTATTACAGCCACGAATCAGGTTATTCAAACACTTAATATCAATCAGGGTTGGAACTGGCTGTCATTTAATCTGGAAAGCAGCAATATGGGTTTGAATAGCCTTCTGGGAAGTCTTTCATCTGTTGGAAATGATTTCATCAAAAATCAGAGTTCCTTTGCTCAATATGTGGAAAGCTATGGCTGGATTGGTAATATGACAGAGATCAATAACATAACTATGTATCTATTAAGAGTGGCTGATTATGATACGCTTGAAATATCCGGATATCCGGTCAATGTTCAGACTGAGACTCTGTTTGTTAATCCTGGCTGGAACTGGATAAGCTATCTGCCACAATACAGTATGGAAATCAATTATGCTCTTAGCTCCTTAGATGGACTTACTACAGGCGATATCATCAAAAATCAGACTTCTTTTGCCATGTTCGTGGAAAATCACGGCTGGTTTGGTAATATGCTATTTATGCAGCCCAATCTAGGTTATTTGATGCGTCTAACCTATCCAGGGGAACTGGATTATCCATTTGAGATATTGCCATTAGCTGCGGGGCAGGATGACATTGCTCTGAGTGTTCAGACTGAGGCAGACCTTCGCGAAATGTATAATGCTCCTGACTGGCAGGTTATCCCTGAACTTTATGAATACAGCATGAATATTGTTGCCGTCGTTGCCCATGATGGTTTAGAACTCGGTGCTGAATCAGATATAATAGCAGCATTTAATGGAGAAGAGTGCCGTGGTGTATCCACGCCTTTGTATCTTGAAGCTTTTGATCGCTATATCTATTTCTTGAACGTTTATGGGGACAGCGATGAAGATATTGCTCTGGAGTTTAAATACTTCAGCAGTGAAACTTCTGAGATATTTGAACTTGAAGAAAGTGTGGAATTTGCAGTTAATGAAGTGCTGGGAACTATACTTGAACCCTATACTTTGAATACTATGCCTTTGACTGATGAGGATGATGATTTGATCCCTGTTCTGGAAACCAGGTTGCAGTCACTATATCCTAATCCCTTCAATCCTGAATTACATATCAGATACAGTCTTAAGGAAGATACACCCGTAAGCATAGAGATGTATAATGTCAAAGGACAGAAAGTGAAAACCCTGGTATCAGAAACCCAGTCAGCAGGCTGGTATAATCTAAGCTGGGATGGAATAAATGATGAAAATGTTCCGGCAGCCAGTGGAGTTTACTTCCTCAAGATCAATACAGTTGATTATCGTGAAATGAGAAAAGTTCTCCTGATGAAATAAAAACTATTAGGGCTGCAGGAAATCAACTTCTGCAGCCATATTCAAAAGGAGAAGATTAAATGATTATAAATAGAAAGCTATGCTTTTTTCTAATATTTATCAGCATCCTGTTTCTGGGAGCAAGTGCACCGGACTGGGATGTAGTAGTTCCAGCCTATGAATTTAATGCCAATCTGATAGCTGCTGTGCAGGTTAATAATGAGCCGGAAAACGGCGAGGATAACCTGCTGGGTGTTTTCTGGGGCGATGAATGCCGAGGAGTAGGTTCTGCCATAATGGTAAATGGCAATGCTGTGTATTTTGTGACAGTGTATTCCAATGTTGCCGGACAGGAGCTCTTTTTTCGCTATTATCAATCAGATTCAGATCAGATATTAGAGATAAATGAAACTCTTGTTTTTCAACCAAACCAGGTTTATGGAGCTGTGCTTGATCCTTTGATCTTCAATGTCTTTGTGGATTATGATAATTCTCCAGAGGTTGCTGATATTCCTGATCAAACCATAGATTTTACTGGAAGTTTTACGCCGGTCAATCTAAATGATTACCTTATTGAACTTGATGGTGATGAAGTAGTTTGGAGTTATACTGGAGCAGAAAATCTCCAGGTAGAAATATCAGCGGGAATTGCATTAGTTACTCGTATAGATGATCAGTGGTCAGGATCAGAATCGATTACATTTATAGTTACTGACCAGACTTTAAATGCCTATTTTGACAGCGATGCAGTTCTTTTTACGATCAGAGTAGAAGACCATCCGCCAGAGGTTGCTGATATCCCTGATCAGGCTATTGCCAGCGGTCAGGAGTTTTCTGATATATCACTGAATGATTACCTTACCGAGCTTGATAATGATTCCTATATCTGGGATTTTGAATTTGCTGATAATACGGAATTTGATCCCGCACCAGACTGGAGTGTACAACCAGGAAATTATGAGGTTTCCATGAATATTACTGCGCAGTTGATTGCTCAGAATCAAATGGCATCTGGCAGCTCACATCTTCTTTCTGCCTGGCATGGTGATGAATGTCGAGGAGTGACATTTGGTCAGCAGGCAATTGGTGAATGGTTCTACTTTCTCACTATTTATTCAAATAATATAGATGAAGATATCACTTTTAAGTTTTATGATGCTGAGGAGCAGAAACTGATGCCTGTTTATGAAACAATTAGTTTTACTGCGAATGGTATCATCGGAAATCCACTTGAACCTTATATTATCCATGCCGGTATTCTGTTGATAGATATTAATGAAAATAATCAGGCAGAGATCACTATCGTGCAGAATGGTTGGACTGGAACTGAAACAGTGATCTTCACAGTTTATGATCAGGAAACCACTGCTGGCTATTCTGATTCAGATCAAGTGGTTCTAAGCATCTCAGAAGATCATGCTCCGCAAATATTGCTCATTGCCGATCAGACAATTACCAGTGGAGACAGCTTTGAGGATATCTCTCTGAATGATTATCTGGTGGAACTGGATAACGATGATGTGATCTGGAGTTATTATGTAGATAGCAATCTCCTTATCAATATTAATGAATTTAATACTGCCTCGATCGAGGCTGTGGACCCTGAGTGGCTGGGCAGTGAGATTATCATTTTCACGGTTACTGATGATACTGATTTTGCTGCTTCCAGTTCACAGGATGTAGTATTTACCGTACTGGGAATCGATCATGAACCTGAATTAAGTGATATTCCAGACCAGACGATTGCTACAGGGATGGAATTTGATAGTATTGATCTTAATGCATATCTAACGGAATTAGATAATGATGAAATAACTTGGAGTTATCAGTTCCAGCCAGAAGAAACCGCTGAAGAAGTTCCTGACTGGAGTGTTAATCTCAATGAGTTTCAATATACAATGACAATAACAGCAGAAGTAGTCTCAGAAGGATACCCTACTGAGGGAGGTACTCATCATCTGGCAGTATTTGCACTTGATGAATGCAGGGGCATTACTGAGGCAATTTACGCTCTTGATACTTGGTTGTATTTCCTTACTGTATATTCTAATACGAATAATGAGGAACTTAGCTTCAGGTTTTATGATGCTGAGGCAGGGAGAACCTTACCGGTAAGTGAAACCATAACATTTCTCAGTAATGATGAACTGGGTACTCCTCTTGAGCCTGTTGAACTTACTGCTGGTGCATTATTGATATCAATTGATGAGGACACAGCCCAGTTGGAAATCACTGATAATGAATGGTCAGGGGAATTAACGATTTCTTTCACTGCTTCAGATACTGACACTTTCAATGAGTATTCTATTACTGATAATGCTGTATTTACTATTATTGAGGATAATGCCCCTATCATACTGGATATTCCTGATGTCACAATTGAGTTTAATGAGCAGTTTGATAGTATTGCCCTGGATGATCATCTGCTTGAGCTTGATAATGACAGCGTAATCTGGTCGTATTCGGGCAATCAGGAACTGATCGTAAATATCAATGCTTTAAACATTGCCGAAATCTCTCTTCCAGCAGTTGACTGGACAGGAGAAGATGCGATAACTTTCAGGGTTACTGATGATACTGATTTTGCTGCCTTTGATACAGAAACGGTAAGATTTACTAGATTAGAAGAGGATAATTATCCTATAGTAGCCGATATTCCCGATCAAAGCACTGAAACGGGAAGTCTTTTTCAACCGGTATATCTGGATAATTATCTTACAGAAGTTGATAATGATGCTATCCAGTGGAGCTATGAATTCACTTCCACCGGAGTAGAACCTGTGCCTGACTGGGAAGTAAACCCTTCATCATACCAGTATAGTATGACCCTCACAGCAGGGGTGGATAGTAAGGGATTTGATGCTACAGGAAATACACATCTTCTGGCAGCTTTCAGTGGTGATGAATGCCGGGGAGTAACTGCTGCTATTGAAACTATGGATAAGTGGTTATATTTCATGGTCATCTATTCAAATTATGATGATGAAGAAATCACTCTGCAATTCTATGATGATAATTTCGATCAGATACTACCGGTATCAGAAATTTATAGTTTCCAGAGAAATGCCATACATGGCAATCCCACAACTCCTCAACATTTAACAGCGGGTTATCTGCAGGTAAGTATTGATATTGAAAACATGGCAGAGATCACTACTATTGATGAGAACTGGATAGGAATGGAGGAAGTAACCTTTACAGCTTCCGATCAGAATACTACTCATCAATATTCAGCTTCAGATATTGCAGAATATGCCGTATTTGGGATTGTATTATTAAATCTTCCTGAGCAGATCAGCTTTGATGAAGATAATGCACTCACTGTAGATATAGGTCAATATCTGGAAAATAGTGACCCTGCTCTTTATTCACTCTCTGCTGAAGGTAATGATGAGATCACTGTAAATATAGAAGATATGGAAGCTGATATCTCGGCACCAGCTAATTGGAATGGATTTGAATTGGTCACCTTTACCTTATCCAGATTTGAGAGTACCTTCACGATCTCTGATGAGGTGATGATACTCGTAAGTCCCGTCAATGACGCTCCAGTGATCAACATAGCCGATTCTTTTACCTTTGCCGAAGACAGCAGCCTTCAAATTGATTTTAGTCTTTATGCTACTGATATTGATCAGGATGAATTAATTCTTACAGTTTCTGATAATACTGAAATAAATGTAGATATCAATGGTCTTATGGTTAATCTCTCAGCTACGCACAACTGGTTTGGTTATGAAGATATCACCTTTACTGTAGGTGATCAGATGGGCAGATCAACTGCAAGTGATACGGTACAAATTACGGTAGAGCCGGTAAATGATCCACCTACAATCGCATTACCGGAAAGTTTCACTTTTGCAGAAGATGAAAGTCTGTCAGTAGATTTCAGTGGTTATATAGATGATATTGATGGAGATACTATCACATTGACCTATTCGGGTAATACTGACATTATTGTTGAGCAAAATATCTATCAGATCATTTTCACCTCAACAGAGAATTGGTTTGGCAGCGAGATACTTACTTTCACTGTCAATGATAACCAGGATCGTGCTATTACCTCCGCTGAGACAGAGATCATTGTAACTTCAATAAATGATGCACCTGTTGCTGATGCCGGAGGACCTTATAATAGTCAGTCAACGGTCTCCGGTAGTTGTGAAATATTGCTAAGCGGAACAGCTTCTTTAGATATTGATGGTACTATAGTAGAGTGGCTCTGGAGCTGGGATGGCGGAAGTTCTTCGGGTGAAACAGTCAATGTCACATTCCATGCAGGACTCACAGAAGTTACTCTTACAATAGAAGATAATGAAGGTGGCAGCGATACAGATATTACGCAGGTAAATATCAGTAGCTATGATAATATTGCACCGATAGCTGTGGCAGATGAATTTATTATTGATGAAGATATTGAGCTGACAGAAAATGTTATAACCAACGACTATGATCCAGATGAATATCCTGGAAGTTTGACAGTTGAGTTAATAGATCAGGTAAGTAATGGTAACCTTGAGCTTCAATCAGACGGCAGTTTTAGTTATCTTGGTGACCTTAACTGGCATGGAACAGACAACTTTACCTATAGAGTTTATGACGGAGATGCTTACAGTGAACCTGTTGCAGTGACTATTACCGTAAATCCGGTCAATGATGCTCCTGTTATAGTATTACCGGAAAGTTTCACTTTCAACGAAGATGAAAGTCTCATAGAAGATTTTACTTACTATTTGTCTGATCTTGATGAAGATGATCTTATCCTGACAGTATCAGAAGGAACAAATATCTTTGCAGAGATTGAAGGATTGACAGTCACTTTTACTGCTACAGATAATTGGAATGGAGAGGAAACATTTACCTTTACAGTCAATGACCAGCAGGGACGTGCACTTGCCAGTGATGATGTTAATATCATTGTAACTTCAATAAATGATGCACCTGTAGCAGATGCAGGAGGACTTTATACCGGTCAGGCAACGGTCTCTGGTAGTTGTGAAATATTGTTAAACGGAACGGCTTCCTTAGACATTGATGGTACTATAGTAGAGTGGTTCTGGAGCTGGGCTGGCGGAAATTCTTCCGGTGAAACCGCCAATGTCACATTCCCTGCAGGACTCACAGAAGTTACTCTTACAGTAGAAGATAATGAAGGTGGCAGCGATACAGATATTACGCAGGTAAATATCAGTAGCTATGATAATATTGCACCGATAGCAATAGCAGATGAATTTAATATTGATGAAGATATTGAGCTGACAGAAAATGTAATAATTAATGACTATGATCCAGATGAATATCCTGGAAGTTTGACGGTTGAGTTAATAGATCAGGTAAGTAATGGTGATCTGGAAATTCAATCA
>Ga0307991_1000799_pt1 | contig 22721 bp, 19 predicted proteins | sample EllFjometagen131_FD_203146 | JGI IMG/M metagenome (GOLD analysis project Ga0307991, IMG submission 203146) | Marine microbial communities from Ellis Fjord, Antarctic Ocean - #131 | ecosystem: Environmental > Aquatic > Marine > Unclassified | place: Southern Ocean | collected 2014-10-08 | reverse complement strand
CTTATAATCAACAATTCAATAAAAACTGAAGAAGATAAAAAAAATAATACTCTTTTAGCTTTTGAAGAAGTCTATTTATTAAAAATAAGTGATAATTTAATTTTTAGAATTATTGATAATACTAGAGATTTAAAAAATTCCTTATACAAAATAAGTGATGGAGTTTTTGCTCTTAGAAAGTTAGATAGAGGGGAAATCAAAGTTAAACTAATTGAATTAGGGTATCCTGTTGATGACAAAATCCCTCTTAAAAAAGGGGTTCCTATACAAGTTAGTTTAAGAGAAAAATCCTTAGCTGGAAAACCTTTTGAAATTAGAGACTATCAAAGCATAGCTGCTCAAACACTTGTAGGTGGCACCTCAGAGGGATCTGGTTATGGAACCATCGTGCTTCCTTGTGGCTCTGGTAAAACTATAATTGGTATAGATATCTTAACACAACTAGCAACAAGAACATTGATAATTACTACAAATGTAGCTTCTGTTCATCAATGGGTTAATGAAATAGCTGATAAAACTTCTTTAACTTACGATGAAATAGGTGAATATACTGGTGAAAACAAAAGAGCAAGAAAAGTAACTGTTTGCACCTATCAAGTTTTGACTTGGAGACCAGATAAAGAAGGTCCTTTCCCACATTTTGAGTTATTAACAAAAGGCGAATGGGGACTTATAATATATGATGAAGTACACATGCTCCCCGCTCCTGTATTTAAAGTAACCGCAGAACTACAAAGTTTACACAGAGTAGGTTTAACTGCAACTCTTGTTAGAGAAGACCATAAAGAAGATCAAGTATTTTCACTTGTTGGACCTAAAAGATATGATGTACCTTGGAGTGAACTTGAGCAAAGAGGCTATATAGCTGAAGCTTTTTGTAGTGAAGTGAGAATTCCACTACCTCTAGATTTAGAGGTACCCTATGCTCTTGCTAAACCACGAGAGCAATTTAAAATTGCTAGTGAAAATCCAAGAAAGCTTGAAATAGTTCACACTCTTTTAAAAAAACATGAAGGAGAATTTATTTTAATTATTGGACAATACTTATCTCAATTAAAAATAGTTGCCAAGGAGCTAAAAACTCCAATTATTACAGGCGCTACAGCTAACAAAAAACGAGATGAATTATATTCAAAGTTTAGAAATGGACAAATAAAAGTTTTAGTGGTATCAAAAGTAGCCAATTTTGCTATAGACTTACCTGATGCCTCTGTAGCAATACAGTTATCAGGTACATTTGGATCGAGAGCAGAAGAAGCACAAAGACTTGGTAGAATACTTCGGCCAAAAAAAATAAGTAGTCACTTCTATTCCCTAGTAACTCAAAATTCTAGTGAAGAAGAGTTTGCTCTTAATAGACAAAAGTTTTTAGCTGAACAAGGATATAAATATTCTATTCAAATCTATGATAAAACACAGGATTAATTCAAAAATAAAAAGTGAGGCGAAAGTCAAATAATATGAGAGAACATCCAGAATTTTTTAAAAATTGGTTAATGGGCCTAGATAATGATAAATTTTTTTACCAGGCAAGAAACTTTTTACCAGAAACAACAACTCCATTTAACCAAGAAACTGTTAGTGAAAATATGATAAGCTTTTTTCTAAATAGAGAAAAAGAAGCTGCCTTATTATCAACTATCGACAACGTTGATAGTTTATTACTTGGTATTTTTCAAATAACTGAAGGGGCAACTACAAATCAAATTCTTCAACTAATCAAACCCTTTGAAAAAAGTATAGAAAGTGAAGATAAAGAGTTTGTTTATTATTCCTATTTTGATAACAACAAACACTTAGAAGAATTTAGTTATGTTTCATTAATTGAACATATCTCAAACTTAGCAAAGCGTCTTATTATATTAGAACTTGATAATAAATTTGTCCTGAATCCTATTTTTGGTGATAAATTAATAGCTAAAGCATCTCTTGCCCCTATTTTTGAAAACAACAGCCACCTTAGTAGTGACTTATCAACAAATGTAATTGATGGTGAATTTTTAAGAGGTTATTTGTCCATAGTTAAATTAAATCCTAAATTAACAGACTATCAAAAAAGAAACATAGTAGCTCCCCTATTCCCTTCTTACAAATGTGAAGAATTAATCCAAACTACAGAGCAAATTGATAATTTATTAAATGAATTAGAAATATTTAAACCCTTTGATACAATTGAATACGAAATACTTCAAATGTTAATTGATTTATCTTCTTTTGATTTGGCGGTATTATTTTTTGCTCAATCAATTGCACCATTATTTGACAACTATAAAACTGTGTTTGTATTTGCAAAAAAAGTATTGAACTACCTCAACGAAATTAAATCATTTGATGAGAAGTCCCTGGTTTTTTTACTTGAAACACAATCTATTAGATTTAGCTTAGAAAAAACTGATTCTGTAGTTGCTAATTTACTAAAATTAAATATTATAATAAAAACAGCAACAGCTTATAAAATAAATGATTTTAAAAAAACCTATCCAACTCCTAATAATCTTATTTTTGATACAGATTTATCTGTTAAATACTTGGGATCTAGAGGTAGAAATGACATATTATGGCGTTTTGCATCCCTTTGTTCAATGGATATTCAAACCTCCTATAAACTATCAAAAGAAGATTTTAGAGATGCTCTAGATAGTTCTATGAAAAAACAAACAATTTATGATTATATAAAAGAAAATTGTGGGGATATTGATAATTGTACAACTTTTAATTATTTAGATTTAATTGAAAAACAGTACAGCCAATTAAGTGTTTTTGATGGTATTATTATTCAAGCTGATCAGAGGATTTCTAGAATTATTGACTCTCATCCTGAAATAAAAGAACACATAATTAAAAAATTAGCTAGTGGTGTTTATTTAATGTCTAGAGAAAAAGAAAGCCAATGGACAAATATTCTTGAAAAAGCGGGCTTAATTATTCCACGCCGTAAAGGTGATTTGATTCAAAGTGAAACATTTTATACTAACGAGCAATGGAGACTAAGTAATAACTTTCATTTGAAAAACGATCAATTATCTATTGTACAAGCGCTTGAATCAATAGAAAAAGAATTAAATGAAGATGAATACGCTATTCTAAAAAATATAGTTAGTGATAAAATATTTAATCTAAAACCTCTTAGAACAAAAATTGAATTGATGGATTTAAAAAAATCTGAAAGACAAGATTTGATAAGCCGCTTAAGATCTTCTATGATTGTTGATGAATCACAATTGGTTGCTTCAGTTTTAGATATTGATATAAGTGCTAGTGGTTTTGAATTTAGAAGAAAAGTTAATGTTTGTAAAATGGCCGGTAAAGAAGAAAATACGGTCTTAAAAGTTACTTATTTAACTCATGAATTACTATTATTGGTAGAAAAAGTTAAAAATGAAGCTAATAATGAATATTTTGTAGTTGCAAAAAAGCTTCCTACTCTTGAAAGAGTTAGCCTACCAATAAGCAAAATTTTCAATGCTAAAATCATGAATTATATAATAAATTAAAGGGGAAAATAGTAGTATATGAATATTGTAAGATTTTACTTTAAAGGGGAAACTCTTTATGGAAATTATAATTTAACAACAAAAGAAATTACTATTTATGAGGGCACACCTTTTGAAGGGTTTTTTACAACAAATAAAAACCTTACTTTAGATCAAGTAGAAATACTGTGCCCTTGTGATTTTTCAAAAGCAATCTGCATAGGCTTAAATTATAAAGATCATGCCATTGAATTTGATCTGCCAATCCCTGAAAGTCCTATTGTATTTTTAAAACCCTCTACAAGTGCATTAGCTCACAATAAAGTAGTAATTAAACCTGATATGTGTGAGAGACTCGACTATGAAGCAGAATTGGCCATAGTGATAAAGAAAAAAGCCAAAAATGTAAAAATAGAGGATGTTAGTGATTATATTTTAGGTTACACCTGTGCAAATGATATTACCGCTAGAGATCTACAACCTAAAAAAGGACAATGGACTATCTCTAAAGGTTTTGATACTTTTTGCCCTTTTGGTTTTGTAATTAATACACAATTAGATCCTAATAATTTAAAAATATCGAGTAAAGTTAATAATAAGATTATGCAAGAATCTAATACTAAAAATTTAATATTTGATGTACCTTTTTTGATTTCTTATCTTTCCTCTATCATGACTCTACTCCCTGGTGATATAATTCTTACAGGTACCCCTGGTGGTATAAGTGGAATGCAAAAAGGTGATGAAGTACAAGTCATTATTGAAGGTCTTCCTCCTTTAATTAATACTGTAGGATAAAAAAAAGGCCAATTGATTATTTTCAATTGGCTTTTTTTTATAAGTTAATTTTTACCCAATGCGGATAGTGATAACCGCTAAAGGCTTCAAATTGAAGCTTTCCTTGTTCAAGCAACATAGCTGAGCCATTTACTATATTACAACCCTTCTCTTGAGCCCTTTTTAATAATTTGGTATATTCTGGTTTGTAAACCAAATCATACACATAGCAAGATTTTGCAAACTCAAAATTTTCTAATAGGTCAGCATCTTCATTAGGACTCATTCCAACAATTGTTGTTTGAACAATCAAATCTGTAGTTGCTTCGAGAGATTTTATATTTTCTAATTCAATATAATTACTCATAGTTTCACTTGCTAATAACTTTGCTTTAGATAAAGTTCTATTTGCTATGGTTACTTTGACATGATGATTTTTGAGAGCCCATACTACAGCACGAGCGGCCCCTCCAGCGCCAATTATTAAAGCACTTTTAATTTCACCATCATTAATAAATTTTTCTATTGGAGCTAAAAATCCATAATAGTCAGTGTTTGTTCCTTTCCACATTCCTTGAATTCTCGTTACGGTATTACAAGCCCCAATTTGTTGAACTTCTCGGGTAATTTTACCCAGATAAGGTAAAACATCTCTTTTATGCGGGACTGTAACTGAAAATCCATGAATTTTAATCAATTCAGCTAACTTAAAAAAAGTCCTAACTTTATCAACTAAAAAAGGTACATAAATTGCATTGTAATGAATTGCATCAAAACCTGGATTATGAATTTTAGGGGAAGATGTATGTAAAACAGGATTACCAATTATTCCATATACATTTGTTCTACTGTTAACTTGATCAGCTCTATATAATAATTTTAAACTTTTTGCAGATAATTGACCAGGTGCTATTTCATCTTCACTTGCAAAGCTTAGCATGGAGCCTACTCTCTTGTATAAAATTCGAGTACAAACACCATAGTCCCCCATTCCAATAATTATTTTCTCTTTAATATCTTTTAATTCTTCATTTATTCTAAAAAGAGTAACTACATCAACTATTGTATTTGGAGTAACAGCAATTTTTGGAATATCACCTTTTTTTGCTTGTTTAGTAATCAATGAAAATAAATTAGCAGGAACTTTCTCCATATCATGAAAGGATCTAATTATTTTTATTCCTTTTAGTTTTAATTCTGCTTCAAAATCTAACCTGGGTGAATCTTCTTCACCTTTAATTTTTAAATCAGATTTTTTTACATCTTCTTCAATATCTACATATGAAAAATCACCTTGTAAAACTATATCATGTAACTTTGTCATTCTCACTTTATCACTAAGGAGTGATTTTCCACCATCACATACCCGTCTAAAGGTTGCAATTGTAGGTAAAGCACATAAACGAGGAAAAATTTGAGCACTTACCAATTCACCTTCTTCAAGCAAATCTAATCGCAATTCAACCATATCAATATAAGGTTTATTTCTTTCAACTTGTTTTAGGGCACTTGTTAATGTTGTTTCTGTTGTTGTAAGGCAAATCAATTGGGCCTTCCTCCTGTTGTCATAAAAAACGACTATATGATAAACTCTATAATAACTGTAATAACATTACTTAGCAACACAAATACTGGAGAAAAATAATGGGAACGCTTCAAGTTCAAAATATAAATTTAGCTTTTTCTGATAGAGACATATTATCAAATGTAAACTTCACCTTAAATGAAAAGTCGAGGTGTGCCTTAACCGGAGGCAACGGTAGCGGTAAAAGTACACTGTTTAAAGTAATTAACAGCGACTTACATGCAGATAGTATTAATATTTCCAAAACCAAAGGACTAAGAATATCTTATTTACCTCAAAGTGATATTGTTTTTGAAACGGATACATTGGTGGAGGAAGTTGAAAAAAGCTATCATAGATTTTATTCAATATTAAAAAATAAAAAAATTCTTGAAGAAAGATTGGAAAAAAGTAGTGAAAATGAAAACTTAGAGCCACTTCTGTTCTCTTTACACGAAATTCAGGAGCAATTATTAGAAGGTGGCTATTTTGATAGAAAAATCACCATTGAAAAAATACTATTAGGTTTGGGCTTTAGTACTAGTGATTTTGAAAGAACTTGTAATGAATTTTCTGGTGGCTGGCAAATGAGAATTGCTCTAGCTAAGGTTCTTTTAGAAAAACCCGATATTATGCTTCTTGACGAACCAACTAACTATTTAGATATTGAAGCAAGAATTTGGCTAAAAAACTATTTAAGAGCTTATAAAGGTGGCTTAATGCTAGTAAGTCATGATCAGGGCTTTTTAGATGAAACTATTAATGAAGTTTATGAATTATTTAATGCAAAGATCACCCACTACAGTGGTAATTACTCCTCTTATCTTAAGCAAAGAGATATAGAAATAGCCCAAAAAGAAAAATTACTAGAAAGACAATTAGCCCATATAGAAAAAACTGAGCAATTTGTTGAAAGGTTTAGATACAAAGCTTCTAAATCTAAACAAGTACAAAGCAGAATAAAACAAATAGAAAAAATTGATTTAATTGAAGTGCCCTCTCATTTAGAAAAATTGCACTTTACCTTTCCAAAAGCACCACATAGTGGAAATGATGTATTAAAAGTAAAATCCCTAACCAAATGTTATGGGGACATAGAAATATTTAAAGATTTAAACTTCTTGGTTTCAAAAAATGACAGGATTGCTGTAACTGGTAGAAATGGTGAAGGTAAAAGTACACTATTAAGAATGCTATGCAATCGTGATAAAGAATTTAGCGGAGAAATTGTTGAAGGATCCAATGTTGAAATAGGATATTTCGCACAAGATACAGAAAAAACTTTAAATGCTAACAACAGCGTATTTGAAGAATTAGAAACTGTATCAAATATTGATCAACTACCTTTATTAAGAAATTATTTAGGTGCTTTCCTATTTAAAGGTGATGATGTATTTAAAAGTATTGGAGTATTGAGTGGAGGAGAAAGAAGCCGCTTAGCGCTGTTAAAAATACTTATGCACCCAGTTAACCTTTTAATACTGGATGAGCCCACAAACCACTTAGATATCAATGCAAAAGAAATGTTAATCAAAGCACTAAACCATTATAATGGAACTATGATATTTGTTAGCCACGATACTTATTTTATTGAACATTTAGCAACCAGAATATTATACTTGAGTGAAGAAAAGCCAACGTTCTTTGAAGGTGATTATAATTATTTTAAATATAAACTGGAAGAAAAAGAAAAATATCAAGACGAACAAGAGATAGAAAATGATGATAAAATTGAGTCAAAAGGTTCTTTAAATTACAAAGCTCAACGAGAAAGAACAAATAAAATAAATAAACTAAACAAAGACAATCAAAAGATATTAGAAAAAAATGAAAAGATAACACAATCCATAAAAAAACTTGAAGATCAAATGAGTAAAATAGAAATTTACTCCAATGCAGAAAAAATAAATAAAGTTATTGAAGGAAAAAGCATTTATCAAAATAAATTAGATAAGAATGAAGAATTGTGGCTACAAAATGAAGAAGAATTACTAGAATTATCGGATAATTAAGGAAAAATATGAAAAAGATTATTCTCGCATCCAACTCAAAAGCTAGATTAAAATTGCTACAAGATAGTGGATATGAAGTTGTTTCTCAAGCCACAGATATAGATGAAATATCTACTCTAAGTGAACCTCATGATATAGTTGAGGATTTAGCATTACAAAAATTGAATGCTTATATAAAAAGCTTTGGAAAGCCAACCTCCTCAGTCGTCTTAGCCGCAGATACAATGATATTTTTTGAAAATAGATTAATTGGTAAGGCTAACACAGAAAAGGAAGCGTACAACACCTTAAAACTACTAAGTAATAGTTTACATCAAATATATTCATCCTATGCCCTATATATTCCTGAGTTTGGAATAAAAAGTGGATATGATGTTGTTGATATAAATTTTAAAAGTTTATCTGATTTAACCATAATGACTTACCTAGCTTGTGGAGAGTGGAAAGGAGCTGCAGGCTCTTATAGAATTCAAGGAAAGGGAAAGGCTTTAATTGAGCGAATAAATGGCGAATTTAGCATCGCAGTGGGGTTGCCACTCAAGGCTATTTCTGCTTTAATTGAATTATCTTAATCATTTAATGATTAGGAAATTTCCGCCCCTTGCGGGTGAGATATATACGAAGGGTGACAACCTTGCCAAAAACAAAGAGCGTTTAAGCATGTTTTGTTGTCAGATATAGGAGAGGATAATATGTCCGTAGTTACAATGAAAAGCCTATTAGAATCAGGCGTTCACTTTGGTCACCAGACCAAAAGATGGAATCCAAAAATGGCTCGTTACATTTTCTCACAGAGAAATGGAATTCACATCATCGACTTACAAAAGACTTCAACTTGCATTGTTGAAGCATATGAAGCTGCTCGTGCTATCGTAAAAGATGGCAAATCAATCCTATTTGTAGGAACTAAAAAGCAAGCTCAATTGGTTATTGAAACCGAAGCAAAACGTTGTGGTATGCATTATATCAACAATCGTTGGTTAGGTGGTATGTTAACCAACTTCACAACCATCAAAAAATCTATTGCAACTCTAAAAAGAATTGAAAAAATGGAAAAAGATGGAACTTTTGAATCATTGACAAAAAAAGAAGTTTCTTTATTAACAAAACAAAAAAACAAATTAGAAAAAAACCTTGGTGGTATCAAAGATATGAAAGCCCTACCAGGTGCAATTTTTGTAATTGATACAAAAAAAGAAGCTATTGCTGTAACTGAAGCAAAAAAATTAGGTATTCCTGTAATTGCTGTTGTAGATACAAACTGTGATCCAACAGATATTACTTATCCAATACCTGGTAACGATGATGCTATACGTGCTATTTCATTATTTGTTGAAATTATTGCAAGAGCCGTAATTGATGCTGACAATGAAGCAGGTAATTTACAAATCGTTGAAACTTTAGCAGATGAAGTTGTTGAAGAAGTTGCTGAAGAAAAAGAAAGTGTTGTTTTCTCTTCTGAAGACGAAAATGATCTTTCTAAATTCGAAGAAAAAAAAGAAGAACCTAAAGATAAAACTGAAGTTAAAACCCAAAATGACGGCGCAACAGTAGTCGCTGGAATTGAAGTAGACGACAAAACCCTTTATCAAGACTAAGGAGATAACTATGGAAATTAAAGCTGCTACAGTTAAAAAATTACGTGATAATACAGGTGCAGGTATGATGGATTGCAAAAAAGCTTTGGTTAAAGCTGAAGGCGATTTTGATGTTGCAACTAAACTTTTACAAGAAATGGGGCTTGCTGCTGTTGCAAAAAGAGCCGATCGTGCAACTGAAAATGGCCGTATCTTTACTAAAATTACAAAAGAGAAAGCTGTATTAGTTGAGATCTCTTGTGAAACAGACTTTGTTGCAAAAAATGAAGACTTTAAAAAACTTGGTGAAGAAATGTGCGATGTAATTATCGCTAAAAATTATTTTCAAATCAATGATGAATTAAATTCAATGCTTGTGGGTTTAATTGCAACAATTAAAGAAAACATGGCTCTAAAAAATGTTTTAGTATTTGACTTAAGTGATAGTGAATTTGCAACAACTTATATTCATGGTGCTGGTGAAAAAGGTGTTTTAGTAGAATTTAAAGCAGATAGTGCCAAAGCATTTGAAAATGAAGCTGTTAGTGATTTCTGCAGTGATTGTGCATTACATGTTGCTGCATTTACTCCACAATTTCTAAATTCATCTTCTGTTGATCCTAAACAGGTAGCAGATTTAAAAGAAATCTTTACTAAACAAGCATTAGCAATGGGCAAACCTGAAAAAATTGTTCCAAATATTGTTAAAGGTATGGTAGCAAAACACTTTAAGGAAATTTGTTTCTTAGATCAAGCTTTTGTTAAAGATGATAAACTATCAGTATCTCAAAAAATGAAAGAAGTAGCAAAATCTGCTGGTTGCAACTTAGAAATCACTGGATTTCAAATGTACTCAACAGGCGCATAATTAGCTAATTTATAAATTGCTCACTAGCTATTTCTAGTGAGCTTATTCATATTTGGAGAAATAAAATGGATACAGTATTAAAAACATTAGAAAGTAAAATGAAAAAGTCTATTCAGGCTCTTGAAGCTGAATACCAAGCACTAAGAACTGGTCGTGCAAATGCGGCTTTATTTAATAATATTCAAGTTGAATATTACGGAGCACAAACTCCCCTTTCTCAAGTTGGTTCAATTTCAGTTCCTGAAGCAAGAATGGTTGTTATCCAACCTTGGGACAAAACAGTTCTCCCAGCAATTGAAAAAGCAATTTTAAAAAGTGAATTAGGATTAACTCCTAGTAATGATGGTAAATTAATAAGAATTAGTTTCCCAGCATTAACAGCAGATAGACGAAAAGATTTAGCAAAGAATGCTAAACAAACTGCAGAAAAGTACAAAGTTGGTCTTAGAAACCTACGTCGTGAAGCTATTGATGAATTAAAAGCTTTAGAAAAAGATAGCTTACTTAGTGAAGATGATTTAAAAATAGGCGAAACTAAAGTTCAAAAAATTACTGATACTTATGTTGCAAATATAGTTGATGTTGCTGTTGCTAAAGAAAAAGAAATTATGGAGATATAATGGATACAAAAGAATTAACCCACTTAGCTATAATTATGGATGGCAACGGCAGATGGGCCAAAGCAAAAAATTTACCTAGAACGGCAGGTCATCTAGCAGGATTAAAAGCCTTAAAACAAGTGATTTTAGCTAGTAAAAAAAGTGGTGTTAAATTTTTATCCTTATATGCTTTTTCTACAGAAAATTGGAGGCGGCCAGATTCAGAGGTTAATTATCTTATGAATCTAATAGCCTCCAAATTAACTACAGAAATAAAATTTTTTGAAAAAGAAAATATTAGAATACTAGTTAGAGGTAATAAATCTATGTTACCACTTTCAGCACAAACCGCTATTGAAAGAATTGAAAAGATAACAAAAGAAAATTCTGATATTACCATAATTTTATGCATAAATTATGGTGGACATGATGAAATTGTTACAAGTGTTAACTCAATTATTAAACAAAATCCATCTACTGTAGTTACAGCTGAATTATTAAGATTACATATGCAATTTAGTGACATTGTACCTTCTGTAGATATGATTGTACGAAGTGCTGGAGAAAAAAGGCTAAGTAACTTCTTACTTTGGGAAAGTGCTTATGCTGAGTTAGGTTTTTACGATGAATTATTCCCAAATTGGAATGAGTCTACTATCAATCAAATTTTAGATGATTACAAATCTAGAATAAGAAAATTTGGAGGAATGGCTTAATGTCTTCATTTAAACATCGTTTAGTTACTACTTTAATTGGTGTACCTTTATTATTAACCGTTATATTTTTATTACCTCAGTTTGAACATTTAGCTTTTGCTATTGTTGCAACTGTATTTACACTTCTTGGTAGTAAAGAAATATATAGAATAATTAAATTAAAATTAAAAGTTACTCCAAATATTCCTTTTTATTTTTGTGGATTACTTCCTATAAGCGCTTGGGTAAGCTCTGTTACTGAATTTAGTAATTTAGTTGAACTTACATTGATATTTTTACTAATAATATCTTTTACAGTTGAAATTTTTGCAGGAGCCAAACAAGAAAAACCTTATGAAGATTCAATTAAACTAATTGTTGCAGATAGCTTTTCACTTCTTTATCCCGCATATTTGATTTCATTTATCATCAAAGTAAATGACTTCCCACAAGTTTCAGCTCTTTATGGACTGTTTTTCATTTGCGTTTTTTCAAATGATATATTTGCTTATATTTTTGGAATGCTATTTGGTAAAAGTACTAGAGGCTTAATAAAAGCTAGTCCAAATAAAAGTATAGTAGGTTTTAGTGGTGGTATTCTCTCTTGTACAGCAATTAGTGTTGGCACTGTTTTACTTTTACAATTACCTTTAACTATTGTCGAATCAATTATTATTGGTTTAGCCTTAGCTTTTAGTGCAACTATTGGTGATTTAATAGAATCTGTTATTAAAAGAAGTGCTAAAGTAAAAGACAGTGGTACTTTAACACCAGGAAGAGGTGGAGCCTTAGACAACTTAGATTCATTAATTACTAGTGCACCATTATTCTATCTTCTTTTACAAATTTTCATTAAATAAAGATTAAAAGATTATGAAAAAAGTTATAATTTTCGGAGCTACAGGAAGTATTGGCAGCACATGCTTAGCTGCTATTAAAAATAAACAATTACCCATTGATGTTGTAGCAATGAGTGCAAATTCTAACTTCGAAAAACTTGAAAATATTGCTATATCTTTTAATATAAAAAATTTAATACTTACAAACTCTAAACACACCAATTCAGATTTTAATTATTTTTCTAATATTTCTCATTTATTAGATCAAATAAAATGTGATGTAATACTAAATGGTGTAGCGGGGTTTGATGGATTAAAAATTACCATAGAAGCTTTAAACCATGGTATTGATGTAGCACTAGCGAATAAAGAATCAGTTGTTGCAGGTGGAGCTTTTATTTTTGAGCTTGCTAAAAAAAATAATTGTCAAATTATACCAGTCGATAGTGAACACTCCGCAATAAAGGCTTTAATTGATGCCCATCATAGAGAAAATGTAAAATCATTAATTATTACAGCAAGTGGCGGTCCCTTTAGACAATTGGTCAAAAGTGAATTTAAAAATATAACTGTTGCTAAAGCATTAAATCACCCTACTTGGAAAATGGGTAAAAAAATTACAATAGATAGTTCAACCCTAGCAAATAAAGCATTAGAGGTTATTGAAGCCTCTTATTTGTTTGATTTTGCTCCAAAAGATATTGAAGTTAGTATTCACCCACAAAGTATCGTTCACTCTATGGTACGCTTATTTGATGGTTCTATTTACTCGCAAATGGGTACACCTAATATGAGCTTACCAATAATAGAAGGTATTTTTAATGAATATTCTAAAATTGAATTAGTTAAACCCTTAGATTTTTCATCTCTATCTTTAACTTTCGAAAACCCAGATTATGAGAAATTTCCTTTATTAAAATTAGCTTATGATATTTTAGAAATAAAACAAGGTTATCCAATTGCCTTTAATGCAGCTAATGAAGAAGCAGTCTACGCTTTTTTAGCAGAAAAAATTTCTTATTTACAACTTCAAGATATAGTAATTAGAACTTTAGAAAGTGATTTCGATAATAACATTACTTGTTTTGAGGATATATTAGAAATTGATCAGAGAGCTAGAGTAATTGCAAAAAGTTATATTTCTTAATCTGTTGATATTTCAAATTTTAAGGTATAATCAACTATGGAACAAGTAATATCAATATTATTAAAATATGCAGTAGGCGTAATGGGTGTAGGATTTGTAGTTCTTCTACATGAACTAGGTCATTTCATTGCAGCTCATATGTTCAAAATTGAGGTTGAAATTTTTTCTGTTGGCTTTGGCCCAAAAATGTTCGCTAAAAAAATTGGTTACACTGAATATAGAATATCTTGGTTCCTGTTTGGTGGATATTGTAGAATGAAAGGCTCAGATGATTTAACAAGAGCCTTAGACTCTAATAGCAAAGCCTTTATCCATGTTGAAAATGGTTCATTATTTTCAGTCAAACCTATTTACAAACTACTAACCTATGGTGCAGGTCCTTTAACAAATTTTTTAATTACAATTTTTTTATGTACCGCATTATTGGCAACCAATCATCAAACACTCTCCTCCCCATCTATTGTTTCACCAGTTGATAATTACCCAACCTTATTCAATGCTACCACTAGTAGTGCTACTGAGAGTGGTATTCAAATTAATGATAAAATAATAAAACTAAACAATATTGAAATAAAGGATTGGCAAGAATTTGTATTTTTTTTAAATGAAAATTCTGAATCTTCAATTTCTCTACTCATTGAGAGAGAAAATAAAGAACTTAATATTAATGTAGAAGGTACCTTAAAAAAGAATGGATCTTATAAATTTGGATTAACTAATATAATTGAACCAAATATTTCAACAGTTCGTTTTTTAAGTCCGGAAAACAAAGCTGGGTTAAAAAAAGGTGATCTCATTTTAAAAGTTAATGATTATAAAATTAATAATAATTTAGATATACTAACATATTTTAATAAAGAAAATCCTAAGACAATTGATTTAACAATCCTCAGAGATGAAAAAACCAAGACAATATCCTATACCCCTAGTTATAATAGAGATGGATCAATTAAGCATAATTTCTCACTGTATTCTCCAACTAAGACTATTGACGGATTGAACTTCACTTCTGCTTTAGAAAGTGGATATTCCATGGCTACAACATTATTTAGTAATACAATTACAAGTTTAATTAATATAGTTAGAGGTCAAGATGATGACGTTAGACAAGTCTTAACTGGTCCTGTTAGAGCATCACTTATGATAGGGAACATTACTATACTTGGTTTAGAAAATAGTTTAGCGAGTGGATTTAGAGCTTTTTGTTACTTGCTAGCTGTAGTTTCTATTTCATTAACAATAGCAAATTTATTACCTCTTCCTGCTTTTGATGGAGGTCAAATGGTAATAGCCTTTTTTGAAATCATTACTAGAACAAGAATATCTCCTAAACATTATTGGATTTGTCAATTGATAGGAATGGTAAGTGTTTTAATAATATTTTCATTTATGTATTTTATAGATATAAGATACTTTTTTAATTTCTAAAGTTTATAAAAGATATTAATTAAATTATATGTTTTATATTTTTAATACAATATTCTTGTAGCATGATACTTTTTGTCATTTGCTTCCACTTATACATCTGATTTTATAATTTGGCGACCTACCATATAAGCAAATGGTGAAAATGTTAGGACTTATCGAATAAAGAAACTAAAATAGTGATGGGCATAGGTTTGTGCTTTGACATTAAGTATCCCAAAAATAATCATTAATAAAGTGTAAAGGTTGCTTCTGAGCTTGATACTTTAAGCCATTAGAACAATTTGTAACTAATAAATTAATTCTAATACCTAATCAAACTTAATAAATTGTATTCTATTTATAGAATATTATTTATATATTAAAGTATTATATTCCTATTTAGGAATTATATATCTTACATCCAGAAACAATTTATATATTGATTGTTTTCAATTATTATCAAAGAGTCAATTGTAGAAAATTTCATTTTGATTCATTTTTAGAACTAACTAATAGTAAATTAGTAAAAATATAATTAGCTTATCTATGATAGTTATCATTTAATATAATTCAACGTTAGTAATAGATTTGTATTATATAACTCAAGAAATTTTTTGTAATATTAGTTTTACATAGAAGTTGTAGCTTTTCGTTTGTTAGATATAAAAGCATATATTAAAATACTTGTGTGTCTTTTAAACCAAACGGATTTGTTAATTAGATGAATAGTCGTGAGCAAGCTCTTCGAATCTAACAATTTGCCTATGAAAGCCAATTTCTAATTTACCGGTTTCACCATTTCTATTTTTAGCAACCAATACCTCTGTTTTTTGTATAGGAATATCTTCCGCATTGTTTCTGTGCAAGAAAATTACAATATCAGCATCTTGTTCAATAGATCCAGATTCTCTTAAATCAGAAAGACGTGGTAATTGTCCATCAGTTTGTCTACCTACTTGAGATAAAACAATTATAGGAATATTTAATTCACGGGTTAACTGCTTTAAAGTTCTAGATATATTAGCAATTTGTTCATGACGTGGAACTGAGTTATCGGTATTTTGAATTAAGCCAATGTAATCAACAAAAAGAATCTGTATATCATCTTCTCTTTTCATCTTCCTAGCTTGAGATCTAATATCGTTTAATTGCATATTTGGAGTATCTTGAATATAAAATTTTTGCTTTGATAAACTATCACATGCATCAAAAATTTGAGACATTTCATTTCCTGTCAATAGTCCATTTCTAATATGAGAAAAATCAACTCGACTAATACCTGTTAAAGCTCTCTCTAAAAGGTCGGTAGCTTTCATTTCTAAAGATAGAAATCCAATTCTATAGGAGTGTTGAAGTAGCATATTAATAGCTATAGTTAGAGCAAATGCTGTTTTACCTATAGAAGGCCTAGCCCCTATAATTACATAATCCTGTTCTTTTAAACCACCTGAAAGGCGTCTATCAAGATCTTTAAAGCCTGTACTAAAACCTCTAAATCCATCGTCAGTTGTTCTTTTTTCAATAGTATTTATTGTATCTATTAAAAGAGTTGTGGCACTGTAATATTCGCCAGCAACATTACCTTTTGAAGCTAAGGAAGATAATGAATTTTCTCCACCATCTATTGTAGTTGATATATCTTGTGTTAAATCAAAAGCATCATCTTTAAGAGATGTTGCAACAGAAACCAATCGTCTACGCATTGATAACTTCTTTATCATATGTGCATAAATTATTGAATTAGTTGACGACGGTGCTTCATTTGTTAAACTTGATATGTAGGAAAGACCCCCACAAATATCAAGTGAATTTTTTTTATTCAAACAATCAACTAATGTAATAATATCTATTCTATTAGTTGAGTTTTCATTTGAATAATCAAGCATCGTTTGGAACAATTCTTGATGCCCATGTTTATAGAAGTCTCTTGATTGTATTATGGTAGATAATTCAGTAATTAGTGAATTATCTAACAAGATTGAACCAAGAATTGCTTTCTCAGCAGCTTCATCATTAGGCAGAATACGAGAACTATTTTCAAACGATGCCATATTTTTTTCCCCTATTCAGTAACAGGAGCGGCTTCTTCACTAACAGTTTCTTTTGTAGCTTTGTCAGCAGTTTCTTTTGCAGCTTTGTCAGCAATTTCTTTTGCAGCATTGTCAGCAATTTCTTTTGCAGCTTTGTCAGCAATTTCTTTTGCAGCTTTGTCAGCAGCTACTCTTGCAGCTTCTCTTTCTACTTTTTCGGCAACTTTTTTAGCAGCATCAGCAACTTCTTTTGCAGCTCTTTTTTCTTCTGCATCACGTTGTTTAATTTGTGCTTCGCTTTCTACAACAATCTTAACTGTGGAAAAATCTTTTTCATATAAGTGTATACGAACTGAATAATTACCAACCATTTTAATCATATGAGAAGCAACTTCAATTTTCTTCTTTTCAACTTCCAGGCCTTCTTTAGCCAAAGCTTCTTGAATCATTGCAGAAGTTACACTACCAAACAATTTACCTGAATCACCAGCAGAAACTACTAAGTTTAAAGTTAAATCATTTAATTTATCTTGTAGACTTGCAGAAGCTTTTCTTTTTTCAACTTTTCTAGTTTCAATTGCTTTTGCACGACTATTTACTATTGCCATGTTTGTTCTATTATGAACAATAGCAATACCTTGTGGTATTAGATAGTTACGAGCATAGCCATCTTTTACTACTACTACATCACCCTCTTCACCGAGGTTTATTACATCCTGATTAAGAATAATCTTCATATTGAAAACTCCTTCTCTCTTACTTTCTATATGTAAACCATGTCTCTGAAACGCCAAAAATTGGCAGTCCAACGACAGCAACTATGTTCAAACCTTGAAATAGTATTATTAAAAACAATGTGAGTCCAAATACTCTTGCAGCTTTAGTATGCAAACCTTTAGCGCGCCTTCTGTATAAAACAATTGATAAAGCCTGTATTGCAAACAACAAAGCAAAATATAATGCTAAATTTATCACAATTATAGAAACAATCAATGTATAATCTACAACCACTCCAAGTAGAAGCAGAACAAGACTAACTAAAAACATCCACATAAAACTTTCTGGTAGCTTCCAATTCTTAACCCTCTCGTCGAACTCTTCGTCCCCAAGATATCTTGGAGTAGACAACGAAAGAAATACATTAAAACCAAAACAACCAGCACCTAATGGCAACAACATTGAAAAGACAACAGTTCTCAAAGTGGAAAATAATTCCTGAGGTGATACACCCAACATTAGAGAGGTCTGTTGTGATTCTTGGCCAAGTACAATATACATTGCGTTAACAATTGCATCATCAACAGCTAACGCCATTTCTGTATCACTTTTAAACCAAAATCCTAAAATTGCCATTAAACATGCAACAACTGCAGAACTAGCTATATATCTTATTAAAAGCCTATAGCCGTCTGATAAAACCCAAATCATTGAACTTCCAATAAGTCCTATCGGTAAGAACAAACCAATAGAGAGTATTCCTAAATTCCCTTTATCAGATAACTCTCCGATTAAAGGAAAAAGCTCTATTGCTAAAACAAATATCAATAAACTTGCTAAAGCCCATAAAGTTTTAACTCTCTCTTTGCTACGAGAATAATAAAACAACAACGGTAAAACCAATAAAAATGAGGTAAAACCTACAGCGTATAGAACAGCACTCATAAAAGTGGCTACGTATACAGAGGTTGTTCTTTTATCGATTAAAACCATATTATTCCTATTATTTTCTCTCAAAAGGTAAGTATGATAAAATACGAGCCTTTTTAATTTCAGCCGTTACAGCTCTTTGGTGTTTAGCACAGTTACCAGTAATACGAGCAGGAAGGATTTTACCTCTTTCTGTTGTATATCTTCTCAACTGTTCAGGATTCTTGTAATCTGGTAATGATTTATTAGCACAGAATCTACAAACCTTTTTTCTAAAACCGCCACGACGAGCACCACCACTACTTTTTCTAGGGCCTCTATCTTTCTTTTCATCTTTTGCGTCATAATCTTCGCGCATTATTAATTTCTCCTTAGATCTTAAAATGGAATATCATCAGCAAAATCTTCTGGACCTGCATCAGATGGGAAATCATTGGTAGCTCCCAAATTATCATTTTGATTATTTGGCTTTCCTACATTGCTATTGTTATTAGCCTGTGGAAAATTGTTACCTGTATTTCCAAACTGTTGACCACCATTATAACTTGGTGATTTTTGGCCTTGATAATTTTGATTAGAATTTCCATTATTCACATACGTTTGTTGGTTCTGGTTATTAGAATTACTACCACCGCCTAACAAACTCAAAGAATTTACTATGACCACTACTTTGTTTCGTTTTTGTCCATTGGTTTCCCAACTTTGTTGTTCCAAATATCCTTGAATTGATATTTGTTGACCTTTAGTAAGATACTGACTCACACCTTCTGCAGATTTACCAAAGTAAGTACAATCAAAAAAACTTACAGAATCATTCCAAGAACCATCCTGAGACTTTTTTTTCCTATTAACTGCTATCGAAAACGAACAAATTGCAAAACCAGAATTTGTATAACGCATTTCACAAGGACGAGTGAGTCTTCCAACTAACGCAACAATATTTAAATCAGTAGCCATATACCATCTCCATTAAACTTTTAATTTTCTTTATTAACAAACAAGAATTTAATAATTGAATTGTTTAATAAGAACCTTTTTTCGAAAGTTACAATAGATGCAGGATCTGCGGAAATTTCATAATAGAAATAGTGACCTTTATCCTGTTTCTTCATTTCGTAGGCGAATAATTTTACACCTAAATCATCTTGCTTGGTGATTTCAACACCAGCAGCTTCAAACAAACTGGAAACTAGCTTAAGCCCAGCTTGAGTGTCTTCTTCATTTGCTCTGAAGATTACAGTGAACTCATAATTTCTCATGGTTCCTCCTTACGGACATTACGATCCACATGCGTGGATAAAGAGGCTTCTTTATAATTTAATTTCTTAAGCAAATAAAAAATTATAAAGTGTGCGTTTGTCATACCAAACACAACAATCGATACTGTTCGCTAGAAAACCGTCGGAATATAAACCGACGGTTAATAGCTAAGTGCTGCTAGCTGCAGCAAAAGCGAATTGCCTAAGAATTATTTATTCTTATGTCTATTCTTTCTGAGTTTTTTCTTTCTCTTGTGAGTGGCAATTTTGTGCTTCTTTCTTTTTCTTCCACAAGGCACTATAGAGCTCCTTATTATTATGTTTTTCCGGTTTAGATATCACAACGTGACCCGAAGTTTGTTTGTATATTCAATTTCTATTTGTTTGTTGCAAAATCTAGGTAATATTAATTACAATCGCTCAAACAAATACTTTCTTAAGCATATTAGCTTTAAAATATTTATTCAAGGCTAATCACTAAAAAAGTATATAGTTTTTAATAAAACATACAGCATTTAAATAGAATTTTCTTTGGGCTTTTTTGTTGTTTTTATATATAAAACAAGTATATAATAAATTCAAAAGGGAGCGCTATTAATGAAAATATTAATATTTGGATTGGGTATTAATGGTGGTGGCTTTGCGGCTGCTAAATATTTTTTAGTACACAATCACACTGTTCTGATTACAGATTTAAAAACTCAAGAATCATTTGGTAAACCTTTACAAATTTTAAAAGAATTAGGTGCTATTTTTAGACTTGGGGAGCATTTGGTTGAAGATTTTCTTTGGGCTGATTTGGTAATTAAAAACCCATCTATTTTACCAAACAACAAATACTTACAGTATGCAAAACGAATTTCAACTGATTTTGTATACCTTTTTGAAAATTTTAATTTAGATAATATAAAATTAATTGCAGTTACAGGCACAAAAGGAAAAACAACAACAACTTATGCTATTAATCATGTTTTAAAAAAAATGAATTATAATTCCAAACTAGTTGGGAATATGGGAATTAGCGCCTTTGAAATTGCAAGCTACATAGAAGATAACAAAAAGCCTATAGATTTTTTAATTTGCGAATTTTCTTCCTGGCAACTTAGAGATATTTTTAATTATTTAAACGGTGATTTTCCTCATACAAAAATATCAGTCTTTACAAACTTACTTGAAGATCATCAAAACACATATGATTCTATGGAAAGATATTTGCAAGATAAATTAAAAGTATTTACAAGAAATACTGAAACATCAATTTGCCCTAAAGCTTTTGATAAAGCAATACAAGAAAAAACGCTATTAAAGAAAAAAAATATTATCTTTTTAGATGAAAAAATACCTGATCAATTGATAGATAAACCTGAATTAGTGCCTGCTTTTAAAACATTAGAAGTCTTAAACATAAAGAATAATTTAATACTTCAACACTTTAACACTTTCAAAGGTGTTGCTCATCGCATTGAATGGGTAGGCTCTTTAAACAACATATTATTTGTTAATGATAGTGCTGCAACTATTCCAACAGCCACTGAGTTTAGCATGTCACATTTTAAAAATGTTAATATACATTTAATATGTGGTGGAACTGACAAAGATTTAAAAACTACAAATATGCAATCCATATTAAATAGAGCCAAATCTATTACTTTATTAGATGGAACCTTTACAAAGAATAAACTTATATCTTTTTTACAAAAGCAAGAAATTTGCTACCATGGCCCCTTTAACAATATGAAAGAGGCTTTCAACTCAGCATTCACTTTAGCAAAAGAAGACCATGATCGTGATATGAGAGTTGTCTTACTCTCTCCAGGGGCTGCTAGCTTTGATATATTCTTAAATGAATTTGATAGAGGCAATCAGTTTAAAAAACTTGCAAAAGAAGTTATCGGTAAAGTCGAAACCTAAAATACTCGACAATTTTAAAAAGCAAATAACTTATCTTCTTTATTGGATAATCTAGAGTGGGAATTCTTTGAAAAAACTCTCCTCCAAAAGATGATTTGAATAAAGTTAAGCTTTTAAGATGTTTAGATTTTTCATCACTTCCAATACCAAATAAATCATATTGTTTTAAACCTAAATTTTTAGAAAGTTCTATAGCATAATCTTGTAAACTATAACTTGGAGAAAATCCGTCTATTCTTTTTGAAGCACCAAGGAGATATACAGCTTCTTTTTTACCAATCAATATAATAATTCCAGCTACAACCACGCCCTCTTTATAAGCGAAAAGCAATTTTGGTTTTACTATATCCTCGGTTAAAAAAATATTATTTATATATTCTAAACTTCTCGTTTGAAAACAATCTCTTTTTGCAGTTGCTTCATAAATAGAATACCAAACTTCAATATTATTTTTAGTCGGTTTTACATCTTCAACTGTTATAACATTTTTATTTTTTATTAAATTACGTTTGGCTCTTTTTTTATATTGTAATCTTATGTCAAATATGTTCTGTTGTAGAGAAATTTTTACAGTCTTTTCTGGTTGAATACTTTCTTTATTAACTTGAAAAATCTTTTCAAAAGATTCTAAATCCTTATACTCAAAGGGTAAATCAATTCTGAAAAATATAACCTTATTTTTAGTAATTTTGTTAATGTATTTTATGATATTTTCTATTTTATTGGAGGATAATGTAAAATCTCCATTGATACAAATAGGAGAAAATGGAATATAAGCTAATTTATTTTTAAATATTAAAGATTTATATAGTACAAGAATTTGAAATACTTTTTTATCATCTTCAATTTTGTAAGCTTCACTATCCCATCCATTATTGTTTTTGAGCTCAGCCCAATAACAACTAACAAATGGGTG
>Ga0307991_1000798_pt1 | contig 22726 bp, 18 predicted proteins | sample EllFjometagen131_FD_203146 | JGI IMG/M metagenome (GOLD analysis project Ga0307991, IMG submission 203146) | Marine microbial communities from Ellis Fjord, Antarctic Ocean - #131 | ecosystem: Environmental > Aquatic > Marine > Unclassified | place: Southern Ocean | collected 2014-10-08 | reverse complement strand
TAGCTTTAATTAAATCATGCCTTAATGTTTCACTCAACATATTTTTGTCTCTTTACTGTCAACTGTAGCATAGGACAGTGCATTGTCTTGACAAAGTATTTTTTATGTGATATATTTATTGGTTGCTTAAAAACAAATAAAAGGCCATTTGAAACGGGCTAGGCACGACAAGCATGGGGACTTTCTTCCTAGGGTTTTTGGGCCTACCATTGTTGCTTTCATTAAAGCGTCAGTGGTGGGCTCGGTAGCTCCTAGAAGAAATTTTCTTGCCTACCCGTTTGAGATGGTCTTTTTTTTAATTAAAAAACCTCTTTTTAAAAAAGAGGTTTTTATTTTTTGTGATTTGATGCTTTTAAGGTTGTGTTGCTGGGATGATTTCATTAATTGGTGTTGTAGTTTCGTCAATTATCTCTGGTGTAGAAGTAGCTTCTTTGCCTATCAGACACACTTCTTGCCAGGGAACATAATGAGAAGAGATGCGTTCAACTTTCTCCAGTGGGGTGGTGGTGGAATTTTCTGGGTAAACAACGGTGTAGTCAAAATAAGCATCGGCACCATTATGTGCTCGTTCGGTACATTTCTTTTCTCCAGGTTCTAACTCATCTGTTTCTATTAGTTTGGTTGGTTCTGGCGGGGTAATGTTATATATTATTGGATAGGTGCTTGTAACTGTGCGACCATCCTCTGTTCCCCAGAAGTCAAAAAATATTTCATTACCATCAATACGTGATTGTATTAAGATATTGCTTGGATAATCATTAACAAAGCGTAAATCTGGCCAAGGATCATAGATAGTGGCGTCGGTGCCGGCTGGTTCATAATAAGAGACTCTGTAGGAGTGGTTGCGTCGGGCAGTTATTGGTAAACCAGTCGCCAGAGCGGTTCGAAAAATAGTAGTTCCGATTTGACATAAGCCACCACCATATTCGGGGATAGTCTTATTATCTTTAATTACTAATTCGGGTAGATATCCACTATCTTTATCAATTTCCCCTAGATTTTCTATCAAAGAAAATTCTTCTCCGGGTTTGATTATTAAACCGTGAATAGCTGCGGCCCCTACTTCTATATTGTGGCGACGATTACTTGATGATCCAGAGAAATCAGAATAGCCAGTACCAACAATTTCTTTAATTTCTAAAGAATTAGGAGTGGTTGGTTTTACAGTTTCAACTGAAAGGTTAATAGTATTATTTGATTGGGAGTTAGTGTATAAATTAATAATTTCTTGGGCATTTTTTACGGAATCTAGTTTAAAACCGTCTTTTCCTAATTGCCAACTAGAAACTTTATTATTTTTTATTTCAAAGCGTGGTTCTCTTGGAGCTGTATCAATGTCTGGGGCAATAGTTTTTTCAAGAAAATTAATAATGCGATCAGCGTTAAAGTTTAATGTGATTTTATTGCCTTTTTTATTAACACTGAGCCAGGCAGCGATATCTTCACGACTAACGTTCCATTTTTTATTGGCGTAGGTTAAATAGAGGTCCTTGTTTGTCAGTGTGCGTGCAGTTTCTTCAAAACCAGCCAATTCTTGTTGGTAGATTTCTGGATATTCAGTTTTTGTCTTAATTCTAATTGAATCTGTGTTAAAATCTATTAGATTTAAGTTAATGGTTTGAAATAAATTTCTCCAATTAACTACTTTACCTGGGCGTTCTTCTTCAACAGTAATTTTATTGTTTGTAAAAATAAAAGCAGCGTCCACTGGTGGAATAGTAGTGTCAGGAAATGATTCTAAAATTATATCTTCGATCCTGTCTTGATTAATTTCTAGTTTTGGCTTAATTGTAGTTATTTGTTCATTGATATATTTATGCCACCATCTGTTTAAAGCATTTCCTTGTTTTGCTGCTATTAGTAATGATTTAAGGTTTTCTAAATCATATCTAAAATTAAAGTATGAAATATCAGAATCAAAAGAAGCTGTGGTAGCGGGTAGGACTATCTGTTTATTATTGTAATTTATATTCAAGCCTAAGCCTTCTCTCTCATTGCAAGTTTTTCTTATCTCTATTTCTGCTTCGTTTAAATTCATGGAGCTGATATTAAGTGCGCCATAGTATAAATTATTTTTTAAAATATTGTCATTTTTACCATCTTGATTGTTAATAGATAAAATTATTAATAAAAAAACCACAACTAAAGTAATTGTGGCAATAATGACAAGTTTAGATTTCTTCATATAGTAAGCGTTAATTATCCGTACGCAAAAGTTCATTGAGTAATTCCGCTTTATCGGTTCCACCGATAGAGAAAGTTATGATTTGACCTATGGTTGGTATTTGAGGAAGATTGTTTTTTGGCCAATAGATTAGTCTATTGTTTTTGTCTTTTAAAATTACCTCATCGTCCTTAAAATCAACTACTTCAAGTTCGTAATTCATACTAAGATTTAAGATTAACAGTAATATTTTCAGCCTTAATTTTTATTAGGGTAACGGTCAAGACGCCATTTTCAATAACGGCCTCGACTTTACGACTATCAACTTCGGCTGGAAGAATAATTGAGCGAGAGAATGGTCCCCAATAGCACTCGCGGTATAAATATTGTTCATCAGAGACAGCTTGAGGTTGTTTCCTGGTACCATGAATAGTTAGAAGATCATGATGAAGAGATATTTTTAAATCTTCAGGTTGCGCTCCAGCTATGGTTGACTGGATTATTATTTGTTTATCAGTATGATAAACATCAATAGATAGCTGTCCTTCGGAGACGCCTTCTTTATCCATCCAATCATTAATAGAGGATGAATCATTTTCATCAATTAGATGATTTTTACGCGCTGAAAAAAAATTTAACATAATGGCAAAAAATAATGTGGGCCCGGCCCGACTCGAACGGGCGACCTTTACGATGTCAACGTAACGCTCTAACCAGCTGAGCTACGAGCCCTTATCTACTTATTATATTGTATAGGTGCAAAGTTGGCAATACAAAGACCCGAACGCGGGTCTGTTAGGGACTAATTTTTGTATGTGGTGCGCCTAGATGGACTTGAACCATCGACCCCCGCTTTATAAGAGCGGTGCTCTAACCACCTGAGCTATAGGCGCCAAATAGGAAAAATGAGCTGATTTAATTTTAGCTCATCTCTGCTAATATTAATTAATTTATATCATTAGCTGTTAATTTTATCAAGCACTGTTATGATTGGTGTGATGATTTTTTCTGATACTTCTTCGACGGTTACTGAAATTTTAGCTTTGGCCATTTTATTGTTACCACTCCCGGACCAGGGCTTGAGGATTTCAAGGGCGGAGATGCCTTTGGCAGCATAAGCGTATAATTCCAATGATTTTTTATTGTTTGACATCAAGGCAATTAAAATTATCTTGGCTTCAGGGACACTAATTATTATCTCTTCAACGATTTCTTGTAAATTAACCCCTTCTTTTAAAATTAGGTCAGAATCATCAGCTCCCAAAAGCGACCAGATTAATTGTTTGTTTTTATTTGTCTGTAAGTTGTTTAAAATTTTGCCCCATAGCTTTAAGACTGCTAATGGGCGAGAGCGGTATAGCTGATTAATGATATCTTCACGACGGGCGCCTAAACTAATTAACTTTGAACTGCTTAGTAATGTACGTGGAGTTAGATTACTACTTTTGTAGTTATTTGTTTTGCTAATTATGCCGGCGAGTAGGCAAGTGGCGATATCATCGTCAATTAAATTATTATCTCTATGTTTAATTAGACTAAAAACTATTTCTGCGGTAGAGACTAAATTTAGATCAAGCATGTTTATTTGTCCGTATTCCTCATTGCCGGCATGATGATCAATATTGATAATAGTGTTTTTATAAAAAAATTCCACATTATTATCATAAATAGAACCGAGGGATTCTAGATCAGTCGTATCAAGACAAATAATCAAATCATATTTAAAGCCACTAGAAGAACTACTAATATCTTTAGCATTAAACCATCCTTTCTCTGGAGAAATAATAAAGTTTAATTTCTTTTCCTCAATTGTGTATTTAATTTGACTGATCGCTGCTTGGCTAATATCAAGAGAAACAATAAATTTTCGTAAATTTTTGAGAGATGTTTGTAGTTTATCGTAAGACGGTAAAAAGCGCCACATCTCTTTGATCTTTTTTTGCGTAGTCTCAGTTTCATTCAGATGGGCGGCAATATCAACTTCCTTGTCTAATTTTTTTAAAAATAAAAACAAGGCTAGAGCTGAGCCCACAGCATCACCTCTCCAGTCCGCACTAAAAGTAATCAGGATTTTTCCCGCTTTATCAATTTGTTTAAAAATTTGCTGTTCTAGAGTAAGCATTATTATTTGAACCTTTAATAATTATTTTTGTTTCTATAGGTATTGTCCAACTATTCAATATATAATTAATTTTGGCTAGAGTCAAGGTAAAACGAGGTTGACGCAAAGCCATTTTTTTGTTAATTTTAAAGGTATGAAGCACGAATTAGAAAAAAATTATAATCCCAATTTATTTGAGGATAAAATCTATCGACAATGGGAAGAGTCTGGTTTTTTTAATCCGGATAAGCTTGATTTGCCCGATGATGCTCCTGCCTACACAATTGTGCTCCCACCACCTAATATTACCGCAAAACTTCATTTGGGACATAGTGCTAGATTGACGATAGAAGATCTAATGATTCGTTATCGTCGTCAGAATGGCTATCGTGTGCTTTGGTTGCCCGGAACTGATCATGCGGCCATTGCTACTCAGAATATGGTGGAAAAGAAAATATTTGCTGAAAGTGGACGAACTCGTTATGATTTAGGACGGGAAAATTTTTTAGAGGAGGTTAGTAAGTTTGTTTTGGAAACCCAAGCTACTATTTTGGGTCAAACTAGAAAAATGGGCGCTTCATTGGATTGGTCTCGCTTAGCTTTTACTCTTGATGAAGATCGTCAGCGGGCGGTTTTAAAGATGTTTTTGGACATGCATAAGGAAGGCATTATTTATCGGGGTGAAAGAATTGTTAATTGGTGTCCACATTGTCACTCAACTTTAGCTGATGATGAGGTTGAATATAAAGAACAGACAGCTAAGTTATATACTTTTAAATATAGTTCTGATTTTCCCATTGCCATTTCTACTACTCGTCCAGAAACAAAATTAGGTGATACTGCCGTGGCGGTTAATCCTAAGGATAAGCGTTATAGTGAATATATTGGTAAAGAGTATAAAGTTAATTTTTGTGGACATGATTTAAAAATAAAAATAATTGCCGATCATAATGTAGAAATGGATTTTGGCACTGGTGCTTTGGGGGTAACTCCAGCACACTCAGCAGTTGATTGGCATATGGCTGAAGAGAATAATCTAGAGATTATTAAGGTAATTGATGAAGATGCTTTGATTAAAAATGGTTTTGGTGAATATTCCGGATTAACAACCTTAGCGGCTAGAGAAAAAATAGTTGTCTATCTAAAAGAGCATGATTTGATTAGTAAGGAAGAAGAAATCGTTAATAACCTTTCTTGTTGTTATCGTTGTGATAGTCCAATTGAGCCTCTGCCTTCGAAACAATGGTTTATCGCGGTGGATAAGCCGGTGGCCCGTTTACAAGGAAAATCATTAAAGCAGGCGGCCTTGGAATTGGCTCAAAAAGGAGAGGTTAAGTTTTTGCCGGAGCGATTTAATAAGCGTTATTGCGATTGGATGGAGAATTTACATGATTGGTGTATTTCTCGACAAATTTGGTTTGGTCATAGTATCCCTGCCTGGTATAAAGGAGAAGAAGTCTATGTTGGTGCTAAAGCACCAGTGGATGATGACTGGATTAAAGATGAAGATACTTTAGATACTTGGTTTTCTTCGGGTATGTGGACTTTTTCCACTCTCGGTTGGCCTAAAAATTATCAGGATGGTGTTAAAAGTGGTGATTTAGCTAGTTTTCATCCGACTCAAGTTTTGGAAACTGGTTATGAAATTTTAACTTTATGGGTTTCACGCATGATGATGATGTCTTTATTCGCTTTGGGCGAAAAACCTTTTTCCTATGTTTATTTGAATGGCATGATTCTGGATGAATCAGGTAAGAAGATGTCAAAGTCAAAGGGCAATGGGATTGATCCCTTGGAAGTAATTGCTAAATATGGAGCCGATGCTGTGCGTCTATCATTATTAATGAGTGCTACTTCAGGCAATGATTCTCGCTATAATGAAGAGAAGATTGCATCTAAAAGAAATTTTATTAATAAATTGTGGAATATATCACGTTTTATTTTAAGCGATGTTAGTGAGGTTGATTTAAATGTTAGCGCTAATAGTTTACCAGAAGCTGTAACTTTAGCTGATAGATGGATATTAAGTGAGCTGATAGGTGTACGTAAAATATTGGATGCTTCTTATGCAGATTTTAATTATTCTCATGGGACTGAAGCCTTGTATGATTTTACTTGGAATAAATTAGCTGATTGGTATTTGGAAATTGCTAAAGTAGAAAAGAATAAAGGTGCAATATTGATATATATTTTAAAAAATCTATTAATTATGTGGCATTCATCCATTCCCTATGTTACCGAAGCTATTTGGCAGAGCTTTAATGATAGCATGTTAATGGTTGAACAGTGGCCGCAAGTAGAAGATAAGCTAGATTTTTTAGTTTCAGTATCTGAGAGTGACGGAGATGATTTTAGTTTTATTCAAGAAACGATTAGCGTCATCCGTAATGCTCGTAGTGAAAATAAGATTGAGCCAGCTCGTAAAGTTCAGGCTTTAGTCTTTGGCGAAAAATCTGATTTATTATTAAGTCAGGCAGCCTTGTTAATGGGGTTGCGTACGGGAGTTGAGTCTTTTGAACTTAGTGTTGAGGTGCCTGCAAGCGCTGCTATTAAAATTAATTTAGATAAAACGGAGATTTATTTGCTGGGAGCAATTGATCCAGAAAAAGAAGAAAGACGTTTATTAAAAGAAAAGGCCAATTTGGAAGGTTTAATTGTTAATTTAAGTCAGCGTTTGGATAATGAAGAGTTTATATCTAAGGCGCCAAAAAATATTGTACAAGCAGAAATAGATAAATTGAATCGTTATAAAGCGGAATTGGAAAATATTAGTATCGCTCTATAAATAAAAATTTAAAACCAATTTTTTATGACTTTAAAAAACTATCTTTGGGTAATGGGAGTGATGACTCTACTTTGTTGGGGTATATTTGTCTTAATGCTTAACCTGATTGACCCAACGGCCACAAATTGGTTAGGCTTTATGCTTTTTTATGTGGCCTTGTTTTTGGCCTTATCTGGCACCGCCGCCTTGCTTGGTTTTATTATTCGCTTTGGAGCTTTAAAGAGAGATCTAGTCTTTTACGCTGTTTCTACTGCTTTTAGACAATCATTTTTATTTGCCTTGTTTATTGTTATTTCTTTATTTCTATTATCAAATAATCTTTTTACTTGGTTAAACATAGCTTTGTTATTAATAATTTTTGCTATTTTAGAGTTATTTGTGTCTAGTTATAAAAAGAGTCGCATAAAATAATATGAAAAATAAATTAGAAAAACTACGTGAAGAATTTTTAACCGCTTTAGAAGCGGTGACCGATTTATCAGCTCTGCGCAATTTAGAGATTAAATACCTTTCTCGTAAGGGCGAGTTAAGTGGCCTTCTGGGTGGCCTTAAAGATCTAAGTATGGACTTAAGAAGGGAAGTTGGAGAGTTGGCGAATATAATTAAACAAGATTTGCAAACCAGATTTAATAAAGCTAAGGATAATTTTGAAAAAAAATCTGAGAATGGTAATCAATTAGACCCAACTATTCCTGGTAGTAAAATTGAAGGTGGACATCTTCACCCTTTGACTTTATTAAAAAGAGAACTGGAAGATTTTTTTGCCACCCTTGGCTTTCAGGTAATGGATGGCCCAGAAATTGAAAGTGAATTCTATAACTTCGAAGCTTTAAATGTACCTCCGCATCATCCAGCCAGAGATATGCAGGATACATTCTATGTTGATTTGAAAAATAAAGACGGTGAATACGATTTAACTATGCGTACTCAAACCTCAAATACTCAAGTAAGGGCGATGCAAAAATATGGAGCCCCTTTACGCATGATTATGCCTGGACGTGTTTTTAGAAATGAGGCGACTGATGCTCGTCATGAACATACTTTCTATCATTTAGAGGGAGTGATGATTGATAAGAATATTAATTTTGCTCATATGAAGAATGTTCTAGAAGCAGTGGGTAAAAAATTGTATGGACCGGAGACAAAAATGCGGATGCGCCCTAAGTTTTATCCTTTTGTGGAACCTGGTTCAAACGGTGAATACACTTGCCTTCTCTGTCAGGGGAAGGGTTGTCGTGTTTGTAAGCACTCTGGTTGGTTAGAAATTGTTGGTTGTGGTTTAATTCATCCCAATGTTTTAAGGGCTGGCGGTATTGATCCAGAAAAATACTCCGGTTTTGCTTTTGGTTTCGGTTTAGATCGTTTGGCCATGTTAAAATACGGCATTGATGATATTCGTTTATTTAATAGTGGTGATATGCGCTTTCTAAAACAATTTTAATTTCTTGATATTATGTATTTATCCTTAAATTGGTTAAAAGATTTTGTTAAAATACCAAGTAAAATGAAGCCGGAAGAATTGGCTCAATTATTAACTTTGCATACAGTTGAAGTTGAATCATGGCAAGCACAAAGTGATGCTTTTTCCGAGGTTGTTGTAGGTAAGGTTTTATCGGTTAAGCCTCATCCTAATGCTGATCGCTTGCGCCTATGTCAGGTGGAAGTAAAAAAAGGAACTTTAGATATAGTTTGTGGTGCTCCTAATGTTGAGGCTGGTCAGCGCGTACCAGTTGCTTTGGTGGGAGCAACATTGCCCAATGGTTTAGCCATTAAGGAATCTGAGATTAGGGGAGAAAAATCTTTAGGTATGATTTGTGCAGAAGATGAATTAGGTCTTGGTACCAACCATGATGGCATTATGGTTTTAGCTAAGCATGCTAAAGTAGGTCAAGATTTTTCTTCTTATTTGAATTTAAATGATATTGTTTTAGAAATTGATAATAAATCTCTATCAAATCGAGGTGATTTATGGGGGCATTATGGTATGGCTCGAGAAATTAGCACGCTTCTAAAGACTCCTTTATCTCCTTATTTAAAAATAGATGAAAAACTATTAATACCAAGTAGTAAAGAAAAAATTGCTGTTAAAATTGAAGATAAAAATATTTGCTCTCGTTATATTGCTGTGAAAATTAATAATGTAAAGATTGTTGATTCACCAAACTGGCTTAAAGAAAAATTAGCAGCAGTTAATATTAAGCCAATTAATGCTTTAGTAGATATTACTAATTATGTAATGTTTGAATCAGGACAACCTTTGCATGTTTTTGATGCTGGGAAGATTCAAAAAATTTCGGTACGTTTATCTAAAAAAGATGAAACCCTTGAAACTCTTGATAATAAGGAGCGTTTATTACCGGAAAACACAGTTGTTATTAGTGATGGCTCTAAGCCTATTGCGATAGCCGGTATTATGGGTGGTGCTGATAGCGCTGTTAGTGAAAATACCACTAGCGTAATCCTAGAGGCTGCTACTTTTGATGCTGTTTATGTGCGTAAGTCTTCACAGAAGTTAAATTTACGTACTGATGCTTCTATGCGTTTTGAAAAAACACTTGATCCAACTTTACCCGAACAAGCCTGGCAGAGAGTCTGGCAGTTGATTAAAGAGATATTACCAGAAACAGAATTAGCTGGAGAAATTGTTGATGTTGTTAATTTTGATTTAAATAAAGAAAAAATTGCTTTGGATTTTTCTTGGCTCAAGAAAAAAATTGGTAAGCAAATTAGTCGTAAAGAGGTGCAAAGCGTTTTAGAGCGCCTCGGTTTTTTGGTTGAAATTGATAAAAATACATTGACGGTAATACCACCCTCTTGGCGGGCGGTTAAAGACGTAACGATTAAAGAAGATGTTTTAGAAGAAGTGGTAAGAATTATTGGTTACGATAACATTCCCGCCATGACGCCAAATAGTGCCTTGTCATTTCTACCCGAAAACAAGGAATTGTTATTAGAGCGTAAAATCCAAGATATTTTAAGTGGTAGTGGTCGAATGTTGGAGGTATATAATTATTCTTTTGTTAGTGAAACTACTTTATCTAAGCTTAATTTTGACTCTAGTCGTTACCTAAAACTTGTGAATCCTATTTCTGAACAGCAAGCTTTACTTAGACAAAGTTTGTTGCCGGGCTTATTGCAAAATGTTCGTCTGAATCAATTTAATTATTCTGAATTTGGTTTATTTGAAATTGGTCGTATCTTTTTGCCTCTGCCTGGTGAATATGTTAAGGATGCTAAGGGTGACTTTTTACCATATCAGGGCAAGCGTTTGGGTTTATTAGCAGCCGGACCGGATGAGAACAAAGCTTTTGAGCGCCTAAAGGCTTATGTAGCTTTATTAATAAGCTCTATGTGGCCGCAGGCTCAATTAGAATATGGTTCTTTGGAAAACTTGCCGACTTGGGTTAAAACTGGACAAGCTGCAGCTATTTATTGCCATGGTAAAGAAATCGGAATAGTTGGAATATTAGATAATAAGCTAGCTAATAATTTTGCTTTAAAATTAAAAACTGCTTTTGCTGAAATAAACTTCAAAGATTTATTGCAGCTAGATAATATTTTGCCGATTAATCAATATCAAGAATCACCTAAATATCCGGCGGTTATTCGCGACCTTTCTTTTGTCGTGGATGAGAAAATGTTATATAATGATTTTTGGAGGACCTTAATCAATTTTCACCCTTTATTAATTCAGGCGGAATTGTTTGATATCTATCAGGGTGAAGCTCTTGGTGCTGACAAAAAAAGCTGGGCTTTCCATTTAACTTATCAAGCTAAGGATAAAACTTTAACTGCCGAAGAGGTGGATTTAATTCAAAAGGATTTGATTCAAGTTTGTCAGGATAAGTTTGAGGCACAAATTAGAGATTTTTAATTATTAATAACAGCCGATGGAGGACAGTAAAAGTCTACGGCTAAATAAAATTATGTTTGCAACTTCGCACGACATTCTTAATTGGGTTTTAGCGGCTTCTAGCGGTGTTTTAGTTTTTTTCTTGTGCTGGTCTTTATATTATTTTATTGCCAGTGCCCAAAGAATTTATCGTCTAATTAAACAGGTGGAAAGAGGGGTAACTAAGGCTGAGGGCTTAATGGATTTAATTAAGGAAAAAGTTTCTAGTAGCGCTTCTTATTTAACTGTGTTTGGAGAGTTATTAAAGAGAGGGGTGGAATTTGCTAAAGAAAGAAGGGAAAGTAGAGATGAAAAGACAGAGACAAGCACCAAGGGTAAGAGAAAAAAGAAATAGAAATGGAGTATAAGCTTATTTGTATAAAAAGCCCCGATTGAAAAATCGGGGTTTTATTTAGTGTAAGTTGGTTTAATGGTCAAAAACAGTTGGTGAAAGTGCCATATTTGTTGTAATATTAAAGTAGAATTAGAAACAAAAGGTAGTGCTATAAGTGTAAGAGATGTCATTAATTGTTTGTTTAGAAAGAAGAAAAAACTTTCTACACAGACAGAAAACCTGGTTCAAAAAGTGGGTGATGGGACGTTAGTGAGATAGCAAGCGAGAAAAAATGTTTAGTTAGTACTGTTCAAAGATTATTTAAAGAGTATTTAGATAACAAGTTATTATTAGTTGATAATTTAATTAGATTATATTAATCATTGACAAATATCAAAAGGTGTTGTACGGTTAGCCTTGTAATTATTGAACTTTGACAAAAAAGGTTTTTAGGTTCTATGACTATTTTCCTCTCGGTGAGAAGAATATGGTCATAGAACTTAATTATAAACCTTTAAATAAAATTAGAATGAAAAAAAAATTTTCAATTTCACAAACAGCTATATTTAGCCTAGCTTTGGTTGTCGTATTTGGACTTAGTTTATTAACTAGTTGCGAATTTTTTCAAAAAACAGGCCTTCATCTAATATCAGGTGGAGAAGGATTAACAATAGAATCTCTTGACGGCAAAGCGTATATTTCTGACGCTAAAAAGACTTTCAGATACATCGACGCTTATTTCGAAAATTGGAGGCTTAATCACTCTGGTCCAGCAACAGCTGAAACCATAGTGGATGTTAATGAAATAGTAAAGGATGGAACCTTTGTTCAGATTTTTACTGAAATTAACAGTGACCTCGACAAAATAGCTATGACACAGGCTCAAATTATTCGTTTCTGCGAGAAATATCCTACCTGGTTAAGCCAGGGAAGATATGCTACCTTCTTTTTAACGAAGGTTGACAGCAAATATTTTGTGATTAGAGTGAACAGGCGCGATGATGCTTTGGACGTCAATGTCCGCAAGTTTGAGATCATCGGTGCTTGGAATGCCTCGTATGGGCGTCGCATTGTCTCTTTGCAATACGAATAGTCCTTTTGGCATTATTTCTTTATCCCTCGAATTCTTTGAACTTATAATAATAAGTTCTTAGATTTCGAGGTTTTTTATTATTATAAGTTGTAGAATACCCCATGTCTTTTAAGACTGGGGATGAATACAACACAATTCTGAGCGGAGCGAGATGCGATTTCTAAAATTAGTTTTGTTTAGATACCGTGGGGTTTAGCTCGCGGTAATTTATTTAGCAAAGAAAAGAATATCAAAAAACAACTGGCTTCTGCCAGTTGTTTTAAGTTTGACGAAGTAATTATTTTTTGTAACCACAGCCTTTATCGCTACAAACTATTTGTCCTTCTTTATCTTGAATTAGTAGAGATCCGCAATCGGGGCATTTGTCTCCAGTTGGCTTACCCCAATAGGCATTTTTACAGTCTGGATAATTATCACAGGCATAAAAAGCGCCACGTTTACTAAATTTCTTAACAATTTTACCGGTTTTGCAGGCTGGACAAGGTATTTCTTTACCACCATCTTCAGTAATATTCTTAATGTTTTTGCATTTGGGATAACTGCTGCAAGCTAGGAAGGGACCATATTTTCCAGAGCGGACAATCATTTCAGAACCGCATTTATCACAAATTGTGCCTTTATATTTTTCTTGTAAAGCATTAATTTCTGGATTATCTTTTTTTATGCTAGTTTCACCGTTTAACTTTTTAATATTACGGCAATCAGGATAGCCGCTGCAAGCTAAAAATTTTCCGTAGCGCCCTGTTTTTATAACCATTTTTGAACCGCATTTATCACAAATTTCATTTGATTTTTCTTCAGGCATAATATCACTTTTTTTAATATTTTCGTATTTTTTTTCTAAATTATCATGAAAGTCATGATAGAAATCGGCAATGACCGGTTGCCATTTTTTTTTGTTGTTAGCGACGGCATCTAAATTATCTTCCATACCGGCAGTGAAATTGTAATCTACAATCTTGTTGAAATGTTCTACTAGTAAATCATTGACTACCAAGGCAATGTCGGTCGGTTTCAGTCTTTTATCATCATCGCGTTCGACGTAATTGCGAGTAAGAATGGTATTAATGGTTGGGGCGTAGGTTGAAGGGCGACCGATACCATACTTTTCTAATTCTTTAACTAGACCGGCGTCACTATAACGAGCAGGTGGTTTAGTGGAGTGTTGTTCAGTATCAATATCGAGTAATTCCACTTTTTCCTGTTCTTTTAATTGTGGTAATTGTTGTTCACTGGTTTTTTCTGGATAAATTTTAAGGTAACCATCAAATAAAAGTACTTGGCCACTAGTTCTAAAGATGTGATTATTTTTATTTGAGCAAACTGCTTCAGTGTTAATCGCACTGGCACTAAATTTAGCAACTGGCATTTGTGTGGCTAGACTTCTTTGCCAAATGAGTTGGTATAAACGGAAGGTGCCTTTATCAACTTTTTCTTGAATATTATCTGGGGTGCGAGCAGCGGAAGTGGGTCTAATGGCTTCATGGGCTTCCTGCGCATTTTTGCCTTTAGTTTTAAATAATCTTGCTTCTGGCAAAGTATAGTCGGTGCCTAAACTTGATTGTAAGTATTCTTTGGCTTCATTTAAAAATTGTGGAGATAAGTTTAAGGAATCAGTACGCATGTAGGTTATAAAACCTTGTTCGTAAAGCTTCTGCGCCAGAGTCATTGTTTGTTTAGCACTAAAGCCTAAGAGCCTGTTAGCGGTTTGTTGTAGGGTTGAAGTGGTAAATGGACCACCTGGACCCTTGCTAACATTTTTTTGTTCTATTTTAACAATTGTACAATCTGCTCCTTTTAATTCTTCTTTTAGTTCTTTGGCTTTTTCTGCGGAGATATCAAGCTTGTTAAAAGTTTTGCCATTAAGTCGAAATAGGTTAGCTTGAAAATTTGTTTTTGTTCTGATTGAATTTAATTTAACGTCGACTGTCCAATACTCTTTAGCGTCGAAAGCTAAAATAGCCCTTTCTCTCTCAACAATTAATCTAATGGCCACGCTCTGCACTCTGCCGGCAGATAAGCCTTTGGCTACTTTTTTCCATAAGAAAGGAGACAGTTCATAGCCCACCAAACGGTCCAATATTCTTCGGGCCTGTTGAGCATCAACCAGAGATTGATTAATAAGGCGAGGGTGCTTCAAAGCTTCTAAAATGGCTGGTTTGGTAATTTCGTGAAAAACAATACGTTGTGTTTTTTCTGGGGTCAATTTAAGCACTTGTGCTAGGTGCCAAGCGATAGCTTCTCCTTCGCGGTCTTCATCAGAAGCAAGAATGACTTCGGTCGCTTGTTTGGCGGCGGCTCTTAAAGTGCTCACAGCTTTCTTTGCTTTAGTGGGAGTAACGTATTTAGGTTCAAAATTATGTTCAATATCAATGCCCATTTCTTTGGCTGGTAAGTCTCGTACATGCCCAAAAGAGGACTCAACTTGATAGTCCTTATTTAAGAATCTACTTATGGTCTTAGCTTTTGTTGGTGACTCGACGATAATAAGCTTCATAATTTTAAAACTTTATTTCCTAATTTTAGCTATTTTTTGAAGTATATGGGTAGCAACCATGACGTTGAGATACATATTTTTTTATTTCCAATATACTTAGTGTACTATTTGTGCTCACGGTGTCAAGCTTAAGTAGTTTAGAAGCTTAGTCTGGTAAATGAAGCTCGCTGTTTTTTTAAGCAGTTTGATGATTGCTTAAGCGGCTGTATCCAAAACGGATAAGTTGTTAATTGTTGGTATATTAGGCACTTCTTCATTGCCGCATATGTTCATGTAATTACTACATAGTTTTGCACCCTCTTGGATTAATTTGTGGCAACCACTAGCCTGGTTATTAAATATATTTCCCGGCACAGTGTAGAGTGAGCGCTTCATTTTTTGGTCGAAGCGAGCTGTTGTCATTGAACCAGATTTTAAATTAGCTTCAATTACTAGTGTGATTGGTGAAAAGGCGGCCAGTAAACAATTGCGTAAAATAAAGTTTGATTTTATCGGAGAGGCATTAGGACTATATTCGGATAGAATTAAGCCGCCCTGTTTAATTATTTCTTGAACTAAAAAAATTGAAAAATTAAAATTTTTTTGTTGTTTTTGCCAATAAATTTGGCTAGCATTAGGTATTTTTATACTTTGCCAGAGCTTAGGATTGGCCTGCCAAGCTGCTCGCCAGCTTTGGCTTTTATTATATAAGGAGGTTAAACGCTTCGGTCCTAGTCCGGGAATTGAATTTAAGGCCGCTAAGTGCAGATTTTCTAAATTGAGAGTGTCTAAACTTGACATAAGGTTATTTATTGTATAAGCTGAAAAGTTAAAAAATCCCCTTGATTGCTTGTACAAATGTTTAGTGTTTATTTGCTTTCCTCCTAGTAGATGAGCATCAATAAACTTTTTGTATAAGCAATCAAGGGGGTTTTTTGTATGGTAATTTAATTAAAATAATTTTTCTAAAGCGGGGATTGCCTTGGTCATAGTTTGCTTTAGTAAGTCTAATTCGTTGGTACCAAATCTTTGTAGAACAAATTTATCAGCTGGTAGGGGGTTGCGGAGTGCCTCTGTTTTAATTCCAAGACGGAGTCTAGTGAACTTTTGAGTCTTTAGTTGACTAATAATTGATTGAATTCCTTTATTGCCACCACTTCTTGAATCTTGGCTTATCTTCCAAGTCCCTAGATCTAAATCTAAATCATCTTGAATAACATAAAGGCAGTCCTGCAAGTTCTGTTCTTTTTTTGTACCTCCTAAGAAGTGCTTCTCAATCAGTTTATAGAAGTTCATTGCTTTATAGGCACTTTCACCCGACTCATTCATAAAACTTAAAGGTTTAATGTATAAATAACCAGGTTTTTCTTTTACGAGAGCATTAAATTTCTTTTCTTTTTTCCAGTTGTCGCTGCCGGCGATATAATCCAGAGCCAGCCAGCCGGCGTTATGTCTAGTGTTTGCGTATTTTGGTCCGGGATTACCAAGTCCGATAATAATTTGCATATTTTTAGGAGGGATAAAGTTTAATTATTTTTATTATAGCGCATTTAGGCTGAAATGACGATAAAATAAAAATATTCGCTATCTGCGAATATTTTAAAGTGGTAGTGAAATTTATATAAGTTTAAGCTTCTCTGACGCCATGTTTCTTTTTATTTTTAACGACATGCATACGAACAGGAGTGCCAATATAGCCATATTGTTCGCGCAATCTATTTTCTAGAAAGCGAACATAAGAGAAGTGTAAATCATCGCGTGAACCAATGCGAACTGTTAAAACAGGTGGGTTGGAGCGCTTTTGAGCAATTTCATAAATATGAGGTGCTTTTAAACCTTTGCCCTTAGCTGGTAAATGAATTTTAACTACTCGACTTAGGAATTTTTTTAATTGAGTTTCACTGATTTCAGCTTTACGTGCTTCTGCTACTTCTAGTGCTACTTCTAATACTTTATCAACCTTAGCTCCTGTTTTAGCGGAGATAAAGATAATTGGAGCCCAGGTTGCAAACGGCAGCTTATCATAGATAACCGCTTTCCAATGCTTAGTATTTCTTTCTTCTACTTTGTCCCACTTATTAGCAATAATAATTAAGCTTTTGCCACGGTCAACAATTTCTTCTACCATTTTAGCATCTTGATGGGTTAAGACATCAGATAAATCAAGAATCAATAAGGCAATATCGGCTCTTTGTAGTGATTGTAAAGATAAGGCAATACCTTCTTTTTCTAAACCTTTGCCTTTGTGTCCATGTCGAGAAATACCAGCCGTATCTATGATATGAACTAATTTGCCATTATGCTCTAGTTCAATATCTTGTGACTCTCGAGTGGTATGAGGCTGATTACTGACAATTACTCTTTGATAACCAAGTAGGGAATTTAGTAGGGATGATTTGCCGACATTGGGTTTGCCGACAATAGCAATTTTAGCGGCAATATCTTTTTTGTCTTCGGCGTTATCATCAACAACTGCATCTATTTTTTCAAAAATACTATCTAAAAGATCACCAGTACCAGCACCAGTTTGAGCAGAAAGTGAACATGGTTCTCCTAGTCCGAGTTTATTAAAAATAGCCGCCTCACTTCTTTGCTTGCCATTATCAATTTTATTAGCCACCAATAATATTTTATTGGCATAACGTGGTTGTCGTCGCATTACTCGTGCCAGTTCTCTGTCTTCTGGCATCAGGCCTGCCTTACCATCAACTATAAATAATAATAACTGTGCTTTTTTTAAATAATCTAAAGCTTGTTGTTGTGCTAAAACATCAATATTTTCACTGGCTGCCTTTTTACGTCCGCTAATAATACTAGGGTCAATTAGGCCGGCAGTATCAACTAATTGAAAGACTTTGCGATCCCAATACACCAAACCAACATTACAGTCTCTGGTCGTACCTTCTATTTCAGATACTAAAGCTTGTCGTTTTTCCGTTAGGCGATTAAATAAAGTAGACTTGCCGACATTAGTACGTCCGCAAAGAGCAACAATAGGCAGATTGTCTATATTTTTTTTCATAATTATTAAATTAATTATTTTCCGTTGAACCGATGATAAGAATAAAGTCTGGATGTTCAGGATTATTTTTGTATGTTTCAAGCCAAGAAGGGGCGTCGTAAACAAGTTTGGCGTTAGCGGCCGCCTGTAGTATCTCTAAGGATTTTAATTCTCTTCCGTAACTTAAGTCGTAAATAATAGAATCTAAATATTCTCTAGTGGGAGCGTTAGCTGTTTCAATAATTTTAAAACCATAATTTTGTAAATTTAAAGCAGTGTTAGCAGCTAAACCACCTATCCAAGTACCGTTTAAAACTGCTACTTTAATTTCTTTATCAACTTTTTCAATACCAACTACTGGCAATTTATTATTTTGCTGGTTGTCGTTATTTGTGCTGATATTAGCATCAGCGCTGTTAGCACTTTTTTCGTCTGTCCCAAAAACATTTCTTAGCATTGCTTGGATATTATTAAAGTTTCCTGTTTGAGGGATTAAAATATAAGCACCATCATCACCGCGGCTAGCGATTAAAAATCCTCCTGGACCATCGTTTAAAACGGTGTTAGTTATTTGATCTCTTTTTATATCTTTATAGTCATTCCAAATTTTAAGCATTGCCCAGACATCTAAATTAGTTTTAATATTACGATTCAGTTCCGTGATAATACGGCTTAACATTCCAGGTTTTAGTAAATTATTTCTAGAAAGTAGTTTATCTTTAATGGCTTCTAAAATTAATTGTTGTCTTTTGGCGCGAGCAAAATCTGAACCCTCAATTCCACTGGCATGACGACTGCGTGCATATTTTAAAGCTATTGTTCCGTTCATATGTTGTTCCCCTTTTTCAATGTGTAGGTGTTCAAAGCGAGCAAAATAATCTTCATTTTTTTCTTCTCCTCTAATTGGATAGGTGTAGTCATCTAAAGTATTCTCCACACTAACATCAATACCACCTAACTCGTCTATAATTTTAATGAACCCATCAAAGTCAATGCGAATATAGTAATCAATGTTTTGATCAAGAACTGGAGCTAGAGCGTTAATCATAGTGAGTCCGCCCTGTCCTTCTATTTGTGTTTCGGCAATAGCGTGAATGGAATTAACTTTACGCCAATAACTATTTGCAGTGGGAATAGTTAAATCACGAGGGATAGAAATCATGGCTACTTTTTTAGCAGAGGGCTGTAAGCTTAGTAGCATAATAGTATCAGCTAAATAACCCCCTTCATGATTCTCTCCTCCTACGCCTAATAGCAATATATTAATACGATCCCTTTCTTCTCCTTGTAGTTGGTTGTCAGCATTTTGACCAAGATGACTTACTAGGTTAATAATAGGATTATTAGCTAACCATTGACTGGCGCCGGGGCTAGACATAATAATTTTTCCGGAAAAAACGATAGCTAAAACTAATAAAGCAATAAAATAATTTTTTATTTTTCGATGTTTTTTGAATTTAATCAAAATTGCTTCATCTCGTTGACGTTGGGCTTGCCGATAAACATCTGGCTCATTTTCTTCTAATTTTTGCTTAAAATCTATCATAAATATTAAAAGATTCAATAACCAAGGGGTCTTGAATCGGATGTATTTTACTTACTTTATTATAGGCATAATAAATGTTTTTAGCAACTATTCAAAAAAATCGTCATTTGACGATTTTTAAGAATATAAATTATGGTCGGGCTGCCCGGAATTGAACCGGGATCACACGCACCCGAAGCGTATATAATAGCCTTTATACCACAGCCCGAATAAATATAGTTAAACGTGATGAGTGGACTTGAGGGGACTCGAACCCCTTACCTCTGCAATGCGAATGCAGCGCTCTACCAGATGAGCTACAAGCCCTGCTAATGACTTTACTCGTCGGAGTGCTGGGAACTGAACCTGGGATACATGTGTACTACTTCTACACTACACCTCGCTATACTAACTGAGTATAGTTTAAAAAGATTCTATTTTTAAGTCAAATATTAGATATTGACAAAGATGAAATGATTGTATAAGATACAACAAGTTCATTTTAATGGGGTATTAGCTCAGCTGGTTAGAGCAGGGTCCCTTTAAGGCCTGTACATTGGTTCAAATCCTTTATGCCTCGCAAACCGCGTTTTTTACAACGCGGCTTTTTTATTTTGACTTTTGTTTTTATTTTTGCTATTATTGTCATTGATTCTTTGTCAACACTAAAATTCATATTTATGTCCCGATAATTTTATCGGGGTTGGGCATAAATTTATACAAACTTTGTATAGGATGATAACTGCGTTAGTGGTTATCCGGCTTCCTCCGTAATCATGGGATAGACCTTGTCATTGTTAGACGATAGAGAGGTTGAAAAGAGATTTAAAGGCCTAAGCTTTTAAATAAGAAAGGTGGTACCGCGGGAGATCCCGTCCTTTCTGCTAAATTTATTATTTGGCAGAAAAGACGGGATTTTTTTATTAGCAAAATATGAAATATTTTATTTTCTACAATCGTTGTTCTGAATATTGGCCTTGCTGTTGAGCAATGGAGTTTTTTATTTTATTTATTTATTAATTATTAATTTGTCTAAGAATATTTATTTTTAGAAAATTAAATTATATAAACTATATGTTAAATCAAAGTTATAAAAGTTTGCCTGACGAAAAAGGCTATTATGGTCCTTATGGTGGATCATCAGTGCCACCGGTTTTAGAAAAAGCTTTGCAGGAAGTTGCACAAGCTTTTGCCGAGATTCAAAATGATCAGGAATTTCAGAAAGAATATGGTCGTTTATTAAGAGACTATGCCGGTCGGCCATCACCTTTATACTTAGCTAAAAATATTAGTGCTGATTTGGGGGGAGCTCAGATTTATTTTAAGAGGGAAGATTTAAATCATACCGGCGCTCATAAAATCAATCATTGTTTAGGTGAAGCTCTTTTGGCTAAGCGTCTAGGTAAAAAGAAATTAATGGCTGAGACTGGAGCTGGTCAGCATGGCGTTGCTTTGGCGACGGCTGCCGCTGTTGTTGGGCTAGAGTGTGAAATTTATATGGGGTCCATTGATATCGCTAAACAATCCGATAATGTATCTAAGATGAAATTATTAGGTGCTAAAGTAGTGACAGTTAATGAGGGCGGCAGTTCTTTGAAAGAGGCGGTTGATAGTGCCTTTGGTGTCTATATGAAAGAATATCAAGATACCTTTTTTGCCATCGGTTCGGTTGTTGGCCCTCATCCATATCCAGCCATGATTGCCTATTTTCAGAGTATTATTAGTCGAGAATTAAGGCAGCAAATAAGTGAAAAATTTGAAAGTTTACCCGATTATTTAATTGCTTGTGTTGGCGGCGGCTCCAATGCTATTGGTATGTTCTATGATTTTCTTGACGACGAAGCAATTAAATTAATTGGAGTTGAGCCAAGTGGCCGAGGTTTAGACAGTGGACAACATGCCGCTACTATAACTTTGGGCAAGCCAGGAAATATTCATGGCATGCAAACCTATCTTCTTCAAAATGAAGATGGTAGTCCTTCTGCGGTCCATTCCATTGCTTCGGGGCTTGATTATCCCGGCATTGGTCCTTTTCATTCTTTTCTAAAAGATGAAAAAAGAGTGAAATATGTTAGCGCAACTGACCAAGAAGCAACTAAGGCTTTTGCTTATACTAGTAAGCGCGAGGGAATTATTCCTGCTCTTGAAAGTGCGCATGCTTTAGCCTATGTCTATAAATTAGCGCCAACTTTAGGCAAAGATAAGATTATAGTAGTTAATTTATCAGGACGAGGTGATAAAGATATTGATTATGTCATTCAAGAGTTCCCAGAAATTGCTTTTGAAGACAGATTAAAGTAAAATAGTATTATTAAGCAATAATAATATGGATAAACCTAAAACAATTTTTTCCGGTGTTCAACCTAGCGGTAATTTAACCATTGGTAATTACATTGGTGCTATTAGTCAGTGGCAGGAGCTACAGCTGAAGTATCGCTGTATTTTCTCAATTGTTGACTATCACGCCATCACTGTTAATTATGAACCAGACGAGCTACGCCGTCGTATTTTAGAAATCACTAAAATATATTTAGCTTCTGGCATTAATCCTGAGCAGTCAATCATTTTTCAGCAATCAGATGTGCCAGCCCATACGGAATTGGCTTGGATTTTGGGTAGTAGGGGCGCCTATATTGCCGATCTAAAAAAGATGACTCAGTTTAAGGATAAGGCTGGTGAAAAACAAGATGCTGTGTCTGTTGGTCTCTTTGCCTATCCCGTCTTAATGGCAGCCGACATATTATTATATGACACTCAAGCTGTGCCAGTTGGCAATGATCAGAAACAACATGTTGAATTAGCTCGTGACATTGCTAAACGCTTTAACGGACAATATGGACCTTTGTTTGTAATTCCAGAAGCTTTGGTGCGTAAGGAAGGGGCTAGAATTATGAGTCTAACTGATCCGACCAAAAAAATGTCCAAAAGTGATGCTAATGTTAATGGTTATATTTCGCTATTAGATGATATTGAAGTTGCCAAGAAGAAAATCATGAAAGCGGTGACAGATTCGGGTACTGATATTGATTATGACCCAGTTAATCGACCCGCTTTAGCTAATCTATTGACCATCTATGCTCGTTTGGGTAATAGGGAGATTCATCGTTTGGTTAAGGATTATAAGGGTTCTGGTTATGGTGACTTTAAGAAAGATTTGGCTGAAGTTGTTGCAAAATTCCTCACTGTCTTTCAGGAGAAATATCAGGCCATTAGTGATGATGAAGCCCAAGCAGTTCTAGAGTCTGGCCGTCAACAGGCAGAAGCTTTAGCTTCGCTTAAGATGGAAGAAATAAGAAAAGTGATTGGGGTAAGATAAATTATAATTTAGGTAAAAAAAAGAGGATGTCTGTATAAG
>Ga0307991_1000797_pt1 | contig 22729 bp, 18 predicted proteins | sample EllFjometagen131_FD_203146 | JGI IMG/M metagenome (GOLD analysis project Ga0307991, IMG submission 203146) | Marine microbial communities from Ellis Fjord, Antarctic Ocean - #131 | ecosystem: Environmental > Aquatic > Marine > Unclassified | place: Southern Ocean | collected 2014-10-08 | reverse complement strand
TGAAACCAAAACATGGCTGACTAAAGCACACAATAGAAATTTGATTACAGAAGAAAAATTTCAAATCTTCCAAAAAGAAATAAACAATATTGGAGTAAAATTAAATAATTATATAAAAACAATTGGGAAAAGTACTAAAAATGACAATTGAATGACACGAAGTAAATGACGCGCGAAAGGCAAATGACAACAGAATGACACGAAGTAAATGATGCCCGAAAGGCAAATGACAACAGAATGACACGAAGTAAATGACGCGCGAAAGGCAAATGACAACAGAATGACACGAAGTAAATGACGTCCGAAAGGCAAATGACAACAGAATGACACGAAGTAAATGACGCCCGAAAGGCAAATGACAGCGAAGTTAAATGACAACAGAATGACATAATTAAAATATCATAACTTTAAAAAAATATTATTATGAACATTATTGAAGTTAAAAGCATTACTAAAGTTTATAAAGAAACAGAAGTTGAGGTAAATGCTGTTAATGGAGTTAATTTATCTTTTGAACAAGGTGAATTTACAGCTATTGTTGGACCATCTGGCTCAGGCAAAACAACTTTGCTGAATATTATTGGAGGATTGGACGACCCAAGTTCAGGAGAAATTATTATTGACAACATTAACATTAACAAATTGAAGTCAAGAAAATTAATTGATTTCAGAATGCGAAATATAGGTTTTGTATTTCAATCATATAATTTAATTCCTGTATTAACAGCAAAAGAAAATATAGAGTTTATTATGCAACTTCAGGGAAAAACAAAAAAAGAAAGAAACAAGAGGACAAAAGAACTCTTAACAGCCGTAGGTTTGATAGATAGAATTAACAGCCGTCCCAGTAAACTTTCAGGAGGACAACAACAAAGAGTGGCAGTTGCCCGTGCTCTTGCTTCTAAACCTAAATTTATTCTCGCTGATGAACCTACTGCTAACCTTGACTCAAAATCAACTGAAAATCTCCTTGATATTATGAAACAGTTAAACAAAAAAGAAAATATTACTTTTATCTTTGCTACTCACGACCAGAGAGTTATTAATAAAGCCAGAAGAGTTATTACTTTGGAAGATGGCAGGATATTATCAGATAAATCTGTGAACTAAACTTTTAGAGAATATACAATTTATAGTGAAATACCATATAATAATATCTGTTTTTTTTGTTGTAATTAACTCATATTCTCTTTTTGCTCAGGATAAAAAAAAAGAAAAAAATTATGCTATATCCGGATATGTAAAAAATATTGGAACTGTAATGTTTGGAAAAATAAATGACGACTGGCTTGTCAATGGCACAATACAAAATCGTATCAACTTCAAATGGTATATATCTAACAATTTGACTTCTGCTGTAAAAATTCGTAACCGTTTTGTCTATGGCGAATTTGTAAAAAATATTCCTGATTATGACAGATTAATTAATGTTGAAAATGGATTTATAGATTTATCTGATAATCTTATTAATGAAAAATCATTTTTGTTAAATTCTGCTATTGACAGGGTATGGCTGGACTTTACAAAAGCAAAACTGCAAATCAGAGCCGGACGACAACGAATTAACTGGGCACAAAACTTTGTCTGGAACCCAAATGATATTTTTAATACTTATTCATTTTTTGACATTGACTATGAAGAAAAACCAGGAAGCGATGCTGTAAGAATTCAATATTATACAAGCACTACATCTTCTGTAGAATTTGCTGTAAAGGGAAACAAAAATAATAACATCACAGGCGCAGCATTATATAAATTTAATAAATGGAGCTATGACTTTCAGTTTATTGGAGGAATATTAGATGATAGCGATATTGTTGCAGCAACAGGATGGTCAGGACACATAAAAGATGCAGGATTTAGAGGAGAAATAAGCTATCTGCATCCCAAAAAAAATTTTAATGATACATCAGGTGTCTTAATTGCTTCTGTATCTGCTGATTATACTTTTAAAAATTCTCTGTTTGTTCAGTTTGAAACTTTATATAATGAAAATGCTGATAACATTAATATCAACAGCTTTGATGAATTTTATTATATACCTTTATCAGTAAAAAATCTCTCTTTTACAAAATATTCCCTGTTTGGACAAATATCTTATCCTGTAACACCTTTATTAAAAACAACAATATCAGGAATGTATTATCCATTAATACATGGATTTTTTATTGGACCATCAATAGAATATTCTTTAAAGACCAATCTTGACTTATCTTTAACATCACAAAATTTTAAAGGTGAAATAAAAAAAGGAACTAACGAAACATTGTCTTTGTTTTTTATCAGAATTAAATGGAGTTTTTGATTTCTTTAAGAATGTAAATAACTATATATTTGCCCTGTGAAATAAAATCATAGATTTTAATTTTGTGTATTTATCCCGTGAAATCCGCATTGGCGGATATTTCACTAAGAGCAAAATTATTTCACGGGATAAACTAATTACAAAAATATAAACAGATAAAAATGAAAGCATTAATAATATATTATTCTTGGACTGGAAAAACAGAAATAGTTGCAAAAGCAATTGCAAAAACATTAAATGCAGATATAAGAAAAATTGAAGAAGTAAAAGAAAGAAAAGGATTCTTTGGTTTTATCAATGGAGGATATTGTGCAATAAAAGAAAAGTCTAGTGAAATAAAATCTATGGATTTTAACTTAGACAATTATGATATAGTATTCTTAGGAACACCGGTTTGGGCATCAAAGCCAGCTCCGGCAATTAACGCATTTGTCTCAAAAGCAAAATTTAATGATAAAAAAGTTATTGTATTTGTTACAATGGGTAGTAATAGCAATAAAAGTGCGATTAAAGTATTAACTGATGCAGTAGAATCAAAAGGCGGGAAAATTATTAATTCATTTGCAATTCGGACTGGTAAAGTAAAAGACAAAAAAATAATCAAACAACATGGAGAGGACATTGGAAAACAATACATAGATAAATAGTGTCTTATCGTTTGTTCTATTATATATGCAGAAAAATTGAACTACCACAATAAATGCATTTTTTTTATTCATAAGCTTTGATTTACTGCAAAGCTATAAATAATACCAAATATAGAAGATTTCAGCCTACTTTTTGTCTATTAAGCCTTAATATGATATACCAATATTAAAATTTATTGCATTTAAATATGCTTCTCCCCATAGAAAATTTTCTATCTTCTGCATTTCAAAACCAAATCCAACATTTAATGCTAATTTATCAAGAATTTTATATCTGAGTCCTAGTGTTGAATTAATAAGGAACCCAACTTTCTCAAAATTTTTTTTCGAATTGAAAGAATATCCTCCACTTAATGAACAATAAGGAGATAGTTTCTGTTTTGTAAAATTTGCTCTAATATCTAAAAAAACGGGGACAAAAATTTTTTTTTCGTCAAAATCAAAAAAGTAATGCAAACCCGTTCCAACACCCAACGAAATCAATGGTGTTATTCGACAACCATTAATAATGTCTAATTTTTCTCTATCCATTCCAAATCCTATGGCCCCAAAGCTTAATGCTCCAAAATCATATGCAGCTTCTATGATTCCGCTATATCTTAATTGAAATTCTGAATTTTTCAAAGAATCTTTGCTTGCTTCTTGTGAGATATTCTTGGAATTGTTTTGAGCAAGAGTTAACGTTGTTATAACTATAAATAATATATTGAAAAAATATTTCACTTTTATTCTATTTTTTTTATTCTTGTTTTGTTCATTTTCTTACTGCATTGCAATTGCCCATATCTCTATTGTATAATCATAACTTACTTATTTAAGCCATTTGTCAAGCCATTCAAAGAATATTCTTTGCCACAGAACAGCATTTTGGGGTTTGAGAATAAAATGGCTTTCGTCAGGGAAATAAACCAGTCGGCTTGGTATGTCTCGCAGTTGAGCACAGTTAAATGCTTGCATACCTTCTGTCTCAGGAATTCTAAAGTCATTAGCACTCGTGATTATAAGAATAGGAGTGTTCCAGTTTGCTATAAAGTTATGAGGTGAGAAGTCATAACTTTTAGGTCTGTTTTTTTGAAAATAAGATCCGCCAAGGTCGTGATTGGGGAACCACATCTCATCAGTAGAGCCATACCAGCTTTCAAAGTTAAAGTTGCCGCAGTGAGAGATAAATGCTTTAAAACGTTTGTTATTGTTATGTCCGGCAAGCCAGAATACAGAGAAACCGCCATAACTTGCGCCTATAGAACCAAGTTTGTTTTGGTCAATAAATGGTTCTTTGGCAAGAGAGTCAATAGCACTTATATAATCCTTCATATTTTGTCCGCCATAATCCTGACTTATCTGGTCGTTCCATTCCTGTCCAAAAGTTGGTAAGCCCCTTCTGTTTGGAGCAACAATAATATAATTGTTGGCTGCCATAATTTGAAAGTTCCATCTGTAAGAAAAGAACTGACTTACAGCACTTTGAGGTCCGCCCTGACAATAGAGTAGAGCAGGATATTTTTTTGTTTTGTCAAAATTAGGTGGATAAATAACCCATGTTAGCATTTTCTTGTTATCAGTAGTTTTAACCCATCTTTCCTCAACATTTGCCAAAGTTATTTTATCTAATATATATTTGTTGGTAAATGATAATTGTTGTTCGTTACCTGTATTTTTATCAATTTTAAAAATTTCACTAGGTAAAGACATAGACATTTTAGTTCCAATGATATAATTATCAGCAAGTTGAAATGAAGTATAATTATGTATTCCTTTTGTTATCTGTGTAATTTTGTTTGTTTTTATATTTACAGAATATAATTGATATGTAGCATTAATGCCACTTATAAAGTATATATAAGCATTATTTTTGCTCCATTGGAATTTGGATGAGCTTTGGTCAAAATTTTCTGACAGGTCTTTAATTTCTTTTGAAGCACAGTCATATAATATAATTCTGTCTTTATCAGCTTCAAAGCCGGGTGTTTTCATACTTCGCCATACTATTTTTTTACCATTTGTAGAAAATACAGGACTTTTATCATACCCGAGCATATTTTTACTGATATTTTTCGTATTTTTTGTTTCTATGTTATAAATATAAATATCAGAGTTAGTGCTTAGAGTAAATTCTTTGCCTTTAAGTTTTTTGCAGGCATAGACAATGGACTTTTCGTCAGGGCTCCAATTTATTTCATTAATATCTTCAATATTAAAATGTTCATTTTCCATAATATCTACAGGCGTTTCAATGAGACCGTTTTTATAAGAAGCTATAAAAATGTGGGTGTATGAATAATTAGCCCATGCGTTCCAGTGGCGATACATCAGGTCATCAATAATTCGTGCGTTAGCCAAAGGTAAATCAGGATATACATCAGCAACAGTTTTATCAAGTTTCACATTTTTTATAAACAGGATATAATTTGCATTGGGAGAGTATATAAAGCTGCTTATATCTCCTTTGATGTCAGATATTTGTTTTTTATCAGTTCCGTCGGGGTTCATTTCCCATATTTGAGAAGAGCCGTTTTTTGAGGATAAAAATCCGATTTTTTTACCATCGGGGCGCCATATACCATTAGCTTCATTATCTTCGGAGTCAGTAATTTTATCAGGAGTTCCTTTTTTGACAGGTATTGTATAAAGGTCTCTGTTCCCTTTATTTTTTTCCAAGTCATAATAAGTTATTCCATATAATATTGTTTTTTTGTCAGGCGAGAGTTTAATATCGCTTAATCTTCCTAACTTCCATAATAGTTCAGGAGTTAATACACCTTTGTCAAACAATTTTTCATCAATTTTGTTTTGCATAGCATCTTTTGTGTTTTTAGTGTTTTTATTACAGGCAGTAAATAATAACATTTCTGCAATGACAAGTATAGATAATATTTTTTTCATAAGTTTATATATTTAATTTGTTTATCCCTCGTTAAATCCCGCAAATTTACCCTATCAGGTAGATGCCTGATCCAACGAGGTTTATATTTTTGTATTATATTATTAGTAGAGACGAGGCATGCCTCGTCTCTACTGACGAATGACGAATATCTGATTGTTTCAGCATAGTTGATTTTCAGTCAAGTTTTGTGTAAGTTAAGAGCAGTCGTATATTATTTGATGAATATTTGGAGCCATTTAATACTGCTCTGTTAGCTTTAACAGAACTTCCTGATATCATCAGATATAATCCATAGTCAGTTTTTGTTTTATTGATAAGGTCCTGGATATATCTGGAAATAACAAATCTGTATTCTTTTCTGGCAGAGTTGTAAGAACCTCCAAAATATTCTTCTCCTTCAAACTGGTCTAACAAAAAAGTGTTTTCTCCCTGTTCGTTTATTCTAACGAGTGATAATTTAGTCGGTGGTTCATATAAGCTGGCATCTGTTGTTTCATTTACTTTAATTATGAGTTCGGCTTTATTTACTGCAATTATTCCGTAATTATCCCAAATTTGCATATTAGGAAACATAATTTTGGTCTTAATACCTCCCATAGCTTGCAGATACAGGATGCTGTCTCCTAATGTTATATTTGTATCTATTATTTGTTGTTTTAAAACAGGGTCTGCATCATAGTAATCATAATGATTAAAATTGTTAAATCTGGCACAATGTTCATTTATCAAAAAGTCGTATTTTAAAGAGTCATTTTCATCGTTTTTATAATACAGTGTCATTTTTGAAAGTGTTGATAACAGGTCAAAATACAGAATAGCACCTTTACTGACACCAACTTGTTCTGTTGTTATATATAAGCCCTTAAAAAAGTCAAGGAAATGTGTCTGGTCATTGTCAGATAGGACATCTGTTCCTGATGCATCCAAAAAAATTTGTCCTAAAGAGTTATCAAGTTTTATACGCAGATGAGGAGCATATCTTTCACTGTCAATAGTAATACTGTCTTCAAAGTCAGGAAGAAAAGTTAAGTTTGCCAGTTCTGTTGTGCTATATGATTTATTTTTATTTGAATAGTATGAGCTGTCTTTATATATATCCTGTGCGAGCTCATAAATTTTTATTTTTTGCAAACCGTCATATTTCAGGATGCTTCCATAAAAATCTTCATAATCTAGTGTTAGTATTAAAGAATCTAATACAGGATTTGCTCCAAAGTCAACATTATCAGAAGAGAGTCGGAATTGAGTGTATATGCTGGCATAGGTTTGCCCAAACACAGGGTCTATAAATGTTCCCAACAGGTTGTATTGTGTTTCATCTGTTCGTATAGAGTCCTCACGCACAGAATAAGTGGTTAACGTATTTGTGTCAGTAAACTGAACATTTAATTTATCGTTTGAAGGTTGAACTTCCAATCCTATTATATCAGGTTCTTCACACGAAAACAAAAAGGATATTGATATTATTACAATAAATAATAATTTGCTGTTAATATTTGATATTTTCAAGATTTTATGTTTTTTATTAATATTATAAATTTTAATAATATCAACAATAGAAGTTTATACAACAAGTTCTTTTTCTAAAACTTTGTCATAGAAGTCATGATAAGTATCTATATAATCGTTTGTGTCTATTGGCTGAAAATCAAGTATAGGTTTATTGATTTTGGATAGATATTTTTTAATTTCAGGATTAATTTTTTCGCTGCCAATTATTAAAGCATCAGAGAAGTCAATAGCTGATTTAATCATATTTATATAATCAGAATTTTTATAATATTTAAGGTCTTTATCTTTTATTCCTTCAAGTTTTATTTTGTCTGCAAAGTTTTTATTAAAGTTACCACAAAAGTCGTCATCATATATAGAGAATATAACTTTTGCATCAGTGAATAAAGGATTTACTTTAAAAGCTGTTTTAACATATAGAGGGACTAAGCTGGAAATCCATCCGTGGCAATGGATAATATCCGGTGCCCATCCTAATTTTTTTACAGTTTCAAGAACTCCTCTGCTATAAAATATTATTCTTTCGTCATTATCTTTAAAAAAAATATTTTTTTTATCATTAAAAACAAATTTTCTTTGAAAATAGTCCTCATTATCAATAAAATAGACCTGCATTCTTGCCGGCTGAATAGAAGCAACCTTAATTAAAAGAGGATGGTCCATATCATTGATTATTATGTTCATTCCAGACAAACGTATTACTTCGTGAAGTTGATTTCTCCTTTCGTTAATGCATCCGAAACGTGGCATAAATGTTCTTATTTCATTATTTTTTTCCTGAATACCTTGTGGAAGATAACGTCCTATGGTTCCCATTATGCTTTCTTCTGTTGTATATGGTATAATCTCTTGTTCTACAAATAAAATTTTGGTCTTTTCCATGTTTTTTTATTTAGAATTAATATATTGTAATAATAAGAATTTACAAAGTTAATAAAAATTAATTGATTTTTTGATATTTATTTAAAAAAATATTTAGTTTTATTAAAATTTAATACCGAACAGCTTTCAACTAAGCGAAAATAAATTTTTGCAAGTTTCAGTCGTTCGGCATTAACTCAACCAAACTATCAAAAATGATATTCATCAGGCAACTGCCTGATAGCGGTTTCGTATAACATTAGTGTTTGATAAAAAAACAAAATAGAAAGATTTTTTTCACAAAGGACACAAAGGTTTTTCGTCAATCCAGTCATTATTTTTTTTTATTATGTTAATTAGTTGCTCTACAGCATATTTTTCGTCAATATTTTTTTTAATGATTTTGTCTTTTTTATACAGAGTGATTTTGTTTTTGCCTGAGCCAACATATCCATAATCAGTGTCATTCATTTCGCCCGGACCATTTACTATACATCCCATTATTCCTATTTTCAGTCCTTTTAAGTGATGAGTGTGCTTACGAATTTTTGCCAGTGTCTTTTCTATATCAAATTGTGTTCTTCCGCATGAAGGACAAGAGATATATTCAGTTTGCGAAAATCTGTTTCCTGTTGCCTGTAAAATTTTAAAACAAGTATTATTTGTAAATTTCAAACTGTTTTTTTTGCCGGTTTTAATCCATATTCCATCTCCTAATCCATCAATAAGCAATGTTGCAAAATCTATTGAGCTATATAGTTGAAATTGTTTTTTGTTTAAGTAATTATATTTTATTTTTATAATAACAGGTGTTTCAGAATTATTATTTATTAATTTAGAAAACATTTTACGTTGTTCTCTTACTGTATCTTTGGTTTGTATTTCAAAGATAAGCACAACTGTTGGGTCTGTTTTTATTTTATTTATAAATTTATCATTAAGATTGTTGATAGTAATATTGACAAAATTTATTTGAGCAGATTTTTTATCGCATTTAAAATATTCTTCTCCTTGAAATAAAGGGAATACATTTTTTTTAGAGTTATCAAAAACGTCATTATCCTGAATTAAGTATAAAGAATCAGGATGAGTAAATTTTATTTTTTGTTTTCCAATATATATATAATCGCATGATATATTGTCTTTTAGCCATTTATTTTTCTTTTTGTTATATCCTAATTCTTTAAATATCTTTTTTAGTTCTTTTTCTGAGTCAAAAAATGTTTTGTTTTTATCAGATATGTCGGCAATGACAACAGGAACATTTTTATTTCCTATATTTTTGATGTTAAATGTTTTTCTTTTTTTATACAAAAAGGGACTTATAATTATTTTGTCAGTATTTTTTTTAACATGTTTACTTATTTTTTTTGAATATCTGTTAATCAATGTTTTGGCAACAGGTATTTCAAGTTCAGGCTCTTCTGTAAGAGACACGCGTATGGTATTGCCAATGCCATCTTCTAATAAAGCACCTATTCCTATGGCAGATTTTATTCTTGCATCGTCTCCTTGTCCTGCTTCTGTAATGCCAAGATGTTGTGGATATATTATTCCCTGTTTAATCATTTTGTTTTGTAACAATCGGCAGGCTTGTATCATAGTTTTTGTATTGCTTGCTTTCATAGATAGGACAATATCATAAAAGTTTAGTTCCTCGCATATATGAACAAATTCCATAGCAGCTTCAACCATACCAAGAGGTGTATTACCGTAGCGGTTCATTATTCTTTGTGATAAAGAGCCATGATTACTTCCTATACGAATGGCTGTATTATGTTGTTTACATATTTTAATTAAAGGAGTTATACTATTTTTTATTTTTTCTATCTCATAATTATATTCTTTGTCAGTATATTCTGATTTTGATTTTCTATCTGTATAATTTCCAGGATTTATTCTTACTTTTTCAACAATACCTGCAGCTATTTCAGCAGCTTTTGGATTAAAATGCACATCAGCTATTAAAGGGACATTATATCCTCGTTTTTTTAATTCGTTTTTAATGTTTTTAAGATTTTTAGCATCTTTAATATCTGAACTTGTAATACGTACATATTCACATCCTGCATTAACCATTCTTATAGCTTGCTCAACATTGCCAATAGTATTCATTGTATCAATATTTGTCATTGATTGAATGCGGATAGGATTATTTCCGCCAAGAGGAACATTGCCAATATTTACAATACGTGTCTTAAATCTTGAATAAGATGTTAAGCTGTTACAATAAGTTAAATCTGAATTGTTTTTCATTGATTGTCATTAATAGTCATTGTTTCATTAACCATATAACCATTTTATTTGTTTATATAACTGTAAATACCAGATAATTATTATATAATTTTAAATTTATCCCAGTCAAGGGCAACAGTAAATTGTTTACGATAGTTTTCCATCTTATATTTAGATAGTTCTATTGTTTCTATTGATTCAGTATCAGATTTTGTTTTGGATATAATTTTTCCTTTTGGGTTGATAACCATAGAGTAGCCGGAGAAAGGCACTTTATTTCCGTCTATTCCTATTCTGTTAACACCAATAATATATGACTGATTTTCAATAGCCCGTGCAATCAAGAGTGATTTCCAGTGATAGTTTTTATGTTTAGGCCAATTTGCTATATAAATCAAACAATCATATTCATAAATATCTGTAAATGTATTTTTGCTCCATACAGGGAATCTTAAATCATAACATACTAATGGTCTTATCTTCCATCCTTTTGTTTCAACAATCAATTTTTTATTTCCTTTTGATGAATAAATATGTTCTTTTGCCGGACGAAACAAATGCCTTTTGTCATATTTTTGATAATTACCATCAGTATTCATCCATATTAATCGGTTATAATAACTATTATTTTCTTTTATCAACAAGCTACCGGTTACAACACATTTTTTTTCTTTAGCTATATTTTTGAGCCATTGTATGGTCTTTCCATTACTATTTTCAGCATAGTTGTTAAAATTAGGAGAAAATCCTGAGTTAAACATTTCAGGCAATACAATTATATCTGTATTATTAATATCAGATATTTTTTTTTCAAAAGCATGTAAATTGGCTTGGACATCTTCCCAAATCAAATCTGACTGAATAATTGTAATTTTTAAATTATGCATATTAAAAATTTTAATATAAGGGGAGTTCTAATAATTACTTTTTATTACAAGTGGCTGCAAAATATCATTATTTCGTTGTCGGGCAAAATCTTTCCTCTCCATAGCTATGGCTATGGCTGCGGAATATTTTACCTTCCGCCTCATACTGATATTTTTCGCTCGCTTTCATATACAAAACCAATTATTAGAACTCCCCATAAATAAATCTTGCACAAAGTTAAGTAATAATATCAAATATAATTAGTTTTCTCTGTTTTTTTGTGCAAAAGTAATGAGGATATTCTCATTACTTTTAATTAATTTTGTTGCATTTACTAATTGAATTTACAATTATTTTTTTTGGTTAAATATTATTTTGAGGTGCTGGTAAAAATTAATTTATTTTGTAAGCACAAAATTATTGTTCTCCAATGTAGAAATCAAACTCGTTTACTGTTGCTCAAATTTTATTTATGAAACTTTATCAATATTATATTTATATTCTGACTAATGTTAACAATACAGTTCTTTATACAGGTGTCACAAATGATTTAGTGAGAAGAGTTTTTTTGAGCACAGGAAAAAGATTATACAAGGCTTTACCTCTAAATACAATGTTTCCAAATTAGTTTACCCCGTGAATTTTGAATTGTTTGATTTTATTGATTTGGCAATAAAAAGAGAAAAACAGATAAAAGGGTATTCAAGGAAAAAAGCATACTTTTATTGATTCTTTAAACCCTAAATGGATTGACTTGTATAGTAATAAGAAAATTGTCATTCCGAATGGAGCTAAACGGAATGAGGAATCTCAAGCTAAATTACAATAGACTAGCTGGTAAAATACTATTTTATGTAGCACCTCAAAATAATATTTAGCCAAAATAAGGTGTGGCTAGTTACATATTTTATTATTTACAAATAATTTTTTTTGCTAATTTATATTGCATCATCAAATTGTCTTAAAAAACGAATATCGTTTTCAAAAAACATACGTAAGTCCTTTATTTGATACTTAAGCATAGCAATACGTTCAATGCCCATTCCAAAAGCAAATCCTGTATATTTTTTACTGTCAATGCCACAATTATCCAATACATTAGGGTCAACCATTCCACAACCTAAAATTTCTACCCATCCTGTATATTTACAAATATTACAACCTTTACCGCCGCAAATATTACAGGAGATATCCATTTCAGCAGACGGCTCTGTAAATGGGAAATAAGAAGGACGAAAGCGAATGCTTGTATTTTTATCAAACATTTCTTTGGCAAAATATAATAATGTCTGTTTCAAATCTTTAAAAGATACATTTTTATCAATATAAAGACCTTCTATTTGGTGAAATATACAATGTGCCCGGGCAGAAATCACTTCATTACGAAAAACTCTTCCAGGAGAAATAGTTCTTATAGGTGGCTTATTATTTTCCATTACACGCACCTGAACAGAAGAAGTATGTGTTCTTAATGTAACATCAGGATTTTTATTTATAAAAAAAGTATCCTGCATATCCCTTGCAGGATGCTCCTCAGGAAAATTTAATGCAGAAAAAACATGCCAGTCATCTTCTATCTCAGGACCCTCTGAAACATTATATCCTATACGGGAAAAAATCCGGATTATCTTATTTCTAATAATAGATAAAGGATGTCGTGAACCTAACTCAGCAAAATCACAGGGAAGAGTTAAATCATTTTCAATATTAAGACCCTTATCAGAATGCTCAAAAGATTGACTTATACCACTTATTTTATTATATATATTATTTTTTAATTCGTTTAAAAGTTTTCCTAATTCTTTACGTTGACTTTGCTTAACATCTTTAAACTCTGAAAATAAGTCGGAGATAATACCTTTCCTTCCTAAATATTTTACACGAAAATTTTCTAATTCTTTAATATCTTTTGTATAAAAAGAATCTACTTTTTTTAAAAATTGTTTGATTTTTACTTGCATATACTCAAATAAAATTTAATTATCAGAGAGGATTCAACTATGGATATTTTATCAATAGTTTAAAATTCATCCTGATGAGTCAGGATGAATTTTTTATTCTCCAGATGGTATGATAAAATAAAAATTTATAAAATCGTATTAATATTTTTTATTTAACAACTTTAATAGTCATTTTAATATCTTTTAAAGGACGATTTGTTGCTTTGTCTGTTTCTACTGCTGCAATTTTATCAATAATATTAAGACCTTGTATAACTTCTCCAAAAACAGTATATTCCCCATCAAGATGTGGAGTGCCTCCTATAGTTTTGTATGCCTCACGTTGTTCTTCTGAAAAATTTTTCCCCATACGCAATTCCATTGCATCTAACTCTTTGTCTCCATATATTTTTCCCTTAACAATATAAAACTGTGAACCCGATGACTTTTTTTTGGGATTAGCACGGTCACCCAATCTTGCAGCAGCTAAAGCACCTTTTTTATGAAAATATTTTGGGACAATTTCCGCATCAATAGTATATCCGGGACCACCATTGCCAAGTGTTGCATCTGGTTTGGCATTTACAGAATTAGGGTCTCCGCCCTGAATCATAAAATTTTTTATCACACGATGAAAAAGAGTCCCGTCATAAAACTTTTTGTTAATTAATTTAACAAAATTATCTCTGTGCTTGGGCGTTTCATTATATAAAAGAACTTTCATATCCCCAAACTTAGTGCTGATTAATACTTCTGTGCTCTTATTTTTTTGAGCAATAACTGATTTAGTAAATAAACTAAATGCAGAAAAAATTAAAGTTAAAAAGATTATTTTTTTCATAGTTATAAATTTTTATATATTTGCATATTGAATTAAAAAAACAAAATTATAAAAAAAATTCATTATGAAAAAAATATTTATTTATTTATTTATTTTTTGTGTTTTCTTAACAACTTCTTTTTTATATTCCTGCAAAAAAGATACGGATTGTAAAGCAGTTATTACTGTAAGATATCTTAGTAATAAAGATATTGTTCCCGGTGCAACAGTCAGAATAGAAAAATATGACAATAAGGTGTCTGGATCTGCAGATGCTCATGGCGAATTTAGACATACTTATGATTTGGAAGCTATTTTAGATGTTATTGCCAGTATAGATTCTTCAGGTGTACCAATGGGAGGAACATCTGTTATTCGCCTTAAATCAGGAGAAACAGTTAATCAGGTTGTGTATATTGAATAAATTAAGGTTCTTCAATAAATTTTGTGGAAAAAATATTATCAGGACAAAAAATATAGATGACCTAACCTGGACAATCCAGAGCCAAAAAGGTTATACCTTAAATTGACCTAAATTTCAATGTCTAATTGGTAATTATTCCGCCTTATCGGATGAGATTTGATTAGGTTCACCACGTGAAATAAAATCGTAGATTTTAATGATTCGCATTATTTAACGGGGTAAAATTAGATAATTAGAGCAATTAGAAATTTATAATACTTCATTACTCATTAAAAATGCCGAAGTGCATAAATTAAATTATTTTTTACCTCTTTTTCCTTCTTTTAATACTTTATTATAACAGCTTCTGCACAAAGGTTCGTAATTATCTTTTTCTCCTAAAAGTATTAACTTTTTATTAGCAACAATACGATGTGAGTAAAGAGCCAGATTACCACATTTTATACAAATAGCATGAACTTTGGTAACATACTCTGCTGATGCTAATAATGAAGGAATAGGTCCAAAAGGTTTTCCTTGAAAATCCATATCCAGACCGGCTACTATCACTCTAACACCTCTATTTGCAAGTTCATTACAAACAGAAACTATATTATTATCAAAAAACTGGGCTTCATCAATACCTACTACATCTATATTTGTAGCAAGCAATAAAATTTGTGAAGAATTATATACAGGTGTTGAAATGACAAAATTAGAATCATGCGATACTACATCTTCTTCATCATAGCGGGTATCTATCTTTGGCTTAAAAATTTCAACTTTTTGTTTAGCAATTTTAGCCCTTTTTAATCTACGTATTAATTCTTCGGTCTTGCCCGAAAACATAGACCCGCAAATTACTTCTATCCATCCTTTACGTTCTGAATGACCTATAGAATTTTCTAAAAACATATAACAAATTTTTAATTTATTTGTAACACGTATATTTGCAAAATTATTAAATTTATTCAATTATACCAAATCGTTTGCTTATTATCTAATCCTTCAGGCAGTTATATTCGGCTACTGACGAATGCCTGATAATAGAACAATTAGAAATTTTTATAACAACATAGCCCTACTGGTACGACACAGCATCCCTGATTATAATATCAACTTTCCCAAAATTTAAAACTTTGGAAAAGTTTCTAAATATTGATTCTGACTTGTCCAGATTAAGGCAGATTAAAAGATTTGCGTTCATAAACATACTCTAATAATTATATTTTATAATCTGAACTCTTCTTTCATAAGCAGCAGCACAACTATAAACAGAACTTTTTTTGTCATTTGGATTGTCGCTCACCAAAGGACTTGCCTGCTCTTCTCCGATAGGCGCTTCTAAAATACTGAGCTTAGCCCCTTTAACAGCTTTATTATATAAATATTTAAGAAAAACACCATTATTATATTCATAAATATAATTTTTAACACTTGAAATCCTTCTTTTTGCTAAATTTATATTATATTTGTTTGTGCTTAAAGGACTACAAAAACCTTTAATTGTTATTTTCACATCATTACCTTTTTCAAGGTCTTTTAATAATAAGACAGTAAACTTTTCAAGATTTTTAAAGCCATTGATAACATAATCATTAAAAAAATCTTCTATGTCTTTTTCTGCCTTTTGCTTTTTGTATCCTGTTAATCCTTTGGAATATTCTTTTTTGTATTTATATTCTAATGAGAGATATTCATTAATAGTTGTTTTGTAATTTTTGTTGGTAAAAATTTTTGTTGTGGCTTTGTCCGGCTCATCATTATGAAAATATAATGTTAAAGGCAATAGTTCATTTATTTCTGATTTTATATTAGTTTTTTTAATAATATTTACTTTCTTAACTTCTTCAACTTTTTCAGGTGTTATACTAACAATTTCCTTTGGTTTAATTTCAGCAGGTTTTTTCTTATGTTCTTTTTTTATCAGTTTATAAGAGTATATATCATAGCAGCATGTCTCACCTTTCAGATGCAGAGAGCCAACACGGTTAGAAGCAAAATAGCCATTTGTATCTAATTGATTAACAGTAAAATACAAGTCATTACATCTTGAATTTATAGGGAATCCAATGTTCTTAGGCAAAGACCATTGAGTGAATATTCCTTTTGACTCAAAAATATCATATCCTCCTAATCCTTTATGCCAGTCAGAACTAAAATATAATGTCTTAGTAGCAGAACGATAAAAAGGAGTAATTTCATTTCCATAAGAGTTGACATTGCTACCTAAATTAACAGGCTCGGAATATTTGTCTTTTTCTATCACAGAATACCAAATATCTAATTTTCCATATCCGTTAGGTCTATCAGAAACAAAATACAGGATATCTTTATCTTCACCTGTTGATTCCACGCATGGTTGCGTTGAAGTATATCCCGGCAGGTTTATTTTATTATTTAATTTAACAGGTTTTTGGAAATTACCTTTTTCATATTTACAAACATAGATAGCACATTGTATCTGAGAGCCATTTTTTGCAGCACAACGGGTAAAATAAATTTTATCATTATTTTTATTAAAAAATATGTTTGCATTATGAGTTTTTTTATCATTTATTTTTGGGTCTATCTCTTTATTCAAAGACCATTTATCATTTCTTAATCTTGATTTATAAATCTTTGATAAATATGTTTGTGAAATAATAGATTTAGTATTTTTAGATAAAATTGGACGAAGAGAAGAAAAATATAAAAATTCCCCTTTTATCTGTGTTGCTCCTGACTCTGAATATTTGGTGTTAATGTTAGTATCTAAATGTTCTATTTTTACAGGTATAGTATCTTTTAATGCTTTTAAAGCAAATTCACAGGCATATATTTCACAAAGTGCTTTTCTTGAAAAATAATTATTATCTGTTTTATGTTTTTCATAATATGTTCTAAAATTTTTTTTTGCTTCTATGTATTTGCCATTATTTTTATTCATCATTGCAAGCCAAAAGCAACTTAACGGGAAATTATTTTTCTTATCTTTTGATGAGATATAAGAATAATAATTTTCTGCTTCTTTATAATCAAAAGTTAAACGACATGACTCGGCATATTTATAAACAATCTGTAAGTCAGATTTCTTAATATCAATAGCTTCTTTATAATGTTGTGAAGCAGTATAATAATCACCGTCAGCAAAAGCATTATCACCATAACTGACATTTTCTTCAAACGTCTGAGAGACAGCTCTAATGCTTAATAGCATTAAAAATGATAATATTAAATAATTGTATTTATTCATTTATTTATACCGTTAGATATTAGTTCATATTTAAGCATTTACAAAGTTCAAAACTCAAAATCTTAAACTTTAAACCTTAGACTGCCTAAAATAACTTTACTAAAATATAGGGCAAGGCACGGCTCTTATTTTCGCTTGTTTTATTTTATTTATCCTGTAAATTATTGACAATTCCAAGCCACCCTTTGATTTACTTGCTGTCTTTAACTTTGAATAATTTATATCATAACTTACTCCAAAATTAAATTTTAAATAGTCAAGTCCTAATATTAAATTAGCAGCATCTTTTGTCCTGAAAAAAATTCCAAGATTTAATGCTGTGTAATTGTATGATTCTCTGTTTTTTATAAATTTAAAAACAGAACCAAAAATAATTTCTTTATATGCTCCTTGTTTCATTATTAAAATACCAGGTAAAATATTTATTTTATCATTAGTATTAATCTGGACATTCCCATATATTGCCACTCTTTGGTTAAGAGTAATATTATGATTGTCTAAAAGAGATTGTCTGGGACTATTAAGATGAAAAAAACTTATACCACAATTAACATTAACATCTTTTTTATATTGATAATTCCAGTAAACGCCTGCTGTTAAATCAAAAAACATAAAATTGTTTATACCTAATTGTTCATTATATGGTAATTCAGAATCATAATAAAATCCATTAAACTGGTTGTCAAAAGCGAGTTTATCATAATCAATTGCCCGTTGTGCTATGCCGGGTTGAACAGCAAAGGAAATAAAATGTTTTTTATACTTACCCAACAATTTTATATATGATACAGATAAATTTATTTGTGTAGTACCAAATTCCAAATCGCCTGCTTTATCTTTATTAATAAGCAGTCCTATACCAAACATATCTTGTTCTAATTTTCTTTGCAGAATTTTGGTATCAACAGATGCAGAAATCGTACTATAAGGAACTGTTACAGAGCGCCATTGAGTTCTGTTATTTATACAAAATCTGTGTGTGCCGTCAAAAAAACCTGTTGTAGCAGGATTTAGATTTAAAGGAGATGAATTAAATTGTGTAAAATGAATATCTTGTCCATAAGTATTTATGAATATAAAAAAAAATAAGATAATATTTCTATATTTTTTATCCATATAACAAAACAAAAGTTCCAAGTTTCCAGTTTTAAGCACAAAACTGCCCTGTGAAACCCGCCATAGGCGGATATTTAACAAGGTTGACAATTCGCTGCCTTAAAGTAAGATTTTTTTTATTTGCTAAATTACATTTTTCCGTTAAATTTGTGGTAGAACCATAAAATTAATCAAGTAAGTTTAGCCTGAATAATTCATAAACTAAAAAAATCAGACTTCTTAAAAATAAACAATTTTGTGAGTAAATGCGGAGTAAGTTAATAATAATCTACCAAACAAACCCTTAAGGGTTGAATAAACGATTTGATGTAATATCTGTGTATATGTTGCCATAATGATTGTTTTTTGTTCAATCCTTTTAGGATTGAAGATGAATACTACGTAGTTTGTAACCATAGGTTTCACCTATGGTTATTTACCCCGTTGGATATTATCCTACGGGGTGAAAATTAAATCCCTTTCGGGATTTTTTAATTAAAACAAAATTAAAAAATATTTTTTAATCATCACTTTGTTAATCTGTTGAATATGTATAATTTACAAACTTTTTGGATGAATTTATGAATTATTCAGGGTAATTTCATCAAAAAATCCATAGTATTTATTTCATCTGCATAATCCCATAACTGAGGTGATTGGGATGTTCCAAAAGGAATGGCTTTATCAAAAAAAATATCACCGGTAACAATACATTGAATTTTTTCCGAATTTAAATTTAATTGTTTTTTTAGCATTTTTTTATCAGAATAATATTCATAATAAAGAACAGAAATCGGTGAACTAATAGAGATTTCTTTTTTTAATAACAAAAAATCATTATCAAAAAATTTCGTCTTAGTGATAATATAAATTGTTTTATTATATATGTAATTATTATAATATTTATAATGTTCAGCTATATGTTTATATTTTTCTATTGATTTAAAAAAGATATTGAAATTATAATCTTGTGGCACAAATAATTTAGATACATTTCTACATCCAAGGCCAAAATATAAGAAAATGTCTTTGCCAAGAGCTTCAAGTTCTTTTTCTGTCTCTTTACCTGTTATTACTGCTATTCCATTACGGTTTCTGCGTATTATATTTGGATATTTATCAAAATAATATTCAAAATATCTTGATGTATTATCACTTCCTGTTGCAATAATAGCATCAAACGAATTAAGTATATCTTCCGTCAATTTAATATAATCATTAAATTTTGGCTCTATTTTTATCAAAATATCTGCTATTGCCGGTAATAAATATTTATCTTTTGATGACAACTTACCCAAAAATTTGTTTCCGGACATTAACACACAAAAAAAATCATGAAATCCGACAATAGGCAAATTGCCTGCCATTACAACTCCTACTATCTTTGGATTATTTACTTCTGATAATTTTTTTAAATATCTATTTGCCCATTTTGAAATATTATTTTCTGACAAACTTTCTGAAATAGCATTAATAGCATTTCTTATATTATCTTCTGTAAACCATCTATTGTGCAAATAGCTTTCTTTAATTGCTTTATTAAGCAAATCAAAATATTTTTTATTTATAATATTTTTGTCAATTTTGTTATAATTATAAGTTTTTTTAAAACTTATAATTATACCTAATTTCACAAAGGCATTTATTCTTTTTTGAATATTCATTTTTAATTTAAAATAATGATAAAAAATATAATATTATAACCTGAATAGTTCATAAACTAAAAAATTCAGACTTCTTAAAAATTTGGAGATACAAAAATAATAAATGCCGTAGGATGCCTATCCAACGGTATAAAACCTTATAACATCCGTAATATCAAGTGATTATATTAAAAATATTTTTTCTAAAGGGAAAAAATATGAATAACTCCGTATAAACTAAGCGAAGCGTTCTCACGAACACCTTAAAAATAAACAATTTTGTGAGTAAATGCGGAGTAAGTTAATAATAATCTACCAAACAACCCTTAAGGGTTGAATAAACGATTTGATATAATATCTGTGTATATGTTGTCATAATGATTGTTTTTGTTCAATCCTTTTAGGATTGAAGATGAATACTACGTAGTTTGTAAACCATAGGTTTTACCTATGGTTATTTACCCCGTTGGATATTATCCTACGGGGTGAAAATTAAATCCCTTTCGGGATTTGTTAATTAAAACAAAATTAAAAAACATAAGAAAAATTTTCCAAAAATAATATACATTTTAGTTAAAATTTTAATAAGTCTAACAATAAATTTATTTTAAAAAAATATTTTTTAATCATCACTTTGTTAATCTGTTGAATATGTGTAATTTACAAATTTTTTGGATGAATTTGTGAATTATTTAGGATAAATTTCGTTTAGTATATTTGTAAAATATTAAAATAATAGGCATTTCCCGACACTTTAAAAAATGTAAAATTAAAAACTATTGCTGCAAATGATTTCTTTATTAAAAAAAATATTGCCTTTTCTAATTATTGTTTTATTAAACAATAATAATTTTATTAAAGCTCAAAACATCTCATTATTATCTCAATATGAAGATTCTCTTAATGTTTTGGGCAAAAAAATACTTTATGGCAAAGATGATGTTGTTAAGTATAGCTCAAACGAAAAATTTATAAATATATTTGAAAAAGCTTTATTGACTGAAAAATCTTTTGATTATGCTTTTGATTCATTAGTAACTGTTTCACGATTAATTTCTTCGGATAAGAAATTTAAACTTTTTACATGGAACCTGCCTAAATCAGATGGCACTTTTGAGTATTTTGGATTTATTCAATTATATAATAAAAAAATCAGGCAATATAAACTTTATAAATTAACAGACAAATCAGATGAAATTAAACAAGTTGAGACCCAGACATTAGATAATGAAAATTGGTATGGAGCACTTTATTATAAAATTATTCTTACTAAAAATAAAAATAAAAGATATTATACATTATTAGCTTGGGATGGTAATAATTTATTAACGAGTAAAAAAATAATTGATGTGCTTAGTTTCAAACCAAATGATAATCCTGTTTTTGGTAAGTCAATTTTTAAATTTGATGGCAAAAAAAAATATAAACGAATAATTTTTGAATATTCATCAAAAGCAACGATGTCTCTTAAATACGAAAAACAATTTCTTAACACAAAAAAGAGAAAAAAGAGAAAAAAAGATATGATTGTCTTTGACCGTATATCACCACTCAATACTAATCTTAAAGGTCAATATCAGTTTTATATACCTGAAACAAATATTTTTGACGGCTTTGTCTTTACAAAAGGTAAATGGGAATATGTAAAAGATGTTGACGCAAGAAATCCTGTTGATGATAACAAAAAAAGAACAAAACACAATGTGAAATATAATCTGTTTCCTAGACAATAAGTATCAGACCTCACTAAACAGTGCCATTTTACTATAAGACAATCGCAAATAAAAATTTTAAATATTTAACACAAAAGTCGGCAATTGGCAGTCAGCAAAAAATTGTGGTTCTTCGGTAAAATTTGTGGGAAAAATATTATAAGGACAAAAACTATAATTGACATAATAACGGTTCAAAAAAAATAATAGGGGGAGTGAGATTTAATTTAGTATATTTGTACTATTGAAAAAGAGACGATATTAAAATATTTTGTAACCATTCATCACCCAGTATTGCAGAACTGAAAGACAAAAGATATTTATTTTAAAAGCCAAAAGCCAAAAGCCAAAAGCCAAAAAGCAAAAGACAAAAAAATAAAATCAAAAATAAAGGGACTAATAAATGAAACAAGATTTGTCAGAGCGGTTTTTAGAATTTGCTATAAGTATTATCAAATTAGGCAAAAAACTAAACAAAACTTATGAAGGTCGTCATGTTTACGGACAACTATTTCGTGCAGGGACATCAGTAGGAGCAAATTATGAGGAATCTCAATCCGCTGAAAGCAA
>Ga0307991_1000795_pt1 | contig 22745 bp, 21 predicted proteins | sample EllFjometagen131_FD_203146 | JGI IMG/M metagenome (GOLD analysis project Ga0307991, IMG submission 203146) | Marine microbial communities from Ellis Fjord, Antarctic Ocean - #131 | ecosystem: Environmental > Aquatic > Marine > Unclassified | place: Southern Ocean | collected 2014-10-08 | reverse complement strand
GCTTGCTTGCATAAGCCGGATGAAGAAAATAGAATTAACTCGGATGCGAAGCAGCCGGGTTTTGTTTTGTTGCAAGGTCTCCCCCCTGAGTCCGCCGACCGAAGGGAGGCAATCTCGTCGTCACCGCATCAAAGCAAAACCCCGCGCTGCGGGGTTTTTAGTTTATGACTCTTGAGTTGTAGGCATAACCCATTCTGGTTTAATTTGTATTAATATTTATCTTATCACTTTACGGTATTGTTATCCAACTCCTATAATCTGTACTTCACCCCTAAATTTTAATTCTGATAATACTTTATATCCTTTCATGACTTAAAAAATTATGGTATAATTGCATTTCGTAAATAATCTATAAAAATATTATGATAATATGGAATTAGGAAAATACTCATTTGGAATTGGAGACAGGTTTGGTTGCCAGGGAAAAGCACAGCTTGAGGCTATCAGAAAGGCAAGTAAACAAGGAATTGAAATTACTCCGGTTTGGAATAAATCTTTTCGAGAGCACTCACTCGTCCATACAACTCCTGCTGATACAAGAAAAGAAGCTGATAAGGCAGTGAAAGACCTAAACTGGACACAGCCATATTTTGTGGATGCAGATCATATCAATCTTTCTAATGTTAGTGATTTTATTGAAAGTTCAGATTTTTTCACACTGGATGTGGCTGATTATATTGGTGAAAAGGCAGAGATAGAGATAATTAATGCCTTTATTGAATCGAATAGAGAGTATATTGGTGAGTTACGGGTTCCTGGAATTGAAGCTTCATTCTCTATTACAGCTGAGGAGTTAGAAAAGATTGCAGGAAAGTTTCTTTTTGCAATTCAGGAAGCGAAAAAGATATATGGCTATATAATTGAAAGGAAAGGAGAGGGAAATTTTATTTCTGAAATTTCAATGGATGAGGTTGATTTACCACAAACCCCTGTAGAATTGTTTTTTATTCTGAGTGCAATCTCCATGTTTGGAATTCCTGTTCAGACAATTGCACCAAAATTTACCGGCAGGTTCAACAAAGGAGTAGATTATGCAGGCAATATTGATCAATTTGCCAAAGAGTTTGAAGAAGATCTGCTGGTTATGGATTATGCAATAAAAGAATTTGATTTACCGGCAAACCTTAAACTTAGTGTACACTCAGGCAGTGACAAATTTTCTATTTATCCGGTTATAAGTAAACTGATTAAAAAACATAATAAAGGTATTCATGTTAAAACTGCAGGTACAACCTGGCTGGAAGAACTGATTGGGCTGGCACTTGCCGGTGGGGAAGCATTGGAGCTGGTTAAATCAATCTATTCAAAAGGACTTGAACGGTTTGAAGAACTCAGTTTACCATATTCTACCGTTATTGATATCGACCGGTCGAAATTACCCGATCCTTCAGAGGTGAATCAATGGAGCAGAGAGAAATTAGTTAATTCATTGCGTCATATCCCAGATCATCCGGAATACAATCCCAACATCAGACAACTGCTTCATATTTCTTATAAAATTGCTGCTGAATATGGAGATATTTACCTGGATATGCTGGAAAAATATTCAGAAAATATTTCCCGGGAAGTAAAGGAAAATATTTATGAGCGGCATATCAGGAGGTTATTTTGAGTTTGTCTATAAACTCAAAAAAAAACGAATAATGAATAAGGAACACCGATTAACGATTTATGAAGTAACCAAAAATCTGAAATCTAAAATCAGTGTTCTTTGTTCGATATTCAATTTAACTAAAACTTACTAACTTTATAGATGGGCTCTATTTAAGGAGGTGTGATATTTTCGAACATACTGAAATGCACCCCTCCATACTTACGTTCTTCTTTAAATCCTTTAAGATGTGAGTAGTTTTTATTCCTGGGATGTTCGAAAATCATCATCCCTCCGCTTTTTAATATTTTGGAATTTAAAACAATTTCAGGGATTGAGTCTATCCATCTGAGGTTAAAAGGCGGATCGGCGAAAATAATATCATATTTATAACTACATGTCTTAAGAAAAGTAAGAACGTTTGTTCTGAAAGGCTTTATCTGGTTAAATTCCAGTTCTTTAATCGTTTTCTCAATAAAAGCAAGGTGTCTGCTGTTCGTTTCTACCAGATGAATACTGAGACAACCCCTTGATGCAAATTCATAACTAATACTACCTGTGCCTGCAAAAAGGTCAAGAACTTTAGCAGTTTCAAAATTAAATTTGTTAGTTAGGATATTAAACAGACTTTCCTTGGCTTTATCGGTAGTAGGACGTGCCTTAATGCTTTTTGGCGGATGAATTATTCTCGATCGGTATTTTCCGCTTATTATCCGCAATTGTAAAGATTTAGCAAAGGGATGAAAGTATGTTCTGGGATTTGATTAAAAGTATAACTGTATGTGAATTGATTATCACACTTTTCAAATCTGATAGATTTGATATACTTTTTTAAAGACTCATAGTATTTTGATGTTTTTGTTATCTCTCCTGAGAGTAAGAGAAGTGTTTTTTCCGGACTAAGCTTTAGTTGTTCAAATATATTTAATACAAAATAAATAAAATCGTTTTCGTTCCTGAAACGGAATTGGTTATAGAGTATCAGTTTTTTTGATTGTGACACTGCTATATCAAAAATACCTGGTGTAACATGAATAAAAGCAGAAAAATCAAATCCTCCAGGTTGATTTTTTAAAAGAATTTGTTCAATAAACGGAACTGACTGGTGGTAATTTTTTATTCCAGGAAATTGTTTATCCAGTATTTCATAGATATTTACCGGGATGGAATAGACAGTATAGGTGCCTGCATTTTTTATTTGGTTATAGAATATCTTATCATGTTCTTCCAGTGGATGGTTAAACATAAGATATTCTTTAATTTTTTCTTTGTTGATGAGGGGTGAAGGTACCAGAGTGGATTTGTCCGTGATAAAAATATATGATGAGCTCTTATATTTTTTAGTCAGAAATTCATCTTTTCTAAAAATATCCCTTAATTGATCTTCCGGAATACCTTTTTGTTTATCCAGAGGATAATTTTTTAAAGCAACGTATTTACTTCTGACAGTATCAAGTATTGAAAAAGAAAATCCATTCAAGCTGACCTGAATGGACAGGTGATACGATTGAGTTATATTTATATCTAGCGTTTCGTCAAGAAAGGCAAATTCATACATGAATCAGGATATAATTACTCCCAGTTTCCGGCATTATTAGTAGCTTCTTCCAGAGAGCCAACCTTTAACCCTTTAAAACCGGTTATTTTTTCTTTTTCAGCGCTATAGTTAATAATTAACTGTTTGTTTAACCCATGCAACAAGACACTATTAAGAACATGAGCTTCAAAAACATTAACTTTCACTTTAGATGCAGTTTCGATTTTAGTAGCAGCGAGAAAGAATTCTTCACTGCCATATGGGATAAATCTTAAAGAATCAATCGGATAGGTCTTTGAAAATATTGAATCAAGAACACTTACATAAGAAGTATCCCTGATAATAATACCCATTTTAATAGCTTCTTTTTCGGTAACACCTTTATCATATAAGCTATCGGATATTCTACCAATAGCCATAACAACAGGGAATGAATCAAATTTTACGAAATTGATCAATGTATCAAAGTTCCCTGTATACTTTGCGTACTTAGTTTTATAAGCAACTTCTGCGGTTCTGATATCTTTAAGATTCTGGATTGTTGCATCTTCACGTTTTTTCTTTTCTTTATTGAAACGTATAGGTTCCATGATGCTTTCGACTACTAAGTAGCCTAAAACAATGATTGCTGCACCGAGAAGGATTCTAACTACGATTTTCATTTTTTCCTTTATAATTGGTTATGTTTGCCTACAAAAATAAAAATAAATATTTAATATTAAATTCTCTTCAGGATATTATTCAATGAAATGTTAAAAATTCAAATAATTTCTAAATTAATAAAAAATTTGGGACATATTCCAACAGATGGACAAAAAATAGTTATGGATATGCTTTCAGAGGTTATTCTTGATCCTGACAAGAAGGAGATTATCCTATTAAAAGGATTTGCCGGAACCGGAAAAACAACCCTGATAAGATCACTTGTTAAGGTTCTTGGTGAATTTTATATCAAATCAGTCCTTTTAGCCCCAACCGGAAGGGCTGCCAAGGTATTATCAAATATTGCATTTAAGGATGCTTATACAATACATAAAAAGATCTATCGCCAGAAGTCATCAAAAGATGGATTTGGAAAATTTGTACTGGAGAAAAATCTCCATTCAAATACGCTTTTTATTATTGATGAAGCATCTATGATATCAAACCATGCTTTTAATAATTCAATTTTTGGATCGGGCAGGGTTCTTGACGATTTAATAGAGTATGTTTATAATGATAAGCAATGTAAACTATTATTGATTGGTGATACAGCTCAGCTTCCTCCGGTAGGACTGGAAATTAGTCCGGCACTTGACCCATTAGTTCTGGAAGGATATGGCGTGGAAGTGAGGGAGGGTTTTTTGGCTGAAGTGGTAAGGCAGAGCGAAAACTCCGGGATATTGCATAATGCAACGGAGATAAGAAAGTTATTAGTTAAAAAGTCATTTGAGATACCTTCCATTAAGATTGAAAATTTTACTGACATTACCAGATTGCATGGGGAGGACCTGGTGGAGGAGTTATCCTCATCCTATGACAGGGAAGGTCTTGAAAACTCAATTGTAGTTGTCAGGTCGAACAAAATGGCTAATAATTACAACCAGGGAATCAGGAATACAATACTTTGGCGTGAGGAAGAGGTATCAACAGGGGATTTTCTTATGGTTGTTAAGAATAATTACTTCTGGTTGCAGGAAAATGAATCTGTCGGGTTTATTGCAAACGGGGATATCATTGAGATACTTAAAATAAATGGATATCAGGAGAGATATGGATTTCGGTTTGCTGATATGGTATTGAAGCTTAAAGATTATGCCAATCATGAGTTTGAAGCAAAAGTATTACTTGACACAATTCATGTTGAAGCTGCATCAATGTCAAACGAGGAAAACAAGAAACTTTTTTATTCGGTTCTGGAAGACTACAGTAAAGAAAGTTCTAAGAAAAAGCAGTTTGACGGTGTAAGAAATAATGAATTTTATAATGCGTTACAGGTTAAGTTCAGTTATGCCGTAACATGTCATAAGGCACAAGGAGGACAGTGGAAAAATATATTTGTTGATCAGGGTTTTATAAAGGAAGATATGGTGAATATTGAATATCTGCGCTGGCTCTATACCGCAATAACCAGGGCAACATCCAAACTTTACCTGGTTAATTTTAGTGATAAATTTTTTACTCCCCTATAATCTTCATAAGGACTCTTTTTTTACGTTTGCCATCAAATTCACCATAAAATATCTGTTCCCACGGACCAAAATCCAATTTTCCGTCTGTAACGGCAACTACAACCTCCCTGCCCATAACGGTCCTTTTAAGATGAGCATCGGCATTATCTTCAAAACCATTATGTTTGTACTGTGAATAAGGTTTTTCGGGCGCAAGTTTTTCAAGCCACACTTCATAATCATGATGTAATCCTGGCTCATCATCATTGATAAATACACTTGCCGTAATATGCATGGCATTACATAATATCAGACCTTCTTTTATCCCACTTTCAACCAGAGCAGCCTGAATATCAGGCGTAATGTTTATTAGTTCTCTTCTTTTTGTTGCTTCAAACCAAAGCTCTTTACGATATGATTTCATTTTGGTGCTTGTTTTTTGTAATTTTTACTATTTATCTAAACTTTCGGACTTATAATACAGCCTTTAGTTAATATTCAGTGATTTTATAATTGCTTCAATTTTCATTTCAAGTTTCTGCTCAATAGTTTCAAAGTCGCTTTTGTTATTCAGTTTATCATGTACCCCGAAATAGAATTTTATTTTTGGCTCAGTACCTGACGGACGGATTGATATTCTCGAGCCATCTTTAAGAATAAATTGCAGGACATTTGACTGAGGTATGACAATAGATGATTCCTCATTTGTTACAATACTTTTCTTAATACTTTTCTGATAGTCATAAATCTCAATTACCTGTGAATTATTTATATAGGAGGGAGGATTGTCACGGAACTTTTTCATCATACTCTGGATTTCTTCTGCTCCCGTCTTTCCTTTTCTTACAATATTAAAAAGTCGTTCTTTATAAAAACCGAATTCAAGATAAATATCTATTAGCAGATCATCTAGTGTTTTTCCCTGGTCTTTAGCCCATGCAGCTGTTTCAGCTAGTAATGCGCATGAAATTACTGCATCTTTATCCCTGACAAATTCACCGGCAAGGAAACCATAGCTTTCTTCTCCACCACCGATAAATGTTTTTTTATTTTCATTCTTTCTGATGATATCGGCAATATATTTAAATCCGGTAAGCACCTTAAAATAATCTACATTGAATTTCTTTGCAATAATATTCGGTAGATCTGATGAAACAATGGTTGTAATAATATATTCATTCCCCTGAAGCTTACCGTTTTCCGCCCATTTGTTAAGCAGGTAATATATCAGGAGTGTCACGGTTTGATTACCATTAAGCAATTTAAACCGATTATTTTTATCTTTTATTGCAGCACCCATCCGGTCGCCATCAGGGTCAGTTGCCATAACAAGGTCGGCATCTGTTTCCCTTGCTTTTTTAAGAGACATTTCCATAGCTGCTGTCTCTTCGGGATTGGGTGATTTAACAGTTGGGAAATTCCCATCAATTACATCCTGTTCAGGAACATTATAGATATTACAGAAACCAAATTTTCTCAGTGCCATGGGCACAAGCTTAACACCTGTGCCATGGATCGGAGTATAAACTATTTTTAAGTTTTTATTCCGTTTAATAATTTCAGGTGATAATGATAAGCTTTTTACTTTTTCAAGATAAAGATTATCAATTTCTTCCCCTATAATTTCAATATCCTCTAGTTTCCCATCAAATAATACTTCATCAATTGAGGAAATACTTTTAACTTCGTCAATAATATTCTTATCATGAGGCTGGATAATTTGTCCGCCATCTTCCCAGTAAACTTTGTAACCGTTATATTCTTTAGGGTTATGAGAAGCCGTTACAACAACACCGCTCTGACATTTAAAATGCCTGATTGCAAATGACAATTCAGGAGTGGGTCTTAGAGCATCGAACAGGAAAACCTTAAAACCATTTGCAACAAATATCTTTGAAGCTGTTTCAGCAAACAGACGGCTATTGTTCCTGCAATCGTATGCCACAGCTACCTTAATTTTCTCTTTATCGGCAAAGGCTTTCTTAACGTAGTTACTCAACCCCTGGGTTGTCATTCCAACAGTATAAATATTCATTTTGTTTGTTCCGGCTCCCATGATACCTCTGAGCCCGCCTGTTCCAAATTCAAGATCTTTATAGAATGATTCAATTAGCTCAGGTTCATTATTATCCAGCATATTTTTCACGCTGGCTTTGGTTTCAGAGTCATAATTTTTCTCAAGCCACTTGTTGGCTTTTTCTCTTACATTTTTTAATATTTGATTATCTGTCATAGCAATTAGGATTTATTATTTTGGTTATTCAGGATAATGCAAAGTTATTCTTCTAGCCCATTCTTCCTGCCGATTTTCTTGATACATTTATCAAGACTTTCTTTCCAGTGGGGAATCTCGATATTGAAAGCACTACGGATCTTGCTTTTATTGAGCACACTATAAAAAGGACGGTTAGCCGGTAAAGGATAATCTTTGGTTTCTATTGGTAGTACTTTACATGATAATCCTGCAGATTTCATTATAAACACCGCAAAATCATACCAGCTACATACACCCTCGTTTGAGAAGTTATATATCCCAGGGTTAAAATCTTTATTATTATTATTTATATGATTAATGATGCTAATTATAGTTTTAGCCAGATCATGGGCATATGTAGGTGTTCCCACCTGATCGGAGATAACATTTAATGATTCTCTTTCAGTACCAAGGCGTAACATGGTTTTTACAAAATTTTTCCCATAAGACGAGTATAGCCATGCTGTTCTGATAATCAAGGCATTATCATATTTCAGAGCTTCTTTCTCTCCCTTTAGTTTGGATATTCCGTAGACTGAGCTTGCATTTGGAGTATCGGTTTCTTTGTATGGCAGAAATGTTTTGCCATTAAATACATAATCAGTTGAAATATGAATGTATTTTGCGCCGTTTTCTTTACTGACTTCAGCTAATAGTTTAACAGCTTTTGTGTTTATTAATTCAGCTATTTCTTTTTCTTCTTCAGCTTTATCTACAGCATTGTATGCAGCGCAATTGATTAAAAGATCGATAGGATTCTTATTTATAAAGTTTCTCAATGCTTCTTTATCTGTTATATCCAGAGTGTCTACATCTGTCCAGATAAAATGATAAGGCAGACCCTGGTCGGCCAACTCGTGAAGTTCATTTCCGAGTTGTCCGTACGATCCGGTTACCAGGATATTTTTTATCATAACGAAAAATGTTTAATTGTTTACTTAACTTCTCAACTCTTCTTCAAATCTACAATTCTTTAATAGATGGTTGATGTTTATCTTTGGCAGAAATGATTGCCTTTTCCGGTTCAATATTCCAGTCGATATTTAATTCCGGGTCATTATACATTATTCCTCTTTCTGAACCGGGGTGATATAGTTTATCACATTTATAAAAGACCACAGCTATTTTGCTCAAAACAGAGAATCCATGAGCGAAGCCGGACGGGATCAACATTTGTTGTTTATTTTCAGCACTAAGTTTGTGACTATACCATTTTCCGAATGTGAGTGAATTTTTTCGAATATCCATTCCAACATCCAGTATCTCACCTTCGAGTACCCTTACCAGTTTTGTTTGTGAATGCGGGTCCAGTTGGTAATGTAGTCCGCGTATTACTCCAAAAGAGGACATTGACTGGTTATCCTGTACAAAATGTATTTGTATGCCATAGTCTGCCAGATTCTTCTCATTATAGCTTTCAAAAAAATATCCCCTTTCATCTTCAAAGACTTTGGGTTTGAGAATCAACAGGTCAGGTATTTCGGTTTTGATTATTTCCATATTATTTTTAGTAGTTAATTTGTTACTGGTTACTAGGTCCTGGGTACTGGGTACTGGGTGCTTTCGTACTTCGCTCAGCTCTTTGCCTATTTACTACCTACTATTTACTATTTACTTCTTCTCATCTTCTCATCTTCTCCTCTTCTCATCAGCCAGTCTCATCAGGTATTGCCCATACTGATTTTTACTGAGGGGTTTTGCCAATTCAGTTAATTGTTTTCTGTCTATATAACCTCTTATAAACGCAATTTCCTCAATACAAGAGACTTTCAGTCCTTGTCTTTCTTCAAGCGTAGCAATATAATTCGACGCTTGCAAAAGGCTTTTATGAGTTCCGGTATCGAGCCAGGCATTTCCGCGGCCAAGCAATTTTACCTGTAACCTGTCTTCTTCAAGAAAAAGCTTGTTCAGATCGGTAATTTCCAGTTCTCCTCTGGCTGATGGTTTCAGGTTTTTAGCTTTTTCAACAACGTCATTACTATAGAAATAGAGACCGGTAACAGCATAGTTTGATTTTGGATGCTCCGGTTTTTCTTCAATGCTAAGAACTTTCCCTGATTCATCAAAATCGACTACCCCATAGCGTTCAGGATCGGTGACATAATAACCAAATATTACTGCACCATCTTTTAGTTTTGCCGTTTCGAGTAACTCTTTTCCGAACCCATGTCCGTAAAAAATATTATCACCAAGCACAAGACATGCGGTTTCATTACCAATAAAGTTCTCACCGATAATAAATGCTTGTGCCAATCCATCAGGTGAGGGTTGCTCTTCGTATGATATCTCCAGTCCCAACTGGCTACCATCACCAAGGAGTTTCTTGTAAAGATGAATATCGTCAGGAGTGGAAATGACAAGAATTTCCCTGATACCTGCCAGCATCAATACTGACATTGGATAATAGATCATCGGTTTATCATATACAGGGATTATTTGTTTCGAGATACTTTGTGTAAGTGGATAAAGCCTGGTGCCGGAACCTCCGGCAAGAATAAGTCCTTTCATTCTATGGTTGTTTTAGTTTCTGTAACTTTTAGATAAATGTTTTAACAGGTAAACCAGAGAAAACGAACAATTTTATAATGAGAGTGTTTCTTTGAAATAGTTTATTGTTTTTACAAGTCCTTCTTCAAGTTTAATTTTAGGCTCCCATTTTAATATTTCTTTAGCTTTTGAGATATTTGGTTTTCTTTGTGTTGGATCGTCTGTTGGCAAAGCTTCGAATGTAATTTTCGATTCTGAGCCGGTAATCTCAATAATTTTCTCGGCAAGTTCTTTAATTGAGAACTCATCAGAGTTGCCAATATTTATAGGTCCTGTAATGGAATCCGGGGTTTCCATCAGTTTGATTATCCCGTTTATCAGGTCATCAACATATTGAAAACTTCTGGTTTGTGAACCATTGCCATAAATGGTAATATCTTTTCCGTTCAATGCCTGAACAATGAAGTTAGAAACCACTCTTCCATCATGTGGGTGCATTCTTGGACCATATGTATTGAAGATCCTGGCGATTTTTATCCTGACATTGTTCTGTTCATGATAGTTAACGAACAGGGATTCAGCACATCTTTTCCCTTCATCGTAGCATGACCTTGGTCCGATGGGATTTACATTGCCCCAGTATGTTTCAGGTTGCGGGTGTATTTTTGGATCACCGTAAACCTCACTGGTGGAAGCCTGGAGAATTTTGGCTTTAATACGCTTTGCCAGTCCCAACATATTTATTACACCCATCACTGATGTTTTTATGGTTTTAATACTATTATATTGATAATGAATGGGTGAAGCCGGACACGCCATATTATATATTTCATCTACCTCGATGAAGAATGGCATAGTAACATCATGTCGTATCAGTTCAAAATACGGATTATCCAGAAGGTGGACAATATTTGATTTTGCGCCGGTGAAGTAGTTATCCAAAGATATTACTTCGTTTCCTTCATTAAGTAACCGTTCGCAAAGATGGGAGCCGATAAAACCGGCTCCCCCTGTAATAAGTATTCGTTTCATATTGTAATAATTTTACGATTATTTACCTGTTCCGATACCGTAATATACAAATCCGTTCTCTTCCATTTCTTTCGAATCGTAAATATTTCGTCCGTCAAAAATAATCTTTTTCTTCAGTAGCTTTTCCATTATACTGAAGTTTAGCATACGAAATTCCGACCACTCTGTAATCAGTACCATAGCATCGGTGTCAATAAGCGCTTCATATTGATTTGTGGCGTATTCTATTTTATCACCAAGTATTCGTTTTGTTTCGTTAATTGCTGCCGGATCATATGCTTTCACACCGGCACCTTCGTAAAGCAGTTTATCTATAATAACTAATGATGGTGCTTCGCGCATATCGTCAGTTTGAGGTTTGAATGATAATCCCCAGAGACCAAAGGTTTTGCCTTTAATATTTCCATTGAAGTGCTTCATTATTTTATTAAAGATCACCTCTTTCTGACTATAGTTAACATCCTCAACAGCTTGCAAAATTCTGAGAGGATATTTATTTTCAGCAGCAGTACGGATAAGTGCCTGTACATCTTTCGGGAAACATGATCCGCCGTATCCGGCTCCGGGGTAAATAAACTTATTCCCGATTCGTGAGTCGCTTCCTATCCCTTTCCTTACCATATTGATATCAGCTCCCAGTATCTCACAAAGATTAGCTATATCGTTCATAAAGCTGATTTTAGTTGCGAGCATTGAGTTTGCAGTATATTTTGTGAGTTCGGAAGAGGGAATATTCATGAAATAGAAAGGATGGTTATTCATTACAAATGGTTTGTAAAGGCGCTCCATAATTTTTTTTGCCTTTTCAGAATCAATACCGATAACAATCCGGTCTGGTTTAAGAAAGTCCTGAATAGCAGCCCCTTCTTTTAGAAATTCAGGGTTTGATGCCATGTCAAATTCAACATCTGCACCCCGTTTAGTAATCTCTTCCCTGATAATTTTTCTTACTTTTTCTGCAGTGCCAACAGGTACTGTGCTTTTTGTGACAATAACCATGTAATGATCAATCAGTTGCCCTATCTTCCGGCCGACAGTAAGTACATGTTTCAGGTCGGCACTGCCATTTTGGTCAGGTGGTGTGCCGACTGCAATAAATAATGCGTCAGCATCAACAAGACTTTCTTTTAATGTGGTTGTGAATAAGAGTCTGCCTTTTTCAACATTTCTCTTGATCATTGGTTCAAGTCCGGGTTCATAGATAGGCACCTTTCCCTTTCTTAATCCTTCTACCTTTTTTTTATCAATGTCAACACAGGTTACACTAAGTCCTGTTTCCGCAAAGCATGTACCGGTTACAAGACCAACATATCCAGTACCTACGATTGAAACTTTCATCTAATATTAGTTTTATTGGAAAACAAAAGTAGAAAAATTAAATGAGAAAGATTAATTGATTAATAGGATAACCGATAGAAATTCAATTTTGAAATAGTATTCCATCATATGAAGCTTTACAGAATTTTATTTGATTTGAGAAATCTATCTTAAAGTAAAATTGAAAAGCATGCAAATTGCGAATTACCTGTTATAAATATTTTAAAAGAGATGGTCAATATTGTTTTTAAAAAAAAAAATGTAATTTTGCACCTCAAATTTACTATTATATAAAGTCTAACTTATTAAAAACTAATTATTTTATACATGGAAAACAATATTGAAAAAGAAAAGAAGGAAATTGTTGAAAAGCCTGAAGAGGACAAAATCCAAACAAGTGAAGAAAAAACTGCAGAGCAAATGAAAAAGGAAGAGTTGAAAAGTGCAGAAAATGAAGAGGTTGTCATAACCGAAGAAATAACACCTAATGAAAAGGATGAAAAAGTTGATGAAGACAACAAAGAAGTAACGGAAGAAATTAGTGCCAAAGAAACTGTGAAGGTTGATTCTATTGAAGAAAAGATTGAACCTGAGGCTGACAAGGAAATATCTGAAAAGGTTGAATCTAAACCTGAAACAGATAAGGACGTTGTTGAAAAGGTTGAACCTGAGACTGACAAGGAAATATCTGAAAAGGTTGAATCTAAACCTGAAACAGATAAGGAAGTTACTGAAAAGGTTGAATCTAAACCTGAAACAGATAAGGACGTTGTTGAAAAGGTTGAATCTGAGTCTGAGACAAACAAGGAAGTTGCTGAAAAGAAATTAAAAGAATCAGAGACCGATGAAAATACTCCAATTGAGGATTTTGATTGGGAAAGCCTTATGGTGAAAGAGGATGATTATACTCCAAAAGTAAGAGCAGAGTATGAGAGTCTTTATGATGAAACCCTTTCATCTGTTGCTGAAAATGAAGTTGTTGATGGCACTGTGATTTCAATGACAAAAAGAGAAGTAGTTATAAATATTGGTTATAAGTCTGAGGGAGTAGTTAGTTTAAATGAGTTCAGATATAACCAGGAACTTAAAATAGGGGATTCCGTTGAAGTATATGTTGAGAGTAAAGAAGACAAAAGCGGTCAGCTTATTCTTTCACATAAAAAAGCAAGGGCATTAAAATCGTGGGATCGGGTAAATGAAGCGCATGCTAAAGATGAAATTATCAAGGGTTATATTAAATGTCGTACAAAAGGCGGTATGATCGTTGACGTTTTTGGAATCGAATCATTCCTTCCGGGTTCCCAGATAGATGTAAAGCCAATTCGCGATTACGATATGTATGTTGAGAAAACAATGGAGTTTAAGGTTGTTAAAATAAACCATGAATATAAGAATGTTGTTGTTTCGCACAAAGCTTTAATTGAGGAAGAACTTGAACAGCAAAAGAAAGAAATTATTGCAAAGCTCGAAAAAGGTCAGGTTCTCGAAGGAACTGTCAAGAATATTACATCATATGGTGTATTTATTGACCTGGGAGGTGTGGACGGATTAGTTCATATTACAGATCTTTCATGGGGACGCGTAAATCATCCTGATGAGATTGTGGAACTCGATCAGAAGCTGAATGTTGTGATCCTGGATTTTGATGATAATAAGAAACGAATAGCACTTGGAATTAAACAGCTTACACCTCATCCGTGGGAATCACTTGACAAGGATCTCAAAGTTGGTGATAAGGTTAAGGGAAAAGTTGTTGTAATGGCTGATTATGGAGCTTTCGTTGAGATTGCTCCTGGTGTTGAAGGACTGATCCATGTTTCTGAAATGTCATGGTCACAACACCTAAGAAGTGCTCAGGAGTTCCTTAAGATAGGTGATGAAGTTGAAGCAGTTATACTTACAATGGACAGGGAAGATCGGAAAATGTCTCTTGGTATGAAGCAACTCAAACCCGATCCATGGGAAAAAATTGAAAAGAAATATCCTATTAGCTCTAACCATAAAGCCAAAGTTAGGAACTTTACGAATTTTGGAATTTTTGTTGAGATTGAAGAGGGTGTTGACGGGTTGATTCATATTTCAGATCTTTCTTGGACAAAGAAAATTAAGCATCCTGCAGAATTTACTTCAATAGGAGCTGAGATAGAGGTAGTAGTGCTTGAAATAGACGTGGAAAACAGGAGATTGAGCCTTGGACATAAACAACTGGAAGAAAATCCATGGGAAGTATTTGAATCAGTATTTACTGTCGATTCAATTCATGAAGGAACTATTGTTGAGGTATTCGATAAAGGTGCTATTGTTACTCTTCCATATGGTATTGAAGGTTTTGTTACTCCAAAACATCTTGTTAAGGAAGACGGATTGCAAGGTAAAGTTGATGAAAAACTGGAATTTAAAGTATTGGAATTTAACAAAGGTGCTAAACGGATAATTTTGTCTCATAGCCGTGTTTTTGAAGATAAAAACAAACCAGAGAAGAAAACTGCAAAGAAAACCGGTTCTTCTGCAACAAGTAAATCGTCAAAAAGGACAAAAAGTAATCTGGAAAAAACAACTCTTGGAGACATTACTGATTTGGCAGCTTTAAAATCTGAAATGGAAGAAAAAGAAGATAAAATTATCAGGAAAAAGAAAAAATAGTTATATTTAGGTTTTAAACCTTAAAAAATCATGGATTTTAACATTGAAAAAAGAGATAATTATACCTTAATTAAGGTTCTGGATGAGAAACTGGATACGCATATTGCCCCGAATCTTAAATCGGAACTTGTTCTTATTTCGGGTAACGGAGAGAAAAATATAATTCTCGATCTAAGTAATAGCCGTTATTGTGATTCATCAGGCTTAAGTGCAATTTTAGTCGCAAACCGGCTTTGTAAAAATGCAAAGGGTACATTTGTACTTACGGGTCTTAACGAAGCAGTTGAAAGACTAATTACAATTTCTCAACTAGATACGGTATTGAATATTGTAGGATCGGTTGATGAAGGAGTAAAAATGATTTCGGAATAATCAGAATAAAAGCTAAAGTGGCTTTTACTTTTACCATACTCGGAAGCAGTTCTGCTTTGCCAACTTCTAAGAGATTTACATCCGCTTTTGTATTAAATATACATGAGCGTTTTTTTTTAATTGATTGTGGAGAGGGGACACAAATGCAGCTCCGCAAATATAAAATTAAACTAGGTAGAATAAACCATATTTTTATTTCTCATATTCATGGCGATCATGTTTTTGGACTTTTCGGACTGATATCTTCGTTCAATCTGCTTGGTCGTAAAAATGATCTTCATATTTTTGGCCCTCCCGATCTTGAGCATATAATTCATAGCTATTTAAAGGATTTCTATATTAATCTTTTTTTCGAGATTATTTTTCATTCTGTCAATTGTACCCGGTCAGTTAGGATTTATGAGGATGATAAAATTTTAGTGAATAGTATACCTCTGAAGCATAGAATTCCTACATGCGGTTTCCTATTCAGGGAACAGCCAATATGGCCAAATTTGAGAAAAGATATGATTGAGAAGTATAATATTCCGATTTCGAAAAGGCAGGGTATAAAAAGGGGAGATAGTTTTATTACGGAAACGGGTGATATTGTGCCTAACAGTGAATTAGTGATCTCTGCCCCGGAACCTAAAACATTCGCATATTGTAGTGATACTTCCTACAATGAGGGTATATTAACGCAAATTAGAAATGTTGATCTTCTCTATCATGAAGCCACGTTTGGCGGTGAACTTAGAAAACTGGCAAAAGAAACTATGCATTCCACAGCTGGTGAAGCAGCCCGGCTGGCCAGTAAAGCATCTGTAAAGAAACTGGTGATAGGACATTTTTCAGCAAGGTACAAAGATGTTACACCCTTGCTTGAAGAGGCAAAAACAGTGTTTGAAAACACATTCGTTGCTGAAGATGGTAAGACATTTAAAGTATAAAGAATTTAAATAATCATTTGAGAATTCTCGAATATTAACCAGTTTAAATTTTATTATTATGAAAAAAACTATTTTATCACTCTTATTAATGGTAATTGTTATTGGACAGGGTAATGCCCAATCCTTTGATAAGATTAAATTTAAAGAGTATGAACCTGGCTTTTATCAAAACTTTATACTGAAAGATATTAATGCGGTTGAAAAGAAGCAAAAAGATAAAAAAGTGGATAAGCGCTTGTTAATGGACCAGTCGGGAATGGATTTGCCTAATAATCATGAATTGTACAATACTTACTGGCATAATCCGGTCATATCACAGGGAAATACAGGAACCTGCTGGTGCTTTTCAACCACTTCTATGTATGAGTCTGAAGTAAAAAGGTTATACCAGAAAGAAGTTAAGTTATCTGAGATGTTTACAGTGTATTGGGAATATGTTGAAAAAGCGAGGTGTTATATTAGGGAAAGAGGAGAATCCTTGTTTTCTCAGGGTTCAGAGGCAAATGCAGTTACTCGTATATTCAGGAAATATGGTGCTGTACCATGGCAAGAATATACAGGTTTAAAAGATGGACGTAAATATTTTAGTCATGCTGATATGTACAGGGAAATGAATAGCTTTTTAAAGGGATTGAAAAGCTCAAATGACTGGAATGAGGAAGAAGCCCTTGAAACTATTAAATCTATCATGAATTTTTATATGGGTGTTCCCCCTGAAAAATTTGAATATGAAGGAAAAACAGTAACACCTATGGAATACCTGAGCAAGGTTATTATGATAAACCCTGATGATTATGTTGAAATATTGTCCTATAGCCAGCAACCTTATTGGAAACAGGTTGAATATGAGGTTCCTGATAACTGGTGGCACAGTTCTGAGTATTATAATGTACCGCTAAACACATTTATGGAAATCCTTAAAGAAGGAATAAGAAATAATTATACAGTGAGTATTGGGGGTGATGTTTCTGAAGCAGGTTTTAGCCGGGAAACCAATGTAGCTCTGGTTCCTGATTTTGATATCCCTTCAGATTATATTAATGAAAATGCCAGACAATTCCGATTTTCAAATAAAACAACAACTGATGATCATGGTATGCATCTGATAGGGTTTTATGAAAAAAATGGTGATGATTGGTACCTGATAAAAGATTCTAGCTCCGGATCAAGAAATGTAGGCAAAGATGATGAACGTTTCGGATATTATTTCTTTAGTGAAGATTATGTTAAGTTAAAAATGATGAATTTTACTATTCATAAAGATGCCATAAAAGGTATTTTGGATAAATTTGATTAACAAAAACTCCAAATTCGCAAAACATAAAAGTCCCTTTTGAACGGGGCTTTTTTGTTTTGCAGTAATTAAGGGAATCTATTCTCGGAAATAAAGTCTTATCTTTGATCAAATTTTTTTAAAGGTGCAGGAGAAAATAATTATACTCGATTTTGGATCACAATATACGCAATTGATTGCCAGACGTATCAGGGAATTAAATGTCTATTGCGAAATTCAGCCCTTTAACATGAATACTGAAATAGATGATTCGGTTAGAGGAGTTATTTTATCCGGTAGTCCTTCCTCTGTGAGGGATAAAAATGCTCCGGAGTCAGATCTTTCCGGGATAAAAGGCAAGAGACCTTTACTTGGGGTTTGCTATGGAGCGCAATATCTGGTACATCACTATGGAGGTGAAGTTTTAGCTTCTGAATCCAGGGAATACGGAAGAGCTAAATTGAAGTTTGTCAAACAAAACAGTGATCTTTTTAGCGATGTTACACCAAATACCCAGGTATGGATGTCGCATGGGGATACAATAACCGGGTTACCAGAGAATTATGAGGTGATAGGTAGTACTGAGGATGTGAAAGTGGGGGCATTTAAAATCAGGGATGAGGCTTCTTACGGAATTCAATTTCATCCGGAAGTTTATCATACTACTGAAGGAAAAAAAATTCTGAAAAACTTTGTTTTAAATATTTGTGGTTGCCGGCAGGATTGGACACCTGACTCTTTTGTTGAAACAACTGTTGAAAATTTGAAAAAGAAACTTGGAAGAGATAAAGTGGTTCTTGGACTTTCAGGAGGTGTAGATTCTTCAGTTACTGCTATCCTCCTGAACAGAGCTATTAGTGATAAACTTACTTGTGTTTTCGTTGACAATGGAATGTTGAGGAAAAATGAATATAACCAGGTTCTGGAGTTATATAAAAACATGGGATTGAATGTGTTAGGGGTTGATGCCTCGGACAGATTCATTACAAAACTATCAGGAGTATTTGATCCTGAACAAAAACGGAAAATAATAGGAAAAATATTTATAGAAGTTTTCGAAGAAGAAGCAGCTAAAGTTAAGGATGTGAAATGGTTAGCACAGGGAACAATTTATCCGGATGTTATTGAATCAGTATCGGTTAATGGACCATCAGTAACTATTAAATCACATCATAATGTTGGTGGATTACCTGAAATAATGAATTTGAAAGTAGTGGAACCCCTGATGCTTTTATTTAAAGATGAGGTGAGAAGAGTGGGAAAGGCACTAAAAATGAGTCAGGCGATTTTAAAAAGGCATCCCTTTCCGGGACCCGGATTAGCCATTAGGATATTGGGGGATATTACATGGGAAAAAATCAAAATGTTACAGGATGCTGATGATATTTATATTCAGGCACTGAAGAAAGATAATTTATACGATAAAGTATGGCAAGCGGCTGTTATACTTCTTCCGGTTCAGTCGGTTGGAGTTATGGGTGATGAGAGAACATATGAAAATACGGTCGTATTAAGAGCAGTAACTTCAACAGATGGGATGACCGCTGATTGGGCTCATTTGCCATATGATTTTTTAAGCAGGGTCTCAAATGCAATAATAAATAGAGTAAAAGGGATAAACAGGGTTGTGTACGATGTTAGTTCAAAACCTCCTGCAACAATAGAGTGGGAATGAAAATTTAAAATTAGAAATTATGCAGCAAAACTAAATGCTGATAAATTGAATTAGTATTAAAAACTTACGATTATGAGGAGAAAAAATTTGACATTCCTGTCAATAGTATTAGTGTTAACAATTAGTCTGGTATTGCCGGTTAATGGGCAGTTTACTGAAGCATCATTGAAGATAGGTAAAGTAATAAGTTTGATTGAAGCCTATTATGTTGATGAGGTGAACCAGGAAACGATGGTTGAACAAGCTATTATTAATGTTCTTAAAGAGCTTGACCCTCATTCAACATATGTTTCTGAAGATGAAGTAAAAGATATGAATGAACCATTAATTGGGAACTTTGAAGGAATAGGTATTCAATTTAATGTGCTAAATGATACTATTCTTGTGATCTCTCCGGTTCCTGGTGGTCCATCAGAGAAAGTTGGAATACGGGCAGGGGACAGAATTGTGAAAATTGATGGTGAAAATGTTGCAGCAATAGGTATAACCACAAAAAAAGTTAGGGACAAGTTGCTCGGGAAAAAGGGCACTAAAGTAAATGTTGGTGTAAAAAGAAAGGGAGTTGTAGAATTAATTGAATTTACAATAACACGCGATAAGATACCAATTCACAGTCTTGATGCTGCTTACATGGCTGATGATGAAGTTGGATATATAAAGTTGAACAGATTTTCATTTACAACAATGAAAGAATTCCATAAAGCAGTGGACTCCTTATTAAATCTAAATATGAAAAAACTCATTCTTGATCTTCGTGGAAATGGAGGAGGATACCTTGAGACTGCAGTTAAATTGGTTGATGAGTTTCTGCGGGAAGGAAAATTGATTGTAAGTATGGAGGGTAACCATGTGCCAAAAAAATCATTTCATAGTCATTCAGGAGGTAGATTGCTGGATAATAAGGTTGTTGTAATTATTGATGAAGGATCTGCTTCCGCCAGTGAAATTGTTGCCGGGGCTTTGCAGGATTGGGACAGAGGGGTTGTTATAGGGCGAAGATCATTTGGAAAGGGACTGGTGCAGAGGCCATTTAACTTACCTGATGGGTCAATGGTTCGACTTACCATTGCCAAGTATTATACTCCTTCAGGGAGGTTGATACAAAAACCATATGATGATGGCTTTGAAGAATATACAAAGGATCTTGTTACAAGATATATTAACGGTGAGTTTGTTTATGCTGACAGCATTCACTTCCCCGACTCTCTTAAGTACACTACATTGCTTAATCAACGGATTGTGTATGGTGGAGGCGGTATCATGCCTGATATTTTTGTTCCGATTGATACCACAGGAAATACCGGCTACTACATCGATTTGTTGAGAAAAGGTGTGGTAACAAGTTTTACACTTGATTATGTCGATCGAAACAGGGATAAAATAAACCGTTTGTATCGTTCTTTTAGTGAATTCAGGGATCAATTTAAAATTGACGACTCTATGCTTAAAGATCTGTTAATTGCGGCTGAAGATGAAAAAATTGAAAAAAATGAAACGGAGTTTGAGCAGTCAAAAGAACAAATCAAGATAATCCTGAAAGCATTGATAGCGAGAGACATCTGGGATATGAGCGAGTATTATGAAATTGTTAATGAAAAGAATAAAGCATTTAATAAAGCGATAAGTATCCTTAAAAATGAAGAAACTTTTTTTTCTACAATAGATCCCGGGTTAATTCTCAAAGATCTTCATTAAATCATTAATTGCACACATATGATTCAGGTTTTCCTGAGCCGGGCAGGTAATAATGCAGATTTACTAATTGAATTCTTCGGTTTCTTAACTGCACTTGTTTACCTTTACTTTTCAATAAAACAGAAAATCTGGCTGTGGCCATTTGGTATCTTAACCTCATCATTATACATTTATATTTTCTATATTTCAAGTCTGTATGCCGATATGGGTTTGCAGATTTATTACGTGTTAATTAGTTTTTATGGCTGGTATCATTGGGTTTATGGGGCAAGCCATAATAAGTCTGGTAATCTTCCAATTTCAACCCTTTCGGGTTCTTTGGCTCTTAAATTGTTGATGATATTATTTATTATTTACTGGATAATTGTATTTATACTCTTGAAAGGTCCTGCTTATCTCGGTATGCCTCCATCTGATCTTCCTTACTGGGATGCTTTTACAACATCAGTAAGTATTATTGCTACATGGATGCTTGCCAGAAAAATAATTGAGCATTGGATTGTCTGGATAATTGTTGATTCTGTGTCATTTGGTTTGTATATTTATAAAGAATTATATATTACTGTTGTTTTGTTTCTGATTTATACTATTCTTGCATTTGTTGGATTCTATGAATGGAAAAAAAATTGTCCTGACCGGTCCTGAGTCAACCGGAAAAACATGGTTGGCGAAGCAATTAGCCTTGCATTACCAGACTGACTGGATTTCGGAATATGCCAGGGAGTATGTTGAGAACCTGAAAAGAAAATATAATTATTCTGATTTAGTTATTATTTCCAGGTATCAGGTTAATGTTGTGAAAGATTATAAAGGAAAAGTTAACAGGTTCCTTTTTTTTGATACTGACCTTATAATTCTTAAAGTCTGGTTTGATGTAGTTTATAATGAATGTCCTGCGTGGCTGACTGAGAGTATTGGTAAGCGTGATATTGACCTTTACCTGCTTTGTGATACGGATATTAAGTGGGAATATGATCCTGTGAGAGAGAATCCAGATCAGAACAGGGAAGTACTTATTAATAAGTATAAGCAAGAAATTCAGAACTCCGGCGTTCCATTTGTATTAATCAGAGGAAAGGATAATACCAGGCTGGCGAATGCTATTCATGCAATTGAAGAATGGGATTGTGGTAGAATGGAATAGATGGAATAGATGGAATAGAAGGAATAGAGGGGATAGAGGGGATAGAGGGAAAAAGGAATATCCAATTAATATATTTAATAGTAATGGGGAAATACAGCGATGTTTATGTTGCGAAAACGATGCAGGGACTTGAAGAAGTGCTTGCAAAGGAACTTAAGGAGCTGGGTGCAAGCGGGATAAAACCGGGTAGAAGAATGGTTGAATTCTCCGGTGATATGAATATTGTCTATAAAGCTAACTATTGGCTTAGAACTGCTATTCGGATTCTTGTACCTATCAGGTCATTCAGGGCTATAAATGAACAACAACTTTATAATGAAACGAGAGCCATTAATTGGGAAAAATATTTAAGTCTCCAACATACTTTTTCTGTTGATTCGGTAGTATTTTCAAAATATTTCAACCATTCACATTATGTTGCTTTGAAGGTGAAGGATGCAATTGTAGATCAGTTTCGGGAGAAAAAAGGCCGGAGACCGTCAGTTGACAGCAAGAATCCGGATATAAAAATTAATATTCATGTAAATATTGATAGATGCACAATTTCACTTGATAGTTCAGGTGAATCATTACATAAACGAGGTTATAGGGTTGACCAATACAAAACACCACTGAATGAAGTTCTGGCTGCGGGATTGATTATGTT
>Ga0307991_1000794_pt1 | contig 22757 bp, 22 predicted proteins | sample EllFjometagen131_FD_203146 | JGI IMG/M metagenome (GOLD analysis project Ga0307991, IMG submission 203146) | Marine microbial communities from Ellis Fjord, Antarctic Ocean - #131 | ecosystem: Environmental > Aquatic > Marine > Unclassified | place: Southern Ocean | collected 2014-10-08 | reverse complement strand
ACTGATAAAAAAGTAGAACTACTAAATCAAATCATTACTGAAAATGAGAAGCTAGATATTGTTGTGGCTTGTTCAAAAGATGTTGAAATTATTAAAGATATGGTTCAAAATCCAAAAGTGAAAGTTATTGAAGATAGAGAGCTTATAAAAGACAAAGAGCTTACATGTGAAATGCTAATAAGCTTTGACATGCCAATAAAAGCAATTGTATATATGGCTAGAGTTGCTAAGGCTACTCAAAAAGCTGTCTTTTTAGTAGATGTTAGTGAGCAAAAAGGTCTTCATGATATTGAGATGCTACTTGGCCGTGCTATTAAGCAAGATATTATCAGTGGTTTTGAATATCCTATAGTAGAGAAAAAAGAGATTGATGGACCCAGAAGGATGACTCAAGATCAGATCAAAGAAGAAGCAAAAAAACGTTACGACAAAGTAACGGCTGAACCTAAAGAAACAGAATATAAACCTAAACGCGACTATGGTGATGAAGATAAAAAATCTTACGACAAAGATGGTAAGAAAAAAGATTTTAGAAAATCTGATTCTGATGGAAAATGGGATAAGAAAAAGAAAGAGCCAAATCAATTTTTAGGTAAAGATGAAAATGGAAAAGCTAAGTTTTCAGGGAAATCTGGTGATAGAAACCATCGTTTTGATGGAACACCTAAAGATAAATGGGATGCACCTAGAAAAGTTGGTAAAAAAATAAGCATTAAGGAAAGAAAGCCTAAGGATGAGAACTAAAGCTCAGTACGAGAGTGACGAATAGAATCTTAACACTTCGCTTACACTTTAGGAGTATAGTTGATATATGAAAAATATACTCCTTTTAGAAGATGACATTACTCTAGCTCAAACGCTCCAAGAACTTCTAGAACTAGAGGGGTATCGCATCACTTCTGTTAATACTGGAAATGAAGCCATAGACGCGAGTTATGAAAATACTTATGACCTCTATATATTTGATATAAATGTTCCTGATCTCACAGGCATTGAACTACTAAAATCTCTCAGAGAAGCTGATGACAACACTCCCACTATTTTTATAAGCGCTCTTGTTGATTTGGGTTCTATTTCTAAAGCATTTGAAGTTGGTGCAGATGATTATCTCAAAAAGCCTTTTTTTCCTGAGGAACTTCTTATTAGAGTAAATGCCAAAATCTCTCTTAAAGACGCTAACATTACATACAAAGACATCATATACAATCCCCAAACAAACAGATTAAAAAAAGATGGACATGTCATCGTTGTAGGTGAGGTTCAAGAGAAACTGCTAAATCTCTTTCTCTTAAATATTGGCAAAACGTTAGATAAAGAGGTTTTACTTGAGTGTTTGGAAAGACCTTCACCGACTGCACTCAGAGTTGCTATAACAAAACTTAAACAGACAATGAGTCTTGATATAAAAAATCTTAGAGGCATAGGATATATTCTTGAGTAAGGTTGAGTTAGAATCATTTTTAAAAGCTTTTTTTCTTTTCTTTAGCTCTCTTGGTATTTTAGTTAGCACTCTTTTTTATCTCAGTTATCAAAAAGAAGTTTTGTCTCTTGATGAGAAACTACTATCAAAAATGAAAATCTGTAGTTACAACTTGAAATGTAAGCAGTTTGATATCGACTTTATACCTCTACAATCACAGGAGTTATATAAGCTCTATAAAACAGATAAAGAGTTAACAAGCTACTACCCCATTCCAAATTCTCAAAAACACATAATGGTTTTAAAGTTAAAGCATCTTAAGTATCAGAAAAAACTTGCTCTTTTAAAAGAGAGTGCGTTGTGGCAGTTTTCTATCACACTTGCTATTGTCGCCATTTTATCAATGCTATTCTCTATCTATGCCCTCTATCCACTTAGAAACGCACTACTCCTAACCCAAGAGTTTATAAAAGATATATTACATGATTTCAACACTCCTTTAGCCTCACTGCGTTTAAACTCTTCAATGCTCAAAAAAGAGTTGGGTGAAAACTCTAAGATAGCTAGAATTGAGCTGAGCGTTCAAAATATACTTAACCTGCAGACTCACCTAAAATCTTATCTTCAAAACAGTGCTCTTGATAAAGAGCAATTTGACTTAGAGAAGTTAACTCAAGAGATAGTTTTTAATATACAAAAAAGTTATCCAGATATTTTATTTAATATAAACATTCCAAGGCAGCTGCTTTTTACAAATAAAAATGCGCTGATGCGCATCATTGATAACCTGCTAATAAATGCGGTCAAATACAACAAAAAAAATGGTTCAGTTACTGTAGAGTATAATAATGAAACGCTTTTCATCTCAGATACTGGAAAAGGTATCAAAAATCCTAAACGAATTTTTGAAAGGTTTTATAAAGAACAAGAGAGAGGCATAGGGATTGGTCTGCATATCGTCAGCAAACTATGTGAAGAGTTGGAAATAAAAATAGGGCTCAAGAGTGAACTAGAAGTTGGAAGTAAATTTAGTTTAAACATTTCAAAGCTTATACTTCGCTAATACTTTTATATAATAATACGGCTAACAAAAGGAGATAAGATGAAAACTTTAAGACTAAGTGCAATATTACTATTGCTAGGAACTTTAACACTAGGTATGGCCGAAGTGAGTGTAGATGACCAGATATCTGCCATTGTTAATGCTGCACCAGAAGAGAGAGTAGCTCTAGTCAATGACTTTAAAGAGACTCTCTCCACAATGAGTGAAGAAGACAGAGCTATAGCAATCGCTCAAATGAGAGAAAACATGGCTGGAACGGGTGAGCAGACTCAAACAAGAACTCAAACGAGACAGAGAAGTCAATTGCATCAGATGCAACAATCTGAGGGTATGCAACAAGCGCAACAGATGAATCAAAAACAGAGTGGTTCTCAAGCTATGCAACAGGGTAAACTTGGAACTGGTAGCGGTGTTCCAAATAGCTTTATGGGTAACAAATAAATAATATTATCGTCCTTTTGGACGATATTAAAGGTATATAATGACCAAAATTTTAACAATTTTATTGCTCTTTTGCATAACGCTTTTAGCTTATAATGACTACGATATAGATGGAGTGGAAGACAGGAACGACAAGTGTCCTGATACACCGATTTTAGAACTCGTTAGTATGGATGGCTGTAGTATCAAAAGTTTAGCATCACCTCATCACTTTGATCTTATATACGGATTTGATTTCTATCAAACAAATTACGATACCTTAGAAGATACCAATACAATCTCCCAAAGTCTACAGTTAGATTACTACTATAAAAACTTCTCCCTACAACTCAGCTCCGCTTACTATAACTCTAACAGCATTACATATAATGATAGTGGTGCTAACGACTCATTTGTGGGGGCTTATTATAAACTCACTTCAGATAGCACTCTTATATTTAGAATAGGTGTTGGAGCGATTATACCAACCTATGATTCAGATTTAAATAATAACAATACAGACTATACAGCCTCTCTAAATGTTAGTTATCCACTTAAGAGTATGAATATCTTTGGTGGCTACTCACATACACTTATTAATGATGATGATATACCAACTGAAGGGATTGAGTATCAAAATACTCATGCATATAATGTAGGTCTAGGCTTCTATCCAACAAATAAATTTTACTTAAGTACTGCATATAACAGTAGTAATAGCATCTATACAGAGATAGATGATATTGACACTGCATCAATTTACGGGCTTTATAGCATTGATGAGAACTGGTTTCTCACTCTCAACTATGCCTATGGAATAAGCGATAGTGCTAGTGATAACTTTGCCTCATTAAGAGTTGGGTACTACTTCTAAAAAGATAAAGAAAAAACTACCTCTGGGTAAGAATTTGAACACTCTGTAAATCTACCCTCTGTACACTCGCTATACTCTTCATAAGCATATCCAAGTGACACGTATGAATTTGGTGACATATTCATAGCTACACCAGCTCTTGCTCCATAAGACTCATAATTATCCTTGTCGTCTGTAAATGTTTCTCTTACAAATGCACCCACATATGGATGAAACTTTTTATTCAGTGGTATAAAGTAAGAACTTGCAACAGTCACCTGGTTTATATTTGGGCCAGATCCAAACCATCCACGATAACCAAGACCAACAGAAAGATTATCAATCACAAAATAATCTCCACTCAGACCTAATATAGTATAGTTATCACCATATGAAGTTCCTGCACCGAGTACGACTCCAAAATTTTTATTTCCCTTTGAAAATGTATCTGCATTAGCCATACTTGCGACTAAGGCAAGTGATAATATAATTTTTTTAATCAAAATAACAACTCCTCTTGTGGATCAGCAATAGCTTCAACTCTAGGTGGTTTTGAGATATCAGAAAAGAACTCTTTTTTACCACCAACTTCAACCTCTATTATACCCTCTGGTACTTCGAACTCTCTTTTAATCTGAGGATAAAACTTCAGTACATTTTCAAAGAACTTAGAAAATGCTGGACCAGCGATTCTTCCTCCTGTTTCTTTTTTATGCATTGGAGAGTTATCATCATTTCCAAACCATACAACTGTCTCTATAGTTGGAGAGTAACCTGCAAACCAGCCATCGATGTTGTTGTTTGTTGTACCTGTTTTTCCAGCCAACTCTATACCTTTAGCTCTTGCTCGAATACCTGTTCCGCGTTCTACCACATCCCTTAAAATCGAAGTCAGAATGAAAGCTTGTGCAGGGGTAGTAATCTCTTTAAACTCTTCTATTTTTTCATATATAACATGTGAGTTTTGCTCAATACTTAGAACCATATTTGTCTGCATTTGCTTACCATGATTTGCAAAAGATGTATAGTATTTTGCAAGTTGTAATGGTGACATAGACATTGTTCCAAGAGAGATAGAGAGGTCTGGTGGAATATTTTTAATACCAAACTTTTTAAATTCTCTCAGAAGAGGTGTTAGACCTATCTCGTTTACAAGATTGATAGTTGCTAGGTTACTTGAGTGAATTAGTGCTTCACGAAGGGAAATAAGACCCTTGTAATTTTTAGAGTAATTTCTAGGCTGCCACTTCATTTCTTCACCATCTTTTTCATACTCATAAGTCTTAGCAATATCTACAAGTGCAGTCGCTCCAGAGTAACCTAAATCAACTGCAACTTGATATATAAAAGGTTTAAATGCGGAACCTGGTTGGCGACGTCCTTGTGTAGCACGGTTGAATGAACTCACCTTATAGTCAACACTTCCAACAAGAGCTAAAACATCCCCTGTAGCCGAATCAAGACTTACTAAAGCCCCATTAAGACCAGATGTATTTGAATCATCTCTCTTAAACTCTTTTTTATTTTTAGACTTAGTAAATTTCTCATTCTCTTTTTCTTTATACTTCACTATTCTCTCTAGTGATAAATCATATGCATACTTAAGCGATTCTCTTGCTGCTGCTTGAAGTCTCAGATCAATAGTTGTATATACATCATAACCACCAGTTTTAAAGTCCTTTATACCTTGTTTTCTCATAATACGAGCGACTTCATCAACGATAAAAGGTGCCTTGTTTTTTGTAAGAGTATCATCAAATACTTCTGGATTCTGAGATAAAGCTTTCTCATATGTCGCCTCATCTATCCAGCCTAAAACATGCATTCTTGTAATTACTCTATTTGCTCTTCCCATAGATATTTCGTAATTTTTTGTAGGGGCATAAGTACTTGGTGCCTTTGGAAGACCAACTAAGATTGCCACCTCTTTAAGGGTTAATTCATCAAGATCTTTATGAAAATAACCATCTGCCGCCGTCTTAATACCATAGTATCCATGACCAAAATATATCTCATTAAGGTAGCGTTCAATGATTTCTTCTTTTGTTAAGGCATTTTCTAATTTGATTGCAAAAATAGCCTCTTTGATTTTACGAGAGAGTTTCTTTTCACGAGTAAGTAGTTTGTTTTTAACAAGTTGCTGTGTAATTGTACTAGCACCTTGAACAGCTTTACCAGCCCTTATAACCTTGATAGCTGCACGAAAAATTGCATCTATATTTATACCAGGATGTTCAAAAAACGTTGTATCTTCTATGGCTACAAGTGCTTCAATCGCACGTGGTGGGATTTCATTAAATGGTGCATAAAATCTATGTTTATCTTTAAATACATTTGCTATTTTATCGCCATTTTTATCATAAATTCTACTTGTTGTTGATGGTTTATAATCCACTAACTCCGAGATATCATAGTCATAAGAGAAAAGGAAATATCCAATAATCATAAATGGAGATAAGAACCCTAATATTACTACGGATAAAACTATTTTTTTTGTCATTTTCTAAATTTCCTATTTGCAAAATTTGCTTCTATTAATGTTTTTGTATAATCTTCTTTTGGATTTTCTAAGAGTTGTGACATTTTACCATCTTCTACTACCTTGCCATCTTTAATGACACAAATATCATCACAAAGACTTGCAGCAGAGTTCATATCATGTGTTACAAATAGAATTTTAAATCCAAACTCTTTACGCAACTCTTTTAAAAGATCTAAAATAATTACTGTCGTTTGGGGGTCTAATGCAGTGGTTGGTTCATCTAAAAGAAGAAGTTTAGGTTGTGATTCTAATGCCATTGCAATAACAACACGCTGAAGTTGTCCACCTGAGAGTTCTGGGGCGAATCGCTCTAAGAGTTCAATCTCAAGGCCAACTCTTTTAAAAATTTCTTTCTGCTTCTCTTCATCTATAAAAAATTGCTTTTTTATTTTTGTTAGGGGAGAGAGTGCCGTAAAAGGGTTTTGTGGAACAAAGGCAACTGTCTTTCCTGCGATGAGTTCAAAATCTGCATCATACTCTATCTCACAACTCATACTCTCTGGTAGCATACCTAAAAGTGCTTTGAGTGTTAAACTCTTTCCGCTTCCACTTTGACCAACAAGAGCCAAAGACTCTTCAATATTTAAAGTTATATCTACTAAGGTTGTATCTTTATGTATTATTTTTAGGAGTTTTAAATTCATCTACAGTTCACTCTTAATTTTAAGACATAAAATTCTCAACTCATCACAACTCTCACTCAACCTTGCAATAACTCTGAGTATAGCCAAGGGGACCGTTGGCTGACGAATTCCACCTATGGCATAACCCTCACCTGCAAGCATGTTTTTTATCTCTATCACTTTTGTGTTATCACCCACATATATAGGAAGTATTAAACCGTCGATTTTAGTTCCTAATATCTCGTAAACAATAGTTTGGCGTTTAATTATTTCTTGCTTTAAAAACTCAGAGTTTTCTAAAATGTAGTTTAGTGAATTATGTCCTAATAGAGTATCATAAAGGGAGAGTGATGTTGCATATATGATGGGTTTGGCACGATTAATCAGATACTCAATTATGTGAGCAGAAGCTAAAATAAAGGCACCAAAACTTCCATAGGCTTTTCCTAGTGTTCCCATTTTTATATGGTTTGGTTTTATAGCAATCTTATAAAGGTCAAAAACACCCATAAGATTCTCTCCTACAACACCACTACTGTGTGCTTCATCAACTATTAGCAGAGTATCATATTTCTCGCTTATTTCAAAAACTTTTTTATCACATAAATCTCCATCCATGGAGTAGATACCCTCAACTGCTATAATATTGCGCGAAGCACTTGAGACTGAAAGTAGGCTTTCTAACTCATCCATATCGTTATGTTTAAAAAACACTACATCCATCGCGTTTAGATTTGCAGCAAGTACTCCTGAAGCATGATATCTCTCATCCATAAAGAGTTTATCACCCTTTCGGACAAGTGCTTCTATCATGGCTATATTTGCTGCGAATCCACTTCCTAAAATCACTCCATCTTCAAAACCATTTGCTCTGCAAAGAGCATCTTCAAAATCTTTATGAATCTGGTGATATCCATTTACAAGAAGTGAGGCTTTTGAGCTATGAATCGGTAATTGAGAAAGTGTTTGAGATGTTAACTCGTGAAGAGTTTTATTATGAGAGAGTCCGAGATAATCATTTGATGCAAAATCATGTAGAGAGTTTTGGACTACTTCTCTACTTCTTAACCTTCCAGATTTCTTTAGTGCTTTTAGCTCATTTAAGTAGTACATTATTTTAAAACAATCCTATTTCTTCCACTCTCTTTTGCTTCATAAAGAGCCTCATCAACTCTTTTTAAAATATAAGAATCATCCTCACCTTTGAGATACTCTGTTACACCAAAACTCATTGTAATTGGCATGACTCTTTTATGATCTTGTACACTCTTTCTTAGTTTTTCAGCTATGATTTTGGCCTCGTTTTTACTAGCATGAGGAAGTATAATCATAAACTCCTCTCCCCCTATTCGAGAAAAAACATCACCATCACGAAGCATTGATGAAATTAATTTTGTATACTCTACTAAAACACTATCTCCAATACCATAGCCATGTACATCATTGACTCTTTTAAAGTGATCGATATCTAACATTACAAAAGCTAATGGATGCTCATATCTAATTGATCTCAATATCTCATCATGCATCTTTTTTTCAAAATATCTACGATTACTAATTCCTGTTAATGAATCAGTAACACTTAGCAGTTCTAACTCTTTTTTATAGTTCTCTTCATTTGTTATTTCTGAAAAGACTACACTAACATAGTTGTCATCTTCTGAAACTTCAGATGCACTCACTAAAAAGTAATAAATCTTTTCCTTATACTGAACTTTAACCTTGTTTACTTTATCGGTATTCTCCAATAAATATTCAACCCAAAATAAACCATCCATCTCTTCTTTAATATAAGGGTCCTCTCCTACAAAGTAATCACAAACACAAGCATGTTCCATTTTAAACTCTGCAACCGTTGAGTAGCCATTAAAATATTTAAAAAAAACTCTATTTACATCTACTATATTTTCATGATTATTTATCAAGACTATATTTGTTGAAGAGTCTATGATTTTTTTATAATACAGCTTCTGTTTTCTTATAAAATAATATAATATAATAGTGATTACTATAGCAATCCCCATCACGATTAAAAGAGCGGCTACTAAGCACTTAAATATAAAAAAATCTAGATATAAACTTGGTATATCAGCTATCTGTAAGGCTTCTTTTTCTGAGTTAAGAAAATTTATGTAAAACCATCCAACATAAAAAAGAGTAATAAAAACAGTAATAGATACTAAATATATTTTATAGTTTTTAAAAATATTAATCCTTTAGCCTATTTTATCTGTAAAATTATTTGTATTATATAAATCTTTTTAAAACTTCTACACTTAAACCCATAGCTGTACTTTCGTACCCGTGAACTTCTTTGATATAAGACTTACAAAAACCCTCTACCATACAAGCACCAGCCTTACCTCTCCACTCTCCACTTTCTAGATATTTATCTAAATCATCAAGGTTAAATTTATCAAAAATATAATCAGTTTGAGAAATATCTATTATCTTCTTCTCAATTGAATGATAGATTAAACAAGTAACAATTGATGTGACATTTCCACTTTGTGTCATGAGAATATTTCGTGCATCATCTACACACTTTGCTTTACGAAGAATTTGACCCTGACTTGTCACAACAGTATCAGCCACTAATAGAGGATAATCCTCATAACCAAAAGCTTTTAAGTTTGCTTCATATTTTCCTGAGGTAGCTTGGTATACAAAGTTTTTAGGACTATGTGCAATTATACTATCTTCATCAAAATCTTTTACTTCTTGAATAAACTCAATACCAGCATCACTTAAGAGCATTGCTCGTGTTTGGGAGGATGAGGCTAGTCTAATCATTTTATAAACTCCAAAAGTTTTTCTATTTTTATTTTATATTTCTCTTTAGCCCAGTTATTAAAAGATGGATGAGGCACTTCTAGCACCTCTTTGAAATCACTATGGCTAAAAGTATCATTAAATATTTTATGTACAAAAGCACCACAAAGAACTATCTTTTTATCTTTATGGCCTTCTAGTCTTTTTCTAAAATCTTCTTGATATAGTCTAATTAGATTATTAACTCTAGAATCTTTTTTTCTTAGTTTTGGATTTTGTCTAAAAAGTGCGAAATCTTTAAATATTAATTGTGTTGGTAATACTGAGAATATTTTGTTATTGAGGTCGTATGCCAATTCTTGAAGGGGGATATTTGATATATTTACAATTCCAAATTTATGAATTTTCTTTTCAAAAATCAATTGACCAAAGGAGAGTTTTTTGAGGGATTCGTCTTCTATGAGTACCTTACTCATATCCTTGCCACTCTTCCCAGCAACTGGATAACCATTTTTCACTTCATACACATGTGGTGATTCTAAAACAAAGATAATCTCTGTTTTTGCATCAACTAAATCGTCTACATAGTAATCTTCAAATCCGTATCGTCCAATAAAATCTTTCATTCTTAGAGTGAACTAGAGAGTATTGAACCTAAAAGTATAGATATAACTCCAAGAGTAATATTGAGAGGAACCATATATTTTCCAATAAGTCCCAGTTGATTTTTAGCCAGAACAAAATCAGCATTTTTCAGTGCTTTTTGTGCATTGTTACGACGTCTAATCATAACTGCCAAATTTAAAAACATAATAGTCCAGATAGCTTCTTTAGCATAACCGTATGTTTTATACTCAGTATCTGCGAGTGAGTAACCCATAACCATAATAACTGCAGTGATAAGTAAAATTATCACAAAAGGAGCAACTATACAAAAAAGTCTTTTTAGTGCATCAGCGATGCGTTCCAAGCGTTTTGCAGGTGATTCTATCTCTAAGAATGATGGGTGAGCAGCATAACGCATAGCTATCATACCACCAACCCATACAACTGCAGAGATAACATGTAAAAAAACTATATAAGCTTTATACTCTGCGAAAAATTCAACCATTAGTTAAGTGCCTCTGTAATAAACGCCAAAGAAGCCTCTTTTGCCTCAGGAAGTTTAGATGCATCTTTACCACCAGCTTGAGCAAAATCTGGACGACCACCACCACCGCCGCCTAAAATAGGAGCAATTTTTTTAATCCAATCACCGGCCTTAGCATTTGCATCTTTTACACCACAAGCTATTAGGACTTTGTCCCCTTTTACTTGAAAAAGCATTGCACAAAGTTTCTCATTTTGGTTTTTTAGCTCATCAATTTTATCTTTAATATCACCCGCTGGATACTCTTCAATCACAACTGCAACACCATTGATTTCATTGGCAGTTATTTCAACTTGTGCAGACTCTTGTGCCTCTTTAAGTTCAGATTTAAGTTCTTTAATATTTACCTTAAGTCTATTTACTCCAGCTAAAATATCTAAGTTTTTCACCTCAGTTTCTACTTGTTTTAAAAGTGTTCTCTGCCCAGTGAAGTGCAGATAAGCCGCATTTCCACAAACAGCTTCTATGCGACGAACACCAGCTGAAACACCAGACTCTTTAGTGATAATAAACGAACCAATATTAGCTGTATTATTTACATGAACACCACCACAAAATTCTACAGAAGCATCTGCAAAACTTACAACACGAACTTCATCTCCATACTTTTCACCAAACTGAGCTTTTGCTCCGCTATTTTTCGCATTCTCTAGAGACATAACTTGAGTGTTAGTTTCTATCGCTCTCATTATTTCGTTGTTCACACGATTCTCTATTTCAGTTAATTCTTCTGATGAAACAGCCTTTGGATGTGAGAAGTCAAAACGCAGACGATTAGCTTCATTTAATGAACCAGCTTGTGCGATATGATCTCCTAAGACATCAAAAAGTACTGCATGAAGCAAGTGAGTTGCTGAGTGATGCTTGATGATTTCATTACGTGAGTTATCAACATGAGCATCTACAAGAGTTCCAACTTTAAGAGTTTTAGTAACTTTAATTTGAGCAAGTGAAAGACCGAAGAATTTTTTAGTGTCTTGTACTTTTGCAAAACCTTCTAACTCTCCTGAATCACCAGTCTGTCCACCAGACTCAGCATAAAAAGGAGTTGTATCTAAAAGAACCCAACCTTTATCACCCGTGTTTAAGACATCTGAATGTTTATAAGATTCATCAAGAAGTGCTAAGACTTCTCCTGAGTGCTCAGTAAAATCATAACCTACAAAAGTATTTTCACCAAACTTTTCTAAAAGCTCTTTAAAATCACCATGATTCTGTGCATCTCCACTACCTTTCCAAGCAGCTTTTGCAGATGTACGTTGATGAAGCATTAACTCATCAAATTTTGCAGCGTCAAGAGTTAAGTCATGACTTTTTAACATATCTTCAGTAAGGTCAAGGGGGAAACCAAAAGTGTCATAAAGTTTAAACGCCACCTCTCCACTAAATACACCGCTTGTTACTTTTAATTCTTCTTCAAAAAGAGCTATACCGCGTTCAATAGTTTTGAAGAATCTCGCTTCTTCTAGTTGAATCTGCTCTTTAACAACCTCGGACTTAGTTTTTAAGTAATCATACTCTCCACTCATAATCTCAACAACTGTATCAACAAGTTTATACATAAATGGTGCACGAAGACCAAGTAAGTAACCATGACGCACTGCACGACGCAAAATACGACGAAGTACATAACCACGACCTTCATTTGAGAAGTTTATACCCTGAGCAAGTAGAAACAAAGATGTTCTAATATGGTCAGCTATTACACGGTAAGATGCACCAGTAGCATACACATACTCTTTAGAAACAAGCTTTTCAACTTGCTTGATAATTGGCATAAATAGAGATGAATCGTAGTTTGAGAGTTTCCCCTCTTTAATAGCCACAACACGCTCTAGTCCCATACCTGTATCAATAGATGGATGTACTAGTGGGATTCTCTCACCACCGGAAACTTTTACTTCATACTGCATGAAAACAAGATTCCAGATTTCTAAAAATCTATCACCCTCTCCACCCATTCTATCTTCAGGGCCAGAGAAGTTTTCTACACCTTGATCATAAAAGATTTCAGAACATGGTCCACATGGTCCTGTATCGCCCATTGACCAGAAGTTATCTGCATCACCAAGACGCATGATTCTATCTGCCGATATATGCTTTTTCCAAAACTCTTCTGCTTCATCATCGGAATCGTGAACTGTTACCCATAATTTATCTACATCAAGTTTAAGAACCTCAGTTATAAATTCCCAAGAATAAGCAATAGCCTCTTCTTTGAAGTAATCCCCAAAGCTAAAGTTACCCATCATTTCAAAGAAAGTATGGTGGCGTGCTGTATGACCTACATTTTCTAGGTCGTTGTGTTTACCACCGGCTCTTAAACATGTTTGACATGAAGTAGCTCGTGGATTAGCAGGTGTTGGTATTTCACCTGTAAAAATTGACTTGAATGGAACCATTCCAGCATTGTTAAAAAGTAGTGTTGCATCTTCAGGCACTAATGGTGCTGAACCAACTCTATTGTGATTTTTTGACTCAAAAAATTTTAAGTACTCTTCTCTAATATTCATCTTTATTACTCTTTTATAAAATTACGCGATTATACCCTAAAACAGGGCTAAAAAAATTAAAGAAAGTAGTTTTCATCTTTGATTTTAATATTTTTATACTTTTTTTGAAATATTGTAGCTGCAATTCCATCACTAAGAGAGATTTGTTCTCTTTTAGCATTTAAAATAGGTGTTGTTTTGTAACCACAAGAGGGAGACTTTGATTTTAAAACTATGGCATCTGGATTTGGATTTCTTTCTATAAATGCATTAATTTCATCTTCTAAACGCGGTGTAACATCTACCTGTGTTTCATCAGTAATAATTCTATTTTTACCATCAATTTCAACAACAGATATTCTCTGTCTTGGTGTTCCAAAAAGAGGTGTCTCAGGACAAAATGGAATTATTTCATAATCTTTAAAAGCTTCTATCACTGCATTTATCTCTTTAGTTTTACCATCATAACGACAATACTCCCCAAGAACACAAGCAGAGATAATTACTTTCTTTTTACTCATTACTTAATAAGTCACAACTGATTTTATCTCTGTTGTAGCTTCTTTTGAGAGTACTGAACATGTAACTAATGCTAAGATTATTTTTTTCATTTAATTTCTTCAGGTAGGGTTTATTTAATATAAATAGTACAATCTAATTTATTAAAAAGCTATAAATACTAATAAACTCTCTTAATTTATTTAAAAAATATTAATTTTGTAACCTATAAAGTTATATTTTCTACCATCTCTATTTTATTAGGAGTAATTATAAGTCCATCATACATAAAATCTACATCAAGCTTATTTTTTTTCATATATACATGACCTGTTTTGATTAAACGCGATAGTTTTTGAGGAGTAATATTTTGTATAGCAGACTCGAAATCAAGTCCACTTTTAACTTCGATGAAGCGCAGGACTTCATCTTTAGTAGCTATAATATCTATCTCGCCAAAGCGAGAGTAAAAATTTCTCTCAATGATTAAAAAACCATTACTTAAAAGAAACTCACAAGCTTTGTCTTCTGCTAAGTTTCCTTTGGCTCTGCTCATTTTAGGTCCATTTAAATTAGGGTAATATCACTACTAAGAATTTCTAGATATGTATCTAAACTTTTACCTACCGCATTTACAACAACTTCGTAAAAATCTTCGATTTCACCATCATTTTGTGCTTTTTCAATAGCTTGAATATATGTAACCCTATCTTCTACTCTTATTACAGCTGGAGGATAGCCATTTTGAATAAGAACCAAGTTCATTAAAAGTCTTGCTGTTCTTCCATTTCCATCTATAAAAGGATGAATAGAAACAAATTTATAATGCACTAATGCTGCTAAAATAATAGGATGTAATTCATCTTCATTTTTCAACCACTCTATAAAAATATTCATCTCATCTGAAACTTTTAAGGGGTCTGTAAAATGAAAAATTTCACCACTACTTTTTCTTACACCTACGGGTTTAGTTCTATAAACACCAGCATCTTTAGTAGCGATACCTTTTAAAACCAGATAATGAATATCTAAAATATCTTTTAAAGTGATTTCACTGCTCGTAGAATTACTTATATCTTCAATAAAATCAAGTGCCTCTTTATGGTTAATAACTTCAAGATGCTCATTAACTTTTTTCCCACCAATAGTTAAACCCTCATTGAGTATGAGTTTAGTCTCACTATATGTAAGTGTTGAACCCTCAATGGCATTTGAGTTATAGGTAAGCTCAACATCATAAAGTTTTTTTAGGTTTTGTAACTGCTCAGAGCTTAATGGTCTGATGCTGTCTAGTTTTTCTTTTTTTTTATCGATGTCATCAAGTAGCTCAGAGAGTTGCATTTAGTTCCTTTTTTGTATTGTATCATCAATTATCTCAAAAAATACTCTAGGTCTGATTCTCTCAAATTAAAGTCTTTAATCGTGGATAAATAATATCTTTTTGCAATTTCCAAAACTTTTTCAATACAGATTAACAACCTCAACCTTAATAGTCTTAAACGCGGCAGTTAATATAACTTCATCGGCTGCATCACCAAAGAGTGCATTTATTCTTGAACTTGCATGGTGGAAAGTTGAGAAGAGAGTTTTTGGTTGTACTTTGTCTGTTATCTTAATGGTTAGTGGATTTGTTTGACCGTATGCACTTTTTAAAATAACTTTCTCAGATGTAAAGTCGGCAGCATCATCTTCACACACAAGTAAGATATCTTCATCGTAGCGCTTCATAAGCTTTTCACTTCTTGAAGTCTGAGCTGCATTGTTATAATGAGCGAGTGTTCTACCCGTACTTAAGTGATAACCTGTCAGCTTTTTCTCCATGATCTCTTTTATCATTCCACGGAGTTTGTACTGGTTGTATTTAAAGTGTCCTAGTCCATCATCTGTACGGAAGTCTAGCTGATGAAGAATAGGTGTATCTTCGGTATGAACGGGCCACTGAAGACCGCGTTTACGGTGTTTTTCAAGTCTATGGTAATCAGCACCAGAAAAACGTCTGTAAGCTACTTTTTGTACCTCTTCCCAAACTTCTTTTGATGAAGCATAGTCTGCATCGCCACCCATTTTCTGGTCAAGCAGTTGAAGAACTTCCCAGTCATCTGGTAGATCTGATTTTACTAGAGGTTGTGAGAGGTGAAGTCTTCTCATAGCATTTACATAAACACCAGTCTTCTCATAAGCAGACTTCACACCAACAACAATGTCAGCACGGTTTGCGATATCTGTCATGAAAAGCTCTTGAACAAAAATCATATCTAGTTTCTCAAATGCACGGTCAATTTTGTTCAGGTTAGGATGAATATGCGTTAAATCTTCACCGATGTTAAGAACAACTTTTACTCTGTCTTCAAGCATCTCATCTACTAACTGAGGTGTCATAAGGCCAATCTCTTTTGGTACTTGATAGTCTGGTGCGAAATATGGAAGCATTCCCATATCGCAAGTTCCTTGAACATTATTTTGACCACGAAGAGGCATAAGCCCTGCTCCGCTTTTTCCAATATTACCAGTCATTAAGCTCAAATGAACCATCGCCATAACTGCATAAGATCCATCAATATGCTCAGTAATTCCTAGTCCCCAAAAAATCATAGACTTTTTAAGAGCATACTCACGAGCTACTTTTTTAATCATTTTTGAAAGATACTCATAACCCTCAATTCCATTATAATAATCAGGATTTGCATAAGGGTCGTTCATGATTTTTTCTTTGAACTCAGCGAAACCAGCAGTTCTATCTTCAACAAAGTTCTCATCATAAAGCTCTTCATCTATAATGACATAAGCCATCATGTTAAGTGTTAAAAGGTTTGCTTCATGTGGCATAATAGCCTTGTACTTTGCTTCGCGGTGAAGTTTAATTTCACGGACATCAAATACAGCAAGATTATTATGCTCGCGTGCTACATCTATAATACGGTTTGCGATAATTGGATGTGCTTCAGTAGTATTTGAACCAATTACAACCATAAATTCTACATTATATATATCATTGTAAGGATTTGTAGCAGCACCCTCACCGATGGTTACTTTCATACCAGAGAGTGATGGAGAGTGACAAACACGAGCACAGTTATCAACATGAGGAGAGTTTAGCGTATGACGAGTGAACTTTTGAAAAAGATAAGCAGACTCACAAGAACTTCTAGCTCCACCAATAGAACAGATAGATTTTCTACCATAGTTCTTTTGAGTCTCTTTCATTTTCATAGCGGCAGCAGTCGTAGCGCTCTCTAAATTAGTTTCAAACCAAGTTTCATCTAGGTCTACAAGAGTTGATGCGATAGACTCTTTAATCTCAGGGTTTTTTTCTAACCAAGATTTTCTTATACGAGGAATTCGAAGTCTATCATCTGCATCTACAAAATCAAAACCATATTTACCCTTAATACAGAGTTTCCCTTGAGAAACTACACCATCAGGATGAGCGAAAATCTTTTTTATTTTATTTTCTTTTACATCAACATGAGCGGCTATATCGCAACCAACACCACAATACGTACAAACACTATCAATTGTTACTATATTTTCCATCAAATAACCCTAAACTTTTAGTTGATGGAGTTTACAATTTTCTCTCTTAAAAAGTTTGGAAATAAGTTCAAAAGTTTTATGATTAAGTAAAAGCTTATCTCTTTAAACTATCCTAATCATAACAGGTTTGAAGTTTACAAAATCTAGTGCCTCTAAAGTACTCATCATTGCTTGGATGTCTTTTTCAATTGCAATATGTGTAGAGATAAGAAGATTTGCTGAATCATCAGTTGCAGGACGCTGAAGCATCGTTTCTATAGAGATATTATGTGTTTGGAAAATTCTCGTTAATTTTGCTAAAACACCAGTTTTGTCACTTACATTTATACGTAGGTAATATTTCGTCTCAATTTTATCAGTTGCTTTTAGAGTCAACTGATTCCCTTCCAATGGTCTGTTAAATCCAAGCATCGGAGTAGATTTACCACTTCTAGCAATATCTATGATATTTGCAACAACTGCAGATGCAGTAGCATCTCCACCAGCACCTGGACCGTAGTAGAGTGTTTCACCCACTTTATCACCGACAACACTTATACCATTCATCACACCATCAATTTTTGCTATCATTTCATCTTGTGAAATAAGGCAAGCATGAACGCGAAGCTCAACCTCATTGCCATCTTTTTTAGCAATTCCAAGAAGTTTGATAGCATAACCAAACTCTTTGGCAAATGCGATGTCATCAGATGTTACGTTATCGATTCCCTCAATTAAAATATCTTCAGGTTTAGCATCAATTCCATAAGCAATTGAAGCAAGTATTAGAAGTTTATGTGCCGCGTCAAACCCACCAACATCAAAAGTAGGATCAGCTTCTGCATAACCTAAATCTTGTGCTTCTTTTAAAATAGCATCGTAATCAACACCATTATTTGTCATCTCTGTCATCATATAATTACAAGTACCATTCATAATACCAACAATAGACTCGATATGATTCGCAGAAAGACCATCACGAAGAGCATTAATGATAGGAATACCACCAGCAACAGATGCTTCATATTCAAACGCGATGTTTTTAGCAATATCTTGTAGTTCATAACGGTGATAAGCAAGAAGTGCTTTATTTGCAGTTACAACGGCTTTGCCATTTTCTAATGCCTTTTTCACAACTTTAAATGGCTCTTCAACACCACCCATAAGTTCAACTACGATGTCAATCTCTGGGTCATCGAGAATATCATCTACATTATCAGTTATTATGATATCAAGATCTCTATCCTTGTTCAAGTTTTTTACAACACCGCGTTTAACTACAATATCTGCACCAGCACGAGCTGTAATAACATCAGCATTATCTCTTAATATCTCAGCCACACTTGTACCAACCGTACCGACACCAATTATTCCAACTTTAATCATATTATTTCCTTAAATAGCTATTGCTGTATTTTCAAATTTTTTACTTATTAATGGTTGCCCATATATTTTTTGTGTTGCTAACTTTTTCTTTATTTGAGCATTGTCAAATTGTTTATATAGTAAAATATATTTGGTAATATTTATACTTTCATGTACAAGAAGCTTAGAAGTATTTTCTAGCTTTACAAAAACACTTTTTAGTGTTGAGTTAGTAACTCTTCCACATTTTATTTCTACTAATGCTAATTTACTCTTATTATAAACTATTGCACAATCATTTAAACTTGGTGGATGTGTTGTAAATAACTTATATTCTAAAGTTCTATTTTTTATTCCACTATCAGGTTTATAAATTTTATTTACACTGTTTTTAGACATCTTACATGGATGTGTTTTTTCTCTACATTCAGAAGACTCATGAAAAAGTAAATCTAGTTTATTAATCATTTTCTAAAATTTTCTCACTAAGCTCACTACTCTTATCAAGTAGTTCATCTAAAACTTCATCAAAATTATCATTTGCTATTCCAAACTTATCTACAGCAAGTGCTTTAACTGTTGTTTCATCTTCTTTATTTTTAAATAGATAAGCCGCAACATCATCTTTAGATATTGCAAACTCATTATCTTTTTCTAATGAGTCAAGTTTGATACAATTATTAATCTCATTTAAAATATAATCACTATGAGTCGTAACTAAAACTTTAGCACCAGCATTTGACAGCATTACAATAAACTTTGCCATCTGTATCTGAGCCTTCGGATGAAGATGTGCTTCAGGTTCTTCTATAACAAAAAAAGTTTTTGTTATATCTATTGTATTTTTCAAAAAAACTATAAATGGGAGAATCTCTAAAGTAGCAGATGAAGCTAGGTGTAAATCTATTTTTTTATTTTCAACTTTTAAATAATAATTTGAATAATTAAATTTATTTACATCTTCAACTATTCTACCCTTTATAATATTAGTTTGTAAAAAATCTATTAATCCTTTTGTAGCTACTGACCATTTACTATCACTTTGATTCTTTTTAGTTTTAATATTATAAAACTCTTCAATAAAATCTATTGTCGGCTCAGTCAATCTAGAAGGGTTTTTTCTACCTCTCACACTGTTACTAAACATTCCAGCATATATCGCTTCAAGAACCAATGTATAACCACTTCTTGAAGCAGGGAAATAATATAAATCTCTTTGATCTAAATCTTTATATTCAATAGAAATATTTTCTAAAATATCTCTTCCAGCATTAAAACTTTGATTTATAGTTTCTAATATTGATTGGTTGCCAACTATATTTGCAGCTTCATAAACAACATGTGCCATATAACTTTTATGAGTAGAATTTTGCCCAACAAAAAGAGTTAAATTTTTTACTTCTATCTCTGCTTGCTTTATCCTTGCTAAATTTTCTACTCTTAGTTTCATTACTTTGCCTCATCTTCTAACTGTTTTAAAAACTGCTTGATATTTTTTGCTGCTTGACGGATACGGTTATCATTTTCGATAAGTGCAATGCGAACATAGTTCTCACCATAAGCACCAAAACCAACCCCGGGAGCAACACAAACACCAGCTTCAACAAGAAGACGCTTTGAGAATTCTAAAGAGCCTAAGTGCTCTGCAACTGGTGGAAGTTTAGCCCAAATAAACATACTTGCTTGATTTCTACGTATTGGCCAACCAGCTCTCTCAAATGCTTCTATACAAACATCTTGACGGTGATCATACTTGTCTGTAATATCTCTTACACATTGCTGATCACCATTAAGTGCTACAGTAGCTGCGACTTGAATAGGTGTGAACATTCCATAATCTAACCATGATTTTATCTTTTGTAATGCACCAATAAGTTTGTCGTTTCCAACAAAGAAACCTACACGCCATCCCGCCATATTGTAAGACTTAGAAAGTGTAAACGACTCAACTGCTACATCTTTTGCACCCTCAACACTCATGATAGATGGTGTTACATAACCATCAAAAGTTATGTCACCATAAGCAATATCAGAGATAATATAGAAACGTTCTTGTTTTGCCATTGCTACAAGACGAACATAAAAATCTTGTGTTACTGTTGCAGTAGTAGGGTTATGAGGAAAGTTTACTAAAACATACTTTGGACGAGGAGAAGTCTCTTTAAAAACATGTGCTAGATCTTCAAAAAACTTATCTTCGTTGATTCTATAATCTTCATCAAACTCTATACCAAATTTCACAACATTTCCACCAGCAAGGATAAAAGAAAACTCATGTATAGGATAAGTAGGATCTGGGACAACAGCCACATCACCTGGATTTGTGATAGCATAAGTTAAGTGAGCATAACCCTCTTTTGAACCCATTGTCGCAACACACTCAGTCATTGGGTCAAGGTCACAATCATAACGGCGTTTATACCAATCAGCGATAGCCATTAGAAGTTTTGGAATACCTTTTGAAGTAGAGTAACCGTGAGTCTTAGTTTTTTGTGCAGACTCTACAAGTTTTTCGCGAATATGCTCAGGAGTATCTCCATCTGGATTACCCATAGAAAAATCAATTACATCGGCACCGGAGCGACGTTCTGCCATTTTAAGTTCATTAACCTCAGCAAAAACATACTTCGGAAGTCTTTTCATTCTATCAAATTGTATCTCATCAAACATTTTATATCCTGTAAATTATTAATGCCATTTTAGCCAAATAAATTTAGAGTAAGATAAGAGGGAAAAGTGAAGAGCTAAGAAAGGAAGTTTAATCCTATCTTATACCCGTGGGATAGAGTGTTAAATTGTCTTTAATATTTTTAAGAGTGTATATATCTGATATCTTTATATATTTAGCGCATTTTGGAATCTTTAAATTTATTCGCTGATGTTTTTCATCTTTTTTTATAACCTTTAATAGGTGCAGTGACTTATCATAATATGCGATATATGGATACCAATTATTTCTAACTGAGCTTGTAATACGTAGATTTTTTATCTTAGAAGTGTTAAGCCAATGTGCATACAAAGAACGCTTAAGATTTATGGTTTTAGCATTTTTAAGAATAGGTACATTTAAATATCCAGCTTGCATATCAACCACATATGTCCAATCATTCGAAGAGTTTCTATAAATATCTATAATTTTACAACCCTGCTTAGCTAACTCTTTTTGTAAAACAACCGGGTCGGTCGCATACTCAGAAGTTAAGCTGATACTCCATATAAACTCTGAAGAGTTTAGATTTGAAGCAGTTGTTACATAGCGGTAATAACCTATATTTCTCAGAGTGTCACTCATAAGTTTTACAAAAAACAGTGATGAACCAGCCGTTTTAAAGTGTAAATTTATTTCCTGAGGTTTTTCAAAAAAGAGCTTCAAAAGACCATTTGCTTTAAGTGTTGAAACTACCTTAACAGCATTAACTCTTTCATTTTCATAATAATCAGATGCAGGAGAAAAAATAATTTTTATAAATTCACTATTTGTATCATAAACTTCTATATCTACAAAAGATTTTATCTTGCTCGTTAAAGGATTCTCCTCCTCTATAACTAATATATCATCTGCTATAAGAGATGAAAAAAGAAGTAAAAAGGAGAGTAACCCCTTTACCATTTACGGCCTCTGTTTAATTTTTTAAATTCTTTAAGTGTTATTTTTTTAATCTCTCCATCTTTATAATGAAGACGTAAATTCCCATTTGCACTAAAAGTTTTGAGTTCTCCATTAACACTAAATTTTACCTGCGAGTGACCTAAGAGGAGTAACCACTCCTTATTTCTTTTAAGACTTATTTCCCCTTTAATAGTCTCATTATATTTTTTATTATTTTTAACATCAATATAACCAATCCATACTTTTTTAGCTTTGATGATGAAAGGTTTTAGCTCTTTAGGTTCTTCAACTATTTTAGCTACAGAGCTATTTAAATCAGCTAAAGTGGCATTGACATCAGAAAGATTACTATCAACAGCTTGAGTAGCTTTAATATCCTCTTTAACTTTTGCAATAATTTTATTTTCTACACTAGGAGATACTACATTATTCTCTC
>Ga0307991_1000793_pt1 | contig 22779 bp, 19 predicted proteins | sample EllFjometagen131_FD_203146 | JGI IMG/M metagenome (GOLD analysis project Ga0307991, IMG submission 203146) | Marine microbial communities from Ellis Fjord, Antarctic Ocean - #131 | ecosystem: Environmental > Aquatic > Marine > Unclassified | place: Southern Ocean | collected 2014-10-08 | reverse complement strand
TTGATTATTAACAATATTGTTTATCATAAAACTGAAGAAAGGCATGATGCTAAAACGGTCTTTACAAATGACAAGTCTGCAATCCGCAATACAGACCTTCTCAAAAAACATATTTATGATTTTCTTACTTCTGATTCAAAGGTTGAATCGAATTTTGCTACTGCATTAGAAAACAGTACAGAAGTAGTGGTTTATGCCAAACTCCCAAAAAGTTTTCACGTTTCAACTCCGGTGGCAAACTATAGTCCGGACTGGGCAATTGTATTTGATAAAGATAAGGTAAGACATATTTACTTTGTTGCTGAAACCAAAGGGTCTGATTCAGATATGGATATACGTGAGATTGAAAAACTTAAAATTCATTGTGCCAATGAACACTTTAAAGAAATTAGTGGAAATATTGTAAAATTTGAAAAGGTAAGCAGTTATGAGAAACTTATGGAGATAGTTCAGTTAAAATAAGGCTATGGAGTTAATAGACAATGTAAATAACCGCCTTGGAGACGACCTGAAAAAACAAATAAAAAAAGGGTCGAGGCTTAGTATTGCTACATCAACCTTTTCCATCTATGCGTTTGAGGCTCTCAAAAAAGAATTAGAGAAAATTGATGAATTACGTTTTATCTTTAGTTCACCAACGTTTATTGAAGAACAGTTTCAAAAACAAAACCGTCAGTTTTATATACCAAATATTGTTCGTGAATCTGAACTCTGTGGGGGTGAATTTGAATTGCGCTTAATGAACAAACTTAATCAAAGAGCTATAGCACGCGAATGCTCCAAATGGGTAAAAGAAAAAGTAATATTTAAGTCCAACAAACACAATAATCTACCCATCCACGGGATGATTCATGTAAACAATACAAAGGATGAAGGCTGTGCCTATACAAATGTATCCAGTTTTACTACTTCTGATTTAGGTATTACCCACAAAAAAGGTTTCCCAACCCTTATTCAAAAAACAAATTTTCCTCACAGCAAATCATATCTTGATTGGTTTAACCAAATTTGGGAAAACGAAGAAGACCTTAAAGATGTGACAAAAAAGGTTCAGGATTATTTTGAAAGTGCATATAAAGAAAATTCACCTGAATTTATCTATTTCATAACACTCTACAACATCTTCAACGATTTTTTAGAAGATATTTCATTGGATAACCTCCCTGATGATCAAATTGGATTTAAAGACACATTAGTTTGGAATAAACTCTACAATTTTCAACAAGATGCTGTTATTGGTGCAATAAATAAACTTGAAAAATACAATGGGTGTATATTGGCTGACAGTGTTGGACTGGGTAAAACATTCTCTGCTCTTGGAGTAATTAAATACTATGAGATGCGGAACAAAGATGTGCTTGTACTTTGCCCAAAGAAACTAGAAGCCAACTGGAATACTTTTCGGCACAATGACAAAAACAATCTTTTAGCGAAAGATCGCTTTCGTTATGATGTTCTTTTTCATACTGACCTTTCTCGTGAGCGAGGAATGAGTAATGGTCGAAATTTGGAATCTGTTAACTGGGGTAATTACGGTCTTATTGTGATTGATGAATCACATAACTTTAGAAACAATAATACGGTTGTTGATAAAGAAAACCGTTATCAAAAGTTATTACGTAAAGTTATAAAGGAAGGTATAGAAACCAAGGTAATGATGTTATCAGCAACACCAGTTAACAATCGCTTCAACGACCTACGAAACCAACTAGCCCTTGCTTATGAGGGAAATCCTGAAAACATTGATAATAAGTTGGGCACTACAAGTGGAATTGATCAGATTTTCAAAAAGACTCAAACCGCCTTTAATACCTGGAGTAAATTTGATACTTCCAAACGCACTACCGAAAAACTTTTGGACATGCTTGATTTTGACTTTTTTGAGATTCTGGATGCTCTAACTATTGCTCGGTCAAGAAAACATATTACCACATATTATGACACCACTGCTATTGGTAAGTTCCCGGAACGGAATAAACCAATTTCTATACGAAGTCCCCTTACTGAAACCGGGGATGTGAATTATACCAATATTGCAGAACGACTAACCCTGCTAAACCTTTCAGTTTACACACCTCTGAATTACATTCTGCCAAGTAAAGTTCAAATGTATGCTAATTTATATGATAAGGAAGTACGCTCAGGTTCTGGAAAACTAACTCAGTCTGATCGTGAAAAAAGTCTACGTATTCTAATGCGTATTAATTTACTTAAAAGACTAGAGAGTTCAGTTGATTCCTTTCATATTACTCTTGAACGTATCTATTCACAAATTGAAAACATTATTAAAATCATAGACAAAGGAGATCTAGGAAATTATGAAGGATTTCAGGCAAAGGTGAATGATGAGAACTTCGACTGGGAATCTGACTGGGGAGATGAAGAAAATATAATAGGAAAAAAAATTAAAGTTCATATTGCAGATATGGATACAACCCAATGGCGTGAAGACCTTAGTGAAGACTTGGAAATATTGAGTTATCTTAGGGATAAGGTAATCGGTATTAGCGGAAAAGATGACACCAAATTACAGCACCTCATAGCATTACTTGATGAAAAAATTCAAAACCCAAGGAATGGCAACAATAAGAAAGTCATTGTGTTTACTGCATTTGCTGACACAGCCAACTATTTATATAAGAATATTAATAAATACCTTCAGGAAAAGTACAAACTCAATACTGCTCTAATTACGGGGTCAAAAAAGATCTGCAATACAAAGAAAATTCCTACTGACCTAAATGCACTTCTAACCTGCTTTTCACCCTTATCAAAAGACAAGGAACAACTTTATCCCAATATTTCAGAATCCATAGATCTTTTAATTGCAACCGATTGTATTTCTGAAGGTCAAAACCTACAAGATTGTGATTACCTGGTTAATTATGATATTCACTGGAATCCTGTACGGATCATTCAGCGATTTGGAAGAATTGATAGAATTGGCTCTAAAAACGACACCATAACTATGGTAAATTTTTGGCCTGATATTACTCTTGATTCTTATATTAATCTGAAACAGCGTGTTGAGAGCAAGATGCTAATTAGTAATATGGCAAGTACAGGAGATGATAATATTCTGAACCAAGAAGAAAATGATTTAGAATATCGTAAAATTCAACTCAAGAGATTACAAGAAGAAGTAATAGACCTCGAAGACTTACGCGAGGGAGTTAGCATTACTGACTTGGGATTGAATGATTTTCGTATTGATCTATCTAATTATATTAAAGAATATGGTGAATTGAATAATATTCCAGAAGGCTTACATGCTGTTGTAAAATCAAATGAGATATTACAACCAGGCGTGATTTTTGTATTGAAAAACGTAAATTCAGACGTAAACATTAACAAACTTAATAGGCTGCACCCTTATTATTTAGTCTATATAAAAAACTCAGGAGAACTTGTATTAAATCATGTTGAGTCTAAAAAAATAATGGATGCTATGCGAATGCTCTGTAAAGGTCAAGATTCACCAATTATAGACCTATGTAGCAAACTTAAGGAAGAAACAGATGATTACTATGAAATGGGTAAATTTTCAGAATTACTCAAAAAAAGCATCGGAACCATTCTCGATACCGAAGAAGAAAAAGAAGTCTTGAGTTTATTTAAATCTGGAGGTACCACAGCACTTCAAGATAAGATTAAGGGAATAGAAGATTTTAAGTTAGTTTCATTTTTAATTGTCAGATAAATGGAGACTTTTAACTTACCCACAAACACAAAGGTAAATCGTGTAGTACCCAAAAATACTTTCGACTCTTATACGAATACAAAACAAAAAAAAATCTTTGCTGATAAAGTTACCCGAATAACCTGGACTCATAAACTTTCAAGCAAAACAACAAACTTAAAGAACATTGATATATCAGAGATTCAAATTTTTAAAATTGAACTAAAGGTTTGTGAAACAATCCCTCAGGTAATAAGCATCATTGATAAAGCCATTCCATATCCGATTATTTTTATCATCCAACACAAGAATAGGATATATTTTGCTACTTCCATAAAGCACCCTCATCCAACAAATGAAAATAATACCGTGGTTGATTGGACATTCACTTCTGAATGGACAGAAAGCCCCCAGGCTCCTTATATATTGAATTTAAAAGTGAGTCTTGATGAAGTCCATAAAGATTTTTGCATACAGGTTTCGGGGAGGGAAGATTTCAGGAAAAAATCACTAGATAGGATCGTGGAATTTCACCAGGAGAAACAAGCGCTGGAATCAGAAATTGAAAAACTTAAACAACAAATATCGAGAAGTAAAAGCTTCAAAGAAAAGGTTGAATTAAATTTGAAATTGAAGGAGAAAGAAAGAGAGCTTATAAAAATAACAAAATTATAAGATATGTTTTTGCACGAACTTAAGTTATGGAACTTCCGGAAATACGGGAATAAAGATCACCTACACAATATATTAAGTGACACACCAGCTGACTTAACTGTATCATTTAACGAGAATCTCAATGTTTTGATTGGAGAAAATGATTCAGGCAAAACAGCTATTATTGATGCTATTAAGCATGTTCTAAATACAAAAAGCCTTGAATACCTTCGATTGGATAATAAAGACTTTTATGAGTATTGTGATGGTATTAATAGAAAAAGAGCTTCCGAGCTAAAAATTGAGTGTAAGTTTAGAATTACTGAAGCGAAAGAAGCGGGCAGTTTTCTTGAATGGGTTGGGTTTGTTGATAAGGATTCTGATGAAAAGGAATATGAGTTAACTGTTCGATTAACTGCAACCAGAAAAGATCAGAGTATTTTTACATATATAAGAGCGGGGCAAGACAACGAAGGAACTCAGCTGGAGGGAGAAGCACGAGAATATCTTAAGGTTACTTATTTAAAACCATTAAGAGATGCACTTTCCGAACTTACACCTGGATATAAATCCAGACTTGCTGAAATATTAGGAGGGCATTCAATTTTTAAAGACGAAAAAGATGATCAAGGGAATCGAATTCAACATAAACTAGAAGAGAAAACAGAAAAGGCAAATAAAGAAATCCGAGACTATTTTGATGTCCAGAAACACGAGAGTGATACTGAGAATATTGAATTCAAGGGTGGAATGGTAACAAAAGAAATCCGAGACTTACTTAAAGGATTATCTTTTGAAAACAGTGTTAACGATCCAGCTATAGAATTGACCGATGAAGAACTTTCAGAAATATTGAAAGCTTTAAAACTGGTAAATGATTCGAATAAGTCTGGACTTGGATCATTGAACAAACTTTATATGGCAGCCGAATTTCTTCTGTTGAATCAATCAAAAGGAAGAGATCTTAAGCTTGCTTTAATAGAGGAACTGGAAGCTCATTTACACCCTCAAGCCCAATTAAAAGTAATTGATGCATTACAAAGAAATAACACTTTTAAAGGACAGTTAATTCTTACAACCCATAGCACAACATTAGCGTCTAAAATTGCATTAGATAATTTAATTTTATGTATAGATCAGGATGTTTTTCCGATGCGGAAGGGAACAACCAAACTTGAAGAAAGAGACTACGAGTTTTTAGAACGATTTTTAGACACAACAAAAGCGAATCTATTCTTTGCCAAAGGAGTAATCATGGTTGAAGGAGATGCAGAGAATCTTCTTATCCCAACAATTGCAGAACTAATAAATCGTCCGCTTTATGATTATGGTGTATCTATCGTAAACATTGGAAGTACGGCATTTCGACAGTTCGCCAGAATTTTTCAAAGAAATGATGATAAAAGTTTAAATATACCCGTATCCTGTATTACTGACTTAGATATTGCCCAAGCAATTCAAGGAAATACGGTTAAAACAATAAAGAGAAAAACAGGAAATGAGGGAAAATATTTACCTGAAATTGATGCCGAAAAGGTAAAAAAAAGAAACAGAATTTATGTTGAGGGAATTATAGAAGTTTATACTTCTCCTTTATGGACACTTGAATATGACATTTTAAATTCAACCAACAAGACAAGAGAATATTTACTAGCCTCAATTTTAGAAGCGCAATTAATAAAAAATAGAAATTCATATATAGGACTTTCCCCTGAGGACTGTGAACGTAAACAAAAAAGCGCAAAAGAGAAGATTGAAAAATGGGAAGAAGCAGAAAAATCCAAAGAATGGATCGCTTGTAAGATATATTCTACATATTTAGACAATAATCGGGTGTCAAAAGCAGTAACCGCTCAGCGTTTTGCTTATAAGCTGAAAGAGAATAGAGAAACAGCAGTTGAGATTCTTGCAACAGCCGACGAGTTTAAATATTTGAGGGATGCAATTTATCATGTAACAAAGAAAGAAGAAGGATGAAACCAATAATTATTGAAGAAATTGAACATGCCTCTTCCATTTTGTTTGATGGTGATCCAAACAAATTTTATGATGATATTGGACACAAAACTGGAGAAAGAATTGATGTAATTCAATCTTTGGAAAATATTGATATAAATGCCTGCCCTGGAAGTGGAAAAACTACTGCACTTTTAGCAAAACTTGTTATTCTGGCAAACAGAATGCCATTTGAAGATGGTCGTGGGATTTGTGTTTTGACCCATACAAATGTTGCTATAGATTTAATAAAGGAGAAATTAGGAGCAGGAGCATCAATGCTTTTTACCCATCCTAATTTTTTCGGGACGATTCAAAGTTTTGTAGATCGCTTTCTGGCAATTCCTTTTTGTGCATTTGATAAAAACGCAAGAATTAAAAACGTTGATATTGATCGTTATGTAAACGAATCTAGAAGATTCTATTTTGGGTTAAGTTTTGGAACAAGAGAAGCTCCAACGCTCAAAAATACGCTATATCGAGAAGGGACAAGAAGAGATGATTGGGAGAAAGCTTCCACTAATGAAAAACACTATAATGCTGTTAAACTATTATCCACGCTAGTTTTTGATTTCGAAGATGAGAAACTAATGCGCGGAATCAATGGTTCAACTTTTAGAAACATGAACTCTTCAAGTGATAGAGTGAAAAAGGATTTTCAAGAGTTACTTGATTTCAAGAATTCCTTGATAAACGAAGGTATTATTTCTTTTGATGATGCTTATACCTTAGCATTTGAATATTTAAATAGATTTCCGAAAGTAAAAAAAGCATTTTCCGAAAGATTCAAATTTGTTTTTATTGATGAAATGCAGGATACGGCAACTCATCAAATGAAAATAGTCAATGAACTTTATAAAAACGAAGGAGACACGGTTGTTCAATATTTCGGAGATCCAAACCAAGCAATTTTCGAAGGCGAGGGACAAAAGGATGGTGGATGGGATCCAAAACCAGATGAGCCAACAACTTTCACGCTTAAAAAAAGCAAACGATTTGGGAAATCAATTGCTAATGTGATAAATCCTTTAAGAATTATTACAGATTTGGAAAACACAATTGAAGGAGAAAACAGTGACGCAAACATTAAACCATACCTAATTCTGTTTGATAAAGATCGGGATGCTGAAAATGTATTGCTGAAGTTTGGAGAGATAATTTTAGAAAACAAACTAAACCAAATTGGAAACTCAAAATTTGTAGCTATTGGCAGAGTTGGGAAGGAGCATGATAAAGGTGAATTGAGCATAAAATCGTTTTTTCCGGAATTTGAAAAGGCAAAATCTAAAAAAAAGGAGTTTTATCCTATTTTAATACTCTATTTGAACAATCACTTTGTTAAAACAAGAACCGTAAAAAATATTTCAGACCAATTAATTAAAGGCATACTTCATGCACTTGATCTTCACGAATTTAAAAATGAAATAATCAGGAAAGTAGATTCAGAGATTATTAAACGAAGGTTTACTAAAACAACATTGTTGAACTTTTTAAGATTCAATCATGAAGATGTATATTTTGAACTAAAAGAAAAATTAATCGAATGGTCTAATCAGATTTATACTGAAAGGCTCCCCTTTAATGTTGAAGTAAAAAAACAGATTGAAAATTTTTTAGATGAAAAACTTCTTCCAACAAAAGGCATAAAAATAGATTTAAACATAGATTTCTTTCAAATTCCTGATGTAGTACAGAAAGAAATTGAAAAAGCCCAATCAGATGATTCAAAAAAGAATCTATTAGAACCAAATGAATTTGTGTATAAATATGCGGACGGAGAAGCAACTAAAGAATTTCCAATTAAGTTAAATACAATCCATGGGGAAAAAGGTGAAACCCACACTGCAACATTATTTTTAGAAACATATTTTAAAAAATACGACTCTGAGCGAATTAAAAATCAACTTTTAGGAGAACAATTTGATTCAGCGAAAGACGGTGGGGTAGATAAGAATATGGCAGTTAAAATGGCTTATGTTGCTATGTCCCGTCCTGAATACCTATTGTGTTTTGCTCTTCAAAAAAACAAGATCCAAAATATTTTGGATGATCCAGAGCAAAACGCAAAGTTGGAGAAGTTATGGACTGTTGTTGTAGCTTAATTTTCTAATTCAACTGATCCACCACACTCATTGCACTTCATCCAATCGGAAAGATCTATTTCACCTTTTATTCCTTTTAAAAAAAAATCAACAACTGTCGTATCTAATTTCATAAGAAACCTTTTTCTGCATGATTCGCAAATTGTTAAAGACTCATAATCCCCAACAGCCCTTAATTCATTCACACCACCAATCAAATATTCTCGTCCTTTTCTACCCCAAGGACTTAAATTCCAACCTCTAATTTTATCAACAAAATAAAATAAATGGTCATCAATAGTGGTCACCCCACCACTCATTTGAGCACTTAAAACTAACCCCGCACCACATAGAGCATTCTCACGTTTATCATTTGCCATTTTGATATTGTTAAAATATTGCTTAAAAATAATTCATTCCTTGGACAATCCAATATTAATCTAGTAGTCTGATTATTCAAACCCAGCCACAAAGATATCTCCATTTTCAAAAGACAAGCCCTCCGGGTTTTCAAAAGACTACGGCATAAAGCCACTTCCCGTTGGTTGTTTTTTATTCCGTTTCCTTTTGAAAATCTTCCGAAAATTCCGCTGTTTGGTGGCTTAAGGATTTGAAAAGCCAGGGTTGTGGTTTAGATCAGGCTGCAGGACGTAGCAAGAACGCGATTATTCAGGAAAACAAAAATGTTTACCGGAATTATCGCATCTTGCAAAAGGGGGGAAGTTCCCCCTTTTAATACCCCCTGAAAATAAGCGGAATTATCTCCTTGGGTTATATATAAGCACCCGGAATAACCACTTCAATATTTCTAAAGCAGCTTTTAAAATCCAGGCAACAAACTCAAAAAAGGTCTTAATAATCCAACCAATTAATCTGAATAGAGCAACAAAAATTTTCTGTAATACTAAGAAGATATTTCTTAAAGAAAAAGAAGAAAAGAAACCGTTATTGCTTTTGCCAAATATAAGCTCAAGTATCCACTTGTAAAACAGAACGAGTAATATTATAGAGATAATTGCACTCAAAACACACCTCCCCTCACCCTTTTTCGTAGTCTATAATTTTTAAACCACGGAGTTGTCTTAAGCATTACCGGCAGTTTGTTTGAGTGTATAAGAATAGCCTTGTTTGGCTTTAGGGTTCTGATTTCATCGGGAGCAAGTAAAGGTCTTGCCATTTCACGATCTCTTGCAGAGGATGTGTTATTCTCTCTTGCAAAACCGGATTCACGAATGCTTATCGTTTGATTCCCCAAAATATTAGATAGCTCATTGCATGTTGGGTAAGATAATCCGGGATAAAATAACCTGGTTGCACAGCCCCCATTCAGTATTACGGAAGCATCAGCTCTACCATAAACATGGGTAAGTTGTTCAATATCCTGAAGTATTATTGATAAAGAAACCTTTCGTTTTCGTAAAGTTGTTATCAGTGTGCTGAAATTAGGCAACTTACCTGCATTACCAAACTCATCAAGAAAAAAGTATATTGGTAAATATGGCTGGTTGCCATTGGGCAACTGTATGCAATAATCAAATAACTGAGTGTATAAGATAGAAATCAGAAACTTATACCTGCGAATCTCATTTTCCGGAACAATAATAAATAAGGCTGTTTTGGTTTCTCTCAGACTTTCAAAATGTAATGACTCGTACTGAACCAATGAAACCATGTCAGGATTTGAAAACAAGTTAACAGCTGATTTTGCACTTGAAATAATATTGAAAAGAGTTTTCTCAGGCTGGCTTATCATTGAACCGTACTCAATGAAACTATTTTCGTCTAAATGTTGAGATGCAAGCCTGTTTACTTCTTCCTGCCTGAAGCCAAACAGGTTCAACAGCCTCCATAATTCTCCAAGATTACGCCTTTCTTCGGGTAGGTTAATGATAATCCTGATTAGAATATTAATAAGCCCTTTACTACTTTCCGACCAAAACACATCCCCGGTAGAATTATCATACGTTGTATCAACGAGCAGATTTGATAAATTGTGTATGTCTGAAAAACTGTTGCACCTGTGTAAAGGATTAAATTTCAAAGACGATTCAATATCGGTTACGCTTAATGCTTTTACCTGAAATCCTTGCGATTCGAGGTAATACTTACTTTTGGAATATATCTCACCTGATGGGTCTGTAATTACACAAGAAGCATCTTTAATACTTAAAACGTTCGGGATTACGTAACGTACAGTTTTTCCTGCTCCGGTTGGAGCAATTAATGCCATGTGAGTAAAAGATTTGTTCAATGAAAGACGAGAACGCTTTCCATCCAGGAGTAAACCCTTGTTCCACCTGTTAAGCAAAGACCACTTAGCAAATCCGCTAAGCCAACGGGCGGAGCCATACATGCCCCTCGGTTTGCTCAACCCGAAAACTAATTGTATGAGATACCATAACATTGCTACTATTGTTTTTGAAGAAATTAATATTTGTACTATCGTTCCAATTCATTGAAACGATCTTTTTCTTTGTGTTTTTGTAGGCGTTGCAACTCCATCATACGATCAGAATTCTTTTCTAATAATGCTAGTTCCTTTTCGCTTAATGAAAGTGTGCTGAACCTGAATTTTCTACCATCAACATCTTTCAATCCATTAATCTTATCCCTGTATTTATACAGTTCTAATCCTTGATTAACTAAGCGTTGAAAGAAGTCTTCTTTATCACCTGATTGAAGATAACAACTACGAACCAATTCTCTGACAACATCTTTCTTGGATGGTTTTCCTGTTCGTTTTTTGAACTGAAATTCATTCTCGTTATTTTTAATGCCCTCTTTTTCTAATAAGCGATCCTTTTGCCAGCGGTTTAAGTAAACAAATGAAGAACTTATACCAGGGAATTTTTGCTGATACCGTTCAATATTCATTCTTATTTTTTTAAAATCGTGGTTGTCCAGACGCAAGGTTTTTGAACTCTTATATTCGGTACCACTGAAGCAGAAATGAATATGAATGTTCTCGTTTTCCATATGAGGCTTTGCAACACATAAGGCATGCTTGCCCCGAAGCTCAATAAATTTTCGGGCTATGTTTTCTAATATTTCAAGATTTAGTTCGGTCTTGTCGTCAGGGTGGAAGGAAACAATTTCATGGTATAACACCACGCCCCTATGACGTTTTTTCCTGTATTGATCATTCTCTACAAATTCCCGGATAACGTCATTTTCTGAAACAGATTTGAGGTTATGATAAATGGTGAATGAATTTGCTTCATTTACGCGCCCCTTATCATCAAAGATATATTCAATAAGATCTTTGAACCGTTGGCTTGAATACGACCGTTTTGTTTTAATTATCATCGGCTTTGTAGGTTTTAAGAATTGTCTCAAGGACAGAAATTGTTTGGGGATTTTGTTGCACCACTCTTTCAAGATATTCTTGGAGATCATCAGGAGATCGAAGGCTCTGAGAAATCATATTTTCCATTTCATTTATCTGGTCTCGTAAATACGAGATATCCTGATATGACAACTCCTTGTGCTGATGAATATATCTTACGAGCTGATTCAGGTTATTTGTCGCCCCACGTAAAAAGAGTTCCAGTTGTCTTACAGTTTCATCATCTGGCAATACAAAGTGTTTATCCAGGTAGGCGAAGATTAAGTCCTTGCAAAACCTTGAAACAGGCTTTTTGTGCTTTCTTGCTAAGGAGGATAAGCGGTTAAACTCTTTCGGAGAAAAATAAAGATCCTTACGGATGTTGTTTTTCCTGAATTTCTTCTGGTATTCTTTTTGGTAGGCTTTACGATATTGTCTTTTTGCTTCGGCAATTACGCTGGGTGTAGCCTCGTAATCCAAAAGCCCCATCCTCTGAAAGTATTCGTATAGTGTTTCCATATGGCTAGTGGTCTAAATCAAAATCATGTGTTTCCTTGTCTTGAGATTCTTTAGCCCGTAACTCTTCTCTTCTTTCGATTTCATGTTTCAGTTCAGGACAATGCTCTGAAATTTTCTTTTCAGCAGTGTATAGATCACGCTCAATTGGCAATCCAAAAGGAGGACACTTTACCGACTCCAATTCATCAATCGAAAAATCTCCCCATTCGTCATATCCAAGACCGGTTACATATCCAAAGCAGATTTTTGTTTCAGGATCGTACTCAGTAGCATACCAGGTTCCTGACCCGGAAGGGTTGAAAAACTTTGCTACAATAATTGGATCAGGGACATCTTGCCTGTCGAGTTCTAGAAACCTTTTTGCTAGCTTTTTAGTGATAAACGTCATAATAAAAAGTGTTAAAAATTAAGTGGGGCTGATTCTTGTAGCACATTCGTTACTCTTGACAAAATTTATAATTCAATTTCTTTTGAATCTCTGTCGTGATCTATGGTTTTGTTTAACTCGGACATACGACTATCAAACTGATCATTCTGTTCTTTATCCTGTTCAAGGACTGCTCTTTCAAGGCCTTTGTTAACTCCCCGACAAAACGCTGAATGTGGATTTTGTCTAACAATAGAATTGATTGTTTCGATTACCCTTGGATTCATATTCCATGACTCCATTGAGTATCCGAGGTTCACACCAGATTTATAATTTGTCAGCTCATTGGCTGAATATTTATCATCAATTGTTTCCATACTAAAAGGCTTTTTTAAGATTAGATTCCAGATACTTTAATATTGATAATCGATCATAGAGAATCATTTTGCGATGTTCTTCATCCTGCACATATGAAATCACACCGTTAACCCTGTAGTAATACATCTGAGTTTTTGAGCAGTTTAACAGCTTCTTTGCCTCTTCTTCGGTTATAAATCTTTCTGGCTCAGGGCTAAGTTTTTTATTAAGGATTGACTCAAAGAGGACAATTATGTCCTCTTCAGTCATATCTATTAATCTTCGATTTGCCATTGCTCTATTATTTAATTTGGTTAAAAAAGAATCTACCCCCCCCATTCACCTTTAAGCTTTGGTAAATTGTTACTAACTAAGACAACACGCTTGCATTCCTTATTATAAGAAGCACGGAGGTTATTAAAGTTTGGTATACCCTTGCAATCAGGACAGAGCAAGTATTTTGGGGGAATTTCAGGTTCTATCTTCTGCCATATAGCATTAAAGTTGAACGCCCTGCCTTCAGTAGGTTCAAACACTCTTTGGAACAAACTTCCTTCTTCTTTACCATATTCCGGATTAACTTTTATCTGGATTAAGTTCCTGTCCCATTTCCTGCCAAACCAGTTAGAAAACTCAAAACCTTTTGTATCGTTATGCAAAATTGCTAACAACAGCATACCAACATAGGAATCCAATAATGCACTATGAAAAATAGTGTTACAATTTGAACTTGCTTTTATCTCGGTAGCACTATTCTTTTGTGCATCATATCTTGGGCTAACCGCACAACGAAAACAAGATGGCGTTACAAATGGAATTGTAAAAACAATTTCTGCACATTGTGACTTTTCGTAGTAACCAGCCCAAATAGCCGGTTTACCATATTTAAGAGCCAGAATATTACCGAAACTTTGAGCTTCAAATGAATCAGTAAGGAAGAGAAAAATATCTGCTTCCATAAAAATATCATCAAGCTCTTTATCAGTCATTGAAAGAAAGTTTTTTGTAATTGGTCGATAATCAAGCCCCGAATTGATTTGTTTTAAATGCGAACCGAGAGCATGTACTTTTTTCTTTCCAATATCCTGAGTGTTGTATCCCTGGCGGACAACATTGACCTCTTCCACGTCGTCAAAATCCGAAACGGTTAGTCTGTTAATGCCTGTTCTCGCCAGAAAATCAAATAAGCTGAATGCACCTCCTGCACCGATAGCAAGGACATGAATTTTTTTGAGGAGCTTCATATCGACGGCTCCTTCAATTCTTGAAAAATTTGTTAGTTTCATAAGGCAAAATATTTTAATACTAATTCAGTAAGCAAACAAGCTGCATAAAATGCCGTAAGAAAAACGACACAGTAAATAATTCCAACGGAAATAATAATCGTCAGGAATGACGAAACCTTTTCACGTAGAGAGGGCTTTTTCTCAGGGATACCGGCAAATATATAATAGCTGATATTTAACTGTTTTCCCTCAGATTTTTCTGATTTTTGAACAACTGTTTCTTGTTGTTCTTCATAGTCATCAGGAACAATTTCTAATCGAACCTTTTTAGGGACATCAGATCCTTTTTCGTACACATAAGGAAAGACTTTTAAGCCACCGTCAGGTATTGTATATAAAACCGGTGCGTAGAATTTCTTTCTTGGCATGTAGCTGAGAAGATCTTTAAAATAAGCTCTATCAGGCCCGCTTAAATCTGGAAGACCATGTTTATGAGCATGAGCAATTGCTAAAAGCGACTTTTTCTCTTTTTCCCATTTGGTTTCAATTTCCTTATTAAGAAAAGGAGTATTCATTGCATATGTTGACGGAGTAGTTTTTGCATTTAGGTCAGGAACAAAGTCTCGGATTACATTATCTGATTCATATCCAAACCCTGCTCCACCTGATTCAGCGGGCTGTGCTCCAATATGGTTTATCATTTGATAAAATGCACTCTCGGTTATTTTCATCGTGTCTTTATTGTTATTAGTTTTCATATCATTTCTTTTTTAAAAGGAAGGGGCATAAGCCCCTTCCGTGGTACTAATTGATAATTGATTGCCATATTCTGTTAACCGGGTTGGCATTACTTGCAACCTGTGAATTAATAGATTTCCCAGTGTCGCAGTAGGTTTTTGTTAATTCTGCCCATTCCATACAAATCTTTTTTGCAGATTCAATAGTTTTAGGTTCTTTACCAACTGCAATGCAAATTTTCTGTCCACCACGGGCAGAAGGCAATCGATGAGAAGCAGTACTGGAACTGTTTCTTGATCCATAAGAAGGTTGAGACTCAATATCGATCTCATATTTCCCTCCCAAATCAACAAACCTGAATTTGAAAACCCCAGAACCATCTTTTGTCCTGTAAGTCGCTGGAGCATAATTTTTTACATGGAGTACGCCGGGTCGAATTTCTTCACCCCCATGTAAAATTCCAGGTTTGATTTCTTCACCACCCCGAAGAGTTCCCTCTTTGAGAAAATGAAGTTGTTTAGTAACAGATGAAACACAATTTCCACCTTGAAACGGAGTAGTATCGGATACTACTACCGGCTTTGTACCTCCATTGGGCAATACCGGGTTTTGAAAAAAATCTACCATAATAAATAGTTTTTAATTAATAAAAATGATTAGCTGTAACCGCCAAGGTTATATTCTAAAATGCACTTGTTTTATAAAGAGCAAGAAGAATAAATAACAGGGCTAGATATCCATGAATAATAAAATAGTAGAGGAAAAAAACTCTGTTGTTTCTTGATTTGCGGTTGTCCAAAACAGTTATTGGATTTTTCTTTAATTTTTCTTTTTCCATGATTTTAAAAATTTCATTCTTAATTCATGGAGCAATGTTACAGCCAGATTATCAGGAGACAACGTAATGCCTGCGTAAGAATAAAGTAATATTCACGTAATGATATCAAATGAGTTCAAGTAACTTCAACTCAATTGCTTATAGATATCAGTTCAGATTAGATCCATTCAAATAATCAACACTTTTATTCATTTAAATGAATATGAATTGTTAATTTTGTTTTTTAAATGAAATGGTATGAGTGGAACTATTCCGGTCAACAAAACTGATGACCTTCAAAAATTAATTCAAGAATTATTTGATAAATTATTATCTAAGTTTAGTATCACCAGTAAAGGAAAAGAAACCATATCCTTTACGGATGCAACAGATGAAATATGTAAAATAGCAAAAGAGAATTTCAACAAGATCAAGGAACAACCAGGGAAAAGGAGAAAATATATTGATTCAATAAAAGAGGAGCTTACGGTTTCTAATCCTTTAAATCGGGAGCTGTTGGATTTCAGTTTTAGTGAAGGTAACCTCAGGAGTATTTATTCTGCCATTGGACAAGAAAAGAATAGAAATGTTGGGAAAAGGATTGCTAATATTTTCGCTTTATATTTGGGATATCAGGGATGGAATGGTTTTTTGGATCGCATAAAAATTGATATGGACAATAATGATTCGCTAGAACCTAGTGATATTACATTTCCAACTGATAGAGCCAGATATAATAAAACCTCTAAAACCCTTTCATCAGCGACGAAACGTGACAAAGGTAATCATGAGGCCAAGAGAAGGAAATCAAACACAACCCTAAAAACAACTATCAGGTTTACAGGTATATGCTTGGCTTGTGTAATTATTTTCTTTGGCTATAGATATTTTTATCAGGTTGACCAAGTATTTCAGGATGATAAAAATGTGATATTAATATTGCCATTTGATGGTGATAAAAACGGTAATATTCAAAGATATTTAGTTGGTGCATTAAATGAGGAAATAGGAGATAGCTTAAATATTTACATAAGACGCTTTGATGAAGAGATTGATGAAGGAAAAGAGGACTATCACAAGAAAGCGTTAGAAATTGGAAGGAGTCAAAACGTTGACATAATAATAGGGGGTTCTTTTTACACTCTAAACAATGTAGAATATATCAATCCTAGAATAACCGTAGTTTCTATACCCAAAACAGATAACTATATTAACCAAAAGGAAAATATTCCAAGCTTTAAAATTGAAAAAATTAGTTTAGAAAAAGAACTTGTTGCAAAGCCAATTCTTTTAGCTAGGCTTTTAATAGGAATCAATCATTACATAAGGGGCGAATACTTACAAGCAGTGGATCATATAGAACTATTAGTTAACACTCAGGGGGATGACAATATTTTAATTAATGAAATTAATACCCTAATAGGGGTATGCTACTTTAAGTTGTACTTACAAGACAAAAACAAGTCATATTATGAAAAAGCAAGTCAATATTATAGCAAAGCGGTAGAGGAACATCCAGAATCTTCAATAGCATTAAGCAATATTGGAGCACTTTACTTATATGAAGGCATGTACGACACCGCTGAATACCTTTTTAATCGATCAGTATTGTTGGACCCAAATAACTGTAGTGCTTTAATGGGAAAAGCATTGGTTAATTTTCATTATGGTAGGACTAAAAATCTCGAAATGGACTTTGAAAATATCATCTTACTTGATCCAAAAAACGCTAACAACTTAGTGAATTTTGGAGAGTATTGGCGATCAATTGATTCAATCAATAATGCAATTTTTTACTATAAAGAAGCTTTATCTATAAACCCAAATTTAATAAGACCGAAATATCTTTTAGCAAAATCATACCTTTTAATTGGCGATCCATTAAATGCAGAAAAATTCAGTGATTATGTCTTTGTATCAAACCCTGAAAGCGACCATATTTGGTATGTAATTGCTGATGTATATTATTCAATTAACCATATTGAAAAGGCTATTTCATGTTTAAATAAAGCTTATGAACTTGATCCAACGAACTTGGAGTACTCATATTCTATCTCTCATATCTATCTTAATACCGGTAAATTAGATTCTGCTATCTACTACTGCAACAAGTCGATAGACATTGATTCTAAGAATAGTAAATCTTGGAACCTATTAGCATCAATTTATATGAAAGTTCCTCACTACAAAAAAGCTAAGCAGTGCTATTTGAATTCCATTAAGAATAATGAGTTGAATAATTTTAATGACTGGTTTGGACTTGGCAAAGCATATGCATCATTACAGAAACATGACAGTGCTGTTTATTGTTTTGACAATGCAATTAAAATTGACTCTAGCAATTCTAGTTCATGGACTTCCCTCGGAAAAAGCTTGTGTGATACAGAAGAGTATGAAAAAGCCCTAGATTGTTACGCACATGCTGTATTTATCGATTCTTCAAACATTTATGCACTTAATGGTTTTGGAATTGTAAGTAATATTTTAGGTAAAACGGAAGAGGCCATTTCATTTTATAAAAGATCATTAAGACATAAGCCGGATTCTCCTGAAGTAGCAAGTGAAATTTCCACCTTATTATATAGACTAGAAAAATATAATGAAGCTGCTTTCTACTTACACCAGGCTGTTGATTTAGACCCCTTAAACCCGGGATATCATAATAATCTTGGCTCGATTTATATTAAGCTTAAGGATTATGATAATGCAATAATATATATTAAAAAAGCAATATATATAAATCCAGAGCTGGAGGCAGCTAAAAAAAATTTATTGATTGTACAAAAGCTCAAAAACGCAGAACAAAAATAATCAAAAGCTTAAAAGCGGTCAAAACGCTTGCAAATAGCTTGCAAATAAAAAAGCAGCTATTTCAAAATATGAGATAACTGCTTGATTGTGTGTGTGGAGCATATCGGAGTCGAACCGATGACCTCTTGACTGCCAGTCGTAATATTACACTATTCCTTTGTTTTTCGATAATACCCAAATATTGCTACAATAGCAGCAAATATAATACTTTCCAGTTATTAACTTAATAAATATTAATTAATATTATTGTAATAGTGATTGATTTTGTTGGTACATTTGTTGGTACAAATAGTAAATGTACCAACAGAATGGAGAAAAGTAATAATATTAGTGTAGAGGAAAACAATATTAAATTATCAGTTTTGGGGATTACAATGTTTGCACGACTGGAAAAAAGGAGAAAAAACAAGGACGGCGAACACCCTATAAAGATAAGGATAATACATAATAGAGATTATAGGGATTATGGCACAAAGCAGAATGCTACTATTCAGGAATACGAAAAGATTATCGGAGAACGTCCAAAAGGAAATATTGCCGACAAGAAAATAATTATTATAGCTTTATTAAATAGAGCCTTCGGCATTGTGCAAGAACTAAACCCTTTCAGCTATAACGAATTTAACGAAGTATATTTAAACAAGCAGAATAACGACAAGCATAATATTTATAACTGGTATGATGACAAAATAAAAGAACTGAGGGAAAACGGACAAATCAGCACGGCACTAACTTATGAATATTCTAAAAAATCATTACAGGACTTCACTAAAACAGAAAAACTACTATTTGATAAAATTACACCCCAGTTTTTAAAGAAGTATGAAAGGCAAATGAGTAACCCTACAACCGTAGGAATTTATTTAAGACCATTAAGGCATATTTTTAACCGTGCAATAGCTCACCCCAGTAATTTTATTATAGAATATCCATTCAAGAAATACAAAATTCCTTCACCCCGAAATATTAAAAAGGCATTAAGCAAAGATGAGGTTAAAAGTATTTATGAATATGAAGCACAGGAGGGAAGCCCCGAAGCATACTACAAAGATATTTGGCTATTCTCATACTTCGCCAATGGTATTAATATGAAAGACATTTGCAAACTCAAATACAGCAATATAAAAGGCAGCACTATTGAGTTTAGACGTGCGAAAACAATGAACACCAATAAGAACACCAAGCCTATTGTAATAGTGCTTACAGATGACTTAAACAGGATAATAGAAGAGCATGGCACTAAGCTGAAGGCAAAGGAAAACTATATTTTCAGCTTCTTACAATCAGGGATAAATGAAGAGCAAGAAATGGCAGCCATAAAGCAAGCCACCAAGCAAACAAACAAATATATTAAACGAATAGCAACAACCCTTGAAATAGAAGCGGAGGTTTCTACATACACCGCCCGACATTCATTTGCTACTATTTTAAAAAATGCAGGAGTATCACCTTCATTTATTGGCGAAAGTATGGGGCACACCTCAACACGAACAACCGAAAGCTATTTCGGAAGTTTTGAGACCGACCAAAGAAAAGAGAATATTGATAAATTAAAAGATTGGTAATTATGAAAACAGTCAAAAATAAAAATGAAGAGTTTAGACGTATGTTTGTAGTCGACCCACAAATAACATCATTTAAGAAAGGCGAATCGGTTACTTCGTTCAATATACCAAAAAAGCATATTTATAATATTACTAACTACCAAACAGAAGAAAATGGCACAATAATTAAAGACCGCCCTGAACGTGCCTATTTTGAAGAGGTTGCCTATACATTACTTAATAATCTTAAATCATCACAGATACACCCCTTTTTAAATTATCATTATAAGCATGCTGCTAACAAAACTAAATTTGTTGACTTTATTAAAAATGATGTATGGGATTTTATGAATCCAAGAAGAGAAAAAAATACAAGAAAAGAAAGTGTTATTGATCAATGGGAACCAGAGCCATTTGAAGGGCTTAATTCTGAATTAGCAGGATTATTTGCGTACTATTTAGAATTAGGAAAACATTTAAAAGGTACACGAGCCGAAATAGCAGAGCAAGCAAGTATCAAATTAAATCATAATTTTAAAAAAGATACAATATTAGGCAGGCTAAACAGATTACATTCAAAAAATGTAAGTGATATTAAGACACCTAAAAATATAAACGCAATTACTCCTTACTTGGAAATGTATAAAGAAGCCTATAACATCGCTATTAAGGATAGTGAAAGTATTGAATGGATTTAAAAGTAAGTAGTTAATTATTTTACTCCTAATTATCAATACAATAGCATCTTACCTAACACTTACCTACAGGTAAACACCTGAATATCACACTATTATTGTCCCATATTTAATTAATTATTATTAATATGGAAACGATAAATTTTGAAAGTATGCCAAGATTTCTAAGCGAAATGGCACATCAAATTGATGAGATAAAAAGTATCTTATCTAAAAAACAACCTCCACAGGACACCAGCCAAAAGAAGTACACCCTACCTGAAGCAGCAAAATATTGTGGTATGGCTGATCCTACATTCAGGACCTATATTTATAGGAGAAAAGTAGCAGGTACAAAATTTGGTAAAGCATGGCTATTTATTGAAGCTGATCTTGATAAATTTATTCAGGATTACAGGAGACCCACAGCGCATGAGCTGAAAGCAGAAGCGTTTGAAAAATTGACCTCGACTAAGAAAGGAGGGGCAAAATGAGACTACACAAAAAAAGCCCCGAAGGGCTTAATCTGCAAGACAAATATACAAAAAATATACCAAGTAATTTACTCCCTTCAGATAACATACAGTTTCAATATTATGGAACAAAAGCGTATGAAGTTACTGCAAAAGGATTTATAACATTAACAAAATTCTTAGAGGATCACACATCAACTGAAAATAAGCTGTTATTTGATAATATTGCACAAGCTGAAACAGAAGGAAACACGCAACTAAAAGCACAATTAAAGCAGAATAATTTAAGAGCCTTCACCCCTTGTGTAATAGTGGGCAAACTTCAAGACAATGGTTATACTTCAAACAAACCTGATGTAGTAGGCTACAAAGACTATGCACATATAGAAAAGTTTACGGGACTGATGGTCCTGGACTTTGATCACCTAAGCAAGTACGATATAGACGCCAAAGAACTGAAGGAACTATTATATAAATCATACAGTTGTTTGTACGCTGTTTGGTTATCCCCTTCACGTGATGGTATAAAAGCACTTGTTAAAATACCAATTGTAAAAACTGTAAAAGAGTTTCAGGAATACCACGAAGGAATTATTACAGAACTTGCAGACGTCGAAGGTCTGGACACAACAACACAAAACCCGACACTATCTTTATTTCAGTCATTTGACCCTGATTTATTATTTAGATGCGATCCTGATTTATGGACAAAAAAAGCAGAAAAAGTTTCTTATTACAAATATAAGCCAACCCAACCACCATCAAAAATAGATGTAACTGATAGTAAAAGAAAAACTGTATTGAAAATTATTAGAACTGGATTTAACAACATAACAAACACAACTGGAGGACACCCAAATTTAAGAGGTTTATGTATTTCAATAGGTGGTTATGTAGGGAGTGGATACCTGTCAGAATCGGAGGCAGTACAGTTAATTGACTATTTAATAGAATCCCATCCATACCTCCAAAAAGGCGTTAAAGGCTATCAGAAGACAGCACACAAGTTTATTACAGAAGGACAAACAAGACCGATAATCTTAGACCATAAAAGAATATCATAATGGAAGAGAAAAACATTATAAAAGAGTTTGAAGAACTGGAAAACCATTCAAAAGGATTAAAATATTCTCCAATAGAAAACGGTGTAGAAATAGATATTGAACAACTGGTAAACGAACGTCATTTTAATAAAGATACTGTATTTGAAAGTGATATTCCAATAATAAATTTTAATGGAGTTAAGGCATTATCTTTAGGTAACTTTTCTGTTATTAGTGGGAAACCAAAAGCAGGAAAGGGATTCACTTTATCGCTTATTATAGACGGTTTTATTAATGGTAATGATGTAATTGATAGTAACTATTCAGACCGTAAAAAAGTGGTACATATCGACACTGAGCAATCAGGAGGACACGCCCAAAGACTGATTAACACAGTTGGTAAATTAGGAGGCAATAATAATTTAATAGATGGTTATTGGTTTAGAGGCGTGCCACCTTCTCAACTTGTTTTAGCA
>Ga0307991_1000790_pt1 | contig 22808 bp, 15 predicted proteins | sample EllFjometagen131_FD_203146 | JGI IMG/M metagenome (GOLD analysis project Ga0307991, IMG submission 203146) | Marine microbial communities from Ellis Fjord, Antarctic Ocean - #131 | ecosystem: Environmental > Aquatic > Marine > Unclassified | place: Southern Ocean | collected 2014-10-08 | reverse complement strand
TCTTTAGAGTATTCCCCATGTATTTGGTTCTCCTTGTTTTTGACAAAGAGAACTTAAAGGTTATCTCTCTAAAGGTGGGGCATTTTCAACTGCCCCTAAGTGGGGCACTTTGACTGCCCCCTGACACGTCTGTATGCTGCTATGACCCAATTGAACCGGATTCATATCACCACTAAAGTTGCTAAAAAGTTGCTATTGTATGGCAGAATTATCCATTATTGTCCACTTCTCGCTAGAAAACTTGAAAATGGTCTAGAAACAAAAAACCCTTATAAGTCTATGAAATACAAGGGAATTATGTGGTGGCCCCGTCTACGTCCTGTGGACTTCGCTGGGCAGGCTCCCCGCACGTTTCACCGTAGGTGATAACTGTGGGATGCGGGACCAGCCTACGCTCCACCCGCCGCATTTGGCGGGGCCTAGCTACGGCTTGGCAGGCCCTTATACAGTAAGGGCTAGCGGGTTTTGGTTGCTAAAAAGTTGCAGTAAGGCTTAGATATAAATTCTCTCTTAGACTGTCGCTTCTGAATCCGGACCTAAGCGTAGACTGAAGAATGTGATCAAGCTTGATAACTATTACTTGCCTGGAGATCTAGAATTAGAGATCGCCAAATGGGTACTTTATTATAATAATGAGAGAATACCTGAATCGCTTGGTAATGTGACTCCGGCAGATATGTATTTTGGACGAAAGGAGAAGATCTTAACAAAGAGAGAAATCATCAAACAAAAAACGCTTCAGATGAGGAAGCGAATTAATATGAAATCGCAGCACCATGAGGTGTTTGCTTAATATGTTGGATGCCCAGAAAGTGTCGCTTATTTTTTAAGCGGTCTTGTCCGAATTACTTTGACGACTTACAGGCCACAGCAGCAGTAGGATCACAGAGATATATACCCACGTAAGATTTGCTGGAGTAAGAAAAATAAAGAACCCCATTGATGACATTTTATAAAAAAGTGTTTATTATGTGGATATGGCAGTAAAAACAAAATTGAGATAGCGTAAATAAACACAATGTGTTTACACAAGCGTTGTGTGCAAGGTGAGAAAACGCATCACTAATTAATTAACTTTTAATAAAAATAACGAATTCAGATATAGAGGATTTACATTATGAAAATACAAAAAGTTGAAGCAATCGAAATACTAGATTCAAGAGGAAACCCTACAGTAGAAGTGAACTTGAAATTAGAAGACGGAACGATTTCTCGTGCTATGGTTCCAAGTGGAGCATCAACAGGGGAGCGAGAAGCAACAGAATTAAGGGATGGTGATAAAAAACGATATGGCGGCAAGGGCGTTTTAAATGCGGTTAATAATGTCAATACTATTATAGCCAAAGAAATTGAAAATAAATGTTTCACCAACCAGAGAGAACTTGATTATTTTCTAATAGGACTAGATGGTACAAATAATAAAGCAAAATTAGGTGCAAATGCAATACTTGGTGTTTCTATGGCTTTTGCCCGAGCAAAGTCACTAAGTGTAAATATTCCTTTATACCAATATTTAGGAGGTAGTAATGCTCACATTATGCCTGTTCCTTGCATGAACGTCATTAATGGTGGTGAACATGCCGATAATACAGTAGATTTTCAAGAATTTATGATTGCTCCTCACAATGCGACATCATTTAGAGAAGCCATTCGTATGGGAGCAGAAGTTTTCCATACTTTGAAATCTGTATTAAAAGCTAAAGGATTGAGCACTGGTGTAGGTGATGAGGGCGGCTTTGCACCTGATTTAAAGTCGAATGAACAAGCTGTTGAAATGATTTTAGAAGCCATAAATCAAGCTGGATATAAACCTGGAAAAGATGTAAGTATCTGCCTTGACCCTGCTGCAAGTGAGATGTGGGAAGACGGAAAATATAAATTTTTCAAAAGTTCACAAAAATTAGTTTCAAGTGATGAAATGGTCAAACTTTGGGAAAGTTGGGTGAACCAATATCCAATTGTTTTGCTAGAAGATGGCTTAGCTGAAAATGATTGGGAAGGCTGGAAAAACCTGACAGATGTTATCGGTAAGAAAATTGAAATTGTTGGTGATGATTTGTTCTGCACAAATAAATCTATACTAGCAGAAGGAATTAATAGAGGCGTTGCAAATTCTATTTTGATTAAGCTAAATCAAATAGGAACCGTAACTGAAACACTTGAGACGATTGAACTTGCATATAAAAATTCATACAATTGTTTTGTTTCTCATAGGAGTGGTGAAACCGTAGATAGTTTTATTGCAGATTTAACAGTAGGTATTAATGCAGGACATTTAAAAACTGGCAGTGGTTGCCGTGGAGAACGTATAGAAAAATTTAACCAACTAATGCGTATTGAAAATGAATTAGGAAAATCAGCTCAATTTGCAGGATTGAAAGCATTTAAAAACGCGAAGTAATATCAGTGAATCAATAACACCCAGCACACAACAAAGTGCATATTTTAGAGCGGGGTCGGTGCGGCAATCATCGGCGGATTCTCGCATCGCAGTTCATGTCCTCGCGGACAGGAACGCTCTCCGAAATCCGTTCCGCAACATGCACCAACCGTTAAGAAAAAAATATTTAAAAATGTATAGTATCTGCGTGCACCCTCACAGCCTGAGAACACCTGATATCTCGCAAGATAACAGGTAAAAAACCGTCAAGAATGTCCAAGTTGTCCAGCTTTCCTCGTCAACTCTATAAGTAAAGATAACAGAAACAATTTCTCTAAGAGGGGAGAGCCCCGAAGGGCTCAATCTCCTCCATAATCCAAGGCTTCAACTGCCTTTTCTAAGTCCGGATCGATAACAGCAACTTAAACCGAGGTATTCTGGATGATACAACGATCCAATTGAACCTGATCCACATCCCCAAAAAGGTTGCTAAAAAGTTGCTATTGCATGGCCGATTTGTCCACTATTGTCCATTTCTCGCTAGAAAATCTGAAAGTGACCTAAAAACAAAAAACCCTCGTAAGTCTATGAAATACAAGGGAATTATGTGGTGGCCCCGTCTACGTCCTGTGGACTTCGCCGGGCAGGCTCCCCGCACGTTTCACCTGTTGTGATAACTGCGGGATTCCCCCGCCTTTTGCGGGGTCTGGGATCCCGACATTCGTATGCACTCAGTCGGGACAGGCTCCATTGAACCGCCATAATTTATCCCGCCGAAGGGTAACACGAAGTGTCGGGACGGGGATTTTCAGTAGTATGCAGACCAGCCGTCGCTCTACCCACCGCCGTTGGCGGGGTTCGAGCTATGGCTTGGCAGGCCCTTATACAGTAAGGGCTAGCGGGTTTTGGTTGCTAAAAAGTTGCTGTCGGAATAGCTATTTATGAGTAACCAACAAATACTTTTCCACAACCTCAAGCAGAGCCCCACTCAAAACAGGTTTGGTAAAGAACTCTACCGCCCCAGCCTCCAAAGCTTCCTTTCTTATTTTCGGAAAGGCATGTGCACTAACCACAATTAGGATAAGATTGTCAGCAAATTCAGCTTTAATATCCTTAATCAGATCGATTCCGCTTTCACCACCAGGTAACGAAACATCTATAATAGCAACCTTAAAAATATTTTCCTTAAGTGCCTGTTTGGCCTCTTCCACAGTGGGAACCATACAGATCTCATATTTCCCATCAAAAATGACAGAATAGTATTGTTGTGAGGAAATATCATCTTCCACTATCAATACTTTTGCCATTGAATCAGCCATTATGATCCCCTCTCGTATTTTGGAAATGTGAGTGTGAAAGTCGTACCAATATTTTTCTTACTCTCAAAGTCAAGTTCAACATCATTTAATTCAAGGTATTGTTTTGTAAGCGCAAGACCCAGTCCAATCCCCTGATAAGATTTGGTAAACCCCTCGCTTTCTTGTGTATATGCGTCAAATAGCCTCTTCTGATACTCGTCTGAAATTCCGATTCCAGTATCGGTGATAGATAGAACTACCTGATCATCTCTATGTCCGAATTTTAATTCAATCGTGCCTTCTTTTGTATACTTGATAGCGTTATCGGTCAAATTGAGAATTGATTGATGAATACAGTACTCATCAGCGAATATAATTTGTGGCTTTTTGGGGTTTGAAAATTTTAAATCAAGATGCTTATTTTGCGCGCTTAGTTTTAGTTGTTCAACTGCTTGTGTGCTAATCAAACCCAGATCGAGCTCTTGCTTTTGGATACTTATGGTACCAGCCTTTATCAGCGACAGGTTCAAAATGGAATCAACAGTACGCATCAATCGATCTCCTGCAGTAGTGATGTATCCAAAAATACCGCGATCCTTCTCAGAAACCGTTTCAAGGTACCGTTGTTTCAATAAATCAGAAAACCCAAGAATACTGTTGAGGGGTGTACGGACCTCATGAGAGATGTTGGCTACAAACTGATCTTTAACCGCGTTGGCAGCAGTGGCTTCTTGCAGAGCCAGCTCTCGAGCAATTTCTGCCAGCTTGCGCTTCGTGATATCACGGCCTGTCGCCTGGATCTCCTTTAAAATTCCCTTTTCATCGAAAATACCTCGGTCTACCCAAAGCCGCCAGATCTTGTTTCCATCAATGGATTTAGATTCGTGTTCATTGGAAATAACCTGATTTTCCGGTGTAAGAATAGCAATCTTATTTTTGAGCTTGGCTTTGGCGGCTTTGGATACACCCTGTAAAAAACTGGTTCCCACGGCTTCTTCCCTGGAAACATTAAAGGCATTGCAATAACTATCATTTACAAAAGTACGGGTGCCATCAGGTAAATAGCGCATGATATATTCGGTCTGATCATGAACAATGTTGCGATAATTGGCTTCACTCTCTTTTAATGCTGTCTCCGCCTGCTTGCGTTCAGTTATATCATTACTTGCAATCAAGACCACCGGCTCACCCAGAGCTGTAAAAGGTATCTTATATGTTTCGAGTACAGTAATGCCTCCATCTGGATTCTCCATTGTTTCTTCGGGTATGAATTTAGGCTTGCCACTTTCGATTACTTCACGGTCATCAGCAAGCATAGCACGTAATTCATTTTCATCTTCACATAGATCGGCATGACTTACATTTGTCATCGCTTCGACTGTTGAACCATAGAAATCGGTTAGTTTTTTATTAACTAAAATAAACTTGCCATCGAGGTTCTTGGCACAGATGAAAACAGGAACAATATCCAGGATATCTCTCAACAATATTCTATTGAGCCTCAATTCTTCTTCTGCCTGCTTGCGTTCGGTGATGTCACGAACAAATTCAACCACTCCTGTTACTTTATGCGAATCTGGATCTTTTATGGGAAAACTGAAAAGTTCAATCCACTTTACAGTAGATCCCGAGGAGCCCGGTACAATATTAGATTCTGTTTTACCGGATTCAAAACAACGAAGGGTTGGACAAGAATCACAAGGTTTTTTTAATTTTTGATAAACTTCATAACACTTTTTCCCTTCCAAAGGAAGTTTTTCTTTATACCATTCATTCATTACTCCGTTTACAAGACGGATGGTAAGATTCGGACCAAGTACGCTGATACCATCCTGAACACTATTTAATATACTATCTAGAAATTGTTCATTTCTTCTCAAAGCTTCTTCAGCCTGTTTGCGCTCGGTGATGTCATTGGATATGCACTGAATCCCGATTACAGCGCCACTTGAATCCCGCATGGGATTAATAATAAGGTCATAGAAAAAGGACTCCCCTTCAATTGTGGTTCGCACCTCTTCTCTGGTACCCACACCGCTTTCTATTACCTTTTGTTTAATCTCTGTCAGGTGTTTACCATCAGCAACCGGTAATAATTCCAGGTCGGTCTTACCAATTAATTCTTCAGCCTTAAAATTGGGATGTGGATTGTGAATCCAGGTATAGCATAGGTCTATATCCTGGTTCCATATCACAATTGGCGATGCTTCCAGCGTTGCCCGAAATCTATCTTCACTCTCCTGCAGGCTCTCCTCAGTAAGTAGACGCCGATTGCGACGGGCAAGCAGGATTCCCAGGAGTGAAGTAGCGACTGGATAGATAATGATTACTGGCAGGGCAATGGAGTTGATGGTTATCCAAATATATTCATCCGGTAGCAGAAACATGAGCAAGATCATGGTGCTATGGATAGCAAACCCGAATAGATATAATTCCTTGAGGGAGAATTCTAGTGCTTGGTCAAATCGGTAGTGTCGCCATGCCAATCCAATCAGACCGGACGAGACGATTGTGGCAACGCCCATCAACGTACCGTTTCCGCCGATAAAGAGACGATAGGCGCTGGCAATTGTCATGGCAATTCCCGTAGGGATGGGTCCGAAAAAGAGACCGGTAAGACCGAGTAGGATGGTTCGGGTATCAAAGATGATTCCGCTTTCCCATCTAACTGGAAGTGCCATGAGACCGATGGCCAGCCAGCCAATGATAAATCCGGCTGAGAACTTATAAATATTTGAAGTGGATAGGTGTTTTCTTCGGGAAAGGCTGTCGTAGATTATCCCAAGCGCCAGCAATAGGGTCGTATTATTGACAAGACCAATGAAAACACTATGACTCATAAATCCCTCCGTAATTGAAGAGTAAAATCTCTCTCAAATCCAAGATTTGAACCTAAACAAGATATTGCTTGAAGTTTAAACCTTTTAAAAATCATCCCAACCATAAATTGGAGAATTATCGGATAGCATCAATTGGCCACCTGACTTGTCCGGTAGGCATAGTCGGGGGCTATGAAAAGCTGTTGTCGTTAATCAATTTGCCTGTGATAAGTAAGGTTATGTCGAGCTGTTGAAAAACTACCTGACATCAGTATTATTAGTGAGGACAGCAACAAAAAAGAGCCCCTCAAGAAGGGTCTCTTTTAGTACTCCAGACAGGGCTCGAACCTGTGACCTACGGATTAGCAGTCTACGCTCCTCCCGCCGCCGTTGGCGGGGTATAAGCTTCGCCCGCCAGGGAAATCCGTTGCCTTTTAAGCTATATAAGGCCTAGCGGAGTGTCAGTGACTAAAAAGTGACTGTTTTGAAAATTTTTTGAATCTTGACATGAAAAGCCCCTTCTAACGGTGAGTTGTTAAAATTTGTCTGTTTGTCATATGAATCATCTTGATGTTTGTATATATAAAATTATGATATATTATCACAAAATAATTTTATTACATTGTTTGCATAATCACTTCCTAAGGTAAAATTACTAATAGGTTTTTTTAGTACAATACGGCTTAGTATTTCAAAGGTAGGGATTAATCCAGCTTCATGAAAATTGCTAGAAATATAGGCTTCAGATATCATCTCAGCCCCTTGCTGTGTTATAGCCCTTCTCATGGAGTTGCTAATTAGTTCAAGTTCCAAAATCTTGAATGGTGGACCTCCGAATGTTGCAAACGCTCCAACCTTTTTCCCGGCTAATCCCTTAACTGTATTGATATAGCGAGCTACAGGATATGAGATATGAGCCCATTTAGGGCCACCAATACAGACTATATCAAAATTTGTAATATCTGGATAAGATAATGGTTCAATTCCCTCCTCAATCTGATTGTATGTTTTTAGGTGGTATTTTCTCCACCAGCTGTTTACTAGTGCAAAACCAATAGATGAATAGAATAGTATTTCTCTAAAAATTTCGACAAACCATGAACGATTTTTTGCTCTTTTGATAATCTCAAATTCAACGGTGTGTCCCCTTGAGATCAACTTACTTTCTATTGCTTTTGCAAGATCTTTTGTGTATCCACTCTTTGAGAAGTACGCAATCAGTATTTTCATAAAAAATCCTATAGTATAATCTCTTCGCCAACACGAAGATCTTGATATCTTTCACCAAAGGCTTTTTTAAACTGATCAATAGCCCAGTCGGAGCTATCGTGAGCTGAAAGGGATACTATTTGAGGGTCAGCGTCTTTGATTGCATCTATGGCACTGTTGAGATCATCTTCTGTAAGACCGTGCCAAGGAACAGTGTCGCTCCCTACTATATATTGAAGATTAATTGGACCAGCCATTATTCGACCACCTTTGATTGGGAAGTGAAGCCCTCCAATAATTGCATATATTGGAATATCAAATATGAGCTTTGCTCGCTCAATAATTTTTTCAATCCTTTGATGCCCACATCCAACAATAATGACTAAGCCCTTTCCCTTGAGATTGATTGCTATATTTTGCTCTGCAGTATAGCCCATAACAAAAAGGTATCTTGGTATTACTCCCATGTTTATGATTCCATTTTTTATTATAAACGGCTCCCTGCTAACATGTACTTTGTGTCCTGGATTATATTTTGATGGCGTTAGAGGTTCTGGAGAGTAAACATCTACTGGAGGAATATCGACATTGCCTTGGGAAAAGGAAAATTCTTTGCTTCTCTGCTCTGAGGTTCCCCCAAGATGATCAAGATGAAGATGTGAAACATAGATCATATCAATATCCCTTGGATCAAAGCCTACTTTCTCCATGTTATGAAGGAGCGGAGATGGGTGTTCCTTTTTTTTGTTAAAACCAAGATCCATGAGTATGTTGGTATTATCAGCCTTTATTAGGTATGAAACTCCAGGCTCAGTTTTGAAGGAGCTATCAACAGCTTTAAAGTCCACCAATGGCATGAGGGAGAGTTTAGCAACCTCACCAGTAGATCTGATTTTTTCATGGGAAAAAGATGCAACCTCTTTATCAGCTAATCTTTTCCCTTTCATTACTTGTAGCGATTTTATTGTTAAGAAAAGAGCTATTAAGCCCAAAAAAACAAGAAGTATATATAGCCAAATCATAATGTCACCTCAAATATTATTTATTATATCTAATGTTAGAGTTTGCTAACTTTTTACTATTTCTCCCATATATAATATGCTGTAAGTCGTCAAAGTAATTCGGACAGGATCGCTTAAAAAATAAGAGACACCTTCCGAGCATCCAACACATTAAGCAAATACTGCGGTTTCAACTCTAAAGTAGACTCAGTTATCATTTTATCGAAAAATATGTACCCACTCACAACCCACGGAGCAAGGGTGAAACTGAGATAAAAAGAAACAGAACAAACGCTGCTTCAAAATTACCGACAATAAACACTCACGAAAATCCATATTGCTCAATCGTAATTGGCTTGTCGGGATTGGCTAGGTAACATATAAAAAGCTGGCAGAAATGGCTGGTTCCCTACGCTTGGCTTGGCAGAAGCATAAGAAAAGTTCCCGCCTGAAAATGTTTAACCCGGACAAGTCGGACAAAGATCCAGAATAGCAATCAATGGGCGGGGAAGACCTCGCCCATTATGGTCAATTGGCTACCCAAAAGTTTGCAATTAATTTGCAATCGTTGTCCCGATTTGTCCACTATTGTCCATTACTCGATAGAAAACTTTAAAACGGCCTAGAAACAAAAAACCCTCGTAAGTCTAAGAATTACAAGGGATTTATGTGGTGGCCCCGTCTACGTCCTGTGGACTTCGCCGGGCAGGCAGGGATCCGCCGTCGCATCGTTACTCTCAGCTATGGCGTGATAAACTCCATTGAACCGCCAGAATTTATCCCGCCGAAGGGTAACACGAAGTGTCGGGACGGGGATTTTCAGTACCTTGCTTCGTCCTATATATCAGCGAGTTACGGGGGCGAGTGTCCAAAAAGTGTCCACTTTTGAAAAAGTCAGCCTACATAATATTGCTAAATCTTGTTCTGCTGCGTGCAAAACCTTTATAATGTTCTGATCGTTAAGCAGCTTGATCAGTGGTGAAAGATCGAGATCGCAAAGCGTGTCAATTACCGCTGCATAAGATTCGTAAGCTATTTGAATCAGGCATTGTTTTGGATAGTATGTCTTTTCAGAAATAAATTCAGTGTCTACTGCAAGGTATGTGGGTGTTCCAATATCCTCGATAAAATTTTGTAGATTATCTGGTTTTTGAATAAACATGGAGTTCCGCTGCTACCCTTCGGTTTTGTAGAGCTAATACTCATCATATCGTTATATTTGACTCATAATGTTAAGTCGATTAGGGCCAGTGAATCAATTTTTCCAGTTTGAGATTGTCATTTTTGTTTTGGGGTATTATGCACTCCCTCACCAGATTACCGTATACATTCCAAATATCAAAAGATTAAAACAAAATCGAAGCAATGAAATCTTGGGCTCGCTGTACTGATTTACCATCATTTAAATAAAAACATTGGTGAAGTAACCAATCCATTTTTTCGCTTTGGGATTCGTCTTTCAAACTGTCATTCACAAGACTCAAAACATGTTGATCCTGGTTATAGTGTCGTACATAACGCAATATGTTTAATTCATCAGGCATAGCGTGAAGATCAGTATCCTCAGTTTGTACAACTATAATTGGCTTACGTGTAATTAAGTATTCATACAGGATTGAAGATGTATCACTAATCATTATATCTGATATCATGAAATCTTCCATAGTATCGCACTTTCCAACATCAGCTGGATTAGAAAAGTAAATGTGTTTTATGTGATTCAGTCTGGCCCACAATTTAATCTGAAACAAATATTTCCTATCGTGGAAGTGTGGCCTGACAATTAAGTTGTGCTCCGAAGTGATTTCTTTGGCAAATTTATATACATATTTATGAAGTGTACCACCCCCCCATTCCCAGGTTGGAGCATACAATACATTTTTTCTGTCCCGCTCAATTACTCCTAAACGATCCAAACCTTTTTTACGACTTATAGTTTTATTTATATAATCATCAAAACGTAAATTTCCAATTTTGATTAATTTGTGCTCTGGTATATTTAATCCAACGTCTTTAATTTTTTCTAAATGTTTTGGTCCCGTAAGAAAATGAAAATCGTATGAATTTAGATTGTGAACATTCCCACCGTATTTTTTATCACCAGTTCCGTGCCCGATGAATATTGTTTTGGAGCGTGAAACGTCATGATTCAGCTTAATGTTTGACATGGATATAATAACTCCTTCTGGTGTACCATCCCGTCTAACATCATTAAACACATAATGTGGAGTATTAAGAAAATTGGAGACATCTGCATCACGCTTGGTGTTTTTAAAGTTCTTTTTGTATTGGAGTATTCGTCTATTGTTCTTTAGAATGAATTTACCACCTAGAGCGATATATAAGGGCATTGCGTTAGAAAGCTGGTAAATCTTGTTAGAGTAATAATAAATCGGATGATTTTCTTCTGTTGATCTGAGTGTTCCCGAGGTCATGTTTTCCCCTTCACAAAAGTGCTCAAAAGGTTGATTGTGAGTAAATGTTGGTTTTGGGGTCAACCCAATATTTAGCTATTCCTTGCAGATATAATAGTTTTGATGATATTCTAATATTAAAACTTCATAGAATTATCCTGGATGTGGCGATATGCCTCCGGTGTGTCAATATCCAACCACACTTCATCTTCATGCATATAGACTGCAGCCATGTCATTCTTTTGAATTAACTTGATAACACCGGCGCTAATCGACTCTTTACCAGAATCAATCTGTTTACCCATCTCAGTAAAGAATCTTTCATTTAAACGAAAGATACCACAATCAATTCCGTTATAACTATTGAGTGATTTACCGATGCCCAAAATACGGGTATCTTTAATATTCACTTTCGTTGCGTCATCGATATCAAAAACATTTCCATGATTTTTGTCTACCAGGAGGAGATTCCTTTCATCGGTAGATAGAATAACTCTTTTGATTGCTGAAGGAGATACAATATGATCTGACATTGAAAGAATAAACTCTTCATTGTTAAGCAATCTATTTGAAATGTGGACAGAGATGCCATTTCCTTTATGGAAATCATGATTCATTATTAAAGATATTTTGTGGCCAAAATTGTCGTTTTCTTTTAGGTAAGCAGTGATCGTATTTGCTTCATATCCTAAAACTATAATGAATTCGTTAATCCCTGCATTTGCCAAATTATCTAATATCGTTGATAATATTGAACCGTCTGCAAATGGTAAAAGAGTTTTAGGTCTTTTATCGGTAATTTGCCATAATCGTGAACTTTTGCCTGCTGCTACAATTACTGCCTTCATCTATATCCCCTCTGGAAAATTCCATAAATCACTGTTTTTGACACTGTCCATAATCATAATCGATCAGACATTTCTGCGAATATGGAAGTGGGAGTGTGCGGAAAAGAGATTGGTTTTAATCAATCCATGCACCTTAAGAGCTCTATGTGTAGTGCTGTTTCCAGAATCTTAGTCCTCAAAGCAATTCGGAAAGATACGCTCAGAACCTAAGAGATACCTTCGGGTTCTCCAACATGTTAAGCGAACACCTCCTGGTGCTGCTGTTTCAACTCAAAAATGGACACATTAACCGACTTCTCGAAAAACATGATTCCCTCACACAACCCGGGGAGCAAGGGTGAAACAGGAGGGGGGGCTATGCTAAAACTAGCGCATATTCGGGAAGGAAGAGGGACTAAAAACGCCCCGATAATTCGAGGCGTATTGGTGACCAGGGACGGAATTGAACCGCCGACCTGCCTACGCTCCAACAAGCTTCGGCAAGGCGGGCACGGGGATTTTCAGTAGTATGCAGACCCTTATACAGTAGGGGTTAGCGGGTTTTGGTTGCTAAAAAGTTGCTGCTTTAAATAAAACTAACGAGGAATACGAAGACAGAAGCTATTACCTTTAGGTTTGTTAGGTTCGACCCATGCTTCTCCACCTGCGCTGGTTAGCTGCTAGATTATTCGGCTTGAGCATTGAGAAAATGAAAAATATGTGGGGTTGTCTTGTCGCTTCGCAAAGAAAGATCAAAATGGCTCAACCCAGCCAAGGATATTAACGATCCATCTGATACTGAGCATTCAATTTTTTTCATCAATGCAAGTTCAATGCCTGACAAGCCATCCAAATCGCTTGTCAGGATGAGACTGTCAAGATTCATATTCTCTGGGAGTTTGTTGATATCCTCAATAATCCTTGGGATATCATCAGCAACACCCCGAGCGAGAGATTGAAGGACCAATTTGTCATTGCTCAAAAATCGTTTCTTCTGAGCAGGTGTAAGCTGTGGAATGGAAGATGCTAGTTCTTCAATCTTGTCTGAATATTTTAGCATTAACGCAGAATCATCTGGCCCCGGAACACCATCTAGTAGAATCATTGACTTGGTTCTCTCAGGATGTTTTCTCCATAAACTATAGACGATCCAACCACCAAATGAGACGCCTAGAGCATGACAGACTCCAATTTCCAACTCGTCCAAAACAGCAATTACATCTTGGACAAACAAGTTGACAGAATAGGATCCGGAATCATAGGGCTTGTCACTATCCCCGTGTCCACGCAAATCAACCAGAATGAGTTGATAGCTCTTTCTTAATCCCTCTACATACCCAGAGTCAAACCAGAATTTAGAGTCACCAAGAGCGCCGTGAAGCATCAAGAGAGGTGGACCTACGCCCTCTACTTTGTAGTGAATATTCACACCTTGATTATTGATCCGTGGCATAATGCATTCCTCCTTTATATCAAATATGGCAGCTAACTACTATTATACAGTCTGTATAATCCCCTGAATTGGGAGATTGAGCTGTATATCAAGTATACTTGTATCCTGGTAACTTCATCAATAATATTAAATTGGAGTTGTATGCAGACTGCATAAGATGAACTGTACATTGGTTTCCCACCAGTTGGTCAATCGTGCTGAAATGTAGTTGTTCGGACTATTTTATCAAGAGATATGATGGACAAGGTAACCATCGCAAGTCCATGAAGTGCTAGCCTGTACTAAATATTCCTTTCGATAGCTGGGATAATGTGACTTTTAAACAGCAAGCTGGTATTTGGGAATTAGCCTGCGGAACAGTATTTTTGTCATACTGTGGGCATTAGACCTTGGTGACCTTTATCGTTGACCGTCAAGTAACCAATTGGTGCTTGTAATACTACTCACGTGACATCAAATTCTCACACACGAACAATAGGGGGTATCTTAAATGTCTGATAAATCTCCATTTGTCTCACCATTTATGGCTGAACTTAAACGTCGTAAAGTGTTTCGGGTTGCTGGTGTATATGCTATAGTAGCCTGGCTGATTATTCAGATTGGTGAAACCACATTCGGAGCACTAAACCTACCACCTTGGGCACTTACTTTCATAATCATATTGCTATTCACTGGCTTTCCCATTGCCATCATCTTTGCCTGGATATTTGATAAGACACCTGAAGGTAAGATTCAATTAGATAAACAAGACCAAGATTTAAGACCTGTTATTAGCAGGAAACGTACATGGTTCGCTTTAGGAGGTATCATTGCGGGCATAATTATAGGTGTTTTCTTTGCTCGGTTTTACTCTCCCATCAATGTGGATAATGATGTAATTAATAATAAATCCGTGGCTGTACTTCCCTTCACGCCCTTTACTATTTCAGAGGAGAACCAAAGTTTTGCTGATGGTGTCCACGATGACATTTTGACCCAGCTATCAAAGATCAAGGATATAAAGGTAATCTCCCGCACCTCAGTCATGGAGTACAAGAACACCACTAAGAAAATCAAGACAATAGCTCAAGAATTGAATGTAGCAAATATTCTGGAAGGCAGTGTCAGAAGAGCAGGGAATCAGATTCGCATTGTGGCTCAACTGATCAATGCTGACACCGACAATCACATATGGTCAGAGACCTACGATAGAGAGTATGCAGACATTTTCGCTATCCAAAGTGATGTGGCTAAGAAAATCGCTACAGCTTTAAAGGCTACCTTAACACCAGAGGAAATAGACTATATCGATGAAATCCCCACGGATAATCTGGAGGCTTATGATTATTTCTTAAAGGGAAAGCATTACTGGAATACTTATGCCACTCAAGAAGGTAACCAGAAAGCAGTGGATATGTTTACCAAGGCAACGGAGCTGGATCCTGATTTTGCTTTGGCTTATGCCTGGGCTTCCATAGTTCATTCTACTCTATACGGCTGGGAGCCATGGGATCATACCCCAGAACGCAAAGAACTCGCCAAAAGGACTCTGGACCAGGCTATTGCTTTAGATTCTAATCACCCTCAGGTTCATTTTGCCAAGGGTGATTATCAAACTGATTGTTTAAACAATAATCAATATGCCTTAAAAGAATTTGAGATTGCCTTTAAGGGAGAGCCTAATAATGGCGAAATGGCCATGTATATTGGAAATGTGCACAGTAGTTTAGGTAATTGGGAGCAAGCCAAGGAAGCTCTTTTAAAAGCAGTTGAATTAGATCCTTTGAACTTTTTTGTTGTACGGGATGTGGGGTGGTATTACTGGAGGCAACGTCAGTTCCAAAAGGCAGACTATTATTTAAAACTTGCCCTTCAATTAGCTCCTGAACAAGCACATCTTTATGGTATGCTGTCTATGGTGTATCGTAGAGGATTTGGAGATATTGAAAAAGCTAGGTCCATACTTAAAGAAGCTGAATTGAATGCCTTTGATTCAGAACAGTTATTGGAGGCACAATATTTTACAGAAATATATGCCAGGGATTTTCCCAAAGCCCTGAGTTATGCTAAAGATCGTAAGGAATACTACCCAGGATCAATATTATTAGGTGAAGCATATCATTTTCTTGGGAAGCACGAACTTGCTCGAGCAGAATTTGAATCCATGCGGACTTATTATGAAGAGAAAGTAGTGGAGGAACCTGATTATTCTACTTATCACAGTGAGTTGGGACAGGTCTACGCCTATCTGGGACTAAAAGATAAAGCCATAACAGAGGGCCAAAAGGCGGTTGAATTACAGCCTGTTGCAAAAGTGGTTGAAGAACATCGCATACATTACTTAGTTACAATTTATATTTTAGTGGGTGAATATGAGTTAGCCATTGATAACCTTGAATATCTATTATCTATCCCATCGTATACTACAAAATGGATGCTAAGACTTGACCCAACCTATGACCCTCTCCGAGAAAACCCACGTTTCCAGAAATTGATAGCTGAAAGTTGAGATTAGTAGTTCACCGTCACAAATTCAATAGCTTACAACCCATTTGACCCACTTAATAACCAGGGTTTATGAGACACCCTTTTTGAGATCCGTCTTCGTCTTTCAGACTTGGGTCTTCGCATATCGGCTACGCCCCCACAAGCCGCCGCGAGAAGCAATATCCAGCTCTACTGGAAGGATATTTGCTAAAAGACAATAATTGAATTAAATTCAAAGCACACCAAACTGATCCACATGCTGTATATATTCCTTTTGATTCTCAAGGTTGATTTCAATTAACATGAGAAGGGGGTAATATGAAACTCAGCATGACAATCCTGATAATTTCGGGTATAATGGCTACAATCGTTGCTCAGGTTCAACCTGAATTCAGTGATGGCGTGATCATGGGTATTCTTGAATCACCAGAGATTGATGAAGCCTCTGGACTGGTCCATAGTCGTAATCATGACCATGTCCTCTGGACCCATAATGACACTTATAGTCTGAATCGGGTATTTGCTTTGGATACACGTGGCAGGAACCTGGGGGAATACTATATCGACGGTGTGGAGAATCGCGATTGGGAGGATATTGCCATCGGTCCCGGTCCCGAGGAGGGTGTTGATTATCTTTATGTGGGGGAAATTGGTGATAACTATGCCCAGTATGATCTTAAATATATCTATCGGATTCCTGAACCAGATGTTCAATATGATCAATCCCCTGAAGTGAATACTCTCTATGATGTTGAAACCATTACCTATCAATACCCCGATGGAGCCCGGGATTCTGAAGCCATGTTCCTTGATCCCCGCACGAAAGACCTGTATATCATCTCCAAACGAGAATTCGAAGATATTCGTGTTTACCGTGCAGCTTACCCCCAATCCACAACAGAAGTGATAACACTGGATAGTGTAGCTACACTTCCGCTCTATTTGATCTGTGGAGGCGATGTTTCCGATTCAGGGTTGGAGATTATTCTCAAAGACTATGATTTCGTATACTACTGGCAGCGAGCAGAAGATCAGAATTTATGGGAGGCATTCAATTCGGAAGCAGTTATCCTACCATATATTAGAGAACCCCAGGGAGAAGCCCTATGCTGGGCACCTGGTGCAAGCGGTTATTTTACAACATCGGAACTGTGGTATGGGTCTCTAGGTTATCTCCATTACTACCCCAGGTTGACCCCGAATCCAGTTGTGATAAACGAGATTATGGCAGATCCAGCTAACGTGGATGACGCCCTGGGAGAATGGTTCGAAATTCACAATAATAGCAATACCGAAATTGATTTAAATGGGATGACGATCAAGGACTTGGTTTCGGATCAACATATTATTAACGAAACTCTAGTAATCCAACCAGGCGAATTTGCTGTACTCGCGGCAAATTCCGATGATAACACAAACGGGCAAGTGCAAGTTGACTACCAATATGATAACTTCATTCTGGACAACGAGGGAGATGCAATTCTCATTCTTTCTAGCGCTGGTTCTGTGATGGATAGTGTCGTCTATGAAAACGGAAGATATACTCCAGGTACTGAAGGTGTTTCCAGAGCTCTTTTAAGCCCCAATATGGATAATGGCGACTGTATGAATTGGAAGGAATGGGATATCTCAGATGGTTCTGGTGATTTTGGTACACCAGGACATCCCAATATTATCCCCACGCATGAATTATCCATTCTTGACATCCAGTATACTGAAGATCCCAGTGGTGTATCTCCTTATATAAATCAAAAAGTTAGCTTTACTGGGATCATGTCCTCTGATCCGATTAGTGATTATGTTTTCTTTTTGCAGGATATATCTGAGATGTGGTCAGGTATATGTGTCCGTGATAGTTGGCAAGTTTTGGACCTTGCTAAAGGTGATAGCGTATACATCGAGGGTATCGTAAGTGAGACTTTCGGTGGTATTACACAGCTTGCGAATACTTCAGAATTCACGATTCTAAAAAAAGCTGCAGAGCTAATCGTTCCTGTTGAGGTTACAACGGGAGAGATAGCTACGGGTGGACCACATACTGAAGCCTATGAGTGTGTCCTTGTGAAGGTGACAGGCTCCTGCTCTACGGCAGAATCGGGATATCGAGAATGGGAGGTGGATGATGGTTCGGGTCCGCTGAGAGTTTATCACCCCCATTTTGATCTTACACCCACATTGGGTGAGACCTATGAGATCACGGGTGTCCTGTATTATAGACTTGGAGTATTCAAGATTTATGTAGCCGATCCCGATCATGTGATCATAAATCCAACTGGAACTAAGGATAACGGTGAAGCACCTGCAAGATATGAACTCAGTCAGAATTATCCTAACCCCTTCAATCCTACAACCACCATCAGCTACTCATTGCCTGAACAATCAACAGTGCGACTAAAAATATTCGATATTAGGGGTCAAGAGGTCGCAACTCTACAAGATGATGTGAAATCACCAGGCAACTATGAGGTACAGTGGGATGGGATAAATGCAGTAGGTCTTCCAGTGAGTACGGGAGTGTATTTCGCACATCTTCAAGCGGGGGAGTACAGCCAGACGATCAAAATGTTATACCTCAAATAGCTGAGACAATAGTTGGACATACATGCAAGCCCTAGATATCGTTCTGAGGCTGCATTTTACCATAATAGTAGGGTGTCAATAACCCAGGTTTATGAGACTCCATCTTCACTCCGTTTGATTCTGATACGTATTTGAGACGATTTCCCTATATGAGAATAGAAATTCCATTTGTCATGTAGGGGGAATAGGTGTATAGAAACATTACTAGGCCGGCATTTCGAGCCCCCGGGTTCTAAATAACCCCCGTTTATGAGACCGCCAAATAGTGCCTTAGTTATGAGACACCCTTTTTGAGACCTAATAGGGGCTCATTTATATGATTGCATATAGAATATTACAACCAATGTCATGTTACAGTTACAGTATTTACAAGAAACGCCTTATGGGAAACATACTGTTGTTATATAAATATATGATATTTATGGATTTAAGTAGATGGGAACATGTTGGCACATATTTTGGCGGCCTTATAGGTAATGACTTTACACAATAAACATATAGTGGATAATTTAAGCCCTAGATTAAAAGGCTTCAGCCTTGTAGAATTAATGATCGTCATTGTGATCATTGGTGTATTGGCCGCTATCGCCGTTCCCATCTACAGTAACAATGTACAAAAGGCGAAACGTTGTGAAGCTGATGCAGCTCTCGGAAGTATCCGAAATCAACTGGATATATTTAAGGGAGAATTTGGTAGATATCCCAAAGAGAGAACAGCAGAATACGTTATTAGTGCTTCGTGGAACGATATTGGTCCAGGTGAACTAACCGGAAAATACTTTTCAGATTCATCATATACTTACTATGGGAGCCCAAATGGCAAGATCTTCAAGATCACTTGTGCCAAAGGTGACATATTGGAGTATAACCGAACTCTAGATCAAGATGCTGTGCTTCAAGATGAATAATAAGTTGCCCAACTTTTTCTAAATACCGTCGTTTATGAGACTGCAAAATAGTGCCTGAGTTTTGAGACACCCTTTTTGAGATAACTTGAAGTTCATATAAGAAGTGTAGCAGATTCATAAGTGATCCAGAAACTGAAACTAATCACGACATAATATTCCCTCGATAATTAAAATGATAAGGGTTAATTTAAACACATATCTTCAAAGAAAATCGCAGGGGGCAAAGTGGTACATAATCACAATGTATTTCACTCGTAATAACTAGTTAACACACCCTGCAGCTAGTCGAGAGAGGAGAATCGTAATGAGAGAAACCCTGCAAGACTTATCGACGCCTACGCTGGTAACCGCTATCGAGGCGAATATGTTCGAGTTCTTTTCCTGGTTCCGCCAGTGGAGACAGGCTGAATTGCACGATGACCCAGACATGCTGTGGTCTATCACAGATATCCCTTTCCCAATGTTCAATAGCATTGTCCGTGCGCAAATTGCTCTAGATGGCGTAGATGCTGCTATTGAAGCGGCGATAACTCGTTACAAGCCCAGAAACGTGCCGATCCTTTGGTATACCGGCCCCGCCACTCGACCTGCCGAACTGGGCACCTATCTTGAGGCACATGGATTTGTCCATAAAGGAGATGCACCTGGCATGGCCATGGATTTGGAACTTCTCAGTGGAGATCCGCCCCCACCGCTGGGCCTTGTTGCTCAACAGGTCACCGAGATTGAAACCTTGCGGAAGTGGTGTGATACGTTTGCCACTGGTTTTGGAATGCCTGATTTCGTCAACGATGCGTTCTTCAATTTTAACTCCGACCTGGGTTTTGACGCACAATTGCCATTCCTTAATTATATCGGCTGGTTAAATGGTAAACCCGTTGCTACATCATCGCTATTCTTGGGAGCAGGTGTCGCGGGTATCTACAACGTTGCTACTATTCCAGATGCACGGCGGAAAGGCATCGGAGCGTCAATGACACTTATGCTCCTGCGTAAAGCCCGTGCGATGGGATACCGAGTGGGTGTTTTGCTGTCATCGGATATGGGAGCCAGTATTTACCGCAAATTGGGATTTAAGGAATACTGCAAAATAGGTCAGTACGTGTGGGCAAGTGAGCCTGCAAATCAGGGCGCGGGCTAGCCCTCGCTGGAGCCGACAGAACCAGTCTCGAAAACCCCCGTTTATGAGACTAAATTCATGAGCCCTGCAAACCATTCGCAAATCCAGTAAACAGAGTCTCAAAACTCATCTCTAAATCAAAATACTATAACTGGCTAGCTTAGATATGAAAAGCTGTCAGAAATGGCTGGTTCCCTACGCTTTGCTTGGCAGAAGCACATGTAAAGCTAACAGAAATGATTTCTTTAAGGAAGTAGACCCGCGAAGGGCTCACCTAAAAACCCTATACCTGGCCCACTTTCAGCAAACCTTTACTGGCTATGGTAATCTACCCAGTACGGCTTTTTTCGTCACCAAATCGTCACCATCTGGTGTCCCACTTTGTCCCATTTTGTCCATACTGGATATATTTCCGTAAAACTGGCTAGAAACAAAAAACCCTCGTAAGTCTAAGAATTACAAGGGATTTATGTGGTGGCCAGGGACGGAATTGAACCGCCGACACGGGGATTTTCAGTAGTATGCAGGCCCTTATACAGTAAGGCCTAGCGGGTTTTGGTTGCTAAAAAGTTGCTGGTCCTAATTTGAATTTGCACCCACAACATAGCGGTGGATCTTTAAGCGTCGTGTTTAGCGTGCTGCGGGAGTTGGGTAGATAAGCTCATTTATGACTCCTGCTTAGGTTGATTAGCCGCACAATTGTTATGTATCGCTTATTTATTGTCTTTTTTCTCAAGCTCAAGATAATGAGATATACCATAATACATCCTATTGGGACTTGAACCTATAGCTACCGCAGTACCAATCAATTTTCCATTTTTGTATTCCAAATCCAGAATTGTGGTCTGTGTACATCTTAATAAATGTTCTCCCGGAATATTTCCTGCATACCAACCCATTAAATGCCCATTGTTGAAAAACCATTTATTCAGTAGCATTTTATGTTGTATTTTATACTTCTGGGTCATTAAGGTCATTGCTTCGAATTGAATAGGCATGTTAACATGAATGTCTTCATCTTCTTGAAAAACGAGTTCTATTGGGATTTGTTTATTGTCTGTAATAATATGTCCGTTCCAACTACCAATTAAATCACTTTGTTCTATTTCCGTTGATTCTTTCTGAGTAGCAGCTTGCTGTTTTTTCGCTTGCTGTATTTCGACTGATTTTAAATCAGGAATCATTTCAAGTAAAATATCTTCAGTTAGTTGATGTGTATATTCTGTATATTGATTTGAAATAGCAGCTACAACAATGTTTTTTTCTGGCAGCAATCTTATCATGGCATCTACTCCATCCATACCACCTGCATGATAAACCATCTTATATTTATAATCCTCATCATTTATGAACCAACCCAATCCATAAGTATTTCTTCCGTTAGTATTATCTGGGTATTGTTTTTGTTGCATTGATTGAATAGTATTCAAACTCAGCAATGATGAACTATTTCCTGAATCAATACCCAAATGAAACATCCCAAAATGAATCAAATCTACAAGTGTTGTGCTCACATTTCCGGAACCAGGCGTAGCAGCGAATGAAAAGGGCATCAAATTTCCTTTGATATCATACCGCTTAGCCAGTTTGTTTTTGGTTTTTGATGAAATATCTAATGTTGTTTGTGTTAATCCCAAGGGTGAAAATATTTCTTCTATCATATAATCATTGAATTTCATTCCGGTTGAATTGGAAATAACTTTTCCTAAAATACCATATCCAAGATTAGCATATCCAAATTTTGAGGATGGTTGATTAATAATAAACCCATATTTATCAATAGTCTGGGAAATATCCGGTAAAGAAACGGTGTCATCATCATAGTAATAATTGAAATGCATTGGTAAACCAGAAGTATGGCTTAACAGGTTTCGGCATGTAACTTTGTTACTGTCATTTGTATAATATGTTAGGTTCAAAGTGTCCAGATAGGTTTGGATATCTACATCCAAATCTATTTTCCCATCCTCAACCAGTTTCATTATTCCTGTTGCGGTTATGGGTTTTGAAACTGAAGCAATTGTATAAAGCGTATTTGGTGTTGCTTTTATTTTATTTTCTTTATCGGCATACCCAAATGATTCCATCCAAATTATTTCACCGTTTTCTACCACCGCAACTGACAAAGATGGGATATCTCCTTTGTCAATTTTTTCAATTATTGAGTCTTTGATACTACTAAATCTATCAGTAGTTACAATATTGGCACTTGAATTCAACTCGTAAGTGCAACTCAAAAGATATTGCAAAAGGGGTAAGCTGTTATAGTCTATCCTCTAGACCGCAAAATCATATGAGGAGCACAAATGCAAAGCTACAAGCAGCTTACCCAG
>Ga0307991_1000788_pt1 | contig 22825 bp, 21 predicted proteins | sample EllFjometagen131_FD_203146 | JGI IMG/M metagenome (GOLD analysis project Ga0307991, IMG submission 203146) | Marine microbial communities from Ellis Fjord, Antarctic Ocean - #131 | ecosystem: Environmental > Aquatic > Marine > Unclassified | place: Southern Ocean | collected 2014-10-08 | reverse complement strand
CGAAATGAATCTAAGATTGGGTTGGCTAAACTATAACGCAGGTTTATTCGATAATTCAATCATTTTTTATAGCAGTGCTCGGAAACTCAAACCGTATTCTGAGGAAGCGAAATTTGGATTAATCCTTCCTTTATCAGCTTTGGGAAAATGGAATGAAGTAATCAGTCTATACAATCAAATTCTGGAAGCTAGTCCTCAAAATACAGTTGCTTTATATCGATTAGGACTTGTGTATTATGGTCGTAAAGATTACAATAAAGCGCATACACTTTTCAAAAAAGTAGTCGATTTATACCCTTTTGGATATGATGGATTACTTATGTTAGGCTGGTCTTCCTATTTTATTGGCGATTATAATCAGGCAAAAGTGCTTTTCAATAAAGTAAACCTGTACAATCCAGGTGATGCTTCTGCTAATGAAGGTTTAAATTTAATTAAATAAAAAAGCGATGAAAAAAACTATTTTAACTTCCGTTTTAGTATTATTTATTTCTCTACTGTATGGTCAAATTACGCTTCAGAAAACCTACAACTATTCTGCAACAGTAGTTAAACTCGAAACGCTTGGCTACAAGTACTACCTTATGGATGTTCCCAATAGCCAGTGCAGAATCTACAATTTGGATCACTCCATTTTTAAAACTATAAACTGCTCTGTTCCAAATGGATACTACCTTGCGGATATTAAGTATGTTTCGGAAAACCTGTTCGATACAGACTCGAAAATTGAATTGGCCTATACCTACTACAGATATATAGCGACAAGCTCTTCGTACTATTATATTTATGGTACGCGAATTGCCAACGAGAGTGGAACTAATATTTTAACTATTGATGATGCACAATATGTTTATGTCAAACAAATAGATACAGACGAATACAAATTATTTGCTTATTGTCTCGATTATTCCGTTTTTCCTGAAACAGTATGGACCAATATTTACAGCTTGCCCGGAGCTCCGCTTACAGGAATTTCATCAGATATACTAGAACCAAATTTTTCTCTTAATGCGTATCCAAATCCATCAAGAGACCAGGTAAGAATTGAATATCAACTTCCAGCAAACATCAATAATGCAAGCTTGTTTCTCATCGATTCTAATGGCCGAAGTGTTAAGGATTTTCAAATTGATGGACATACAGATTATTTAGCCTTGAATGTGGATGATCTGAGCAAAGGAATATACTTTTATTTTATAAAATACGACAACATTCGCACAGAAACGAAAAAAATCATCGTTCAATAAGAAGCAAATGAATAGAAATCCATTACCAGATTTTCTGAAAGGATTTGCTGTATTCCTGATCATTCCGGTTCATATTCTGGAAACATTAATTGATTATCCGGGAAGAGAAAGCTTGTTCGGGAAAATACTTTTGTTTCTCGGCGGGCCGGTGGCGGTTCCTATTTTTATGATGGTAATGGGTTATTTTGTTGCTATCAGCAAAAAAAGTACAACACAGAATTTAGTACGAGGAGCTCTGATTTTTCTACTCGGTTTTTTGCTGAATATTGGGATGAATTTTCATTTACTTCTAAAAATAAAATTTGCCGGCTGGCAATTTGATCCACTTCAATATATTTTTGGTGTAGATATTTTTTACCTGGCAGGTATAGCCATAATGCTACTTTCCATATTAAAGAATATCAAAAAAGGTCAACTAGCGATTCTATTTGCACTCATAATCTTTGTTAGTGCAACTACAAGCTATTTAAATTCCGTATTGCTAGTAGCCGATTCTGGTTATATACTTCCTTTTATTGCTGGAAAATACTCCTGGTCTTATTTTCCACTATTTCCCTGGCTAGCCTATCCCCTGCTTGGTTTTTTATTCCAAAAATTAGAAAAGCAACTCAGGATTTTTTTTCAGAAGAAGAAAGTCATTTCATATGGCATTCTTGCCTCCGTTTTATTACTTGTGCTTTTATTTTCCAACTATGGAATTGAAACCACCATCAACCTTACAGAATATTATCACCATTCCTTTTTATTTTTCTTATGGACATTGGGAGTAGACATATTGTGGTTTGTATTACTCTGGCTCCTTGTGCAGAAATTTGCAGAATTTCCTCTTATTGTTTTTCTTCGATGGCTGGGGAAAAATATCACTGTTTTTTATGTCATTCAATGGCTGATAATAGGCAATATTGCAACAGCCATTTATCAGACTCAGGAACTTTCGACTTATGGATACTGGTTTAGTGCTATATTCTTGATTACCATTATAATAACCTATTTATACGAAAAAATTAAATTGAAGAATATCAGATCAACTTTAAACTAATTTTCTTTTTTATAGCTATTGATTTGATTAAACCACTTTTTTATAGCGCCAGGTGGCTAAACTAATCGATATAATTGCGTAGATAGTGATACTGATGATATGATACATAACATCGGCCATTTGAGCACCTTTAAGCATCACCATTCGCATAAAATCGATAAAATATGCGATGGGATTTAAAATATTTATGGCCTGTGCCCAATCTGGCATATTTTCAACAGGCATAAATAATCCGCTGAGCAAGATAAATATCATAACAAAAAACCAAGCGATAAACATGGCTTGTTGTTGTGTATCGGCTAGAGTACTGATAAACAAACCAATACCTAAAACCAATACTAAATAGATGCTTGCAACGCTTGCAATCAATCCTATACTACCGATTATCGGAATGTCAAAAACGAATTTTGCAATTGCCAGACCAAAAAATAAATCGAACATAGCAATAAACCAAAAAGGAGTCAGTTTTCCAATGATAAAATGATGCTTACGAATGGGTGTAACATTGAGCTGCTCAATAGTTCCAATTTCTTTTTCTTTTACGATATTTAAACCCGATAAAAACAAACCAATGATACTCACTAAAAGCACTAAAATACCAGGAATCATAAAAGTCTTATAATCCAAATCAGGGTTATACCAATAACTGGTTCTTGTATCGATAGTTTTAATTGAGGAAGCTACAGATTTAGACTCCATCAAGAGTGATTTATTATAATCCTTGATAATATTTAAAGCATAAGCACTCATTAATCCAGCGGCGGCGCCATCCACCGCATCAGTTATAAGCTGTATTTTAACAGGGAATTTTTTCTCCAGTTGCTCACTGAAATCTGCCGGAATATATAAAATCTGTTCAATTCTGGCATCTTGCATCTCATCAGAAAGTTTCTCCAAGGAAAAACTTCGTGCATTAATTTTAAAAAATGGTGATGCTTCAAACTTTTGCACTAATGCTCTTGAAGAAACACTTTGGTCGAGATCAATAATACCCATATCGACATACTTTATCTCAAAAGTTGCTGTATGAGCTAAAATTAGAAGTTGAAAGATTGGAATAACAAATATGATTGGCAGCATCATTTTGTCGCGAAAAATCTGCAAAAACTCCTTTTGTATAATATATAGTATCGTTTTCATTCTATTAATTTGTCTAATCTCGCCACCAAAGCGTTTTTTATTAACTGAAAAACTTTTAAAATTTCCCCTTGCGCCTTGTGACTTAGTGGTAAAAATAGAACCACAGAGACACGACAACACTAAGAGTTAAATCTATTAGCCACTCATACCAATTACTCCAATCGAATTTTAAATTTCTTGACACTCAATCCTATAAAAAAGACTGTAAATCCAAAAATGATAAGGGTTTCCTTCCATATGCTTCCAAAGTCATTGCCACGAATCATAATGTTTTTAATAATGATAACGAACCATTTTGGTGGCATAATCTGACTAACATACTGCAAGATTACAGGCATATTTTTTATGGGGAAAATAAATCCCGACAAAAGTATTGATGGCAACAACAAAGCAAACATAGATAACAGCATTGCCGTTTGCTGTGAATTTGCTACGGTGGAGATAAAAATACCCAAAGCCAGCGCCATAACTATAAACAACAGGCTTTCAGCAAGTAACAGCACAAGGTTTCCAACAATTGGCATCTCGAACACAGTAAATGCCATTAGTAAAATAATAATCGCACTAATGAAAGACATAATCACATATGGGAAAACCTTACCTAAAATAATTTGAATTGGTTTAACGGGCGAAACCAATAAAACCTCCATAGTTCCAAGCTCTTTTTCTCTGGCGATGGAAATGGAAGTCATCATAGCCGAAACTAACATAAGAATAATGGTAATAACGCCAGGAACAAACATAAAAACACTTCGTAATTCTGGATTAAAACGCATTTGAGTTTCAGGAATAATCATTGGAACACCAGCAAAAGATGGATTAATTTCTCTTTCAAAACTGTTTAGTATTGCAGTTGTATAACTCGATATTACACTCGCTTCATTGGGGTTTGAAGCGTCTAGAATCAGCTGTACAACTGCTCTATTCTCTTTCTCTAACTTTTCGGCAAAATTACTTTCAATAACAATTAGTTCTTTTATTTTACCCTTTCTAAAGGCTTCTTCTATACCTTTTTCGCTATCTAAATTCTCTTGCAAAACAAAATATTCTGAAGATATAATCTTATGAATCAGTTGCCGACTATACTCATCTTTTGATTGATCAAGAATGGCAATAGGCACATCGCGCATTTCATTTTTCAAAGCAAATCCAAACAATAAAACCTGAACTATTGGAATACCAAAAAGTATGATAAGTGTGCGCTTATCGCGAAAAATTTGTAAAAATTCCTTGATTAGAAAATTCTTCATCTTAACCTCTAGCTAGTTTTATAAACACTTCTTCCATAGTCTTTGCCCCAAATTGCTCCTTTAGTTGTTTGGGCCCGTCTAGAGCCTCAATTCGGCCGTCAACCATAATCGAAACCCGATCGCAATATTCTGCTTCATCCATATAATGAGTGGTCACAAAAATGGTTTTACCCTCAGCCGCTTCTTTATATATCAATTCCCAAAACTGTCTTCTTGTAATAGGATCTACACCGCCCGTTGGCTCATCGAGAAAAACTATTGCTGGATTATGCACTATAGCTACCGAAAAGGCAAGCTTTTGTTTGAAGCCAAGCGGCAACTCTTTTACTAATGATTTCCGAAAGGCTTGCAGCCCCAATTTTTCAATATATTCAATAGTTTTCTCTTTTATTTGCTTACGCGATAGGCCATAAATACCTCCATAAAAACGAATGTTTTCGGCTATGCTCAAATCGTCGTACAAAGAGAATTTCTGACTCATATAGCCGATATTCTGCTTTATTAAATCGCGTTGTTTGTAGATATCATAGCCTGCAACTGTAACTTCTCCTGATGTTGGGTGAGACAGCCCACACAAAATTTTGATCGCTGTAGTTTTGCCAGCACCATTGGCGCCTAAGAAGCCAAATATTTCGCCTCTGTCCACCTCAAAAGAAAGGTGATCATTGGCAAAAAAATCGCCAAATTTTTTGACAAGGTCTTTCACGATCACCGCTTTTGTATGTTCTTTGTTTCCCACCATTTACAGCTGTTCTCCTTTTTCTGCCTTTTGCATCAAATCCATAAAACTATCTTCTATGTTTGCATCTAAACGGACGATTTCAACATCCTCCAAATTGGCTTGCTCAAGTTCCTCTTTTAAAACCTCAATTTCCAAATCATCTTTAGAAGCAAAATGAACATATTCGCCAAATAAATAGGCTGATTCTGCTAAAGGATGCACCCTTAAATACTTCACCAATTCGTACATTTTATCGGCTTTTACACCATATAAAAAATGTGAATAGCGACTAATAATGTGCTCCGGTTTATCAATATCAAGTAATTCTCCCTTTTGTATTAAAGCAATTCGATCGCATAAGGCTGCCTCATCCATATAAGGCGTTGAAACAATAATGGTAATTCCCATTTTTTTTAGCGACTGGAGCATCTCCCAAAATTCTTTTCTAGAAACTGCATCCACTCCTGTAGTAGGCTCATCAAGGAAAAGCACTTTTGGCTTATGAATTAAAGCACAGGATAGAGCTAATTTCTGTTTCATCCCACCCGATAATGCTCCTGCCCTTCTTTTCTTAAAAGGCTCAATCTGATGATAAATTGGTTTTATTAATTCGTAATTTTCTTTAAGTGTTGTATTAAAGATGCCTGCAAAAAAATTAAGATTCTCTTCAACACTCAAATCCTGGTATAAGGAAAATTTGCCTGGCATATAACCCAGAATTGTACGAAGTTCTTTGTAGTCGTTAACAACATCTAAATTTGCTACAATAGCGCTACCTTGATCAGCCAGCATAAGGCTTGTAAGTATACGAAATAGCGTAGTTTTACCAGCTCCATCGGGGCCAATAAACCCAAAGAGTTCTCCTTCTGCAATATCAACAGTTATTCCTTTCAGCGCTTGGATAGAAGCAAATGACTTATGTAGATTCTTAATCTGAATCATAGTACTAATCTTCGGTATCTTTTAATAGTAGTTTTGGAAATACAACTTCTCCAGGCATTCCGGCTTTTATTCTACCGTCGTTTTTAACTTGGATTTTTACCGCATAAACCAAATTAACGCGTTCTTCTTTTGTTTGTATCGTTTTTGGAGTGAATTCAGCAGTTTCTGAAATCCAACTTACAACTCCTTGTAGTTGTTCGTTTTCTTCGGTATTTTTATCGATATATACTTCAACCTCATCGCCAATATTGACTGATGGAAGTTGATTTCCACTAACATATACTTTTAAGTCTAAAGTGCTTAAATCAGCTATAGAAAATAAAGGTTTACCTACTCCAACCATTTCACCTTCTCGCGATAAGATATTGAGTATTCGGCCGCCAATTGGGCTTTTAATGCTGCAATTTGCTATCGATAAATTGATCAAATCAATTTGACTATCGAAAACTTTAACTTGATCGAATAAGCGAATCTTTTGAGTTTGAATAGCCACCTTTTGCTTGGCCAATAAATCGGATTGTGCCTGCAAATCATCAACCTGCTTTTGTGTTGCTGCTTTAGCACTATACAAACGATCAATTCTATCTATATTTATCTGTAGATTAATCTTTTGTTGCTTCAATACATCCAACTGTGCATCAATATCATTTAGACCGGAAAGTGTCGCTCTTTTTTGTGCCAGCATAGTTTCTTTTTGAAGCATCAGAGCCAAAGTATCGATCTGGCCCATATTTTCCCCTTTAATAACCAACTGTCCTTCATCCGCATTAAAAACAAGTAGTTTACCATTGCCTTCGGCAGATATGATGGTCTTTATCACTTCGAAATTACCAAATGCATCGGCTGTATCAATATCGTTTCCACAAGAGGCTAAAAAGATTAGCATTAAAAACGCCAGAATACCATTAATTTTTGTTTTCATATTGTATTTCTTTATAATTTTCCTAATAATTCAATATACGCTAACTTACTATTAATCAAAGCTATTTTATGCAGTTCCTGATTTAATTTGGCTTGATTCAGTTTTTGCATTTCAGCGACCAAATCGGAGCTACTCAAAGAGCCATTATTAAACTGGGCTTCCGCGGTTTCTACAACATTTGTCCTCAATTTAATAATTTCCGGATCATCAGTAACTAACGATTGCTGTTTTTCTATTTCTGCATACAACTGATTCAATCCTAATTGAATGCTTAACTCAAAGTTTTGTTTTTGAGATTCGATTAAATCTTTATTGATATCAACAATTTTCTTCTCTGTCTTGATCTTATTCCAATCCCATAAATTCCATTTGAGGTTTAATCCAAGCATATAAAAATCATCGAAACTATTAGAGAGCATATTGAATCCAGGACGACCAACTCCTGCGGTGGCAAAAGCAAAAACCATTGGCTTGTTTTTCACCTCTAACATCCCTTTAGAATTCTCCAGCTTCTGTTGCTGCATTGTCAAAATATGATATTCAAATCTATTTTGATCTGAGGCTGGTAAATCACTAATTTGAGGTAATGTAAATGCAAAATCAGCACCGAGTTGCAATTGTGTAAGCTCATTCAAATTCTGTATTATAGCATTTCTTGCGGTTGATAGACTGTTTAATTCCTGCTTAATATTAATCAATTCTAGCTTCAAAACATCGAGCACGGAAGCAAGCCCAACGCCTTCTGCAACTAGAACCTGAACTTCTTTATACTTGCTTTCTAAAACCTTTTGATAGCTTGACACAATCTGCTTTTGCTTATCCAATAAAACAATTTGAAAAAATAAGTTTTTAGTTTGAGCCTTAACATTATAAAGTTCCTTATCGATAAGCATATCAGCAATTGCTAAATTATCCTTCTCTATCCTGTTTTGGAACTTGTTTAATCCCCCGCGATATAAAGCCTGATTAACATCTAAACTCAGCCGATACTGATCTTTACTTACGCTAGGAATCGAAATCCCGGGCAAGGAAATTGGTAATTCTATAACCTCATTTTGCAGACTTGCTTTACCATTTATGGAAAGCTGCGGCAATAATTCAGCCTTTAAATTATCTGTTTTCAAACTCTGGAGCTGAGATTGCATTCTATGTTGCCCATAGAGCGGATGATTTATTACGGCCTGCTCCATACATTCCTGCAAACTAATTACTCTTGCTTCTTGAGCATAAGTATATGTAAATACCGAAAGCAATAAGAGTGTTAAAAATTTCTTTTTGTATTTCATCTTAATCTTGTCTTTTAATTGCTGCAATTACAAATCGTGCAGCTTCTACTTTTCTTCTTTCTAACATTACTTTATAGTCTTCCTCCGAACCTTTATAAATAATAGTCTTCACCATCGGTTTTGCAATAATCGGGAAAATGCAAAGCGACAAAATATTAATAATCAAATCGGAAGGTTCAATTTGATGAATTGTCTTTTTCTCAACTTCATCTTCAATAGCTTTTAAAATTGGCTGGATATCTATCTCCAACAAATTAATAATCTCAACTAGACGATCAGGATTAGAACTTAATTCGTTAATAATGAATCCAGGAATATGAGGGTTCTTTTCTATGATAGTGAGATAATTAAAAACAAAGCGTTCAATTTTTGTAAAAAGGTCATCAGGTCCGGCAAAGGATTTCATAAGGCTTGGCGCAAATGTCTTAAAAGCCAATTGAAAAACCATTTTAAACAACTTTTCCTTGCTCCTGTAATAATAATGCAGCAAAGCTTTGTTTATTCCAGCTTCATCTGCAATTTCTTGCATCCTTGCACCAGCCAATCCTTTTTCAACAAATACTTTTTCGGCTGCCTTAACAATTTTTTCTTCTGTACTTTTATCTTCCATTGAAATTAACCATTTGCTTTAACCATTTGGTTAAACCATTTGGCAAATATAGGATATGAAATCTGATTTGTCAAGTATAAAGTTTAGAAAAGAATAAGATAATTTTGTATTAAATTGATTTACTGTGATTTAAATTTTAAAAATAAAATTTTGATAAACGGTCAAGAGACCGTGATTTATATCAAGCTTAATCAGGAGATTAAGCTTAGCATCAGCATTGTAGAACGCTCGGCCTAATCTCCAGATTAGGTCGAACAAAAAAGTTAGTCTCCGACTAATAGAAATAAAGATGCATATTCAGTATATTTGCATAAGCTATACATCTCCACAATGTCCACAGGCTACCAAATTAAAGATCAACAAGCTTTATATTATCTCACTTTACAGATAGTAGATTGGGTAGATATTTTTACACGAATCGATTATAGGGATATTTTCTTAGATAGTATACGTTACTGCCAACAAAATAAAGGGCTGCAAGTTTTCGGATTTGTAATAATGTCGAATCACGTACACATAATCGTCAATAGTCCGGAAGGTGAATTAAGTGCCATTATTAGAGATTTAAAAAAATTCACCAGTCGAAGTTTTATCGAAAGAATTGAAAAAGGCACCGAAAGCAGAAAAACGTGGATGCTCAACCAATTTAAATTTAGCGCATTAAAACATTCTAAGAGAAGTATCCATCAAGTATGGACACACGAAAACCATGCGATACATTTATATATACCAAAATTTACTTGGGAAAAGCTCGACTATATTCATAAAAACCCAGTACGAGCTGGTATTGTGGAAAATCCCGAAGATTATCTGTATAGTTCAGCTAGAAACTATGCTGATATGGAAGCTTTGCTCGATGTTATATTGCTCGACAGACCATTTATTACCTATTGATCTTTAGAGTGCGGTCAGGAGACCGATATTTACCCAAGCTTAATCTGGAGATTAAGCTTAGCATCGGATTGTCAAGAGAAATGAAAAAAAATAATCAGATCATTTTACAACAATCTGATTATCTGATATTTAATTGCATTAATTTTATTATTCTTAATATTGCATCTAGAAGATATCTGGTTTCAAAAAACTCAGATCGCTACATCCAGAGGAAGTTTTATTGTGAATTTAGTACCGACATCCGGAGTACTTTCCACGTGAATAACCCCTTTGTTTAGATCAATCACTTTTTTCATAATCGATAAGCCCAGGCCTGAACCCGAGATGTTTTTTGTTTTTCGTGTTTTAATACGTGTAAATTCTTTAAAAAGAAGCGCCTGTTCCTTCTCTGTCATTCCAATACCTGTATCTTCCACAACGAAAATTGCTTTATTCTTTTTTTGTTTGATAGAGAATTTGATACTTCCGTTTTCAGTGTTGTATTTAACTGCATTTGATAGTAGATTATTAAAAATAATTTCTACTTCTCCTTGATCAGCATTCATAATTAATTGAGGTGGAAAATCTGACTCGACTTTCACATTCATTTGAATAGCCATAGGATAAATGGAATCTACGGCCAATTTGGCTAGCTTAACAGCATCAAAATCCTGTATCGTTCTATTCTTGCTACCCGATTCAATTTTCGTAAAATCAAGCATATCCATAATTAAACCACGCATAGATTCTAAACGTGTCAACGAACGATCAATCATTTTATCGTAAGACACAATATCATCGCCCGCCTGTTTGTCTTTCATTATCCTAAGATAACCTTCAACTGCATTTATTGGCGATTTTAACTCGTGTGACAGCACGGATAAAAACTTAAATCTCACTTGCTTAGCCTCGGCATTCATTTTATGCGTCATTCGTTTTAAAAACAAATGTTTGGTAATGCTCTCCATAGCAGTTTTTAAATCCTGAGCGGAAAATGGTTTTGGAATAAAGTTAAAAGCGCCATTATTAGTTGCTCTAATCGCAAGCTCTATAGAAGCATAAGAAGTAATCATCATCACTGCTGTATCAATTGAGTTTGCATTGATATACTCCAACACTTCGATGCCTTCCATCCCAGGAAGCTTATTATCGAGCAGTACAATATCTATTTTAGTTGAATCCAAAATTTTTATTGCATCTTCGCCGGTTTCTGTATCTAGAATATCAAATTCAAAGTCATCCTCATAAAACGGAAAGCTAACTGAGAAATCTCTCAGTGCTCTATGAATTCCCGTTCTAATCCCGAGTTCATCATCTACTATAAGTAATTTTAGTTTTTCCATTATTTTAGTTTCACAGGGTGGTTATAAAACGCTAAAAGCAATATTTACAGTTTTAAAAGCTTGTTTATTTCTCTGTGTAACTGATCGGGTCTAATTCCCTTAGGCAAATAACGATCAGCTTTAATCCAGCTTGTTTCTGAATCTTTTTCCGAATCAAAATTGATACCTGTCACTGATGCAGCTGAGGTTACTATTAGAATAGGCACATCTGGATACATTTTTTTCATTTTATAAGAAAGTATAAATCCGCTATCATCATTATTCATCATTAAATCAAAAATAGCCAAATCGGGCTTTTCAGCTTTCATTGCTTCCTCACACTCTTCTTCGTTTCCAGCGGTAATCGTTTCAAATCCAAAATTTTCAACATGAAACTTTAATTGCTCAAGATAGTCGACATCATCATCTGCTATTAAAACTGTTTTTTTCTCTTTATTCATAATAATATATGTTACGCATTATTCATCTACTAATTAACATAGGGAATCCTTATTGTAAAGGTAGTTCCGGTAGATCCTTGATTAGGATCGTTATTTGATTTTACATTTATTGATCCTTTATGCATTTTAACAATGCCATAGGCTAATGGTAAGCCCAAGCCCGTTCCTTTGCCAGCTCCTTTTGTAGTAAAGAAAGGGGTAAATATTTTCTCTTTGTTTTCTGTTGATATACCAGTGCCCGTATCGCTAATTTTAATCACCAAATCCTCATCGATTTGTTTTAGATCAACTAACAATTGCCCGCCTTCAGACATTGATTCCACGGCATTTCTTTGCAAATTGGTTAGTACTTGCATCATTTGATCGGGATCAAGCTTTATAAGCTGATTTTGCAATGAATTAACAAACTCTAGGCTAATATTATCAGGCAATATCAAAGATTTAAAACTATTATTTAGGAAATCGACTATATCTACTTCCACAAGTTTTACTTGATTTTTTCGGGCAAAATTCAATAAACCACCCACTATCTTTTTACAACGTTCGGCTTGTTCATCTATCAAAGCGATATCGGCGTATACTTGACTATCCTCACCAATTTCTTCCTTTAAAATACTACTATACAAAGTAATAATACCCAAAGGATTATTGAGTTCGTGAGCGATTCCGGCAGAAACCTGTCCCATATTTGCTAGTTTTTCCGACTGTTTTAAAGCTTGTCGCGTGTCCGCTAAATTGCTATTAGCTTGATGCAACTCTCCTACATACTCGTGCAACTTTTCAATAGCATAAGGAAGACACATTTCGGCCTCTGCCAAACCATCTACAACAGCTTCCGCATGACTTTCACAAGTTTCGTAGCCACAAGCACCACAATTCAATACATCCTCGGGATTAATTCTTCCCATCGAAACCATTACTTTTTGCACTTTCTCTCTGGAAGGCTTGCTTACTCTCCTATCTGCGGGACTAAAAGTTCTGCTCAAATCAATATTCCCGTAAGTTTTCAAATTATGGTTAAGCTCACTAAGATCAAGATTAGAAATCTTTTCTTTCACATAATCACTTACTTTTTTTCGTTTAAGAAACTGATCTCCTTTTTTTGTCATTCCGGGGCCATGAATACAACCATCGCAGCATAGCAATTCAAGGTGTTGATTACTTAAAATTCCTTCCTCAAAATTCCGAATAGCCTCTATAAATTTAGATTTACCTTCAGCAGTAATTACTTCGCCTTTCCCAAGACCTTCAGTGAGATTTACACTCTTTAGTAGGCCATGATTTACGGGGAAAATGGCACCTTTACCTGAGCTTGGCGGATCAAATTCTGAAGCATCAACATCGTGCTGACATATCCTCTCCTCTTCAAAAAGTTCACGTAGTTCTGTAAAAGTTAGCACTTCAGTAAAAGCGTCTGATTCCGCTTTTTTGGCAATACAAGGGCCAATAAAGATAGATTTCGATTCTTTACCATACATTTCACTCACCACTTCGGCAATTGCCATTGCTGGCGAATAAATTGGAGCTAAATGCGAAACAATATCTGGATGATATTGTTCAATATATGTCACTATTGCAGGGCAATCAGAAGTGATTATTGATTTTGCTGCATCGTTAGTAAATACTGCTTCATACTCTTTCGCCACAAGATCGGCACCAAAAGAAACTTCCACAACTTTATCAAATCCTAATTTCCGAAGCATTCCTACGAACACTTTATAATCAGAAATATCGATAAATTCCGCTGGAAAACTTGGTGCTACACAGGCAATATTTAAATTATTAGTTTGAAGTAAATCTTTTACTTGCTCCTTAGATCGATAATAGACTTTTGCATTTTGGCTACACACTTTAACACAATTTCCGCACGCAATGCAACGCGTTGTAATAATTTCGGCTTGCCCATTGATTATTTTAATGGCTTTGACCGGACATTCTCTGACACAAGTATAGCAAACCTTACACAGATTTTTAACGGTGTATACTAATGGGTTATGTTCAGAGAATGTGGTCATTTCTATTTCAGCCTTTTTGGTTAAATTATTACGTCTCTTTTCTGATAAACAGTGTGAAGAAGCTCGTGAGATTTCTTCCCTAGAGGTTCTCCCAAAAATTCATGGTACAACACCATAACATCAGGGTTTTTATGCGAAACTTTGATAGATTCTGTATCATCAATATGATAAAGTGATTTTATTCGATTTTTGACAGCTTGCTCATCCATATTGATAGGTTGACCACCACCGCCAACACAACCGCCAGGACAGGCCATAATTTCGATAAAGTGAATATCATCTCTACCAGCCTTTATTTCGTCGAGTAGTTTTTTAGCATTTACTAAACCATTTACGACAGCGACACCTATTTTGAGATCGCCAATTTGTAATTGAGTTTCCTTTTGTCCTTTAAGACCCCTGATTTCAGGAATCTTGAATTGAACGAGTTCTTCGCCTGTTAAAGTATAATATGCCGTTCTAATAGCAGCTTCTGCAACACCACCGCTAGCTCCAAACAATTTACCCGCTGAAGTACGAATTCCCAAAGGAGAATCAGCAGTTTCTGATTCAATTTCGTGCATATTGATACCGAAGAGTTTTACAAATTTTACAAATTCACGAGTCGTCAATACCGCATCAACATCAGTTACTCCTTCTTTTGTCATTTCTTCGCGCTGACCTTCAAATTTCTTGGCAGTACAAGGCATAATTGAGACCGAATAAATATCTTCTTTTTTGATATTCTTTTTATCAGCAAAATAGGTCTTAATGATGGCGCCGGCCATTTGTTGAGGCGATTTACAAGTAGAAATGTTTGGAATCATTTCAGGAACAAATTCTTCGGCATACTTAACCCAAGCAGGACAACAGCTTGTAATTAAAGGCAAGTTTTTATTTTCAGTGATTCTCTTTATCAGCTCATTCGATTCTTCCATAATGGTAAGATCGGCAGCAAAAGAAGTATCGAATACAAAATCGAAACCAATTTTACGTAGTGCTGCATTCATAATTCCTGCAATATCTTTGCCCGGTTCCATTCCAAACTCTTCTGCAATAGATACTGATATCGCGGGAGCATACTGAACAGCTACTTTTTTATTCGGATCACTCAAAGCTTCTTTAATTTCAGCAAAGTGATTTTGCTCGGTTAAAGCACCTGTTGGGCAAACCATAATACACTGTCCGCAGTTTACGCAGCTAGATGTATTTAAACCTTTATCAAAGGCGGTAGAGACTATCGACTGACTACCTCTTTTGCTAATATCGATACAAGCAACACCCATTACCTCTTCGCAAACGCGAACGCACCGCCCACAAAGAATACATTTTTCAGGATCGCGAAGAATACTTACGCTCGAAGTATCGATAGGAAGTTTGTTTCTTCTTCCTTGGATTCTTCTTTCGGTAACGCAAAGTTCTTGAGACAAACCTTGCAATTCGCAATTTCCATTTCTAACGCAATAAAGACAATCATCGGGATGGTTAGAAAGTAAAAGTTCAACAATAACTTTTCTGGCTTCTGTAACACGAGGAGAATGGGTTAGAATTTCCATTCCATCTTCTACAACAGCAGAACAAGAAGTAATAAGTTTGTCGCTATTTTTATGTTCAACAACACACATCCTACAACTTCCTGTAGGGAGCATATTTTTAAGATGACAGAGCGTTGGCACTTTGATACCTTGTTCGGTAAGTACGTTTAAAACGGTTTCTCCCTGTTTCGCCTCTATCCTATTTCCATTTATATTTAAAGTAATACTCATTTTGTTCTTTTTTTAAGCACAAGCTTAGTTAATTCTAATTGCATCAAACTTACAAACTGCTTCGCAGTTCCCACAAGAAATACATTTGTCTTGTACAATAAAGTGTGGTGTTTTCTTAGCGCCAATTATAGCTCCAGTTGGACATTTCTTCACACAAAGCATACAGCCGATACACTTTTCAACATCAATAGTGAAGGTGCGTAAATCAGTGCAGGCCCCTGCACGACATATACGTTCGAAAATATGCTCTTCGTATTCGTGTCGGAACCATTTAAGTGTACTTAACACAGGGTTTGGTGCTGTTTGGCCTAGGCCGCAAAGCGAAGTTTCCTGAATTACTTTGGCAAGCTTTTCAATCTGAGTAATCCCTTTAAATCGTCTTAAAGCATGATGAGAACTACCGTTGGATGGCTTATGCGTAATGTCTTCAAGTATTTCTAACATTCTACGAGTTCCTTCGCGACAAGGGATGCATTTTCCACAGCTTTCGCGCTGAATAAAATCCATAAAGAATTTAGCTACGTCGACCATACAATTGTCTTCATCCATTACAACAAGACCACCTGAACCCATCATTGCACCAACTTCTAATAAAGAATCATAATCGATAGGAATATCCAGATTTTGCTCAGTAATACAACCTCCTGAAGGCCCCCCAATTTGAACGGCTTTGAATTTTTTGCCTCCTTTTATACCTCCTGCAATATTGAAAATAACATCGCGAACTGAAGTACCCATTGGGATTTCAACTAAACCAGTTAAAGCTACTTTTCCAGATAAAGCAAAAACTTTAGTTCCTTTACTTTTCTCTGTTCCTATTGCAGCATACCATTCTTCACCTTTCTCAATTATAGTAGGAATATTACTTAATGTTTCCACATTATTGATAATAGTTGGTTTTCCAAATAAACCCTCTTTTGCTGGGAAAGGAGGACGTGGTCTTGGCATTCCACGCTTTCCTTCAATACTGTGAATCAATGCGGTTTCTTCGCCACAAACAAAGGCCCCAGCACCCATTTTTATTTTTATTTCGAAATCAACTCCTGATCCAAAAATATCTTTCCCTAAGATTCCGTATTCCATAGCTTGCTCAATGGCAATATTCAATCTCTTGAGTGCTAAAGGATATTCTGCACGGATATATACATAAGATTTGGTAGCGCCAATTGCATAAGCAGCTATAGCCATTCCTTCTATCAAACGATGTGGATCGCCTTCAATTACGGCTCTATCCATAAATGCACCTGGATCTCCCTCATCGGCATTGCAAATCAAGTATTTCTGATCCGCTTTTTCGGCAGCAGCAAATTTCCATTTACGACCAGCAGGAAATCCTCCGCCTCCTCTTCCACGAAGTCCACTTTGCTCTACTTTATCGCAGACTTTTATAGGAGAAGATGTTTTCATCAGATTCAGATAACTACGATAACCTCCTGCAGCAATGTATTCCTCAATTGAAATAGGATTGCAAATTCCACAGTTTTGCAATACGATTCTAGTCTGTGGTTTAAAGAAAGGATGATCAGCAATATTTTTCACGTTATCCCAGGGCTCATTTTCGCCTGTTGTAAACTGACCCAAAACATTTTTTTCGGGGATGATATTGTGCCAAAGCACCGTGGAAAGAATAGGAATAACAAGATCGGAAGTTACTTTCTCAAAAGACAATCTGTTTTTGCCTGGTATTTGAATATCCATCAACGGTTCTGATGAACAAAGACCTATACAGCCTGTTTCGATAATATCGATATCAATCTTATTGATGGATACATATTCTTTTATAGCCAGTAAAGTCTTATCAGCTCCTGCTCCGAGACCACAAGTTCCAGCACCCACAAAAATAATTGGTTTCTCAATTTTTTCGTTACGTAAAACTTTTAATTCATTTGCAACAGTGCTTGAATAAGACTCATTTGGAGCGAGGCTTAAAACCTCGGAAATTAAGAAATTCTTATGATTAGTCATTACAGTTTCCATCTAATTATTAACCTTTTCTTTATACGATTCTAAAATTTCATCAAGTGATTCAGAAGTAACACCAGCATGAAAATCATCATTGATTTTAATAACTGGCGCAAGTCCGCAGGTACCAATACAAGCAACAATTTCTAAACTAAATTCCCCATCTTTCGTGGTTTGATCCACATTAATTTTCAGTTTCTTTTTCAATTCGCTCAAAACTGTAGCTGAGCCTAAGACGTGGCAAGCAGTTCCTCTGCATACTTGAATGTGATTACGACCCTGAGGTTGAAATCGGAATTGGTTATAGAATGTGGCTACACCGTAAACTTTACTTACAGGCATACTTAAGTGCCGACCAATAGCTGTTAGAGAATCTTCAGACAACCATCCTTCAACATCTTGAATTTCTTGCAGAATGGGGATAAGGCTATCGCGATCAGCATTTGCGTATTTTTCTAGTATCTCTTTAGTTCCTTCTTTCATTTTAAAAAGCTTAATAATTTATCTGATTCGTCACGCTTTTATACTCTATATCGAATTATATTCTAATTATTCAAGACTCTTTGAATACTTGAAATTAAAGTGTTTGCACTAACCGGTTTACGAATAAAGCCATCGACATATAACCAATGGTTTTTGCCTTGAGCATCTTTGTAATCAATACCCGATTTTTTTGTCTCATAATCTTGAAAAAGCAAAACATCCATTTCCTTGCCTACCATATTTTGGCGATAATAGCGAGCAAATTTCATTACATCATCGTCGGTAGATTCAAAGATTTCAATTGAAGTCTGCATCATCACAGGCATTCCTTTGAACTCTCCACTTTTTAAGAATGTTTCAGCCAATTCAAAGCCTTCATATTCGGTGGTCATCATTACATCTACAATCGCTAAATCTGGCTTTTCAGCTTTCGCCTTTTCTAAGCCTTCTTCTTGGTTGCATGCGGTAATAACAATGTAACCTTCGTTATTTAAAATGGTTTCAACTACTGCTACAACATCAATGTCGTCGTCTACTAATAAAATTTTTTTTGCGGTTTCCATATCGATTTGTTTTTATTTGTTTATAGCTTTTTCTTAGGTACAAATATGCATGTGATATTTTAGCTGTTTTAGAGTGTTATTCATTTCACAATATGGGGTAAAATACGCAAAAAAGACATATCTATCTGTATTACTGTATTTTAAGACGGCAATGATTTATTACAAGAAAAATATTTATTTATATAGTTGTCACAACAATCTAATTGTTATTATATTAACAGTGTGATTTATTTAACGATTATTGAAAATAAATTTTCTTAGGGTATTTTTACCTAATAGTTTGACTGATTCAGAAAGGATTTTTCTGCGCTTTTCAGCAATTTTGGACTTGGAATTAAAAGTAAAACTGGAATCAAGGACTTACCAATCCATTTTTCACTGCAAAAAGAACAAGATGCGGAGCATTTTTAGCTCCAGTTTTTTCAAACAAACGGCTTCTGTGGCCATCAATAGTTCTTTGACTAAGGCCCAAAGCTTTAGCAATTTCGATATTTGAAAAACCCTTACAAATAAAGTCGAGGATTTCTTTTTCTCGATCCGATAGGTGGATATTTATATGATTAGAAGCTGCAGCTGGCTTATTCATCGAAATCATAAACTCCTCTGCAAAATAAGTTCCGCCAGCAAAAACCGCATTTATTGCTTCTTCTAATTGATCCTTATTCGTTTTCTTCAATAGAAAACCTCTGGCTCCAGCTTCAATCATTTTATTAAAATATCCTATCTCTTCGTGCATCGTTAGCGCAATAACTTTAATATGGGGATATTTTAAGCTTAATTTCCTAGTGGCTTCAATACCATCTATTCCCGGCATATTGATGTCCATTAAAACAACATCAGCATCTTTAGTTTTCAGAATTTCTAATAATTCATTTCCATTGCTTGCATCCGCAACAACTTTAATGGTTTGAATCTCATTTAAAATTGTCACAAGACCTTTACGGAATATAATGTGATCGTCGGCTATAATTACACTTATGATTTCCATTAGTCCTCCTTTTTTTCAAGTTTTACAGTAATTACAACCATCAATCCGTCGCCAGTATTGCTCAGAAAATCGCAATTTCCTTTGATAGTTCTAACTTTATTTACGATATTATTTAAACCAAGACCGAGGCTTAATTCTAATTGCTTGTTTACATCAAAACCAATTCCATCGTCGCGATAATACAAAACAATTTGGCTATTAGTACTTCTTAGTTCAATGGTAATATTTTCAGCCGAAGCATGCTTAATAGTATTATTAATAAGCTCTTTGGCTGATTGGTAGAGCACAGTCTCGACCAAACTTCTCGTTTTAACAGCGTATTTATCGGTAGTGAGTTTTATGTTTATTATACCAGTTTCGTTTATATATTTACAAAATTCCTGTATAGCAGTTGCCAATCCGAAATCATGTAAAATAGTGGGTGTTATTCTTGCGGATATTTCTTTTGCAGTTCGAATTGCTAAATCGGAAAGCTCATCTACATTATTCAGCACCTCAGTTCTACTGATTTTCTTAAACTCGTCTTTTTTTAATAAATCGGTATATAACTTTAATGTGGATAAAATGGGTCCAAGTTCATCGTGCAAATCGGCTGCAAAACGCTTCCGCTCTTTTTCTTCTGTTTCAATAATCATACTAAGCATCCTTTGTTCAGACGCTTTTCGTTTTGCAATGTTTCTAGAAACACTAATAATTGCTTTCTCATCATTATAATTTACGACCCTACTTTTCATCTCTACGGGCAACAATTCACCTGTTTTTGTTAGGTGCTCCGATTCGTAAGTGAATTTCCCAAGTTCGATAATTTTCTGGATATTGGGTGCAACCATTCCTCGATATTTGGGTGTTTTAATATCGGTAAACTTCATAGTTACTAATTCGTCGTGATCGTACCCTAAGCTTTCACAAGCCCTTTTATTAACTACTATAAATTTCCCTTTTAGGTCAACTAAAAAGATTTCATCGCTACTGTAATCGAATAAAAACTTAAAGTTCTTTTCGGAAGAAAGCAAGGCTTCTTCGGTCGAAGCCAATTTTTCGAGTAAACTGTCCTTTTGCTTATTTATTTTTTCTTCTTTTAAACCCATTTAATATCGATTTTAAAAATCGCAATACAATCTCAATATATTGATGCAAAACTACATTAAAAATTTAATAACAATGCACAATCAGCTTTATTGTGAATTTTATAACAAGGGATTTAAATTTGTATATTTAAGCTGAAGCAAACTAATATAAGCTATTTAATCGCTTTAAAAAAATAATGCAATCCTCCAAAATTTTGCTTTTCGAGATAACCTATAAATAGATTTAAATTGGGGAATCTTGTTTTTAAGATTGGAGCAAGACTATAAATAAAATTGAACTCAGCAGCAAATTCAGGACGTAAATCCATGGTGTCGTTTAAGGTTTGCTGAACTTTATTTAACAACGGTCCATCAGCCTCTAACGTGGCATCATCGATAGAAATCATTTTCAGAAGCTTCAATAAAAAAGAGGAATCACGTAGTTCAATAGCTACAGCAATTGTTTTAAAGAAATGCGCATAAAACTCTTTAATTTTCTGAGGATTATTTACGAGTGAGAGTGGAATAGGAGAAAAATCGAGGGATTTAAAACAATTCGGAATTTTTTTCTCAGTCGAAATTCCCAGCTCACAAAAGCCCTGAAAAGAAGAAACGGCCCATATTGCATAGCGATCCTTGCTTATAGAACTTAAGGAAACCCTTTGGATAACTTGCAACGCATTCGAAAAAACTTGTTGTGTTTTATCATCCTGCATAGAGGCCATTCGCAAATGCATCAAATAAAGATTGGCCCAATCGAGATAGAGCTTCCAGGCTTCAGATTTATCGATTAAATTAACTGCTGCTTCAAAATGCCTATCCATCTCCTTATTCTCCGCAAACAAAGCATAGGCTCTCGCTTTCTGCTGATGCAAGGAGGCAACCATTCGACTTTCGGCCGAATTAAATTCTGGGATAGACTCTTTTAAAAGTGCGTGCAAATTATTTGAATCCTGTTTTGCCAAAAGATTTGCATAACGTTCACTAAAATTTTTCAAATATTTTTCGAAATTGGCCATATTTCAGTCTATTTTTCTATCTCTGTGAAACTCAATTTTTCTTTGTGAATCTTTGTGAAACAGCAATGGCACAAAGTTACTCAAAGGTTACACAAAGAAACGCTAAGAAAATAATTTTGATTGTATATTAACTCTTATTCGGATCAAATAAATTTACAAAAGATTCCGGTAGTTGTTTTACTTTTTGAACAGCATAATCAAAACAAAGCATTCCGGTTGAACCGTTAATGACTTCCTTTTCGGTGATCGCATTCTTAATCAAATAATGCACCACAAACTTCTTTGTATTCTCAATTTCAATCTGAATTTCTATGGTCAATTTATCGTGTAAAGCAACCTGTCTATGATATTTCAATTGGGCATCGACCATAATAATGCCTTTTTGCTCACCAATATTTAATTCGCTCAGGCCGTAATGATTTAAAAACTGAATGCGCGCATCATGAAAAATAAGCAAGGCTTTATCATTTCCCAGATGGCCACCATAATTGATATCACCAATTCCAACGGTATATTTTGCTATAAAACTCATTTTTTCTTTCCTTTTATGATCTTAGCTCTTATTTCATTCATTTCAGTGATATTTGGTGAATTGGTGTTTTCGTGGCATAAATATTTGCCACTAAAGCTCGAAAACACAAAATCTCACTAAACAAATTAATTCTATTGTTTATTCTTCATTTTTATCCTCCAACCAGCTTTTAATCAAATCAATAGCTCGTTCTTGTTCTTCTTCTGTAAAATCTTTCAATCGGGTAGCGTGAAATCCACCTTTCAAAACCATTTTAAGTGCATTGGTACGTGAATCAGGATTTGGTGATGTTGAAATCCAGGGATCTTGTTCTCCATAGATGTATAGAAAATTATTTCCATTATTGGCTAACCAATGATGCACTTTTTCCATCTGATGATCGAGAAAAGGCAATTGCAACGAATCGGGCAAGAAAACTATATTGCTTGGATTTGTCACGTAATTTAGTTGTGATTTCAACGAATCAATATCAAAATCATAATACCCTATTTCCTGATAAGCCTGCACAAAAAATGGCAAGAAATACGCTTGACTTTTAACGGAATACATATCCAATATTCCAGCTTCCTCAAGTTTCGAAAACAAAGCTTCAGGAGTATTTTCAACATCTTTTAAGGATTCGCTATCAAAGGGTGCCC
>Ga0307991_1000787_pt1 | contig 22838 bp, 14 predicted proteins | sample EllFjometagen131_FD_203146 | JGI IMG/M metagenome (GOLD analysis project Ga0307991, IMG submission 203146) | Marine microbial communities from Ellis Fjord, Antarctic Ocean - #131 | ecosystem: Environmental > Aquatic > Marine > Unclassified | place: Southern Ocean | collected 2014-10-08 | reverse complement strand
CCCATTTTCTCTCAAATGACGACGAAGAATCCATGATGATGATTAGAGAGCTTATGAGTTTTCTTCCATCAAATAACATGGAAGATCCACCAATTGCTCCGTGTAAAGATGATATTAAAAGAGAAGATAAGAAATTAAATGATATTGTTCCGATTGAACCAAATAAACCTTACGACATGCGGGATATTATTATCTCTGCTGTTGATGATAATAATTTCATTGAAGTTCAACTACATTATGCAAAAAATATTGTTATTGGATTTGCCCGTTTAGCCGGAAAACCAATAGGTATTGTTGCTAATCAACCTGCCAGTCTTGCAGGTGTTTTAGATATAAATTCATCAATAAAAGGTGCTCGATTTGTTCGATTTTGCGATGCGTTTAATATTCCTCTTATTACATTCGAAGATGTTCCCGGGTTTTTACCGGGCACAACACAGGAGTGGGGTGGAATAATTAAACATGGAGCAAAATTATTATATGCATTTTCTGAAGCTACAGTCCCAAAAATTACTCTTATTACACGAAAAGCTTATGGAGGAGCTTATGATGTAATGTCGAGCAAGCACATTGGAGCAGATATAAACTATGCTTATCCAACTGCTGAAATTGCAGTTATGGGTTCTGAAGGAGCTGTAAACATTATTTTCCGAGATGCTTTAACAGATGAAGAAAAGAAAAAAGCTGTTGACAATTATCAGAGTACTTTTGCCAGTCCGTATAAAGCTGCTGAATTAGGATTTATTGATGAAATAATTTATCCACATCAAACCAGGTACAAGCTGATACAAGCATTAGAAATGTTGCAATCGAAAAGCAAATCTAATCCGCCAAAAAAACACGGGAATATTCCTTTGTAAATTTTGCAATTAAACTTATTTGTTTTTGGAAATAGAAAGTACAAAGTGTTCTTACAGATTCATTTTGGTCGATGGAATAATGGAACATTTTACTATTAGAGTTTCCTTGAAGACTCCTTTTAGTCATTGAAACAATAAGCTCATTATTAAATTTCTGAGCTAATCTGTTCAACTGCTTTTGGTATAATCTTATTTAATTTTTCAAGAAGTGCAGGAATTTTGTCAAGGTTAATTTCTTCCTTTCCGAATTTTTCAAGATTTCTAATATCTGTTTTTAAATCATCAATATTGAAAATATCAATTGACGATTTTAATTTATGAGCAAAAAACGACATGTTTTTTAAATCATTTTTTTGATAAGAATCATTAATTGATTTCAATAATTCGGGTGCAGTTCTATGAAATATTTCAATTAATTTTATTTTTACTTCTTTGTTGCCTCCAACATAAGTATCCAATTTTTCAAAGTTATAATAATTAGTTTGTGTACTCATGATTAATAATTATAATATTAATTTCAATAAAAAAATACTTTTCTAAATCTCTTTATTTTTCTTCATTCTGTAGATAGTTGATTTTCCGATATCAAGCCTTCTGGCCACTTCCATAACATTATCACTATATTTATCAAGATAATATTTTATTATTTCATTTGTATATCCTTGCAATGTATTGTCTTCCAATAGAAAGTCGCGAGCGGCATTTGTTGTGCTGAATGAAATTTCATTTTCATCAATAATATCTGAATTCGTAAGAACAGAAGCAAGTTCCATAATTGCTTTAAGCTCCCTAACATTTCCAGGGAAGGAATATTTCATTAATTTTTCTTGTGCTCCTTGTGAAAACTTAAGTAATTGTATGTTGTTTTCTTTACAGAATTCATTAATAAAAAATTTTGCCAAAACCAGAATATCATTTCCTCGGTCTCTTAAAGGAGGTATATGAATTGGTAAACCGAGAATTCTATAGTAAAGGTCTTCGCGAAAATTGCCATGTTTAACTTCATCGGCAAGATTTTTATTAGTAGCAACAATCAATCTCGAATTAAACCTAACTATTTCGTTTCCACCCACTCTTGTTAATTCATTTTCTTGCAAAACTCTTAATAATTTTGTTTGCATATTTTGATCCATATCAGCAATTTCATCAAGAAAAATTGTACCTTTATGTGCAAGTTCAAATTTACCTATTTTTCTAGCTATAGCTCCAGTAAATGCTCCCTTTTCGTGACCAAACATTTCGCTTTCAATTAATTCTTTAGGAATTGCTGATACATTTATTGGAACAAATTTATATTTGTTTCTTGAAGAATTATAGTGAATCGCTTTAGCAACAAGTTCTTTTCCTGTTCCTGTATCTCCGGTTATTGATACGGAAATATTTGATTGTGCAGCTTTTTCTATTAATTCAAATATTTTATTTAATGGAGCGCTATTTCCTTTTATAACTTTTCTAAACTCGTATTTTTTCCCAATCTCCTGTTTTAAATAATCTATTTCGTCTTTTAATGCAATATTTTCTTTTATTTTATTTATTATGTTCCAAAGTCTGTCTTTTGTTTCATCATCTTTTACAAAATAATCATATGCTCCTTCGCGCAATAATTGAACTGCTGTAGAAACATCCTCCTGTCCAGAAACTATTATAACAGGCATTTTAGGATTATGTTCATGAATTTTTTTTAATACATCATGCCCGCTTAAATCGGGTAAACCATAATCAAGTGAAATAACATCAGGATTTTTGTATAGATTTTTAAGGCAATCACTTCCCTTAGAATATAGAAACACTTCATTACCTGGGTTTAAAGACAGGTGATACTTAAGCATTTCGCCATAAAGCTCATCATCTTCAACAATAAATATTTTGATTGGTATCATAATAAATTAAGTTTAAGTTATCAAAAATATATATAAAATATCTAATTCCCAAATTGAGAATGATTTTTTTTCATTATTATAATTAGAATGCTTCCTAAAACAGGAATTTTGTCTATAAAATATTTGTGATTTCTCTTTTAAAAACATCAATGCAATTTTACTGATTATTTTCAGTTTTCATATTTAAGAAATTTGTGTTTAGAAATTAAAACAAGACCTTTTTTCAATACACGTAAAATATTTTCATAAATTTGCGAGAATTATTTTAAAGTAATTTTTAATTTTTTGTATTACTTAATTAGCTAAGAAAGCGATGTTTAAATCATTATTGAAAACATGTGTTATAGCAATAAAATTATTAATTGCGATTGTTATTTTGCTGTTTGCTGTATTAATTTCACAATATCTTTTTGCTCCATATTTTCTTTTCCCTGAAATTAAAACATTTGAAGGTGAAAAAATTTATAACCCCTATAAAGAAATGAATCCGGAAAATTGGAAAAAAGGAAATTTTCAGGTTCAATCGCAGGCTTGGTTTGGACTTACAAATGGCTGGGGAAATACAAACGAATTAGTTGACAGCACATATTCTTTCCTTAATTATGATATTATATGCACTTCTGATTACATGAAAATCAATAAATACAAAAATCACAGAGAAAGTTATATTCCTGTTTACGAGCATGGTTATGGAATTAAAAAAAATCACCAGGTTTGTATCGGGGCAGATAATGTTAACTGGCGCGACTATCCATTAATTCAAAGTGTTCATCACAAACAGCATATTATTAATTTGTTGAGAGATGAAAATAAGCTAATTATTATTGCTCATCCAAAATTAAGACATGGATATTCGCCTGATGATTTTAAATATTTAACAAATTATGATGGAATTGAAGTCTTAAATAATTATCGCATATCGCTCGAACATTGGGATGCAGCTCTTTCTTCAGGCCATTTCGCTTTTATTATTGGCAATGATGATACACATGATATTACTAATCCTGATGAAGTTGGCCAGTTTTGTACTTTTATAAATACAAAGAGTTTGGCAAAAGACAGTGTAATAGATGCATTGAAGCAAGGAAATTCTTTTGCTGTTGATATTTTCCGCCCTATTGGCGAGAGTTTCGAACTTAAAAAAGAAAAGTTAAAATACCTTGCTTTACTTCAAAAATTTGAAATTGTTAATGACACTTTATTTGTTGAAATAGACAAATTTGCAAAAGAATTTATTTTTATCGGGCAAAATGGAAAACCCTTGAAATCTATTAAAAAGACAAAAAAAGCATTTTACAAAATCTCACCCGAAGACACATATATTCGTACAGAAATAAAATTTTTAAACAGAAGTATAATTTATTTAAATCCTGTTTTTAGATACAGAGAAGGCAAACCAATAATATCGCGCCAAGCAGAAATTGACACACACAGAACACGGATATTTCGTTTAATTGTTATAGCAAGTTTTATTTTTGTTATAATAAATATTATCTTCATCATGAAAAGAATCAAAAATAAACGCAAATAATAATGCCTGGGAAAAGCAAAAACATAAAAATTTTATTTTGGCTAATTCTTATTTCAACACTTGTGAGAGGTATAATTGCAGCTTTTATTGAGCTTGGAAACGATGAGGTTTATTATGTTAATTTCGCCCTTTATCTGGATTGGAGCCATTTTGACCACCCACCAATGGTTGGATATATTATTCAGCTTTTTTCGCTTAATCTGCTTTTTGAAAATGAAATTTTTATCAGACTTGGATCAATTATCCTCGGTTCAATAAATACTTATATTATTTTCCTTATCGGGAAAAAAATAAAAAATGAAACAACAGGATTATATGCAGCATTTCTTTTCACTGCCTCAATCTACTGTTTTGTGATTGTTGGAATATTTATTTTACCAGATACACCGCAAGTATTTTTCTGGCTATTAAGTCTGTATTTATTATTGAGTTCGTTACCCTCCAAACAATATATAAAAGCTGAAAAAAGAAATCTAATTCTTGCCGGAATTACAATTGGCTTTGCAATGCTCTCGAAATATACATCGGTTTTTTTATGGGCTGGAGCCGGTGTTTATATTTTATTATACAACTTTAACTGGTTGAAAAAAAAAGAAGTTTACATCTCAGTAATTCTGTCATTTCTAATTTTTCTTCCTGTTTTAATTTGGAATTATAATAATGATTTTATAAGCTTTACATTTCATGGAGAAAGAGTAATTGCTAGCGAATCAATAATTAGGCTGGATTATTTTTTTGCAGAACTTGGAGGACAGATTTTTTATAATAATCCGGTAAATTTTATAGTCATTCTGATAACATTATTTTCGATTGGATTCGGTAAAAAGTTTCTTTCAAGAGATTACAAAAGATTATTGCTTTCAACCAGTCTTCCGCTGATTATTCTTTTTCTTGTTTTTTCGTTGTTTCGCAGAACATTACCACACTGGACAGCACCGGCATATTTGAGTTTAATCTTGCTTGCTGCAGCGTATCTCGAAAATAAATGTTCATTAAAAAAACGGCTGATACCAAATTTTATTAAAACTTCAATTGGTTTTCTAATTTTGTTGATACTTCTTGGGTTTTTGCAAATTAATTATGGTTTGTTATTTCAATCTCATCAGAAAAATCTAAAAAAAATTGGCAAAAACGATGTTACACTTGATATGTACGGATGGAGTCAATTAGGCGAAAAATTCAAAATTCTTTATCAAAATGATTTGAATAAAAACAATATTAAAAATGACGCAATAATTGTTTCGCATCGTTGGTTTCCTGCTGCTAATCTTGATTATTACGTTGCTCGTCCTCTTGATATTAAATTATTAGCAATTGGCAAGCTTGAGCGAATTCACAGATATGCGTGGATTAATAATTACAGGGGTGGTTTTAAAAAAGGAATGGATGCTTATTTTCTAACTTCAAGCCGAGATTATCAAGACCCTAATTTTCTTTATAAAAACTATTTTCAAGAAATTGAAAAACCTGATACAATTCAAATTTTGAGAAACGGAAAAACCGTAAAAAATGTTTTTGTTTTCAGGATGAAAAATTTAAAGAAATTGCCGGAGGTATTAATTCAAGAATAAAATTTGTGATTGTTTATTGCTTTTTGAAAATAAAGAAAAACCACCGAACAAAAATATTGTGCGGTGGTTTTATAGTGCCTGTCCATAAAGTAAGTATAAATTGATTTAAGAATATCGAACACCGATTAACGATTTGCGAAGTGAAAAATCTTAAATCTTAAATCGTTAATTATTATTTTATATTCAAATTATTTCAAATATTCGTACTTTATAGATTCTACATAAAATCTAATATTTTGTTTTAAATCATTTTCATAGGGTCAACCCACTCATCAAATTGCTCGTTTGTTAAAAACCCCAATTCAATGGCAGCTTCTCTCAAAGTTGTTCCCTCGGTATGAGCTTTTTTAGCAATTTTTGCTGAACTTTCGTAACCGATGTGTGGATTTAAAGCAGTAACCAACATCAATGAATTTTCTAAATTTTGCTTGATATTAGCTTTGTTAGCTTCAATTCCAACCACACAATTATTAGTAAACGAAACGCAAGCATCGCCAATTAATCTTGCCGACATTAACAAATTAAAAATCATAACCGGTTTAAAAACATTAAGCTGAAAATGACTATGAGTACCTGCCACAGCAATAGCTGCATCATTTCCAATTGCTTGACAGCAAACCATTGTAAGACCTTCGACTTGTGTAGGATTAACTTTTCCAGGCATAATTGATGATCCGGGTTCGTTAGCCGGGAGATTAATTTCTCCTATTCCACATCGTGGTCCTGAACCAAGCAAGCGAATATTATTTCCAATATTCATAAGACTTACAGCAAGAGTTTTCAATGCACCGGAAGATTCAACCATTGCATCGTGAGCGGCAAGTGATTCAAATTTATTTCCGGCAGTGTAAAATGGAAATCTGGTAAGTTCAGCAATTTTCTTTGCAACTAATTCAGAGTAACCTTTCGGTGTATTTATTCCTGTGCCAACAGCAGTTCCGCCAAGGGCAAGCTCTTTTAAATGTTCAAGAGTATTTTTCAGGGCTTTAAGACCATGATCTAATTGTGAAGCAAATCCCGAAAATTCCTGTCCTAAAGTAAGTGGTGTAGCATCCATAAGATGAGTTCTTCCAATTTTTACAACATCATTAAATTCTACGGCTTTTTTTGTCAGTGCATTTTTGAGTAGTTCAACTCCAGGAATTGTTGTTTCAACAATCATTTTATATCCAGCAATACTCATAGCAGTTGGGAAAGTATCGTTTGACGATTGTGATTTATTTACATCATCATTAGGATGAATAAATTTTTCTCCTACACCAAGTTTACCTCCTTTAATTACATGCGCACGGTTAGCAATTACTTCATTAGCGTTCATGTTTGATTGAGTTCCTGAGCCTGTTTGCCAGATAACAAGAGGGAAATTATCGTCTAATTTTCCTTCAAGAATTTCATCACAAACCTGACCAATTAAATCAGATTTTTCTTTTTGCAACACTCCTAATTCAGCATTTGTTAAAGCAGCAGCTTTTTTTAAATATGCAAAAGCTCTGATGATTTCAACCGGCATTGATCCTTCTTCGCCAATTTTAAAATTTTGTTTTGATCGCTGTGTTTGAGCTCCCCAGTATTTTTCTACAGGAACTTTAACATCGCCCATTGTGTCTTTTTCAATTCTATATTTCATCATAAATAATATTATTTAGTTAGTATTTTGGTTTTAGATATCTCTTTCAAATTTCTTAACTACTGTTAAAATAAGTGATTTAATTTTTTCAATTTTTTCCTGGTATTTTTCGGTATCATCTTGTTTTAAATATTCAAGTTCAAGAGAGATTATTAGAAGAGTATCTATTTCAGTAAGACAATCAAGAGCGTTGTGGAAATATTTTAATAAGGACTCATTTGAATGATGTAATAGAGCTTTTGAAATATTTGTTGGAATAGAAATTACATTCTCTTTCAGTTGTTTGATAATCCCGTTTTGTTCTTCTTCAGGAAAAATATCGGTTAAAAGATAAATATCTTTTACAAAATCAAGACTTTCTTGCCAAACTGCAAGATTTGAATATGCTTTTTGATTTTTCATGTTTTTGGTTTTTTTTTCTGTTATAAAAACAATATTAAAGAACAATTTCACTATTAAATCATCGCAAAAAATTTATAGTGCTATTTATATTTTTCAATACTCTAATCCTTCCACTACCCACATTTCTTCTTTATTTTCCGCCAAATTCCATCAAATATGCTTTGATAAATTTGTTAAGATCACCATCCATAACCGCCTGCACATTCGATGTCTCAAAACTTGTTCTCAGGTCTTTTACCATTTTATAAGGATGCATCACATATGATCTTATTTGCGATCCCCATTCAATTTTCTTTTTATTTCCCTCAATTTCTGCTTGTGCTTCTTTTTGTTTTCTAAGTTCAATTTCGTATAGTTGAGATTTAAGCATTCTTATTGCTTTTTCACGATTTTGCTTTTGCGATCTTGTTTCCTGACATTCAACAGTAATTCCGGAAGGAGCGTGCTTTAATCTCACTGCAGTTTCGAGTTTATTAACTCCCTGTCCGCCCGGACCACTCGACCGGAAAGTATCCCAGCTGATATCAGCCGTATTAATTTCAATTGTAATATTATCATCAATAATTGGATAGGCATAGACTGACGCAAAAGAAGTGTGGCGTTTGTTTGCCGAATCGAAAGGGGAAAGACGAACCAGACGATGAACGCCATTTTCGCTTTTCAGATTTCCAAAAGCAAAATCACCTTCAAACTCAAGCGAAACAGATTTTATTCCAGCAACATCACCCTCGTGAATATCAATTTCTTTTACTTTATAAGCATTTCTTTCGCCCCAACGGATATACATTCGCATAAGCATTTCCGCCCAATCCTGGCTTTCGGTACCTCCAGCTCCAGGATTTATCTGAAGTATGGCTCCAAATTTATCTTCTTCCTTACCAAGCATATTAAGGAATTCAAGGTCTTCAATAAGTTTGATGGTTTTTCCGAACTGATGGTCAATTTCCTTTTCAGTAGCTTCTTTTTCCTGAAAAAATTCAAAAATTACAATTAAGTCGCTAAAAGAATTTACGGCAGTATCATAAGAAATTACCCAGTGTTTTTCTCCTTTTATGGATTTGAGGATTTGTTCTGCTTTTTTCGTATCTTTCCAAAAGTCAAGAGATTGCGTTATTTCTTCTTGTTCTTTTATTTCTTCTCTTCTCCTGTCAATGTCAAAGAAACCTCCTCAAGGCATCTAGCCTTTTCTCAAGATCTTTTAATTCTTCAGATGTAACCATAATTTATTGAAATTCAGATTTAAAATTTCTTTCGCAAAATTAAGGATTTATTGTTAGTTTTTTGAAATTTAACAAAGAAATTTTTACTTATGAAATACTAAAAACACTAATCTCCATTATTAAAAAAATAATAAATCTGTAAATCTATTTTCTTGTTTACATCTATGCTGAAAAATAGAATTAATTATTTGTTTTTTTGTTGAAAACAAAAGTATTCACTATTAAACAAGTTACTTTATCAATAGATAATTATTTCATCAATACCATTTTCTTTGTTTCCGTGATATTCCCCGAAGTAAATTTCAGAAAGTAAATACCTTCCGGTAATGTGTTTTCGGCTATCCATTTTAATTTATGTATTCCGGATGATTTAACTTCATTAAGCAGAGTACATACTTTTTGTCCGTTAATATTATAAACTTCAATATTTACTTTGGCAGAATTATTTGTGATAAAAGTAATATTGGTAATTGATTTAAACGGATTAGGATAACTATTAAACTCAGCACGTAAATTTGAATTATCTTCAATAAAAACATACTCATCAATAGCTGGAAACACTATATAATCGACCCATGCACAATCACTACCTGCACTTTCCATAAAATCTTTTTTGTATGACCATTTAAACTTATGCATTCCGGCAGTAACAGCGTATGTTTCTCTGCTCCAAGCAACTTCACCGTCCCAACGTCCCATTTCAGTATTATCAATATAAAAAGCGAGATAATCATAATTATCATTCCATTGATCATTTTCGCACGATACTTTTTTAAAGAATGATATTGAATCATCTGCAACAACATCTACTATTGTAAAAAGTTCGGAAATTTGTGAATCATCAATATCACCAGATTGCGCACAATTATCACCTTCATAAGGATTTTCATTACAAATAAACCAATCGGCATTTCCATTGAATGTCCACTCGAAGTTCTCAAATGTACCGCTTTCAAAATCTTCTAAAAGTAAACCAACAGCTGTTGCAAATTGTTTATTGGCAGAATAAAATCCTGCCTCAACGGAAAAATCAAAAAACACAGGTGTACCAACTGGAACAACAGGATTTACAGTAATATTAAAAACTGCAACTTTATTTGTGCCAAAAGTAAGTGTGTCGATATCAAAAGTGCTGTTGTTTATTGTAATATCAGAACTTGAAGAAATAAAATTTGCAATAGTCCCAGATATATCACTATGACCAATATTAGAAACTGTAATAATAATATCAGCAGTTTCACCTTCGTCAAGTCTTCCGTCTCCGTTACCACTTTGGCTATCATCAATCACCATATTTTCAACACTTAATACCGGTGCATTTAAAATAGTAGTAAATTGAGCACTCCAGTTTTCTTTTGAATTCCCTTCAATATTCATACTATAAATTACAATGTGTTGATCAGGGATTGAATCATTAATTGTGACAGAAAAAGCATCTTCTTGTAATGATGTAGTTTGTGAGGCAATATTTCCCCAATCCTGAAAATTATCATTAATTATAACATAATCATCGTCAGTAGAAATAGTCGCAGAAACATTAACTGCATCTTCTGTTCCTACATTTTCGAGAGTAATATCATACGTGATGTTTTCGTTGTAATCAGCAATACCATTGTTATTTCCGGATGAGTCATCAATTTCGTGTGATTCATAAATAACATAAGGTCCGTTTGCCGGAACAATTTCAATAGTACCAATGTGTGGAACATAATTAAAGGCAGTAATAGTAATTGTAATATTTCCAACATTAGTGAGAGGTTCAAATTGCAGAGTTGCCGAGCCACCTTCAACAAAAGCAGTAGCAATAATTACTCCGTCAAGGGTAAGGGCAACTAATCCGCCTTCGGCATTGCAAGTAATTGTAATTTCACTGCATTCAATAATTACTGAGGAATTATAAGTTGCAGTCATTTCTGCCGGCATAGCTGTTCGTACCATTAATGAAGGGTCACCAAAACAAGTCCATGCATCGGTTTCTGCATATCCGCCTGCACCATAATTGTCGTTCATGTGCATACATCCGCTCATTGAAATACCACCAAAAGACCGTTTAATATTATCTTGATAAGCTTCTACTAATAGTGAGTCCATTTCGTCTTGTGCATCCATTGGAGGATCCCAACTTTGGTTTACGGTTGACATTAAAGTAGCAATTGCGCCTGTGGGTTCATCATTGTTTTCTGCTCTCATCCATGCTTCTGCAAAGCAGGTCTGACCAACAAAATTACCGTTTACACAAGCAACCGACCAGATAAATGGTAACATGCCGTTATTTGTAAGATCATTCACATTGTAAGATGAAAATCCTGATGTTACCCATGATGAACTACTTCCGTGACCTGTGTAATTAATAACACTTGCACCTTCGTTTACTTTTTCGGCAACCATTACTGATGATGGAGATCCGGGTTCATCTTCTCCGCCTTGCGATCCGCCGTAAAGTTCGGAGCATGATGTGTATGAGAATCCTAATAAATCATCACGGATATTTCTTATATGTTCATAATCGTATTCACCTTCATCACCCACACCTTCATCCGATGCAATACCAATACCTACCGAAAACCAATCTTCATCGCGATAAGGATCCTGTTCGTAAGTTATTGTTCTTGAAACTTGTGTTTCGACATGAGCGATAGTCTCGGCAGAAAAACGTCCAACAAAAAGATCGGGATAGTGATCGTTTCCGGCAACATAAGAATAGTCGTTATCTGAATCTCCATTTATATGAGAAGAAGGAACTTGTGCAGCATCACCAACCAAAAGCACAAATGTTAATCCGTTATCATCATAATAATCCTGAATATAATTTTTTATGGCAGAAGAATTACCAATAGTAGCAACATTAATAATCTCAACAGGAATTCCGGTTTGAATTTTCCAATCAATAAAAGGCTGCATTGCATCAATAAAATCTTCGTAAGCGACGATCAGCATATTCCCATGCTCGTCAACAGGATCGTATTTGCTGCTGCTTGTATTCATAAAATGTCTTGAATAAATTTTATTAAACTCAGTATTAATTGAAGTAAAATCATTTTTACGAATAAGAGGATTGATCCCGTTATCGTTTATTTTTTCAAGTTTTATTGTAACATTGTAATAAACTCTTAAAGTTTTTGAAACCGGATTGTATTGAAAAGGACTGATAACAACAGTTTGCCCGCGATAATCTCTAATGATATAAGGGTCTCTTAAACTTGTAATTTCTTTAGGGAAAAATCTATCTTCATTATATTGTTTTCCGTAAAGATATGGAACTGTTTCAGGATCAATATCACGAGTAAAATCTCCTTTTGAAGGAGCTATTTCTATATTGGTAAATTCTTTAAATGAGGAAGATAAAACTTTCACTTCCATTTTTGCCAGATCAGGAATAATAACTGATGAAGACATTTTGGGAAGAGCAGGTGCTCCCTGTTGAAGCAAGGGAGTTGTATTTCCGATGCTGATAGTATAAGCAATTCCTCGTGGGGTTTGAACTTCATTCATTGTAAATCCGTCAAAATTGAATTCAATTACTGAATTATCAATATTTGAAGAAATAAGTTCCGCCTCAGCAGCAACAGGATTTGATGAATTGATATTTACCCAGTTCTGACCAAATACGCCAAAACAAAATACAATTATCAGACTTGTTAATATTGCTTTTTTCATCTTTTTATTTTTTTGTTTTAATAAATTATTTAAGAATTATCAACTTCTTAGTCGTAATTATATTTCCTGAATTTAAAATACAGAAGTACAAACCTTCTTTTAATGAAGTAGCATCAAGATTGAAACTATGTATTCCGCATTTCATCTCAGTTTTATTGACAATAGTCATTATTTTTTGCCCAACAGCATTGTATAACTCAATATTTACTGATGCATTTTTTTCAAGAGAAAGAATAATATTTGTTGAGTTTGTCAATGGATTTGGATAAATATTAATATCTGAATTAATATCAGTAATGTTTTCAATAGTAACATAATCGCCAACAGGAGGAAAAACAATATAATCAAGCCATGCACAATCGCTGCCGGAACTTACATTAAAGTCTTTGCTGTAAAACCATTTAAATTCATGTTCGCCGACGGTAACAGCATAAACTTCTCTACTCCATTCAACTTCGCCATCCCATCGTCCCATTTCAATATCATCAATATAAAAAACAAGAAAATCATAATTATCATTCCATGTATCATCTTCGCATGATACTTTTTTGTAGAAAGATATTGAATCATCAGAGATTACCTTTACTGTTGTAAATAATACGGAAGTTTGTTCATCATCAATATCACCTGATTGTGCACAATTTGCACCTTCATAAGGTTCTGTAGTGCAAATAAACCAATCAACATTCCCACCAAAAGTCCATTCGAAATTCTCAAATGTTCCGGTTTCAAAATCTTCAAGTAAAAGTCCTACAGCAGCTACATATTGTTTTTCTACAGTATAAAGACCTGCTCCAGCAATAAAATTAAATTCGACAGGAGTTCCAACAGGGACAACTGCATTTACAGTAATATTAAAAATAGCTTCTTTTGAGATGCCAATCAATAATGTATCAATATTAAAAGTTCCTGTATTAATAGTAATATCAGTACTTGTAGACGATAATGTGCTAATTGCACTAAAAGCATCACTGTGTCCAGTATTTAATGTTGTGATGATAATATCAACGGTTTCACCTTCATCTAATCTGCCGTTTCCATTTCCACTCTGAGTATCATCAATAGTTAGCAATCCTGCATTAAGAACCGGAGAATTAAGTATAATTGAAAAATCAGAATCCCATGTTTCTTTTGTGTCATCTTCGATAAGTAAATCAAAAATTACAACATGCTGATCAGGAACAAAGTCATTAATAGTAATTTCATAAGCATCTTCCTGCATTGAAGTATTTCCCGAAACAATATTTTCCCATTCCTGAAAATCATCTGTGATAATAACATTTGTGTCTTCTGTTGATAATGTTGCTCTTACATTAACAGCATCAGAATTTCCAACATTTTCTAGTGAAACATCAAGAGAAACATCTTCGCTAAAGTCAGCCATACCATTATTATTTCCATCAGGGTCATTTAATTCATATTCATCAAGTAAAATATATGGTCCGTTCGGAGAAGCTACAGTAACAGTTCCGATGTATGGTTGAGCATTTTGTTTAGTAACAACAATATTTGCTGTTCCGGGAACTGAAATTGGAGTAAGTTGAACAACTGCTGTACCTGTTTCGTCAGCAAGATTAGCACCGTATAAAATACCATCTTTCGAAATTGCAGCATAAGCATAAGCTTCAGTATTAATAGTAAAAGTAGTTGAGCCAAGCGGCATCAGTGGATCATAAGAAACTGTTAACTCCGATGGTACAGAATAATAAATCATTAATGAAGGATCGCCAAGAACATTATAAATGTCCCAATAATATGCGGCTGATGAAGGAGAACCTTCGGAAACAGCCATATTTCCTGCGTGAACAATTTCATCAGCAGAAACATACCATTCACCAAACTCTTCACCATGATCATGAAATGATCTGTCGTAATTTCCCAAAGTAGTTTCTTCATAAGGAGGTGGGTTTTCGGAGATTGATCCAACACCAACACCGAAATAATAATCTTCGTCCCAGTATGTGCTGTTTGCTCCGCCAATATAAACAACAGCTCCTTTGTTTACTGCTCTAACAATCGCTTCACCAAAACATTCGTTTTGTTGATATTCGCTTGATGAACAACAGTTACCAATCAATAAGCCATATTTATCCTGATTTTGTAAACTTGGAATATCTGATGTTGTAAAAGAAGGATTTGCCCAACCACTTGGGCTACAATGTGCAGTATAATTTGCAAAAGTAACTCCATCACTAATATTCTGAATTATTTGAGCACTACTACTTCCCGAAACAGGATAAAGATATGTATGAGAAAGTATTCCATGATCTGTATTAAAATAATTAATTGTTCCGTAATTAATCTGACCGTTACCCCAGTCATGTCCATGTCCGCTGTCCATTCCGGCAATCATTACTACTTCGTCCAAATACGAAGGATCGGGCATCAGGTATTGTTCGTATTGTAATGTTTTATCAATTTGTGGCTGAAGTTGGGCAGTAGTTTGAGCAGAGAATCTTCCGTAATAAATTTCAGGGAAAAGATCGCCGGTAAATTCACAGTAGTTTCTGTCGGTAGCACCGTTTCCATTGTTCCAGACAGGAATTTGTGCAACATCTCCAACGAATAAAACAAATGATGGAGCCGGATCTTCCGGTGTTCCGGCATCATAAAGTCCCTGAATATATGCTTTGATTGATGCAGTGGTAGTTCCAACGTTAGGATCGTCTGTATAAGCTTCAACAATTGTAAATCCTTTTTTAGTTTTCCATTCAATAAAAGCTTGTAATTGATCTTCAAACATTGGATCGGAAATAATCACATATTTGATTGGATATCTCATGAAATTTTCACGATTGTTTTGTGATTTATAATTAAATAACTGACGATTAGCAAATTCAAAAAACGGAGAAGAATAATTTTCTTTTAATTCCTTTGTGGCGGAAATATCAGCTTTTTCAAAGACAATTTCGAAATCAATATTTTCATAAACACGAATTATATTTGTAACCGGATTGTATTGAACAGGTGAAATATCTACTCTCGCAATTCTTATTCCCCGCATAAAACCAAGAACTTCAACAACAGCTAATTTTTTATTCCCAAAAGAATTATTTTGATATCCTTTGGGATTGATAATGAAACTCCCCGCCGCAGAGCAGCGGGGTATCAATTGGAAATTATTTTCTTATCGCCGCAAGCGGCGGGGAATATAACCCAAGAGATCCCTCGACTAGGCTCGGGATCAGTTCGACTAAATAATTTTGCTTCACAAAATTAAAGTCTTACTGAATAAACTCATGCACATCAATACTTTTTGATTCTGGTGGTTGTGCAGGAAAAAGTTTATTGTTAATGTCAAATTCAGAAAGATTATATTCATTAACTATAAATGAATTGATCTTTATAATCGGAGTTGCACCAACAGGAATCTCAATTAGTTTCCTTTTCACGGGAAGTAAAGGGTTTCCAAAATCTACATTTTTTGTGTATCCATTTATGTATAGCTTTGTAAAAACACCCTCGCTAGTATTTATTTCTGCGGTTGTTATTTCCGCAATCTTATTTGATAAACTTAATTTCAAATAAGTGTTTTCCTTAATTTTTAATGATGTTTTGTAATTTTCTTTTAATTTAATATTATCAGCAAAAATGCTTTGCGAAAACAAAAAAAATCCTGTTAAAAGGATTAATTGAATTTTTTTTATGTAAGTCATTCTTTTCATTATTGTTATGTTTTTTTTGACTAAATAATCTCATTTTGAAGCATGCAAATATATAATCATTTCAATATTTAAACAAATTTAAATTATTAATTATAATGCGATAGATTAAGTAATAAGCACGAAAAATCATGCAAGCAAATTAAAACCAGATTTTATTTTCCCAATATTTCTTTTACACAACGATAAATCCCTTCAACATCATAAGAACATTCTTTATGAAGTTCGGCTATGCTTCCTTGTTCGATAAATTTATCGGGAATACCAAGGCGTTTTATGTTGGGTTTATAATTATTGTCAGCCATAAATTCGAGGACTGCACTACCCAGACCACCAATTATTGTTCCATCTTCGATAGTGATAATGTTTTTGAAATTTTTACCAACTTCATTTAAAATTTCTTCGTCATATGGTTTTAAAAAACGCATATCGTAATGAGCAATTTCTATTCCTTCTTTTTTAAGAAGATCACAAACTTCCACTGCGTAATTTCCAATATGTCCGATAGATAAAATCGCAAGGTTTTTACCGTCAGCAATTTTTCTTCCTTTCCCTATTTCAATTTTTTTGTATGGAGTTTTCCAGTTAATCATAACACCCCGTCCACGTGGATATCTTATTGAAAAAGGTCCCATATTTTCATATTGTGCTGTAAACATCAAATTTCGAAGTTCTTCTTCATTCATTGGTGCCGAAACTATCATATTTGGTACAGCCCGCATATATGCCAAATCGAATGTGCCATGATGAGTTGTGCCATCCTCACCAACAAGACCACCCCTGTCGATGCAAAAAACAACATTTTGATTTTGTATTGCAACATCATGAATAAGCTGGTCGTAGGCTCTTTGTATAAATGTTGAATAAATATTACAAAACGGGATCATACCGTTAGCCGCCAAACCTGCCGAAAATGTAACTGCGTGTTGTTCGGCAATCCCCACATCAAAAACACGATGAGGCATTTTTTCCATCATAAAATTTAATGAACAACCTGTTGGCATAGCAGGGGTAACTCCAACTATCTTTTCATTTTTTTCTGCAAGATCAATAATTGTTTCTCCAAAAACATCCTGATATTTTGGTGGTTTCTTTTTAGTGGATGGGTCATGTATTATTTCTCCGGTATTTTTATTAAATGTTCCCGGAGCATGAAATGTAGTTTGATTTTTTTCTGCTTGTTTAAAACCTTTACCTTTTACAGTGATAATATGCAAAAGTTTTGGTCCTTGTATTCTTTTAAGATCGTGTAAAACATCAATTAATTTTTCAACATCATTTCCATCAATTGGCCCGAAATATCTAAAGTTAAATGACTCGAATAAATTACTGTTTCTCAATAACGAACCTTTAATAGCATTTTCAATTTGTTGAACAATTTTTTGAGTGTTTGGACCATATTTACTTACTTTTCCGAGTGCTTTCCATATAAAGTTTTTTACACGATTATAAAAGCGGGAAGTAGTAATTTTGGTGAGATATTCTTTAATTGCTCCAACACTTTTATCAATGGAAATACCATTGTCGTTTAATATAACAAGGATATTTGAGTTAGAAACTCCGGCATTATTCAGAGCTTCCATTGCCATTCCACCTGTCATTGAACCATCACCGATAACTGCAATATGATGTGTTCCGTTATTATCTTTTAACTTAGAGGCAATAGCCATTCCAAGTGCTGCGGAGATTGATGTGGATGAATGTCCGGTACCAAATGCATCGTATTCGCTTTCCGTCATTTTCGGGAATCCGCTAATGCCTTTGTACATTCTGTTGGTATGAAAGACATTTTTTCTTCCGGTAAGTATTTTATGAGTATAAGCCTGATGACCAACATCCCATATAAGTTTATCTTTCGGGGTATCAAAAATATAATGAAGTGCAACGCTTAACTCAACTGTGCCAAGGCTAGCACCAAGATGACCGGGATTATGGGAAATAACGTCAATAATAAACTCTCTTATTTCAGAACATAACTGAACAAGCTCTTTATCCTTCAATTTTTTAAGATCAGAAGGATAATTTATTGATGATAATAATATTCCCTGTTTTGGTGTCATTTAGCAAAATTTGATTGCAAATTTATCATTAATTGTTTAATTTTCTATCTATTTCATTAATAAAACTATCGGGGTCTTGCATAAAGTCATTATCAAAAACTATATGCTTATCTGGTTTTACTCCACTAATGGTAGTGCTATCAGACTGAAATATCTGCTTAGTAGGTATTGTTAAATAGCATTTCGAAACAGATAGTTTAACAATAATAGGGTCAGCAAAAGCGTTTGTCATTCCCCCGGTTTCTTCACCGATAACAAGCCCAATATTATTGCTTTGTACCATTTTTGCAAATCCGCTTCCTGCCGAAAATGTTCCTGCATCGATAATTACAACAATTTTACCAAGGAATAAAAAGGGATTATCAGGTTTGTATATTATCATTTCATCTTTTTCGAGTAATGGTAAAACATCTCCAATAGAATATGGTTTAATTTTGTTATACAATAGAGTATCACCTTTTTCATTAGCTTCTAATGCCATTTTTAATGTTACATCATTTAGTTTGAAATTAACTTTATTAGCCTGATATATCGTGTCATTTGACAGGTAACTAAATAAATCCTCAAAGTTTGTCATTCTACCTCCAATATTTCGTCGAATATCAATAATAAGTATATTGGTATTTAATTCATGAATTGTCGCAAAACACTTTTTGTAAAATTCTTTTTGTTCGGATTTTCCTGTAAAACCTTTTATTCTTAAATAAGCTACAGTATCTTTAAGATAACAATAATATTTAGGAAGAGGAAGTAGTTTTTCGTTTTCTATATAATAACGGGATAAAATGAAATTTCCACTTCCCATTTTGAATGTTTTTTTGAAACCTTTTAGTTTTCGTTTAGTATCCGACCTTACATATTTTGAAAATCTCAAGCCTTTAAATAACTGAATAATTGTATCATTATGTTTATTAATAAATTCAATAGAAAATGGAGATGTTTCATTTCCTATTTTCCAATACTTATATGGGAAAGAATGTGATAAAAATATATTTTTAGAATTTGGATTATTTAAAGGAATTTTGCTTTTAAGATCATTTAATATTTCTTCACTTGGGATGCCGTTTATTGAGTGTATTTGATTCCCTTCCTTATTTTTTTTATTATTTGTATAATCATAATCTATAATAATTTTATTATCTTTAATTACAACTTCAAAAGGAAGAGCTTTTCCTGATATTAGCATTAAAACCAAATGAAAGGTTGATAATTTTGTACGCATATGCCCATCATTAAACGAAGAAGTATATTTACTTAATTCTTTAAATAATTCATGTTTTGAAATTCTATTCTTTGATAAAATTATCTTGTAAACTTCATTATAAACACTATCTGTATAATGTCTTTCGCTAAAATAATTTGGGTTAGGATGGTTTGTATGTATTTTCTCTCTTACCAGAGTGAGTTCTACTATTGCTTTCGAATTATTAACTTTCTTTTGTAAGCCACATTTTGTAAACAACAAAATGAGGGAAAACACTATCAAATATATTAAATATTTCATTTTCATCATATTGTTTTATTTCATTTACTTTATAAAAGCCCTAATTCCAACTTTGCTTCGTTACTAATATTTTCCTGGTCCCATGGAGGCTCGAATGTAAGTACAACTTCTGCATTGTTTACGCCATTAATGTTTCCTATGGTTTGGCGTACTTCGGCAAGTAAACTTTCGGCAACAGGACAATTTGCTGAAGTTAATGTCATTAAAATTCTAACATTAAATTTTTCGTCAATATCAATTTCATAAATTAATCCCAAATTGTAAATATTGAGAGGTATTTCCGGGTCGTAAATGTTTTTAAGTACTACAATAACAGCATCTTTTAAAATTTCAATATCAGTTTTTTTCATTTTGCGAGTTTTCCTTTATTTTAGCATTTGTTAATGTTCCAATAAATTTACAGTAAAATCATTAATTACAAATCTTTACCGGTTTGATATTTGGTTTTAAAAACCAATGCATAAAGTTTCATTTGTTTTATCATTGATAATAAACCATTTGAGCGGGTAGGTGATAAATGTTCCTTTAAACCAATTTTATTAACAAATTCCATATTTGTATTTAAAATATCATCTGGTTTCTGATCTGACAAAATTCTGATTAAAAGACTTATTATCCCTTTTGTTATCACTGCATCGCTATCGGCTTTGAATATTATTTTCCCATTTTCATACTCAGCATGTAGCCAAACCCTCGACTGGCATCCTGATATCAGATTACTTATGGTTTTAAATTTCGGATCTATAAGAGGTAATGATTTACCCATTTCTATAAGATAATTGTATTTATCCATCCAGTCATCAAAATATTGAAACTCTGAATCAATTTGTTTTTCTATTTCAGATATTGTCATTTTTTTTTTGTGATTTATTTTCAGAATACAAATTTAAGATAATATGTCAAAATGAATCTTAGGAGAATAAAAGTAAATGGGAAAACAATAAACACAACAAATTATTATTTACTCCAACATTTTCTTAGCCTTCATCACAGCTTCCACAAGTCTGTCAACTTCGTCTTTTGTATTATAAAAAGCGAAGGAAGCTCTTATAGTACCCGGAATATTAAACCAATCTAAAACCGGTTGTGCGCAGTGATGCCCTGTTCGAACTGCCACGCCCATTCTGTCGATTATTGTTCCTGCATCATAAGGATGAATATTTCCGACAAGAAAGGAAATTACCGAAGTTTTTTCTTCCGCTGTTCCAATAATTCGTAATCCATCAATTTTCAATAATTCATCAGTAGCGTATTTTAACAAATTATTTTCATAGTTTGCGGTATTTTCGATTCCTATTTCTGAAATATATTTTAATGCAGTTTCTAATCCTAGAATGCTTTCAACATTTGGTGTTCCCGCTTCAAATTTAAATGGTAGCTCATTAAAAGTGGTTTTTTCGAATGTAACATTTTCAACCATTTCGCCACCAAACTGGTAAGGAGGGAGTTTTTCGAGCCATTTTTCTTTTCCATAAAGAACACCTGAACCCATCGGAGCAAAAACTTTATGTCCTGAGAAACAGTAAAAATCACAATCTAAATCCTGAACATCAATTTTTTTATGAGGTATTCCCTGAGCCCCATCAATTAAAACCGGCACATCAAAATTATGCGCTAATTCGATAATTTTCTTAATAGGATTTATTGTTCCGAGTGCATTTGAAATATGTGCAAGAGCTACAAATTTTGTTTTCTTGTTAAGAAGTTTTTTATACTCATCAATTAATAATTCACCTTTATTATTTATTGGAATTACTTTTAAATGAGAACCATTTTCAAAACAAATCTGCTGCCATGGAACAAGATTTGAATGGTGTTCCATTGTTGAAATAATAATCTCATCATCTTTGTTCAAAAAGTTTTTTCCAAAAGAAGAAGCAATCATATTTATTGATTCGGTTGTTCCTTTTGTAAAAATTACTTCGTGAGTTTCAGCAGCATTTATGTATTCTTTAATAAATATTCTCGCTTGCTCAAAAGCATTTGTAGCTTCTTGACTGAGGTAATGAACGCCTCGATGAATATTTGAATTTTCGTAAGAATTGTATTTAATAATACGGTCAATAACCGCTTTTGGCTTTTGTGTAGTTGCTGCATTATCGAGATAAACCAAAGATTTTTTATAAACTTCCTGATGAAGTACTGGAAAATCTTTTCGTATTTTGTTGATGTCAAATATCATGACTTTTATTAAGATTGATTATTTTATCATTTACGCATTCAACTTAAACTTTACTCATATCAATATCAAAACTAATTTCTTTATCTTCATTACGGCAATGCAAAATACATTTATCGCAAACCGAAAGTTCTCCACGCAAACGATGTTTAACCATATCATCTATACGTAATCGCAGTGCTTCAATATTTATCTTATCAATGATTTCGGCAGCATAAGCATACATTAGCAACATTCGTGCATTTTTCTCACCAATTCCTCTTGATCTCAAATAAAACATTGCTTCTTTATCAAGTTGTCCAACAGTAGCTCCATGGCCACATTTTACATCATCAGCATAAATTTCGAGAAATGGCTGAGTGTTAATTGAAGCTTCATCAGTAAGGAGAATATTTCTATTAGTTTGTGATGCGCTTGTATGTTGAGCATTTCTATGAACAAGAACATGACCATTAAAAACTCCACTTGCCTGTTCATCAAGTATACCTTTAAAAATTTGATTGCTGGTACAATTTGCTTTAACATGATCAACATAAACCTGATTATTAATATGCTGTTCGGAATCCATTAGATAAACACCATAAATTTCAGAATTGCATCCTTCACCGTTCAGATTTATTTTATAATCGTTTCTGATAATTCCACCGTTTAGGATAATCAAATTCGTGCATAAATTACTATTTTT
>Ga0307991_1000786_pt1 | contig 22850 bp, 16 predicted proteins | sample EllFjometagen131_FD_203146 | JGI IMG/M metagenome (GOLD analysis project Ga0307991, IMG submission 203146) | Marine microbial communities from Ellis Fjord, Antarctic Ocean - #131 | ecosystem: Environmental > Aquatic > Marine > Unclassified | place: Southern Ocean | collected 2014-10-08 | reverse complement strand
ATTACTGGTTTATTGTTATTTTTGTTTCGCCTGAAGAGTCCCATAATATTTTAGTTTTTTCGTAGAAACAAATATATGGGATTCTAAGGGCTTATTAAAATTAAGACTTTCGGATGCTAGTGATTTTATTAATATTTTTAGTAAATCATTAATTATCTTTGTACGCTAATTTTGAATATTAATGAATTTTTTCAAAGCTTTAGATCCAACTGAAAGACGCACATTTAAACTCCATTTGTTATACTTTTTTATTGATGGAGTAATATTAGGTGTTATGGCATTGAATGAGTTCGTTATTCTCAGGAGTATGAATGGGAGTAATTTGCAAGTTGCCATGCTAACTCAGTTCATGGCTTTTGTTTTAATATTTGCAATATTTTTCAATGAAATTCTAAGAAGAATAAAGAATAAGAAAAAACTTCTTAGAGTAATTGCAATTTCAACTAGGTTGCCATTATTTGCTCTAATATTTTTCCCTAAGAATCCCGAAGCTTATTCCGCAGGTTCAATATATCCATATTTATTTTTGGCAATTTTTCTGATTTATGTACTCGCTAATCCACTACTTTTCCCTACTATAAATATGTTCTTAAAGAACAACTACAGTCATAAAAACTTTGGGAAACTTTATGGTTATGCTTCAACTGTTAATAAAGTTGTTGTAATGCTTGTAACTGTTGGCTTTGGATTTTTACTTGATTTCGACAGTTATTCAATTCGATATGTTTATCCTATTGTCGGTGCTTTAGGCATTCTTTCAATTTTCATTCTTTCTTTAATAGATACAAAGAGCATTCCCATCATTCAGATAAAAAGGTCTTTTTGGACTGCAATAAAGGACTCCTTAGTAACAATTAAAAGTATTATTGTTGGGAATAAACCATATCGTGATTTTGAAATTGGTTTTATGCTTTATGGAATTGCATGGATGGTAACCTTTCCGGTTATTTCAATATTTCTTGCTGATGAACTAAATATGAATGGAGCAAGTTTTGGTTTTTATAAAAACGCTTACAATATTCTTACAATTTTTATGATTCCTTTTTTTGGGAAATTAATTGGAAAAATTGACCCAAGACGATTTGCTATAATCACATTTAGCACAATGGCACTTCATTTAGTTTTATTAATTGTAACTCATTATTTTCCTGTTTACACAGATTTTATGAACATAAGATTATACCTTTTTTTAATATTATCTTATCTGGCATTTAGTGTTTTCATTGCTACAATGAGTATATTGTGGTATATAGGTTCAGCCTATTTTTGCAAAGATGAAGATGTAAGCACTTATCAGGCAATACATACTTCCTTAACCGGTGTAAGAGGATTATTTGCTCCACTTCTTGGAATAGTAATCTTTTCATTTTTTGGTTACAATGTAACGTTTAGCTTTGGTGCATTTCTATTATTTACTGCCATTATTATTTTAGTAAGGTCGTATAAAAGGAAAAACAATTCAATTTAAACTGATATAAAGAAATTATCTTGCTGCTGGTGTATGCTTGCTACTCTTTGGCTTTCGGCATAGTAAAGTTTCGTGAATTTGGTGTTGTTGAGTAGCAGAGTTTCCAAACTTTGAAAGATATTAAATTGTTGTTACAGTAATAATTAGTTTTTAATTATAAAAAACTCCATAGAGTACACTACTCTATTTACTATGCTTAAATCTTCCAAAAAAATGGACTGAAATATTACTATCACAAAATAAAATATCACTTTTCGATAAATGTAATTTTATAAATTTAACTTTTTTTATTCGTTTTTCGGGTACAAGAAACTTAACTTTTTGATTTGGTTGAATTTCAAAGTCATTTTTAATTCTTTTTCCATCAATAATTACAACATCATTTGACCTATGCCCTGTTTGGAAATCTTGTTCAAAATTAAAAAGCACAATTTCAAGAGTATCATTGAGAAAAGAATAATAGATAGGGGTATAAAAATTATTTTTAAAGGTACAAGCAAAATCATATATAACAAATTTTTCAGGTGATTTGTTATTAATTGAAAGAATTATTTTATTCTGCCTTATTTTGACTTTTCCGAAGACTAAATTATCTTGAGATTGAAGAATGTTTGTTGAAAAAACCAATAATACTATTAACAAAAGTTTAGTTTTCATGATAATTAAATTTAAAAATATATCTAAAAGTTACTTGTATTTCACAACTATCTAATAGTTTGTAAATAAAATCATCTGGGACATGGTGTTTCACCACTATCAAATATAAAATTATCATTACCATAAAAATACAGCCATGAATGTGATCCAAAATCTACCATTGGAACTAACCAAATAGAATATGTAAATAATCTTTTCTTTGATGTTCTGAAAAAAAGATTTGAAATTAATTCGTTTTCTATTACAAAAAAATGTCTTTTATAAATAAAATATCCTGTTGAATATCTACTCATTAATATCTTTAGTCTATTTGTGCTTGTTATAGAAAATATAGTTGTATCATTATAAGAAGTATCTTTATAAGTATTTATAATAAATGATAATGTATCTGAATAATAGCCACATTGTTTTTCATAATCAATTAAGCTATCAATAATATTATATATGTCCATTTCATTGATTTCAACAGAATCTATTTCTATGGTTTTAAATTCATATTGAGCGTTTATTTGATAAGAAGACAACAAGAAAAATACTAATAAAATAAATTTATGTGTTTGTTCCATGGAAATATTATTTTGTTTTATTATTTCATCCGGAATTGCAATTTTATTAGTGTTCATTTGTTTAATAAATTGATGCTAAATTAATCTTATTTCTTTAAGGTCGCAAATTGCGACCTTAAAAAACTCTGCTGGCGATCGTTTGCAACGGGTGTCATTAAGTTTTTGATATTACTGTCTCCCGCTCACAAATATTATTAATCAATTATTCTTAATAATTATAAGCAATAAAATTACAAATATTTAAGAAAGATAGAGAATTAATGAATGAAATTTTATTACGACTTAGTTTGGAGACTAAGATGATTTAGGATTTTTCAAGTTTAGCAAAGAACAATTATTTCCCGTGGCAGTGTTTATATTTTTTTCCGCTGCCGCAGGGGCATAGGTCATTTCTACCAACTTTTTTCTCAACTTTAACAGGTTGTGTAACTTGTTCTTGTTGGGTTTTATGTCCAAATTGGGCGTCGTCGTGTCTTCCTGTTTTAAGCTTACTCATATCTGTTCTTCTTGGTCGTTTGGCTTCCTTAACATTTTCGGCATTTTGCATTGGCAGTCTTCCTTTTATAAGAAAAGAAATAATATCTTTATTTATCTTTTGTATCATTTGTTTGAATAATTCAAAAGATTCAAATTTGTAGATTAAGAGCGGGTCTTTTTGTTCGTATGTAGCACTTTGCACCGACTGTTTAAGATCGTCCATTTCGCGGAGATGTTCTTTCCATGCATTGTCAATTATCCCTAAAGTAATTCCTTTTTCAATAGATAAAATAACGTCTTTCCCTTTAGTTTCGTAAGCACGTTTAAGATTTGCTACTAAATTCAAAGTTTTTCTTCCGTCAGAAATAGGGATAGCAATATTTTCGTAAGTATTGGATTCGTTTTCATAAACATCGCAAATAACGGGATATGCTTGTTCGGCAATTATTGCAGCATTTTCTTTATAAGTTTTATAAGAAATTTCAAACAACTTTTCTGTAATACTATCAACATTTAGCGAAAAGAAATCCTTTTCATTAAAAGGAGATTCTATGCCAAGAATTTTAATGCATTCAAGTTTAAATGCTTCAAAATCTTTTAGATATTGGTATTCTGAAGTAATGTATTCGCAAACGTCGAACATCATATTTGCAATATCGAGAGCAAGTCTTTCACCATGAAGAGCATGTTTTCTTTTTCTATAGATAACTTCTCTCTGTGTGTTCATCACATCGTCATATTCCAATAATCTTTTACGTATTCCAAAATTATTTTCTTCAACTTTTTTCTGAGCTCTTTCAATAGATTTGGTTATCATTGAATGCTGAATAACTTCACCATCGTCTAAACCGAGTCTATCCATTATTTTTGCAATTCTTTCGGAGCCAAATAATCTCATTAGGTCATCTTCGAGAGAAACGAAAAATTCTGATGAGCCCGGGTCTCCTTGTCTTCCGGCACGTCCTCTAAGCTGTCTGTCAACGCGTCTTGATTCGTGACGTTCGGTTCCAATAATTGCTAATCCACCGGCTTCAACAACTTTAGGCTCGAGTTTAATATCAGTTCCACGACCAGCCATATTTGTTGCAATTGTTACTATTCCTGATTGACCAGCCTCAGCTACAATTGTGGCTTCTTTTTGATGGAGCTTTGCATTAAGGACGTTATGATTTATCCTTTTTCTTTTAAGCATCCTGCTTAATAATTCGGAAGTTTCAACAGAAGTTGTTCCAACAAGAACAGGTCGTCCATTATTTACTAATTTATCAACTTCATTAATAACGGAATTATACTTTTCTCTTTTTGTTTTAAAAATCAAATCTTCGCGGTCGTCTCTAATAATAGGTTCATTAGTAGGAATAGCAACGACTTCAAGTTTATAAATATCCCATAATTCACCGGCTTCAGTTTCTGCAGTTCCCGTCATTCCTGATAACTTATTGTACATCCTGAAATAATTCTGCAAAGTAATTGTTGCGTAAGTTTGAGTAGCAGCTTCAACTTTCACGTTTTCTTTGGCTTCTATTGCTTGGTGAAGACCATCGGAATATCTACGACCTTCAAGAATACGACCGGTTTGTTCATCAACAATTTTTATTTTATTATCCATTATAACATATTCAATATCTATTTCAAAAAGTGAATATGCTTTAAGAAGTTGGTTGATAGTGTGAACTCTTTCTGACTTTATAGAATAATCGCTAAGCATTTCGGTTTTTTTCTTTAATTTCTTCTTGTCGGGAAGATCAGATTTTTCAAGTTCAGCGATCTTTGCTCCAATATCAGGCAAAATATAAAATTCGGGGTCATCGGTTCCTGATGTTATGAGGTCTATACCTTTTTCGGTAAGGTCAATAGAATTATGTTTTTCATCAATTACAAAATAAAGCTCGTCGTCAACGATATACATATTTTTACTTTGTTCAGCCATGAAAAAGTTTTCTGTTTTCATCATGCCTGTTCTTACTCCGGGTTCACTTAGAAATTTAATAATAGCTTTGTTTTTTGGCAGTCCTCTGAAGGCTCTGAAAAGGAGTTTATTTCCTTCTTTTTCGTTTTCGGATTTCGAATTATCGGATAATAATTTTTTTGCTTCAGCAAGAATTTGAGTAACGAGTTTTTTTTGAGCGTTATATATTTTTTGGATATTAGGTTTTAGAGCTTCAAATTCTTGTTTATCACCTTTAGGTGTAGGACCTGAAATAATTAATGGAGTTCTTGCATCGTCAATCAGAACGGAGTCAACTTCATCAACTATAACATAATTATGTCCGCGTTGTACTAATTCTTCGATGTTTGAAGTCATGTTATCGCGGAGATAATCAAAGCCAAACTCATTATTTGTTCCGTAGGTAATATCTGCGAGATAGGCTTGTCGTCGAGCATCAGAATTTGGTTCGTGCTTATCAATACAATCGATTTTCAATCCGTGAAACTCAAATAATAATCCCATCCATTCAGAGTCACGTAATGCAAGATAATTGTTAACCGTAACAACGTGAACTCCTTTCCCTGGAAGTGCATTAAGATAAACGGGCAAAGTAGCAACTAAAGTTTTTCCCTCACCAGTTGCCATCTCAGCAATTTTTCCATCGTGAAGAACTTTACCGCCAATAATCTGGACATCATAATGGACCATATCCCAAGTGATTAAATTTCCACCTGCCATCCATTTGTTATAATATATTGCCTTATCATTTTTTATGTCAATATTATCTTTAAGAGCTGCAAGGTCGCGGTCGTTTTGATTTGCAGTAACCTCAATAAAATCGTTTTCTTTTAATCGTTTAGCGGTTTCTTTAATAACTGCATAAGCTTCGGGAAGTATTTCATTTAATATTACTTCGGTTTTTTTTACATTCTCTTTTTCAAGATTATCAACTATTTTCCAGGTGTTTTCTTTTTCGTCAACATCTAAGTCGGGATTATCTTCTATCTTTTTTCTTAAACTTTCAATTTCTTCTTCTTCTTTTGATATGTAATCTTTAATTCTATTTTTAAATTCTAAAGTCTTAGAACGAAGTTCATCATTGCTTAATTTTGTAATTGTTTCGTAAACAATATCGGTTTTTGATATAATTGGTGAGAGTTCTTTTAAATCTCTATCGGATTTACTGCCAAAAAAGTTATTGAAAATCTTTGCCATAATAAAATTTTGATTGAAAGATTATGATTAAATCATAAATAATCTGCAAAATTAATGCAATTAAACTAATATGAAAGTATTTTTTGAAGTACAATTATCGAAAACAATTAAATTTAATTTTCTAAATGTTAAACCTTATGCTTTATAGCCTTCCAATTCTTCTTTTTGCTTTTTTGTTAAATTATTTGCAATTATCTTATAAGAATCATCTATCCATTTTTTCAAAATACTGTTGCTAACGGTATTATTAATTATTATTGTATTCCAATGTTTTTTACTCATGTGCCAGGCAGGTGAAACACAAGGATAATGTTCCCGAAGTTCTATAGCCTTTTCAGGCTCACATTTTATACTTATGCTTAATTCACGATTAAGAGGAACTAAAGCAAACATTTTGTTGAGAACTTTAAAAACTAATGTATATTCGTCGAAAGGAAGACTTTCTGTTACTCCTTTCTTCATAAGGCAATATTCTCGTAACTCTTCGATATTCATTTATTTGTTTTTTTCAAAACGACATAAATATTTTCATGCAAATATATACAAAAACATGAAAAATTTAATACTCAGTTTCACTCTGACCTTTATTTATTTTCAGAGGAAATTATAAAAATAGCTTTTAATCTATTTCTAATTTTGTTCGTTGTACGTAAATGCACAAAAAGTGTATTATATCGAACAGTATTTGTTTGAGTGATTTTTCAGATAATGAATATTAGAGCGTGAATTAGAAGTACTTAGAATAAGTGGCACAAATTTCGTTTCAACCCAAGCCTTAGTTATATAAAAGGTTATTTGTGCATTATTCTGAAGGTTGAAAATTAATTTTCAACCTTCTTTTTTTATGAGATAGTAAATTAGAAATTTATATTTATTTTTTTAAAAATACTGCTCATCAGCTACATATAAATTGTTATAATATTTGTTGTTTGATTTTACTATTTATTTCATTACCTTTATTCTTTTAAAAATATAATTTACATTAGATTTGCCGACTCATTTTACTAATAAACATATTATCTTTTAATATTTTTTTATAAACAAAATTATCTCTTATGTCACTTAAAAGCAAAACATCTGATTTAAAAAAGAGGATGAAAGATGCAGTTCAGGGTGGAGGATCCAAAGCTATTGAAAAGCAAGTTGCCATGGGGAAAATGACTGCCCGCGAACGAATTATTTCTCTTTTAGACCGAAACTCTTTTCAGGAATATGACCTATTTATGGAACATGCTGCAAAGGATTTCGATATGGATAAAAAACATCTGCCCGGCGATGGAGTTATCACAGGAACAGGAAAAATAGGTAAACATCCGGTATGTATTTATGCACAGGATTTTACTGTTGCTGGTGGTTCTTTAGGTTTTATGCATGCAAAAAAGATAACCAAAATTATGGACCATGCCATGAGACTAAAGGTTCCACTTATTGGAATTAATGATTCTGGTGGTGCAAGAATTCAAGAAGGAGTAAATTCTTTAGCCGGTTATGGTGAAATATTCTATCGTAATACGCAAGCATCAGGAGTAATTCCACAAATATCAGTAATATTAGGACCTTGTGCCGGTGGTGCTGTTTATTCACCCGCTTTAACAGATTTTGTTTTTGTGGTTGATAAAATATCAAAAATGTTTATTACCGGACCTGAAGTTATAAAAACTGTTCTTGGTGAAGAAATCTCTATGGAAGAACTTGGAGGAGCAAAAGTTCAGGCAGAAATTTCAGGAAATGCTCATTTTTATGCTAAAAGCGAACAAGAATGTTTTGACCAGATAAAACAACTTGTTAGTTTTATTCCATGGAACAATGCGAAAAAAGCTGACCCTTATCCAAAGAAAGCTCCTAAAACGAAACAATTTAATATTGATGAAATATTTCCTACAAATCCAAAACAACCTTACGATGTAAGAGATATTATTAGAGCTCTTTGTGATGATTCGGATTTTTTTGAAGTTCAAGAATATTTTGCTGCAAATATTGTTATTGGTTTTGCACGAATTGATGGACAAACAGTAGGATTTGTTGCAAATCAACCTTTAGTTCTTGCAGGTGCTTTAGATGTTGATTCATCGGATAAAGCTGCTCGTTTCATTAGATATTGTAGTGCATTTAATGTTCCATTGGTAACTCTGGTAGATTTGCCGGGTTATCTTCCTGGTGTTGACCAAGAACATGCAGGAGTTATCAGACATGGCGCTAAAATTCTTTATGCTTATTCAGAAGCAACGGTGCCAAAGATTACAGTTATTTTGCGTAAAGCTTATGGTGGTGGATATATTGCAATGTGTTCAAATCACTTGAAAGCAGATTTTGTTTTTGCATGGCCTACAGCAGAAATTGCAGTTATGGGACCTGAAGGTGCTGCAAATATTATTTTTAGAAAAGAAATAAATGAAGCTGCAAATCCTGATGCTGTAAGAAAGCAAAAAGTTGCAGAATATAAGAAAAAATTCGCCAATCCTTATGTTGCTGCTGCCTATGGTTTTGTTGATGCTGTTATTGACCCTAAAGAAACACGAAAATTTGTAATACACGCATTAGAAATTTCTGTAAATAAAGATGTTGTTGGACCTATTAAAAAACATGGTATACCACCATTTTAAATTTTATACTAATGGAAGAAAAATCCGAAAATCTTAAATATAGTTGGCTTAATATTAATAATGTTAAATATAAAACAACTTTAACAGAAAAATTTAAGCGACGAAAACCTTATGTGAAAAAAGATCCTAAAGAAGTATTGTCTTTTATTCCGGGAGTTATCATAAGTATTAATATTAAAGAGAAGAAAAAAGTTAAAAAAGGCGACATTTTAATGATATTGGAAGCCATGAAAATGAAAAATCAAATTATAAGTTCCTATGATGGAACTATAAAAAAGATTTTAGTAAAAAAAGGTGAGAATGTTAAAAAAAATCAAGTCTTGATAGAATTTGCTTAGTAACTTCCATCATTTTGCTTGGGTTTCAAGTGAGAATTATTTAATATCTAACACCTATTTCTTTTATTGTTAAATTGCTATATTGTTATATTGTCAAGAAATATAAATAACAAAATCAACTACCTGTCAGCTTGTTCCCTTTTCAGTTAAAACAGCTTTATTAGAATTTTTTATAGCTTCTTTTTTCTATCTTATTAATTAAGGAATTTTATATTTTTTCCAAAATTGATTACATTCTTTTCACTATTTATTTCAGAAAAATTTCTAATTATTAATTCATATCATAAATGTTTTCTATATTTACATTTGATTTGTAATAATAAATACAAATAACAAATTATGTTAGTAAAAACATATGGAAGTGCTATTTATGGTATTGATGCTATTGCAATAACTGTTGAAGTTAATATAAGCCAAGGGATAAATTTTTTTCTTGTAGGATTGCCTGATAGTGCTGTAAAGGAAAGTCAGCACCGGATTGAAGCAGCTTTAACTAATAATGGTTATAAAGTTCCAAGGCAAAGAGTAGTAATTAATATGGCTCCTGCTGATATTCGTAAAGAAGGCTCAGCTTATGATTTAACAATAGCTATTGGAATTCTTGCAGCATCGGAAAAAATAAAAGGTGATAACATCAGCGATTATATTATTATGGGAGAACTTTCGCTTGATGGAAGTTTACAGCCAATTAAAGGTGCTTTGCCAATAGCTATTGAAGCTCAAAAACAAGGATTCAAAGGTTTTATTTTACCAGAAGTAAATGCCAGAGAAGCTGCCATAGTTAACAATCTTGAAGTTTATGGCGTTGAAAACATTAAAGAAGTTATTGGTTTTTTTAATGAGACAGTAAAACTTGAGCCGGAAATTGTTAATACAAGGGAAGAATTCTACTCAAGATTGAACCAATATGAATTTGATTTTGCAGATGTAAAAGGTCAGGAAAATATTAAACGAGCACTGGAAATTGCAGCAGCAGGAGGACATAATGCAATTTTAATCGGTCCGCCCGGAGCAGGAAAAACAATGCTTGCGAAACGTTTGCCATCAATACTTCCGCCTTTAAATCTTCATGAAGCTCTTGAAACAACAAAAATTCATTCGGTTTCAGGGAAAATGGCAAAAGATTTATCGCTGATTTCTGTCAGACCATTTCGTTCTCCTCATCATACAATTAGTGATGTTGCTCTTGTTGGTGGAGGTACTTTTCCTCAGCCAGGTGAAATTTCATTAGCTCATAATGGAGTTCTTTTTTTAGATGAATTACCGGAATTTAAGCGTACTGTTCTTGAAGTAATGCGTCAGCCGATTGAAGACAGAGTTGTTACTATTTCGCGAGCTAAATCCAGTGTTGAATATCCCGCAAGTTTTATGCTGATTGCATCAATGAATCCTTGCCCATGCGGATACTTTAATCATCCTACAAAAGAATGTGTTTGTGCTCCCGGAGTAGTTCAAAAATATCTGAATAGAATTTCGGGACCTTTATTAGATAGAATTGATATTCATGTTGAAGTAACACCTGTTCCTTTTAAAGAACTTGCTGACAAGAGAGACGCTGAAAGAAGTGAATTAATTCGTGAAAGAGTTGTTGAAGCAAGATTAATTCAAGAAGAAAGATACAAGGATGAAAAAGGCGTGTATTGCAATGCCCAGATAAGAACAAAACATCTGAAGACAGTTTGTAATATTGATGAAGAAGGTCAGACATTATTGAAAAATGCTATGGAAAAAATCGGTTTGTCTGCAAGAGCTTACGATAGAATTCTTAAAGTTTCAAGAACAATTGCCGACCTCGATAAAAGTAAAAACATAAATACCGAACATCTTTCCGAAGCTATCCATTATCGTAGCCTTGATAGGGATAATTGGAAAGTGTGAAATTGATTGGGATTTAGGTATTATAAATGGTGTAAAATAATAATAATAAATACATGTCCACAATTTTATAATATTATGGGTTTATTTTCTAAAAAAACAGATACAAAAATTATTCAATAATCTATAAATTTAGATGAATTTTGTGAAATAATTAACAGTTGTATCAACTTTTTTATATCTTTGGGGAAAGCTAATTTTGAGAAAAAATATAATAAAAATAAAAGCAATTGCTTTTATTCAACCGTTGTATGCAATAAGAATAAAACAGCTCTACTAAATAAAAAACAATCTGTGAAAAATGAAAGATTATTATTCAAGCTTCATTTGTGAACATACTGCAGAATACACATTAGTCTCAAGATTGACACATATTTTAAAAGAAAAATTTGAAATTGTGATTCCTATATTTCCTTGGTTGACCAGAGAGGGAGGTAATCTTTCAAAACATATTCATAGACAAGATTATTTTAAAATATTAGGACTTTATGCAAGACGCCCAAAAATTTCTCGTTCAAACGAAAAAATTCTAGTGAAAATAAATCCTGACCTTATTAGAGCGGCAATTGAAGCTAAGAAAACTAATATTCCAATGATTGCTGGTTGCCCATTAGCTAAAACTTTTTGGGAATTAAATGAGAACACAGAATGTATTTGGATTAATCTGACTGAAAAAACAGATTATTTCTATGAGATTATCTCTGAGCAAGACAAATTTCAAGTCAAAAATCCAACACTCGATAATGAAATAATGAAAAGTAATCAAGATATTTTCAAGCTTATCAATGATAATTGTGAAAAACTAAATCTTGAAATTTTCACGGAAGCTATTAGAATGATAAAAGCACAATCGCTCAGTCACTATTTTATTGGTGGATATAAACCAGTCTATTTTCTGCTTAGAAATGAAAAAAAATAAAACTTACAGCATACAACAGGACAATATAAGTTAGTTGGGGGACAGTACTAAATTGAACGAATGAATTTTAAACAAATATATCTGCAATTTGATAGGAAAGTGCTACAAAGCGCCAACCAACACATATTACAAACGTTATGCACAATTAAAAAATACAACAATACTTAGAATAGTTTTATCATGTTCAATTAATAAAATAAATCATGAGTGATCAGAAAAAAAGTTGGTATTCTAGAGCATTAGGACGAAGTCTTATAGCAGTATTATTTGGGAATTTTTTTGAAAAGAAAAATAATACTGCTGGAATAATTGCCACAATGCTAGTTTTAACACTATGCTATATTGTATTTCACAAACTCATAAATGAATGTGAAATTAAGGCTGAATTAGAAATATTATCAAATGTAATATTTGTAGTTATTGGATACTACTTTGGAGCAAAACAAGGTGCAACGAGTAAAGACAATGATGATTAACAGTGCATAATCGAGTAGCTCGCCCCATCAGTAAACACTGACAGGGAGAAGCTCGCAGTTGGCTACTATTCTTATACCAAGCGGAATGCTGAGCCTGGAAGTAAATATTGTTGGCAACATCAGTAAAAGAAATATTATGGGAAAAGATGGATTTATTTTGGGAGCAGGTGTGAGTATAGAATACGGTTACCCTGATGGTAAAGAATTAGTTGATAAGATAAAAGCAACATTACTTAGTGCAGAAAATTTTGAGACTGGATTTAATAAATCGGCGTTAGGTTTTATTCTTAAAAGGAGTAGAAAAATAATTCATGAATTTTATGAAAATTTTAATAGAACTGAAATTTATACTATTGATGAATATTTAGAAAATCATCCTAAATACATGAAGATTGGCAAACTTTTTTTAGCATCTATTTTATTAGATTACGAAAAATCAAGTCTAACATACCAACATAAAGATAAAGAGAATCCTCAATTATATCAATATTTATTTCATAAGCTATTTCGAACAAAAGATGACCTTTCTAATATTTCAGATTATCATTTTATAACTTTCAATTATGACCTTTCTTTTGAATACTACTTTTATGAATATTTGATTCATAATTTAGATGTTAGTGAAAGTGAATCAAAAAAACATGTAAACGAACTAAACATTATTCATGTATATGGCAAACTAGGTACTCTTAATATTCAGGATTCACGTAAAGGACGTAAATATGGCGAAAAAGCAGGTGCTGAACAAATAGAAAAATCTGCAAATATGATTGAAGTAATAAATGAAAATCGAAGTAACCTAGATTTCAATAAAGTTTTTGAAGCATTAAAAGAAGTAGACTTCCTTTTTATTCTTGGTTTTGGATTTGACAATCTAAATCTTAAGAGGTTAGGTATATTCAATGGCAATATAGAGTATAAATTTTGTACAAGGAGATTAATTTATGGGTCTTGTTATGGTAAGACTCCTGAAGAAATATCACGGATTTATGCTAAAGTATTTAGTAAACATTCAACACCTTCAGCACTTTCTGACCATTTTTCTGTTCACAAAAATGTTAAATTTTTAAGAAGTAATATCAGTTTTCTTCAAGGATTTGATTAACTTTGAATTGCTATAATACCGTATATAATGTTATTTTAATTGGTCCGCCCGGAGCAGGAAAAACAATGCTTGCCAAACGTCAGTCCGTCTAAAAACCCACCGTTTTCTTAATAATCAATCAAATATAAGCCAATTTAAGCGAACTTGATAAAAGTTAAAACATAAATACAGAACATCTTTACGAAGCTATCCAATATCGTAGTCTTGATAGGGATAATTGGAAAGTGTGAAATTGATTGGGATTTAGGTATTATAAATGGTGTAAAATAATAGAATTTTACATTTTTTAATAGTATTGATTTTTATTTGTATATTTGGCATAATAATTCATTTAAAATTTTAAAGGAATGAAAAAATTATTATTACTATTAGTAGCAATCCTATTATTCATAGGATGTAATAAAGATGAAGATAAAGATGATAATAATAACAAGTCGGAAACAATTAAATGTATTGCTGACTGTTCAAAGGCACAATTTTATGTAAGAGCAGATGTCAATGGTAATGTTGTTGGTGGTGGACACCTACAAGTAAAACATTGGGAAGAAGAATATGCTTTAGGTAGTGGAGACCGTATAGATTTAATTGCAATGAATGAAGCTTTACAATGTTCTTTGTCAGTACAAATATTATATAAGGGAGTGGTAGTAGCTTCTGATTCAGATTATTTTATACATCTTGATAATACTGTTCCAGTATCTTATACAATACCGTAATTATGGAAACAATAGTACAACCAATAAAGTATTAGAATGAAATATTTTATAGGGGAAATTGATTTCTAATTTTCCACAATTCTAAATTCAGACCTTCTGTTCATTTGTCTGCCTTCTTCGGTTTCGTTAGAAGAAATTGGTTTCTCGAAACCATAGCCAACAAAACTTAATCTACTCGGACTTATTCCTTTTTTTATAAGATAGTTTATAACGGAATTTGCTCTTTTAACAGATAATTCTTTGTTGTATTCGGCAGTTCCAATATTGTCGGTATGTCCTGAAATTTCAATTTTCAAGGTAGGAACTTCGTTTAACAATTGAACTAATCTGTTTAATTCATAGATTGATTCAGGTCTGAGTTCAGATTTTTTATAATCAAAGAAAATGTTATGCAGGGCAATTTCTTTTCCAACTTGAATTTTCTTTAGTTTAATTTCTTTTTCAACAATTCTGTATTCGGCAGTAGGAGGGATGTCAAAATTTTCTGAGTGGAATAAATAATTGTCTGCTTTAACAGCAATTCCATAATTTTTTCCTGAAGGTAGAACAACTAAATATTTCCCTGTTATTTTATTAGATTCAAAAGTTGCAAGAACTTCATTTTTTTTATTGTCAATTAATTCAATAGTTGCAAATAAAGGCTTTGAACTTTCTTCGTCTAAAATAACACCTTTTAACAAAGTAAGCTGACTGGTTTTTATATTAATTACAGGTTCAATAACTGTTTCAGCAACAGGAATAGCTATTGATGCAATAAGATTATCTTCAATATTATTTATAACAGGTTTTTCCGGTCCGAAGAAATCAACCTGATAAATATCGTGTTCCCCGATTCCATCCAACCTTACAGTAGAAAAATAACCATGTTTGCCACTTGCCGAAACAGAGAAAAACACATCATCTTCGGGAGAATTTATAGGGTAACCAAGATTTTCGGGTTCTGACCATTGTCCATTATTCAATGTTGATTTAAAAATATCATAACCTCCCATGCTTTTATGTCCTTTTGAGCTAAAGTAAAGTGTTTTACCATCAAAGTGCATAAAAGCAGAATTATCCTCATAAGCTGTGTTGATGTTTGCACCTAAATTAGTAGCTTTTCCCCATTCACCTTTATCATCCATTTTACAAACATAAATATCTAAATCGCCATAACCTCCTATTCGATTGCTTACAAAATAAATTGTTCTTCCATCGTAAGAAAATGATGCAGATGGTTCATGATTTTTGGTATTTATGGGTTTATCTAACTTTGATGGCTTTGACCATTTTAATCCGTCAAGTTTACACACATAAATACCGCCACCGTTTTTTCCTCTGTATGTAAATAGTTTTTGACCATCGGGTGATAAACCTACAATAGCATCATGATATTTAGTGTTCAGGGGTTTTCCGGGATTATACGGTGCAGACCATTTTCCTGCAATATTATATGAAATGTAAATGTCTTCATAAAATCCGGGGTTGAATGGGTCTTCTAATCCTCCTGTTGTGTTTTTTCGACGAGATGTAAATAACATAACAGATTCATCTGCATTAATAATAGGACTATAATCAGGATATTTTGAATTTAAAGGAACACTAAGATTTTCAATTCTTACTCTTACGGGATTGCTAACAAGTTCTTTTCCTACATTGCATTCTTCGATTTTTTTATCAATATCATCCCTTTTTAGAGTAATATCAACAGGGGAAAGACTTTTTTTATACTCTTTGTATTTTGCAATTGCTTTATCGAATTTCATATTTAAATGATATGCTCTTCCATATTGATAAAGAATATCATCATCAAAATTAGGATTAAGTTCCATAGCTTTATCTAAATATAAAATTGATTTACTTTTATAAATACTATAATGTAAATAGCATTTGCCGATTTTATAATTCAATGAAGCATTATTTGGATTGTAATCGTTTGCTTTTAAATAGGATTTAAGAGCTTTAGAATAAACTTCTTCTGAAAAATAATAATCTCCATCTGAAATGTCATATAAAATTTCTTTTAGTTTTTCTTCCTGATTGGGAAAATTTGTCTCGTTGAATTCAACATTTTGAGAAAAAATATTTAAACTAAAGAAAACAAACAAAGAAAGGATAATAGATTTATTAATATAATTAAAGTGAATCATAATTTTTAAAAAGTTCTTAATTTCCAGTTACTTTAAATTCTGTTCTTCTGTTTTGTTGACGACCTTCTTCGGTGTCATTTTTAGCAATGGGTTGATCAAAACCGTAGCCTTTAAATTCTAATCTCTCAGTAGCAATGCCGTTTTTTATTAAATAATCAACAACAGCTTTAGCTCGTCTTTCGGAAAGTCCTTGATTATATTTTGCAGAGCCAACATTATCAGTATGACCTGAAATTTCAATTTTTAATGTAATAACATCGTTCATAAGAGATAAGAGACGAGAAAGTTCAGTAGTTGATTCCTTCCTTAAAATTGATTTACCTGTATCAAAAAAGATATTTTTTAAAACAACTTTACTACCAACTTCAATTCTTTTTAGCTTAATGTCTTTAATAATTTCCTGATATGCAGTTGTTGCTTTGGCAATATTAATATTTTCGGAGTGGAAAAGACATCCTTCAGCTTTAACAGCTATTCCGTAATTTTTTCCGGATGGCAGAGAGACTAAATATTTCCCGGTTTTACTGTTAGATTCAAAATCTGCCAAAATTTTTCCAGTTTCATTATCTGTCAGTTCAATTTTTGCATAAATAGGTTCGCCGGTAAATTCATCAGTGATTGTACCTTTCAAAATTGTTAGTTGAGTTGTTTGTATATTAACAACTTTCTCGATAACGATTTCGGAAACAGGCTCAGTAATAATAGCAATTAAATTATCTTCATTATTATTAATAACAGGTTTTTCGGGACCAAGAAATGTAACTTTATAAATGTCATAAAGTCCAATTCCACCTTTTTTTGCAGAGGAATAATAACCATGCTTGCCATCAGCAGAAACGGTGAAAAATAGGTCATCGCCAGTTGTATTTATTGGATATCCTACATTTTCGGGTTCGGACCATTTGCCATTTTCAAACACAGTTTTGAAGATATCAAATCCTCCCATGGTTTTATGTCCGGTTGAACTAAAATAGAAAGTTTTTCCATCGGGGTGCATAAAAATTCCACCTTCATCAAAAGGTGTATTTATTTCTGCTCCTAAATTAACGGCTTCTTCCCACTTTCCTTTTTTGTTTAAAGAGCTAACAAAAATATCGTGATTTCCATATCCTCCTTCACGATTGCTAACAAAATAAATCGTTCTTAAATCAAAGGAAAAGGATGCTGAAGATTCGTGATAAATTGTATTAATTGTTTTATCTAATTTGTTTGGTTTAGACCATTTATCACCTTTTAAATTACATTCATAAATATCTCCTCCTTTATCACCTTTATAAATAAACAATCGTTGACCATCAACAGATAACCCAACAATTGCATCATGATTGTCAGAATTTAAAGGTTTTCCCGGGTTTTCAGGTTGAGACCATTTACCATCACTTAGTTTATGAGTAATGTAAATATCTTCAAGATATAAACCGTCGCCTTCGTCTTTTTTTCCTCCGGTGGTGTTATTTCTTCTTGATGTAAAAAACATTACCGATTCATCAGCATTTATTATCGGACTATAATCGCGGTCGGGTGAATTTACTGTATTTCCTATGTTGTCAATAAAAACTCTTGTAGGATTTTTTACTAATTCTTTACCAGTTTCGCATTCCTTGATTTTTTTCTCAATTTCTTTGCCTGATTTGGCTAATTCGGAAGGTGATAATGATTGTTTATATTCCTTATATTTACTAATTGCTTTATCAAATTCATAGTTAAAATGAAATGCCTGCCCTAAAAGATAATTAATGTCGCGGCTAATATTTGGATTAAGTGTAAGAGATTTATTAAAGTAATTAATTGATTTAGTCTTGTTTGATGAATGAAGATAACATTTGCCAATTTTGTAATTCAAAAGTGCATTGTTTGGGTTAAATCTATTTGCATATAAAAAATGTTCAAGAGCATAAGCATAGGTTGCCGGACCAAGCTCATAATATTCATCACCTGTTTTTAAATCTTTTTTTGCTTGCTTTAAACCTTCTTTATTGTCAGGAAAGTTGCTTTTATCAAACTCAATATTTTGAGCTTTAATATTAATTGTAATCAAACAAATAATAAATATTAAAATTATATAGACAAATCTATTCATAATTATAAATTTTTTAAAACATCCTATTTACATTGAGAATTAATATAATTTTCAGCAGAACTGACGCCAAGAGAAAATGCTTTTTCCCAGTCGCTGCAAGCTCCTTTATCATCTCTTATCATTTCTTTTGAAATACCTCTGTTTAAAAAAGCATATCCATAATCCGGCTTCAGTTCAATAGCTTTATTGTAGTCAAGGATAGCATCTTCATATTTTAAAAGTTTATATTTTGCATTTCCACGATTGTTGTATGCAAATGCGTATTTTGGATCAAGTTTGATAGCCTGATTATAATCTTCAATAGCTTTTTCGTATTCTCCCATTTCAAAATAAACGGAACCTCGATTATTATAAGCAAGGTAATAGTCTGATTTAATCAAAATAGCAGATGAATACTCAATTATTGCCCCCTTATAATCTTCGAGTTTCTTTTTTATACTACCGAGATTTTCAAATGCAAAAGCCAACTGGGGATTTAGTTGAGTGGCTTTGCGATAATCTAATAATGCATCCTGATATTTTTCAAGCATTCGTTTTGCACTACCTCTGTCATTATATGCGTAAGCATAATCAGGTTTTATTCTTATGGCTTCGGAATAGTCTTTTATGGCTCCTTCATAATTCTTTTTCTCGAATTTCATAAAGCCTTTGTAATAATATGCCTGGGCATGATTTGGGTTTATTTCAATAGTTTTTTCATAATCACGAGTTGCACCCTGTTTGTCTTTTAATTTATATCTTGCAAGCCCTCTGCTGAAATAAGCTTTGTCGGATGGTTTGAATATTATCACATTATTAAAATCACTGATTGCTCCGCTGTAGTCTCCTAATTCATATTTGATTGAACCGCGATTGTAATAAGCTTTTTCGAAATTCTGATTTATTAAAATTGCTTCGTCAAACATTTTCAGTGCTTCTTTTAATTTTCCTTGATCGAACAATAATATACCATCATTATATAGTTTTTCTGCTTTTTGATTGTCTTCGGGTGTAACCGTGAAAATTGTATCTGTTTTTTTATTAGTTATATTCGTATCAATTTCTTGTGAAAAACCGCAAAAAAAGAATGTGATAAATAAAAATAATAGACTAATTTTTTTCATTTGTATAAATTTTATTAATGATTTATCTAAATAATTTATATCTTTGTTTTTTATGATGAACAACAAATAATAAGCTAATTTACTATAAAAAAATTTAATTAGAAAAAAATAAATTTTTAGAATCCACATAAAATCATATTAACATGAATACAAAAAACAAAATTTGGAATTACTCCTTTGTATTAATAGGAGTGTTATTAATGTTTTCAGTAACATTAAAAACCAGTGCACAGAACTACACAATAAGTTTTACTGCAACAGGAATTGTTACTACAATTGACAGTGTAAAAGTTGAAAACATTACACAGGGAACTTCACTTAGCATAATTGGTAACGATACTTTGCATTTAATAGAAACTTCAGGGATTAAAGACTTAAGCGTAAAAAATGAGAACATAAAAGTTTATCCCAACCCCATGATTGGGCAAACTGAATTATCATTTTATGCCGAAAAAACAGGCAATGTTCAATTGATAATCTATGATATATCAGGCAAAGAAGTATTATTAACAAACGATTTCCTTTTGCAAGGAATTCAAAGGTATCGAATAACAGCTTTGAAACAAGGCCTATATTTTGTCAGTATTTGTGGAGCAAACTATTCCTACACAGTAAAAATAATCTCTCTAAACGCAACTACAAGCGAAGCAGAAATAGAATGTCTTGGAAGTGAAAAACATGAAGTTGATATTAATAAATCAAAAAGAACAAAATCAATAATTAGCATGGCATACACAAGTGGAGACACATTTCGTTATACCGGATATTCAGGTGTTTACAGTGCAATTATAACCGAAGTGCCAACTGCAAATAAAACAATTACATTTGTTTTTACATCTCTACCTACGGTTATAACAACTGCAGTTACTTCAATAACAGATACCACTGCCACAAGCGGTGGTAATATAACTTCTGATGGAGGAACAACCGTAACAACACGTGGCGTTTGCTGGAACACATCAACAAATCCTGTAGCCACAGCTAACCATACAACAAACGGCACAGGCACTGGAACATTCACCAGCAGTATAACAGGTCTTACTGCAAATACAACTTATTACGTAAGGGCTTATGCCACAAATAGTGTGGGAACTGCCTATGGCAATGAGGTCTTTTTTACGACAGCATCAGCAACAGCATCATTTGCTGTTCTTACTACAACTGCAGTTTCATCTATTGCAACAACTTCGGCTATTTCAGGAGGCAATGTAACCTCTGATGGCGGAGCTAGTGTAATAGCACGTGGCGTTTGCTGGAATACATCAACAAATCCTGTAGCTACAGCTAACCATACCACAGACGGCACAGGTACGGGAACATTCACCAGCAATATAACAAGTCTTACTCTAGATACAACTTATTACGTAAGAGCTTATGCAACAAATAGTGTTGGTACTGCCTATGGTAATGAGGTATTTTTCACAACATCAACAGCAACATTAGCTATTGGAGATACTTTTCAGGGAGGTATTGTTGCCTATATATTACAAGCTGGTGACCCCGGTTACAATGCCTCTGTGCAACACGGCATAATAGCAGCAGTATCCGACCAAAGCACAGGAATACAATGGTATAATGGAAGTTGGGGAATAACAGGAGCAATGGCTACTGCATTAGGAACAGGAAATGCAAACACAAATACCATTGTCAACATTCAGGGAACAGGAAGCTATGCGGCTAAATTGTGTTATGATTTGGTCTTGAATAGCTATTCCGACTGGTATTTACCCAGTAAAGATGAACTGAACAAACTTTACTTAAATAAAGCTGCAATTGGCGGTTTTGCCAGTGCGAACTATTGGAGTTCGACCGAGAGCAATAACTTCAGCTATGCTAACTACTTCGCGTGGAAACAGGATTTCAGCAGTGGCGCCCAGTCCAGCACCGATAAGAACAAAACATACTATGTGCGTGCGGTTCGGGCTTTTTAACCACAGTGTTATCAAAGGTTTTCTGTTGTGAACAATATTACTCTTTGAAATGATTTTATTTTAAAAATGGAAATTACATGTCTTTATTAAAAATCATTTTTCTATAAGTTTTCTTATAAAAATCAATTATCTGTTTAATAATTATATATTTTTGTGTATTAAATAACATTGTTGCTAAGTTGATGTTTTAGAGGAATGAAAAAAATTAGATTTATAAAAAAATAAATTTTTATAAACCACATAAAATCATATTAACATGAAAACAAAAAACAAAATTTGGATTTACTCATTAGCAATAATAGGAATGTTTTTATTGCTTTCAATAACATTGAAAACCTATGGACAGAACTACACAATAAGTTTTACTGCAACAGGAATTGTTACTACAATTGACAGTGTAAAAGTTGAAAACATTACACAGGGAACTTCACTTACCATAATTGGTAACGATACTTTGCATTTAATAGAAACTTCAGGAATTAAAGATTTAAGTGTAAAAAATGAGAACATAAAAGTTTATCCCAACCCTATGCTAGGACAAGCTGAATTATCATTCTATGCAAAAGAATCAGGCAATGTCCAATTGATAATCTATGATATATCAGGCAGAGAAGTATTATTAACAAACGATTTCCTTTTGCAAGAAATTCAAAGGTATCGAATAACAGCTTTGAAACAAGGCATATATTTTGTCAATATTTGTGGAGAAAACTATTCCTACACAGTAAAAATAATATCTCTAAACACAACTACAAGCGAAGCAGAAATAGAATATCTTGGAAATGAAAAACATGAAGTTGATATTAATAAATCAAAAAGAACAAAATCAATTATTAGCATGGCATACACAAGCGGAGACACATTGAGTTATACCGGATTTTCAGGTATCTACAGTGCAATTATAACCGAAGTGCCAACGGCAGATAAAACTATTACATTTATTTTTACATCACTACCTACGATTACAACAACTGCAATTACTTCAATAACAGATACCACTGCCACAAGCGGCGGTAATGTAACTTCTGATGGAGGAGCAACCGTAACAACACGAGGCGTTTGCTGGAGCACATCAACAAATCCTGTATTAGCTACAAATAACTATACAACAGACGGCACAGGCACGGGAACATTTACCAGCAGTATAACAGGTCTTACTGCAAGTACCATTTATTATGTACGGGCTTATGCCACAAATAGTGTAGGCACTGCCTATGGCAATGAGGTATTTTTTACAACAGCAACATCAACATTTGCTGTTC